>Ga0114923_10000378_pt1 | contig 37085 bp, 52 predicted proteins | sample SumtaG_FD_89578 | JGI IMG/M metagenome (GOLD analysis project Ga0114923, IMG submission 89578) | Deep subsurface microbial communities from Indian Ocean to uncover new lineages of life (NeLLi) - Sumatra_00157 metaG | ecosystem: Environmental > Aquatic > Marine > Oceanic > Sediment | place: near... | reverse complement strand
GAGAACCGGGGCGTGGCGAGTCCGGCTGAATGCCGACAAACTGACCCCGGGGAATGCTGCGCACACGGCCGGCGCATTGCGAGGTGTTGCCAAAGCGATGGAATCAACGATAGCCGGGAAAGCGAGGGGCCAGGAATGGCGCGCTACAACGTGATTTTGTCGGATAACCCTTGGGAATATCAGGACAAACAACGTCATCGACCATCGAACTACCGCCGCATGTCGATGGCGGAGCTCCGCGCGATGGGCACCTGGGTCTCGAACCTCGCGCGCCAGGACGCCGCCCTCTTCCTGTGGTCGACCGGCCCCATGATGCTCCACGCGACGCGGCTCTTCCTCCACTGGGGTGGGTTCCGCTACGTGACGGTGGCTGAGAGGGTCTAGGTATGGCAAAACATGGCGACATTTGGGTGAGCCCCTGCGGCGCGATGGAGCTACGGTGTGGTCGGTGGCAGGACGCGTTATCGGGGGTTGTGTGTGAGTCGCTGGTCATGGACCCGCCATACTCCGATACAACCCACGACGGCCAGTGCGCAGACCAGAAGGATGGGGCAGACCGTAGAGCCTTGAGCTACGAGGCACTCAGCCCCGAAGACGTGTCTGAACTGACCCACCGATGGGCCCAGCGCTGCGGTTGGTTCGTCGCCCTTTCTGACGACGTCTTGTGCCGCCACTACAGGGCGGCACTGAATAGCGCCGGCAAAACCACATTCCAACCCCTACCGTGCGTGATCCGTGGCATGACCGTGAGACTCAGCGGGGATGGGCCTAGCTCGTGGGCGATCTACGCAAACGTGGCGCGCTCCAAAAAACTGAGCAAATGGGGCACACTGCCTGGGGCCTATTCCGGCACCCCTGATCGGGGCGGGCACATCGGGGGGAAGCCTATGTGGCTCATGCGGGCAATCGTGTCCGACTACTCCCGCCCCGGCGACCTCGTCTGCGACCCCTTCGCTGGAGGCGGCACCACGCTGCTTGCGGCGGCCATAGAGGGGCGTAGAGCCATCGGGGCGGAGGAGTCCCCTGAGACTTACGCCAGGGCCGTCAGACGGCTCTCAGCGGGCTATACGCCAGTGATACGGCTGCCTGTGGGGCCGAGGCAGAAACAAGAACCGCTACTGTAGCCGCCATTCAAACCCAACTATGGAGATACCTCAGATATGACCACCTACGACAAATCTGGGCGCATGACGAGCCGATACGTACCGGGCCCGGCGTACTGGTACGTCGCCAGAAGGAAGTGGGAAGCCGAGAGAGATGCCGCCGCCGCTCGGGGGGTGGAGTTCACAACAACATGGGAAAGCGCACTCGAGGCCGCGAAGATCGCCGCCGAGGGTGAGGGGGAATCTGAATGAGAGTTACAGCCAAATTCAAGGCCGCGGTGGGCAAGGCCATCAAGACCGTGTACCACGAGCACAGCGAGGCGAGGATCGCCACGATGATCATCTCGTTCGACCAGGACCCCGCCGAGCTCGCGCGGCGCTTTACCCCGGAGTTCGCCGACGTCATCTTCAAGGCGGCGGTCGAGGTCGACCAGAAGAACCTGCCGCTCGAGGCGGGGACCGAGGAGCACGACGTCCGGTGGTTGATCGAGAAGTTTGACGTCAAATCGGTCTTCGAGACCCACACCCTGAAGATCGGGAGCCTCGGGGCGTTCTCATGCACCCCGGAGTTCAAGGGGATCTCGTCGTACAAGGGGGCTCGCAAGGTCAGCGTGAAGCTGGCGCTGCCCCTTATCGTGGAGACCCTGGAGGACGCTGGGGCCCTTGTGATGATGACGGGTGAGATCCAATCGTTCGAGTTCTCCACCCAGCTGACGATCGCGGGGAACGCGACGCCCCCGAAAGTGGTGAAAACCGACGGGCCGTTCGGGAACCCCACGGCGCAGGTGACCTGATGCCGCCACCCATCTACACGTACTGCGCTCACGGGCTACCGGGTTGCAGGTGCGGCCTGGCAGTACCCCGTGGAGCTGGGTGTCCGGGTGGTCCTATGCAGAACCCGTACCAGCCAACCAAGCCGGTTTTATTGCAGGATTTGGGAAACCCACGCGCCTCGTATTACCGGTTTGCCAAATTTCGCAAGTTGGTGATCGGCTTAATCGGTTGATCGGGCCTCGGGTTCGATCGTACGGTGGTGGTGTCATGCTCAGGAAATTCAAACAGTAAGTTCGGCGCGCCCCCCGCCCTCGGGTCCACTCCTGGGCATGACACCAGGGTGGGTGGTGCGCCGTTTTGGGGTGTTAGATGCCTTTCGTCATCGAGAAGGGGATTCCGATCCCAGACCGACCATCATCACCGTGGATCGGTTACCCCTGGGACGAGATGAGGATAGGGGACTCGTTCCTAGTCCCGAAGACCTCCGCAAAATCAGCCAGGAACGCCGCCTTTTCAAGGGGGCGGGCGTACAAGGAGAAGTACGTCACTCGAACCGTCGAGGATGGTTTGAGGGTTTGGCGGGTTGAGTGATGGCGGACGACTTCCGGATCCAGGTGGCGTGGTTCACCAGCAGGAAGCGGCGGAGGCTGCGACGGCAACTCGGGGATGTGGGGGAGATCGCCCTCTGGCAGCTGTGGGCGTTTGCCGCGCAGCGTCGGACCGATGGCGACCTCACCGGCATGTCAGACGAGGACATCGCGGACGAGGCATATTGGGATGGGGACCCAAAAGAATTCGTTGGGTGCCTATTGGGTACCCAACTGATCGACGGTGGCCCCCAAAACTACCAGATCCACGATTGGGAGGATGCGCAGCCCTGGGTGGTCTCGGAGACCGAGCGAAGAGAGAAGGGTAAGGAGTCGGCGCACAAACGGCACGTCAAAGAGGAAACCGTACATCGGCGGACTCGTTGGTGTTCTTCCTCCTGCGTGCTGGTGGAGGAAAGGGTACCCAACGACCCCCCAGTGGGTACCCAACGGGTCGAGCATGCTCCCAGCCCAGCCCAGCCCAGCCTAACCCAACCCAACCTATCTAAAGGCGAAATGCCACCTATTGGGTCGACCAGTAAGGGGGCTAAGAGGGTTCTTACCCACTACCTCATTGTGTACCCGGGCAACATGATCCAGGCGGACCAGGAGGGGGATCGGATAATCCGTAAATGGCTGGATCGAGGGTACACCCCTGACCAGCTGTGCCATGCGGTCGACGGCAACAAACTCGACAAATGGCACCAGGAGAATAAATACACCGGGCTGCGTCAAATATTCAAGAACGCGGAGAAAATCGACCGCTTCATCGCCCAATCCAAACCCCCGGAACCAGAGGACGACGACCCAAACGGGTTCGACGCCCTCATCGCAGCCGAAAAGGAGAAGAAGTATGCCGAGTTCAAGCCCGAGCCGGGTGGCGAGTAGGAGCTTCATCCGACAGACGGTGGAGAACATTTTCCACCGCTACCCGTACCGACCACCCCCCGAGCAGGTCGACACCTACACGAAGGACATCGATGGCTGCTACTTCACCGTGGCTCACATCTTGGCAATGCGCGAACTCGCGGCCAGCGAGGAGTATGAGGAGCGCGCCCCGAGTTCGCTACAACTCAAGGCCCTCGCCGGTAAAGCCCGGAGCCGCGAGAGGGCCGCGGACAAGAAGCCCCACCAGGTTTCCGCGTTTGAGGAGCCAGATCTCCCACGCGACAACCCGGGGGCCGTGCTCGCCCGGCAGTTCGAGGAGGAGAACCGGAGGTGGATTATTGACCCTGGGGGCCGTCCATCTGACCAGGAGGTGCACCAGCGCCGAGCCCGGGCGATAGCGCAGTTGGTCGACGATATCGCGATGCGCAAGAAGATGCCTGAGCCCCCACCACCCAGGAAGCCGGGCGAGAGAGCCCCGCAACCACCAACGAGATACCCCCAAATTACCCCTGGCGGGACCCACCGGGCCCACGAAACGGAGCAAAGCAATGCCCGAACCCCTGACGCTCGAGCTACCGAAGCCGACACCCAGCGACAACACCCTCCGGAAGATGCACCCCGGGACCTACGCGACGTACCGGGACCGGCTGTGCATGCAGATCCGCCAGAAGATGGCGAGAGCTGGGGTCTCCCCAACCTACCTCCGCGCCAAGCCAGGCCGTCGGCGGAAGGTTGATATGTTCGCCGCGTACCCGATGCGCGCCCAGGTGACGTTCCACCGGTACTCGTCGGGGGACCTGGACGACTCGAACTTCCGCCAGGGGTGCAAGGCGCTTCTCGACGCCCTGGTTATCGAGGGTGTGATCTTCGACGACGCACGCAAGTGGCTCGACGACCGGTACGAGCAGCACCGGGCGCCACCCAGGCAGGGGCGGACCGTGGTGGAGGTGTCGTTCCCATCATGAAGCCCTATTACGAGCATGGCGGGGTTGTGATCTACCACGGGGATTGCGCTGCGGTTTTACCCGAGCTCGCCCCTGTGGATCTGGTGCTGACCGACCCCCCATACGGTATCGGCGAGGCCGCCGGGAAGAACAAGAGCCGCAGCGTCCTCGCCGTGGCTCGAGACTATGGGGATGATGAATGGGACAACGAGCCCATCAGTGCAGACCTGATGCGCGCGGTCGTGGCCGCCGGCAGATTCGCCGCGGTGTTCGGTGGCAACTACTACGACCTCCCCCCTTCGTCCTGCTGGCTTATTTGGGACAAACAGAACGGGGCCAGCGATTTCGCCGACGCCGAGATGGCGTGGACGAACTATGGGACGGCGGTCAGACTCATCAGGCACATGTGGAACGGAATGCTTCGCAAAGGCCGGGAGCCCCGAGACCACCCGACACAGAAGCCGCTTGATGTGATGAAGTGGGCAATCCAGAAGTGCCCGGACGAGCCCCAGAGCGTCCTCGACCCATTCATGGGGAGTGGGACCACACTTCGGGCCGCCAAGGATCTAGGCCTCTCGGCGATAGGTGTCGAGGCGATTGAAAAGTACTGCGAGATCGCAGCACGCCGCTTATCTCAGGAGGTACTCCCGCTATGACCATCGACGGTATCGACATCCGCACCGCGCACGACGCCGAGCTACTCCTCGACGTGCGGGGCACCATCGACCACGAGACCCGAAAACCCCCGGGGCTCACCGCGGAGGAGCGGGGTGAACTGCTCGAGTGGGCTCGAACCCGGAAAGCCGAGTACCGCATCCTGACGAAGAAGGCCACGGGCCAGGTGTACGACCGGGCGGCCACCGAGGAGCGGCGACTCATCGGGGTAATCGCTCGAGCCGTCAACATTCGATGACCACAACCAAGGAGAAGACCATGGATACGCTTGTTTTACTGAACACGTTGGCGAAAATTGCGGCGCACAGCTTCGACGGGTGCGAGCACAAGAAGCGCGCGGAGTGCGCCGGTTACCTACAAACCCAGGCGCGGTTTGCCATCGACTCAGTCGAGAGGCGCGGGGTGGTGAGGGACGGGGAGGACGCGGCGTTCGTCCGGGTGGTGAAGTGCACGAGGTGCGGGAAGTTCACCGCGTTGGGGACTCTGAGCATAGAGGATCTACCCAAACACTGCCCCGGGTGCGTGCGGCAGGAGTACGAGAGGACGGCTCACGTCCGACGGCGAGCCGAGCAGCTCATCCAGACGAACATGGAGGCCATCAACGTCGCCAAAAGGAGGGCCGAGGAGGTTCTGGCCACCCACGACGACGGGGTGGAGCGGCTCGAGGAGTTGAGGACGAAGCTCAACATGACGTTCGAGGAGTATGGCGAGTTCTGCGAGGAGCAGAAGCGCGAGCAGGAGAGCTGGTAGCCCTGTAGACGGCGCGACCAACGCGTATGCTACAACCATGTCGAAGCGGTCGAAGAGCAAGAAGAAGGCACCAAGGCTAAACGTGTCGAGCGATGGCAAAGACCCACCGATGACGGTGGAGACCCAGACCAGGGAGCCCCAGGTGGTGGACCTGCGGGACGCACTGATAGTCCCCCCGGTCCACAGGCTGATGACCGACTCCCAAGCCATCCTCGGCAACGAACTCACGAACCTTCTCACCAAATCCCAACGCAATACCGGCCTCCAGCCCAAGGAGACCATGCAGTTCGCCCGGTACGTCCGGGCCCTCGTCGACCTGTCGCGCGAGGAGCGGGAGCAGCAGAAGCTCGACGACATCGACCGGATGACCGACGACGAGCTCATCACGATGCTGCTCGAGAACCCTGAGATTTTGTCACGATTAAGGCTGGCGATTGCCGGCCGCGGAGGAGAGTGATGGCGAGCGAAAAGAAAACGATTGAAGAACTAGAAGAGATTCTGAACAGCGGCTGCCCGCACCTGGATAGCTGCCCCGCCGGTAAACCACCGGTGGAGATCTTACCGAACGGGGAGGTTCGGTGTGGCGAAAACCAACCATCGCCGTTTGTTGAGTTCCAGAAGCTATTCGACGAACACCTGGAGGAGGCGGGCCTCGCATCTGCACTGGCGCATTGTGACACTTTTGCTCTGTCGGTCGGTATTCTTACACTCACCGCCGAGGATGCGACAAAACTCGAAGAGTCGACCACATGACCGAGACCCAAGAACAACCAGCCCGCACCACCCCCGTCCGCATCCGCATGGCGGTCGACGGCGACGTCCACTACATCCTCAAGAGCTGGCGCGAGACCTACGCGCGCGACTCGCTGTGGGCCAAGAACATCCCGCGCCAAATATTCCACTCCCACCACCGGAAGATCCTCGAGGGCCTGCTCGAGACCTGCGAGACCGTGGTGGCGTGCTACGACCAGGACCCCACCCACCTCGTGGGGTTCTGCTGCTACGAGCGCATCGACGGCCACCTCGTCATCCACTTCATCTTCACCCGGTTCTACGTCCGGCACTTCGGCATCGCCGCGAAGATGCTGGAGACCGTGGGCCACCAGCCGGGCGAGCCGATCCTCACCACCCACTGGACGCGCGATTGCGAGCGGTTGCCCGATCGCTTTCGCGTGGTGTACAACCCATACATCCTGTTCAAGCAATTCAGGGAGCGCCTAGATGCCACGAGCCTCAACAGCAGCGAAGAACGACAAACCCGAGACCCCGCCTCGGGAGGTTGAGAAGCCCGAGGAGGTCGAGGAGACGAAGCCGCACCCGGGAACACGTCTTCGCTGGCTCAAGTGGCGCGAGGGAATGAACCCGCGCCACGGTGGTAGCTTCAAGCCGAACTACAACCTCACCCCGGGCTGCGACGAAACCCTCAAGAACGTCGTCGCGTATCTCATCGGTGATACCGTAGCCATTTACGGGACCAAGGATGGGATGGACCAGGCAAAGGCCTCTAAGATTGACGGTGAATCAATCGAGGGGTGCCCCGCGATCCTCGCCCACCTGTCGAGCTTTGTTTTTGTCACCCCGTGGGATACCTACAACCCCCAAGACCACCGAGAGAAGATGGAGCAGCCACGATGAAGCCGCGCACCGACGTAGAGCAGTCCGAGATCCTCGAGATTGTCGAGCGCGTAGTCGATGCGCTGCGGGCGCTCGGCCTCTACGGTGTGGGTTGTACGGGCTCCCCGGGCGACGAGCACCAGCGAACAATCCAAGACGTTCACCGCTGCCTGACTGGTGGTGGTTTCCCTCCGCACCGCGACACCACCCCACTGGCCGATCGGGCTCGGTTGGCGGTGGTCTACGGCGTGTGCGTCGGGGCCCCGGTGTTCCACGGGCAACCCGCCACGGTGAAGGAAGAGCCACCCAAACCCACGGCCGGTGCCGCGGGTCACGGTGGCGTCGTGCCCCAGGAGGCTCCGACCTGCGATCTAGCGGCCAGAGACGCCATCACCAAGATCAACCGCTCGATGTTCCCCAAGGACGGAGATGGGGCCGAGGACGCCAAGAACTGGCTGCGCGCGGTAATCCACTACGAGACCCGCCCGTCGGTGAGGGTCGCCGCCGTCAAGCGCTTGCGCCACGTGTACGGCGATGACGTGGACACGACCCTGCCCGGGGCCGAAAAGGAGACCACAACCGAGGGCTCCTTGAACAGCGGCCCCGACGGAGCGTCTGACTCCGGCGACTGATGTCGCACGTCACCCACATCACGGTCGCGCAGGCCGCTGATCGCCTGTGCAAACCGGATGGTCCACCGTGGGCCCACGAGTTCACGAGGGACGAGGTGCTCGACGCCCTGCGCGCAGCTCGCTCGACTCTCCGCCTCAACTCCTACGTTCAAATCCCACCCACCCAACTCGCCGAGATCGTGAGCACGGCCACCGTCCACCTGAACAGGCTGGACCCTGAGCGGATGGCCCGTGCGATCAACGCCATGAAGCAGGATGCCTAGCAAGCTGCTCATAGCGGGCCTCGGTCGCTGTGGGACCTCGCTGGTGATGCAGATGCTGGCAGCTGCGGGGCTCCGTGTGCCTGGGCGCTACCCGACGTTCGAGAGCAAGACGGCGTTCGCCGATCTCGACATGCTGGATGCTGTGAAGTGGTTGGGCCCTGGGGTGATGGACGCAGATGGCGAACAACCACCGACGTGCTTTGGCTATCGGGTCCTATGGCTCGACCGAGACATCACCCAGCAGGCCATGAGCCGTGCAAAATTCCAACGAGCTGCTGGCGCTAGCGAAATGCTGAGCCGTCCAAGCATCATCAGGCAACTCATCCCACAGGATCTACGGACCGGCCTGCGGACCGTTGCCAAGTACAGCGGCCACGAGACTGTGCGCCTCAACTTTGAGACACTGCTCTCTCAACCGAAGTGGTCGGCGCAACTCATCTCTGACATGTACGACAACTACCTCGACGTAGACAAAATGGCCGCGGTAGTGCGGCCCCGTACCCCTCGGTGCTATCCAGGGTTCTTGGAATCGGAGTTGGCAGATGCCACTAGCTGAGTTTGTCCAATGCACCATGGCCAGATGCCATGCGATCGTGAAGACCGGGAGGTGCAAGCGCCACCCGGTGAAGGAAGACCGGAAGCCGACCGCCAATGTGTCTCGGATAACCAAGAGGTCCGAATGCACGCGCGTGGAGATTGGCGAGGACCCCAGTGGTGTCAAACAAACGCCGACCGAGGGACCGTCAATTGCGGCCTCGGCGTACCCAGCGTGGAGACAGGCGAGAGACTGGGAACTCGCCAATGTCTAGCCTCGCCCGCATCATGCAGGAGGCCAACCGCCTCGAGCGCATCAAAAACCGGCGGATTGAACCCATCACCCGGAAGAACCTCGAGCAGGCCCGCATCCGCGTGACCTACGCCTGCCTCATCACGGCGGTGCGCGACGGGAACAAGAAGCCGCCCGTCAGGCACCTGTGGTTCGAGGAGGACAACGCGAACAACTACAGGCTGCGCGCAGGGAACCCGCCGGCTGACGTGGACCGCCCCGAGTTCCTCCGAGGGATGCACCTCGTCATCGACCTAGGGTCAATCCCCATCGAGGTGTGGGACTCGGTAAAGGCGAAGCTCAGAGCGGAGCGCACGGGCACCGGGAAGCCCACGAGCATCATCGACGTGGTGAACGACCCGCGGACCATCGAGCACGTTCGGCAGATGCAGGACGGCCGGCACCTGCCGAGGGGGTAGAGATGAGCCTCAGGCCGACAGAGGAAGCGCTTGAGAGCAAGCTGAACCGCATCGACGAGCTTTTACCGCTTATCCGAGACAGCACGCGGTCAACCCAATACGAAGCCGCCGCAATCCACGTCTTGGAGTTGCGAAACTACATGGAGAGCGTCGCCAACGATATTTGGACGCTGAAGAGATTCGAGGAGCACGGCTACCGAACTTCCTACACGACGGATGAAAAGAAGGGGCGACCATGAGGATGTGGGGAAAGAAATACCTGTTCCACGCACGTAGAGACGACGACCTTTGGACCCGCTCCGACGATAGCGACGAGTGGGTGCTCAGGCTCGACATCGCACTGCCGGCGGGGATGGTCGGTGATGAGGCGAGGGAGTATCTGACCAAATTGACGGCAGAGGCCGTGAACAAAGCGATGGGCTCACCACCCCCATCATGACGGCGAGGGCAAACATCGTTCCAGATAACGCGCCGCTCATCTACCGCGACAAGAGGCCGGTACTTGCGATGGACGGAACCAGCACAGGAGAAAGCATGTCCAGATTCAGGAAGATCCACATCTACGAAGCCCACCAGTGGTACAAGAACGGCGACCACCCAGAGGACGCATGCGAGACCCTGACGGGCGCCGACGGTGAATCGTTCCTCAGTGAGGGTAAGGTCGTACGCCGGTTCCGCCGACCCGATGTTGATGGCGATTCCCCGTGCCCCGAGTGCGGAGAGAAGTTCCACGACCACGGAGTGACAAGAGCCGGGCAGCTTGAGTTTTCTGTCGGCGGCTACCACACAGTCTGCCCGGGCGATTGGGTGATAAAGGCGGCCATCGGGGATACCTACTACCCGGAGAATGCAGACTACTTCCAGAAGATCTACGAACCGGTCTCCGAGGTGCTGTCGTGAGCTTCATCCACTTCAGCAAAGCCGAACTCTCCGACGCCAAGCTGGATGTATCGTGCAGCAACCGTCACCACTGCACCCGGTGTGGGGGGGAAACGTTCGAGGTGACGCCACGCCTAGATGGTGGGTACAACATCGATGCGGCTCAGGTGTGTGGGCTCTGTGATGGGAACCACATCCGCCTCGGTATCAACCTTGGGCGGATCGAGGAGCGGGTGGGCCGGTTGGAGGTCAGCGAGAGGCAGATCTCGGCTCTGGTGTACGAGGGGGAGGCCAGAGACAAACTAGAGGCCGTGAAACTCGCCAACATGTTGATCCGGGCAATGAGTCTCCGCACCCGCACCCCCGGCGAACGCGATGGTGACACCGTAGGCGCATGGTACGACGACGCGAAGCAGTTGCTCGAGGAACTCGGGCACATCGAGGATAGCCAATGAAAACCTTCTGCATCTACCACCGCGTTGACCTCGACGGGAAATGCTCCGCGGCAATCGTGCTCCGCCGGTTCCCGGAGGCCATCCTGGTCCCCTACCAGTACGGCGACCCCATCGACCTCGAGCAGTTCCGCGGCAACCGCGTGTTCATGGTCGACTGCGCGCTCCAACCGTTCGAGCGGATGATCGAGCTGTTCGACATCTGCGAAGTGACGTGGATCGACCACCACAAGACGGCGATCGAAGAGTACGACAAAATCATGGAGGGTGAACGCCCCTTCCCGGAACTCGATGTCTTGGATGTCGAGAAGGCCGGCTGTGAACTCACATGGGGCGCGTTGTTCCCAGACGAAGAACTACCGCTCGCCGTGTGGCTCCTCGGCCGTTACGACGTCTGGGATCTCGGCGCGCACGAGACCGTGATGCCGTTTCAGTGGGGTATGCGTCAACACGCGTGGGCGCCAGACGCCGAGGGCTGGGGCTGGTTATGGGAGGCGGGAAACGGCAACTGGCGAGCGAACAGCATCATTGAGCAGGGGCGAACCATCCTCGCTTACGTCGCCAGCCACAACGCCGAGATCTGCGCCTTCTCCTTCGACGCAGAGATCGACGGGCTCCGCTGCATCTGCATGAACGTAGCGCGCGGCAATTCCCAGATCTTCGAGTCGGTGTGGGACCCCGAGAAGTACGACGCCGTGTGCGCGTTCTACAATGCCGGCGGCGAGCACTGGACCATCAGCCTCTACACGGACAAGCCGGGAGTCAACGTCGGCGCCGTGGCGAAGGGTCGTGGCGGCGGTGGGCACCTCAAGGCGGCCGGGTGGCAGTGCGCTGAACTGCCGGAGGGGTTCTCCCCGTCTTGATCGACCATCTGCGCCCCGTGTGGTACTCATGAGACTATTGGCCAATTCATTCATGGAGGAACACGATGGCGAGCTACGGAAAAAAGGGCGGCGGGAAGAAGGGCGGCAAGAAGAGCGGCGGCTACGGGGGCGGGGGCAAGAACCCGATGCACTCGACCGCGACATCGGAGAACACAGCGCCCCGGGCGAGCGGCCGGAAGGAACTACGCCCCGGGATGAAGTACTGACCCAGAAACCACCCGGGCTCGGGGCCGAGGGGTCCCAGAGCCCGGGGACCTTCTTCGAGGTCGATAGAATATGAGCAAGCCGTTTAAGCCGTACCCCGTAGAAGTCACGTGGATTGACCCGCACTCCATCGGTGGGTCGTGGCACGAACCCGAACAGGTGACCGAGCGATCGAGACCAATCGGGCTGGTGGTTCGGTCTGTGGGTCTCGTCACGCGCAAGGACGAAGATGGGAGTCTCGTGATCACCCAGAGCATTGGCCCGGAGCACTACGACCACACGCTCGCTCTCCCGAAGTGTTGCATCAAGAAGGTCCGGCGACTGAAGTAACGCAGCCCGGCGGTGTATGCTGTGGGTGACGCATGCCCGTACCCGCTACCCTCATCCGCCAGGCCCTACGGAAGCTCCACCGCCGCAGCAGGCAGGTGAGCGACGAGGCTCGGTACCGCCACAGTGAGAGGTACCTCGAGACCACCGTGGGTGCGTACACGGGTGAGGGTGAGCGGGTCCTCGAGCACCTGTTCAACCACCAGCTCAAGCTCATCCGCGACCCGTCACGCAGGAAGGCCGCCCGCTGCGGTCGCCGAGCCGGGAAGACCACGACGGCCGCCGCGTACCTGGTGCGCGAGTGTCTGAACCGACCCGGAGCCCTCTGCGGCTACCTCACCATCACGAGCAAACAGGCACAGCGGTTGATCTGGCCAGAACTCAAGCGCCTCAACCGACACTACAAGCTGGGGATCACGTTCAAGCTCTCCGACCTGGTGGCCCACTTCCCGAACGGCTCCGAGATCTGGGTGGCGGGCGCCGACAAGCTCGATCAGATCGAGAAGTTCCGGGGGATCGCCTTCCTGCTCGTGGTGCTCGACGAGACCGCATCGTTTAAGGCCTACCTCGAGCAGCTCGTCGAAGAGGTGCTGGAGCCGACGCTCGAGGACTACAGCGGCACCGTGATGATGATCGGCACGCCATCACGCGCGTGCGCCGGGATGTTCTACGACGCTACGATGAACGTGGATTCCGGGTGGTCGAAGCACCACTGGACCGTGTTGGACAACCCGTTGTTCCCGAAGTGGCGACGAAAGCGCAACTGGCGCCAGCGCGCGAAGAACTGGTTGAAGGCCAAGAAGATAGAGAAGAACTGGGACGACGACGACCCGATCCTCAACCGCGAGTGGCTGGCGCTGTGGGTTCGGGACCACGGGTCGATGGTCTACAAGTGGGACCCGGAGAAGAACCGGTACCGGTGGACCACCGCGTCGCGCGAGGGGTACGAGTGGTTCTACATCCTCGGCGTCGACCTGGGGCACGACGATGCAACGGCCTTCGTCGTCGTCGCGTTCTCGCCGGACGTCCCGTGGTGCCAGTTCGTGCGGTCCGAGAAGAAGAGCGGCATGGACATCACCGACGTCGCCAAGAGGATCCGCCAGCTCCAGGACGAGTACGGGCCGCTCAAGACGGTGGTCGACACCGGGGCCCTCGGGAAGATGATCGTCGAGGAGATGCGGCGCCGGCACCACCTCGCCCTCATCGCCGCCGAGAAGAAAGACAAATTGGCGTTTCAGGAGGCGATGAACGCCGATTTCCGAAAGGGTTTGATCCACGTGGACCCCACTCGATGCGGTACACTGATCACCGAGTGGGAGGCCCTGCAGAAGGACGACTCTGGGCACGAGGACGACAGGTTCCCGAACGATTGCGCGGACGCCGGCCTTTACGCATGGCGCGAGGCGAGGCACTATCGACATGAGCCGGTGGAGGAGCAGCCGAAAGCCGGGACCGACGAATACTACGACAAGCTCGAGCAAGAGCTGATAGAGGCCGACGAGGCCGACCTCGAGGAGCCCGACGAGGTGGAGGCGTTATTCGGATGAGTGTAGAGAAGCTATTTACAGACCTGAGCACGGTCAAAGACTTCATTTCGTGGTGCAGGGAGCAGAAGGTCCAGGGCTTCGAGGCGGGTGACCTCAAGGTGACGTTTTCCCCCGGCGCGTTCGTCGTGCCGGAGCCGGAGATCGACCCAGAGGACGTGCCGGAGGAGCAGGGGGTCGACCCGAGCACCGGATTTACCGATGAGGAGCTCTACCCCGAGTAGGGGGCTCCCCGTCCGGAGTGACCGGTGGGTGATTATCGATACAACGAGCAGGCGGGACGAACCAATCAGAGGCCCGAGTACTGGTGGAAGTCTAGGGCGCAGGGGCGTGAGAAAGACGTCCACAAGGCCGTGTTCGACACCGTGCGGTTCCTCGACTCCCACCAGATGCACAAGCATGAGGACAACCTCCGGCGTGTGCGGCTCTACGGTAATCTCCCGGTCTTCGGCCTGTCGCCGCTGACGTTCGCCACCACCCAGGGCCGGCGCAACGGTCGGGTCCGCATCAACGTCTGTCGCTCTGTGGTCGACACGGCCACCGCCCACATCGCCAAGGAGCGGCCGCGGCCCGTGGTGATGACCGACGGCGCCGACTACCGCCTGAAGCGTCACGCCAAGAAGCTCTCGAAGTTCGTGCTCGGCGTGTTCCAAGAGTCCAAGGTCTACAAACAGGGCCCCGTGGTGTTCCGCGACGGCGGGATGACGGGCACCGGAGTCTATAAGTCTTGGATCGACTGGGAGGAGAAGAAGATCAAGATCGAGCGGGTCTTCATCGACGAGCTGCTCTACGACGACTCCGAGGCCAGCGAGGGGATGCCCCAACAAATCCACCAGCGGAAGTTTCTGTCGCGCGAGGTCGTGCTCCAGGACTGGGGGATGAACGACGACGGCACGGAGAACGAGCACGCGGTCAAGATCAAGATGGCCCCACAGGCCAAGGCCAGCGCGGGCATCGCCGCCCACCGCAACCTCTCGGACATGATCCAGATCGTTGAGAGTTGGCACCTGCCGTCCGGGCCCAATGCGAAGGACGGGCGGCGGGCGATGACCATCGACAACGACACACTCCTCGATGAGGAGTGGAAGTACGACCGCTTCCCCTTCTCGCTCTTCCTCTACGGGGCGCCCGTGCTCGGGATGACGGGGTTGGGCATCGTCGACCAGATCACCGGGATCCAGGTCAGCATCAACAAGCACGTCGACGCGATGGAGCGCGAACTCGACCTATCAGTCTCGAGGATTATCGTCGAGGAGGGAGCGAAGATCCCGAAGAGCCACTGGGTCAACCGGATCGGCGCGGTCCTCACCCACGCGTCGGGCTCGGCACCCCCGACCGTCATGAATCCCAACAACGTCACGCCAGGGCGCCGGGAACAGATTGGGTTCCTGATCCAGCAGGCCTACGAGAACACCGGCGTCAACCAGATGAGCGCTACGGGCAAGAAGCCGAGCGGGTTGAACAGCGGCAAGGCCCTGCGCGAGTACGACGATATCGGCTCGGAGCGCTTCGCCGTCGTGCAGCAGTCGTACGAGGATACTTTCGTGGACCTCGCGCGGCTCGTGGTGATCCTGGCCCAAGAACTCTACACAAAGCACCCAGAGCTACAGGTGAAGGTCGCGAACAACCGGTTCCTCTCGACGATCCTCTTCTCGGAGATCGACATCGAGGAGAACCAGTACGAGATGAGCATCTTCCCCACCTCGATGCTCCCGAAGACCCCGGCGGCCCGCTACGCGCAGATCGACGAGTGGATCCAGGCCGGGTATCTGTCCAAAGAGGAGGGGATGCAGCTCATGGACATGCCGGATCTCGAGGACGCGGTGTCTTTGGTCACTGCGGCGGTCGACGACATCGACCAGGTGATCGACGACATGATCTACCGCGAGCCCGAGGACGAGGAGCTGGAGGAGGCCACAACGAAGGATATGGACGACCTCGATCGTGAGCAGTTGATTGCCGACATGGTGTATTTACCACCCGACTCAACCCAGAACCTCCAGATCGGGATGAAGCGGATGCTGGCCTCGTACCTCAGGTCGAAGCACGACGGCACCCCGGAGGCCCGCCGCAATCTACTGACTAGGTGGATGAGCGACGCCGGGATCCTCATGAAGGCAGCGGCGCCACCACCACCGGTGGTGGACTCTGCCGGCGCACCTGGGGGCCCCGGAGCACCGGGTACACCCGCGGCTGCCGGACCACCCCAGGGGATGCCACCACAGGTCGCACCGGCCGTCGCGGCGTAGCACTTGCCAGTCGACGAAAAGTAGCCTACAAAATCAGAAGCGATGACGACGCCCGCACAAGCACCCGCCGAGGCCCCTGCGACTCCGATTGAACCGCACCTGCTCGCCGAGCGCGTCAAGCTCCCGGCCGCGGCGACGGAGGTCAAACCGGACCCCGCCGCCGCCAAACCGAGCGGCGACCCCGCGGCCCCCGCCGATCCAGTAGACCCCAACAAACCAGCCCCCACCGAGCCCGAGAAGCCCGCCGCCACCCCACCGGGGAACAACGAGCAGCTCGAGGCCATGATGCGGAAGAGCCGCGATCTACAGACTCGAGACAAGAAGATCAAAGAGTCGGAGGATGAGCTCGCGCAGCTCCGGGAACTGAAGAAGCGCGTCGACTCGAAGGACTACGGGGTGATGACCGACGCAGGCGGGTCACTCCAAGAGTGGTCCGACTCATGGCTCAAGGAGCAGGGCGAGAAACCGACCAACCCGCTCGAGGCCGAACTCCGGGAGACCCAGACGAAGCTCGCGGAGTTCGAGAAGTGGCGAGCCTCACAGACCGAGGCCCAGGATACCGAGGCCAAGGCCAAGCAGCGACGCGATGCCGAGGCGGCTCACAAGTCGTACAACGCCGAGATCAAGACCCACATCGACACTACAGACGGTTTGGAAATGCTGCGACATGCGGACCTTGGGCACGAGGTGTTCGCTGTCATCCAGCAGCATGCGCAAAGGACTCAGGAAGCCTTCGGAGAACCTAAGATCCTTGAAATTGGCGAAGCCGCAAAGGTCGTCAATAAGTACTACGTTCCGAAGATGCAGGAACTCGTGAAGAACCTCTCTGAATTGCCAGATTTCAAAGAGACCTTCGACGAGATCCTGAAGGCCAGGGCCGAGAACGGTGGGAATCCTCCCCCCGAGACCGACCCCGCGGCCCCAACGCCAGATCCAGAAGCCCCCAAAGCAAAGCCGGGCAAGACGTTGACAGCCAGCCAAGGTGCTACGGCCCCGCCTCGCGCGGTCCAGCCGTTCAAGGACCGCGATGAGCGGCTCAAGACCTCGGCTGCAACGCTGGTGTTTGTGGACGAATAGGTCCATCGGACATCAGCTCCGCTTGGAGCTTTGCACATGGCCTCGCTGGATCTCACCAGTTTTGACGCCGCCCTGAAAGTCCACTACACGGACGACGAGGTCGAGCGTCTCACCTACAACGACCACCCGCTTCTCGCGCTCCTGATGAAGGACGAGAAGTTCAAGGGTAAGAACCTGCCGATCCCGATCATCTACGGGAACATCGCGGGCCGCTCGGCGGCATTCGCGACCGCGCAGACCAACAGCGGGCCGACGCAGATCGAGGACTTTGTCCTCACTCGTGCGAAGGACTACGCGGTTGCCTCCATCGACGGGGAGACCATGGATGCGGCGGAGGACGACGCCGACGCGTTCATGGATGCCGCGACGACAGAATTCGACAGCGCGTTCGAGGCGATCTCCAGTTCGCTGGCGACGAGCCTCTACCGCAACGGGACTGGCTCCATCGGTCAGGTCTCGGCGGGCTCGACGGTCTCTGCCCAAGTCATCACCCTTGCCAACCCCGAGGACAGCGTAGCCTTCGAGGTCGGGATGGTTCTTCGCGGTACGTCCACGGACGGCGGAGCGTACGACACGGGACAGGAGATCCTCGCTGGTATCGACCGCGATACGGGCGTCCTGACCGCGACCTCCGCAGCCTGGAACACCGTGATGACCGACCTGGCGGCGAGTGACTACTTGCTCACCAGCGGCGACCTCAACGCCAAGGTCAAGGGCCTCGATGCGTGGATGCCGAGCTCGGTCACCTCGACCGCGTTCTTCGGCGTCGACCGCACGGCGGACAGCGTGCGCCTGGGCGGTGCTCGATACGACTCGACCACCAACGGCGAGAACATCGAGGAAGCGCTCATCAACGGTGCGGTCCGAGCTGGCCGCCACGGTGGGCGGGTCACTCACTACTTCATGTCGATGGAGCGGTGGGGCGACCTCGGGAAGATCCTGGGCTCGAAGCGGGAGTATGTGCAGGTGCACGCGACCGCCGAGGTCAACTTCCCGGCCTACGAGGTGCAGGGTCCGAAGGGCCTGATCAAGGTCATCGCCGACCAGGATTGCCAGCCCAACATCGCATGGGGCCTCGATATGCGGTGCTGGAAGTTCTACTCGCTGAAGAAGTGCCCGCGCATTCTCCAGCGTGACGGGAACAAGCTGCTCCGTCTGTCGTCTGCAGATGGTGACGAGTTCCGTGTTGGCTACTACGGCCAGCTCGGTGGTCGGGCACCCGGTCGGAACGTGCGGGTCACTCTCCCCACCTGATCTTCGCAGACCTAGCCAGTCTGTCGGGGGTGGGCGCCCTCGTATCCAAGCGCCCACCCCCCTAGTTCCAGAACGGATACCAAGGATGAGCGATAGGTAATCCACCATGACTCAACTCACTTCGTACGAACTCAAGCACTTCAACGCCGGGGTCAAGATTGTCTCCGGTAGCTTTGCGCCTGCCGGCACCAGCGCCCCAACCGCCGTGAAGGGCCGTGGCTTCTCCGTCACCCGCACCGGCGTCGGCCTCTACCTGCTCACGTTCCGGCAACCATACGCCCACATGCTGAGCGCGCTTGCGGATATCCGCCTCGTTGCTCCGATCGGGTACGAGATCAAGTTCGGCGCCTACTCGGCCGCCAACAAAACTCTCGCCATCTCGGTGCTGAAGGTCAGCACCATGTCGATCCCGCTCGACGTCGCGGCAGCTCGAGAGATTGCGGGCGATGCCATCCAGAATCTCGCGGCGCACGGCGGGCTCCTCGCGTCCGATAGCGTCCCGGCCCTCGCTCGCGTCAATGCCGCCACCGACAAGGCGCTCCGCGTCGTCTGGGCCGCGACCGAGGTTGACGAGATCCAGTTCCCGCCGGTACCGAAGCCCGCGGATCTAGACGCTGGGTCCGACGTCATCGTCCGCCTGATGATCTCGAAGGGGACCAATACGGACACCGCGGCCGTCATCGACGTGCAGGCGTGGGACGGTATTGGCGACACGGAGATGGGGGGCAACACCCCGGCGCTCGCGGTGGCGACGCTCGCCGAGTACGCCGTCACCCTGGCCAACGCCAACATCGCGGCGGCCCCCGGGTTCCTGAACATCGGGATCGTCCCTGGCGCCCACGCAAATGACATCATCTACCTGTACTCGGCCCTTCTCGAGTACACCCAGAAGCTCTTGGCCGACATCGCCGCTGACGCAGACAACCGCATCAGCTTCGACGTCATGTTCCAAGACGGAACGACCCCGGTAGCCTAATGGCATACGGCGGGAGCACCGACGAGATCCTCAACGCCATCGGCGGCCCCGGTGGGGAGAGCCCCATCGAGGAGCCGGAGGTTGAGGAGATGGGCATGGAGAACGCCATGGCGGATCTGAGCGTCGCGCTACAGGACAACAAACCGCGCGAGGCAATGACCGCGTTCCGCAGGGCGTTCGACATCGCGATGATGGACCACGAAACCAGGGAGTAGGGGACAATGGCTCGAACCGACCTGGCAGGTCTGCGGGCGCGGGTACTGTCGCTCGCGGATCTGCCGTCGGGTGGCTTTGTCCCGAACACCCAGCTCGACGACTTCATCAACGACTCGTACGAGGCGCTCTACGAGAAGCTCATCGCTATCCACGAGCCGTATTTCGAGACCACGGCGGCCCTTGCCATCGTGGGGAGCACCAGCGAATACGCGCTGCCCGCCGACTTCTTCAAGCTCAACGGCGTCGATATCCTGATCTCAGGGAGCACTCAGAACGAGTTCTACTCAGTGCGCAGGTACGGGAACGCCGAGCGCAACCGATTCTCTGGGCGCCTCCCCAGTGGCCTGCGCGACATCGAGGCTCTCCGCTACATGCTGCGGGGCTCGAACATCGTCTTCACCCCATCACCCAACCAGGCGTACACCGGCCGTATCCTCTACGCGCCACAGGTGACGGTGTTGGTCGCCGACGCGGATCTCCTGGCAACGGGGATGATCTCTGGGTGGAGCCGGTGGATCGTCGTCGACGCCGCGATCAAATGCGTGATCAAAGGGGAGCAGGACATCAAGGATCTCGCGTTTGAGCGGAGTGTAATCGAGAAGTCGATGATGGAGTCGGCGGAGAACCGCGACGCAAACGAGCCGGTGCACGTCGTCGACGTACGCTACAGCGGGGGCGGGGAACTCGACCGCCTCGAGGACTGGTGATGGCTGTCGGCGACGTGACAGTGGGCCCCGTGGTCTCCGTGCAGGTGACGTTCGCCGAGCGCCTATTCGCGCTGAACTTCGAGGCCACGAACAGCGGGGGGCTCGGGTTTGCCATGGAGGACAACACGGTCTCGTTTGCCGAGAGGACTGCGCCGGCCGGCTCCCCCACGAATGAGGTCCGCCTGTTCGCCGCCGACGACGGTGGGGGGAAGACGCAGCTGCAAGCACGATTCAACACTGGGGCCATCCAGGTGGTTGCCGCGGAGCCCTAGGCGATGATCCCAGAGTTCAAAGAGCACAAGCCAACTGGTGAAGCGGTCACCCCCTTTGACCTGGAGGTGATGCAGCAGCAGATCCGAACGGTCACCGACGAGATCGCTGGCGAGCGCCGGCCGCAGTTGTCGGCAGAGTTCATCGAGAAGAACGCCGGCAACAACCAAGGGATCTCCCTCACTGCGGGGATCGAGAACCTCGTCGCGCACGGTCTCGATAGGAAGATCAGGGGCTGGTACCTCGCAGACATTCAGGGACCGGCCATTGTGTGGCGCGTCGCCGCGTCGGACGCGGATCTCTCCAAACACCTGCCACTTGCGTGTAGCGCGAGTGTCACCGTCAGATTGGTGGTGTGGTGATGGCTCTAAAAAAGCACCCACCCATCGAGATCCCTCTGGCCGTCGGCGTCAATAACAAGATCGTCGACAAGCTGCTCCCTAAGGGCTTCAACGCCGTCGTCGAGAACGGGTACTTCGACAAAGATGGGGCGGTCCGCAAGCTGCTGGCCGGCGTCGTAGTGGGGCCGTTCTACAATGGGAGCGGATCTCTGCGCGGCGAGTTCTTCGACACCGCGATGGAGCACCGGGGAAACGTCTACCTCGAAGGCCTGTGGGACGCTGGGGACAGCACGGCAAAGCGTGCTGTAGGCACATATGACCCCGATAGCGATCGCCTGGAGTTCGTTGGGTACGACCAGACGTATAACAACACCCAATGGGCCCCAGCGGCCCGCACGGTTGTCGAGAAGATCTCCAAAGGAACTACCGACGTGGCCCAGGTGCAAACCGCGTCCGTGAACGGTTACACAACGAAGGTCTGGCACCTGACCGCCGACTTCGGGACCGCCTATTTGCGGGTGACCGAGGACGCGACAGGCCGGGTCGTGTACGAGCAGAGTAAAATCAACACCACCGAATTCAAGCCGGTGGTTTTTGAGGAGACCGGGAACGAGTCGCTCGGTTGGATATTCAGTACGGGTAGCGTCATCCAATGGCAGGTGTTCAACACCGTGACGCTCGGGACCTCCTCGGGCCAGGCCTTGGTGCTTCCGACGTCCGCGCTCTGGGATGTGGCGTGGCGGTCTGGATCCGACTACCTGGATATTTACTACTTCAATGGCGCCGCCGGAGAGATTTACCACATAGGAGTGCGGGTCGACGGTACCGTCCTGCAGGCTGACGCATCCCTCCACGCGGAGCAGCCGAAGAACGTTCTCTCGGTGGCCCGCGTCTCGGCGCAGAGCCGCCACATCCTTACGTGGCAGAGCAACTCTTCGAGCCGTCCACGGTACTCCGTGATCGGCGCCAGCGGGTTGAACGATGTCTCGGTGTCGTTCGGTCCGCGCGACGTGAGCACCGACACCGCGAATGTCGTGCGGATCACCGGGGGGGGGGAGGGCACGGCCTTCACCCAGGTCGCTGTTGAGTACGCTGCCGCCGGGGGGGTCCCGAACTACATATTCTGCATGCGCCACACGACATCGAGCGGCGCCTCCACCAGACCACCGCGCAGCCTCTACCACGCCACCATCGTGGCGAAGATGTTCGACGACAATCGGGCCATCTATCTGCCGATCGCCTCCACTCAGTCGCTGCAAGAAACCTATTACCTGGTTGTCAACGGTGAGCACCTGCGCACCGGCTCCACGGCGATCAGTTGGTCGGTGGCCGCAAAGGCCCTCGGAGACGCCGCTGGTGAACTCGCGTCGGTTGGCGAGATGAGCGAGATCGCAAACCACGCGACCGGTCTCTATGGGTTCGGGGGCCGTCGTCGAATGCGTCTGATCAGCGACGGCCAGATTATCGAGCAGGCGGTTGAGGTTCGGTACCAAACTCACGGGCGCGCGAAACGCTCGACAAACTTCGGCCGCTCTCTACTGCGCACCGGCGGTTATCTGGGGGTCTTCGATGGGTTCTATCTCCCGATGGGGCCGTTCGAGACTCAAGGTGAGTTTGCCCTCACTGGCGCCGGCACCGGCGGCTCGATGTCCGATGGCACCTACAACTACAAGCTCGTAGCGGAGTTCCAGACCCAAGACGGCAGGATCTATAGGTCGAGGCCGTCAGCCGCGCAGGCCATCACGCTGTCCGGTGGTGGTGCGCTCCAGAGTGTCGATATCGACTTCTACGTCCCCCCCGTGCTCATCGAGCGCCAGAACTACGGGATCGAGATCTACGCCTACCGCACCACAGACGGCGGAAGCGTCTATTTCAACACCGGTAATTCGGTGAAGTGGAGAGACGATGCTGCGGGGACCCTGACGCTCACCGACACCGTCGACGACACGGATCTAGCTGACAACGAGCTGCTCTACACCGAGGGAGGGTTCCTCGAGAACGTGAGCCCACCGCCCTCCGACTCCATGGTGAAGGCGAACGGCCGGCTCTGGGTGCTGTCGTCTGATGAGCGATCGAGTCTCTGGGTGAGTAAGCCGATCGCCGACAACGTTGGGGTCAGTTTCGCGGCCGAGCTCGTGAAGCCCCTGGGGTTCGATGCCGTGGCGATTGAGCATATGGACGGCCGGATCATCGTGTTCGAAGAGGAGGCGATCCACACGATGCCAGCGATCGCCCCGAACGACACCGGGTCCGGGGCTTTCGGTCCGCTCACAGAGATCGCCCGGGGGGTCGGGTGCGTCGATTCGAATTCCATCCACCGGTCTTCGGACGGGATCTACTTCAAGAGCAATGACGGGATCCGGCTCCTCGACAGGTCCAATCAGGTGCTGTTCATTGGCGCGCCCGTCGAGGACTTCGACTCGTTCAACGTGCTGAAGATCGAGGAGCCCCACGACCGCGGGGAGATCTGGTTCCTCACCGACGAGCACCGGTTCCTCATCTACAACACCGAGTTCAAGCGGTGGTCGTACTCCGCGGCCCTGACCGGCTTGGCTGCATCGCCCGTCGACGTCATCTTCTTCGGGGGGAACCGGTACATCGCCCCGCAGCACAGTTCGATCAACGGATACGTGTTGATCCAGAGCCCGACCGACCACACGGGGGTGCAGCTACTCAAGACCCCGTGGCTCCGCATCCAGGCAATCTCCCAACTCCAGCGAGTGTTCCGCGCAGCCATCCTCGGCGAGTGGCGAAGCGCCCACACGTTGACCGTCGACGTGTACGTCGATTGGGATGAGACGACCCCGATCCAGACGGTGACGCTCGACGCGAGCTCGGGGTACACTCTAGGGGACGTTGAGCAGATCCGCATCAGCATGGCGCGGCAACGGCTCCAGGTGGTCCGGTTCGCGATTTACGACGCGGACCTCGCGGGCACCAAAGAAGGATTCCGACCCTCGATGCTCGTGCTCGAGACGGCAGGGAAGCGCGGCATCAAACTCGACGCGGCAATCTCCAAGTGAGGTGAATCATGGCAGACGCCAACCAATACAGCAGCTACCAGGCACCGGCGGGCGGCACGATCGGCGGGTTCTCCACCCCGTGGGGAGATCTCAGTACGCCAGGCGGTGAGGGCGGGGCCTTCGATGACCCGACGGGGTGGCTCACCGGTGGCGTTGCGTTCAACGATATCAGCCAGATGACGGCGCCGGTCCAGAACCTGTGGTCCCCACAGGGCTACCAGGCGGACCCCGGGGCCTTCCAGCTAGGCTCGCAGTACGCTCAGCAGTACGGGGCGCAGGGCCAGGCGGCTCAGAGGCGTGACGCTCCCACGATGCAGGCCGCGCAGTTAGGGCAGGCTCAGACGTACGGAGGAGCCCAGATCGCAGGGGGTCCTCAGGGTCAGGCCCGGGCCGGACAGGGGGCTTTGATTCAGGCCCTACAGCAGAGGGCCGGCGGGCAAGCCCCGTCTCTCGCCGAGATGCAGTTGCGACAGGGCCAGGAGGGGGCGCTCCGATCGTCTCGGGCCCTCGCCGCGTCAAATCCATCGGTGGCCCCGGGTCTCGCGCAGCGCCAGGCGCAGAGGACCGGTGAGAACATCAACCTCCAGACCAACCAGCAGGCCGCGCAGCTCCGAGCACAAGAACAGCAGCAGGCGGAGATGGCACTCGGCGGGGTGCTGGGGCAGGTGCGCGGGCAGGACATCGGGCTTGCCGGTCAGCAGGCGGGGCTCACGCAGCAGGCGGGGTTGGCGGGCGCCGGGGCCATGAACCAGTTCGCTCTCCAGCAGGGTGCGTTCGGCCAGCAAGCGGGGATGCAGAACCAGCAAGCGATGTTGCAGCAGCAGCAGATGAACGACCAGATGACGCAGTACTTCGAGAGTCTCGGGTATTCGAAGGACCAGGCGCAGATGGCGGCGCAGATGCAACTCCAGCAGATGAACGCTGACCAGAAAACATCGGAAAACGCTCTACAAGCTCAAATCATTGAGGCGAACATCAACCGCCAGCAGGCCGCGCAGGGTGGGATGATGGCGGCGGCCGGTAATCTCGTCACCATGATCTCCGACGTGCGGGCCAAGGAGAAGATCAAGGGAGGCGGTGGCGCGGTGCGCGATATACTCGACACGATCAGCCCCTACTCGTACGACTACAAGGCGGGGAAGGGCGATGGGGGGAAGGACGTGGTCGGGATCATGGCCCAGGATCTCGAGCGAACCCCGCAGGGCGCCTCCATGGTCACGGACACGCCAGAGGGCAAGGCCATCGACGCGGGGCGCGCCACCCAGCTCAACCTCGCGGCCAGCGCGGATCTCAACCGACGGCTAAGCGATCTCGAGTCGCAGACCGGCATGGAGGCGACCTCGGTGCTCGGCGGTGAGATGCCGGGTGTGGTCTTCGAGCAGGAGGGCGGGCCTCGTTTCTTGCGCCCAGAGTTCGGTCCGGCCAGCGGGCAGATGATGGAGCTGGGGCCCGGTGCCTCCGTGTCCGAGGCCCAGGAGTTTGCTCGAGGTCCACAGACCAACCCCGTGGATGAGGTGCAGATGCCGGGGGTTGAGGACGTGATGAGCCGATATCTACGCGGACGCATGGCGGCCAGGACGTTCGAGCCCAGTGGGCCGGCGCAAGCCCCTGAGTCCCTCGCGTCTCGGACGTTCCAACCGTCGGGCCCCGCATCAGCCGCCCCAGCTCGTGGCCCGGGTGGTGAGGCGTTTATGGCCGCGCTGCTCCGACGGCGTTCTGAGCGAGAGGCACGCAACGGAGGTTGAGCATGGCGTCGACGATACTCACACAGGACTCGATTTTCGACATGGTCGACCGGGGGGAGATCACCCCCGAGCAGGGCGCGCAGATGTACGAGCAGTACGTGTCGCCCGAACCCGCCGCACCAATGGAGATCACGGGGGTGGAGGGTGCGCCGGTGGCCACCGCGACCCCCGTACCCGTCGCGATCCCCGGACCCAGCGCACCGGTCGGGGCTCAGCCTATGGTGGCGGCCGAGGGGTTCGCCCAACCCCCACAACTCCCCGCCGGGGGCCAGGCGTTCAACCCGCAGCCCGGTACCGCCCGAGCGGCTCCGGTGTTCGCCAACCCCATGGCCGGGACCATCCGGCAACTCGGGAGGCGCCAGCAGCAGTTCGAGAAGGAGGTTGGGGCGGCCGGCAAGCTACAGGGGCAGAGCCTCGAACGGCAACTCGACGCCGCGGCGATGGCCTCAGATGCCAAGCGCGCCTACCACGAGGAGGAGGCCGATATCCTCGCTGGTGCGCAGCAGCGGCAAGCTGAACTCGAGGCGGATCGAGCAGAGGCTGAGCGCTTCCGAACAGAGGAGATGGGCAAGGCGGAGGGCGAACTCAACGACGTGCTGCAAGACTTCCGATCGAAGAAGGTGGATCCCGAGCGCCTCTATAGCCGGGCCCGACGCGTCCAGATTACGAACTCGATCGCCTTGGCATTCGGATCCATTGCTCAGGGTAAATACGCGGCAATCGGCATAGGAGGACCAAACCCGTTGGAGGCCGTAGCGAAGCGTAGAATGCAGACCGAGAACCAAATCCAGCGCGACATCGAGGCACAGCGCGGTGAGATCGCGAAGCTCAAGACGCTGGCCGGTGTGAAACAGAACGGTCTTGGGCTCATGCGCCAGCGGTTCGGTGATGAGCGGGCGGCGGAGTCCGCGCTCAAGGTTGCGATGTGGGACGACGTTGAGACGCAAATGAAGCAGCGCCTGGCCCAGTCCAGCATCGGCGCCCAGGATGCGGGCGTGGTCCAGATGATGGGGATCATCGAGGAGAAGAAGGCCGAGAACGCGATGAACCTGGCGGGGGTCACCAACGAAAACGCTCAGCGCACCATTGCGGCCCAGGGTGCTGCGCGGGCCCAGGGTATGGCGCTTGCGGCAAAGGCCAAGGTTGCCGCCGAGGGCATGCCGCCGCCGAGCCCAGGCATCCGGTGGATTGATCAGCGATACGCCAACAAGGAGAACCGCAAAGAGATCGCCAAGATTATGAGCAAGCACGCCCCGCTCGAGGCCTCGTTGCGCGACATGATCCAATTCCGAGAGCAGCACGGGTTCGAGATTGCGGACCGCGACGTCGTGAGGGCCGGGGCCGTGAAGATGACGGCGCTCAAGAACATGATCAGAAATGCGGCGGAGGCCGGCGCGAACTTCCCGGAAGAGGAGCAGAGGCTCGTATTCGGCCCGCTGCCCGACAACCCCACCGATCTGGCGCGCGTCTTGGTGACGCTGCAGGGCTTCCTCGAGGAGGCCAACCGGGGGACGTCGGAGAAGATCCGCGCCTTTGGGGGTCAGTCAATTGGCCCCCGGGCCTCAACCAGGGGTGGCCCCGCTCTGTGATCAACCATGCTGCTCTTCGACCACGAGACACAGCAGACAACCGAGGTGCCCGACACCCAGCTCGGTGAGGCCCTGAAGTCCAGGCGCTACACCACCCAGGTGGGCGCCAAGCTGAATCTCGTGAACCCCAACACGGGGCAGGTGCAGTCGTTCGACGGGGCCGATGTGCTCGGCGTGCTCGACGAGGGTTGGGGGGTCGAGACCTCGCAGGCGCGAGACGAGCGGAAGACCCGCGAGAAGTACGGCGAGGGCATTGGCGCAGAGGCCGCCGCCGCGGGGCTCGGTGCTCTGCGCGGTGCGTCGCTCGGGTTGTCCGACGTAGCTATCTCAGAGATTGGGGGCCCCGACGCCAACAAGGCCCTTCGGCGATATCGAGAATTCAATCCCACGGCGACCCTGGGCGGTGAGATCGCGGGCGCCGTGATGCCCGCGCTCCTCGGTGGCGTGGGGGGCGCCGTGGGCACCGCAGCGCGATTCACGCCGGCTGGAAGTATCGCTCGCCTGGGGTTGGCGACCGAGCGAGGAGTGGCCACCGCGCTAGCTGGGCGAGGCGCTGGAGCCGCTGGGGCGATTCTCCGGGGAATGGTTCCACTCGCGGCGGGGAGCGCCGTAGAGGGCGCCCTGTACGGTGGCGGCGAGGCGGTCACTGAGGCGGTCCTGGGGGACCCTGAGATGACCGCCGAGCAGTTCTTGACGCACGTTGGTGTGGGCGCGCTCCTCGGTGGTGGTGCGGGTGGCACCCTGGGGCTCGGGGGTCTCGCGGCAAAGGGCGCGATCCGCGCAGCGGGCGCAGGGGCCAGAGGTACCGGCCGGGCCATCGAGTCGATCTACGAGCGTGCCACCGGCAACAAGGCGGCTCCGGGCCTCGGGAAGATGTGGTCGAAGGTCAGCGGCGTGGCCTCGGGGGCCGACGACGAGACCCTTGAGGCGTTCTTCGCCGGAGGTCGTAAGGGAAAGGAGCTTCGTCAGAAGGCCGTCCAGGCGGAGACCGTGCTCGACGACCACGCCCAGGATCTGCGGGAGGCCTACGATCGGTTTTTGCTCCATAGCCGGCGGGTCCAGGGGGAAGCGATCGGAGCGAACAAGCTCAAAAACATCGAGCGAGTCATCATCCGGGGCAACGAGGATCTGGTCTCTGCTAGCGCTCTGTACCAGATCGACGACGTGGCTCGGCAACTCGACGAGATGCTCGAGGAGGGGGCCGGCGCGTGGGCAACGACTGGCCTCAAGACGATGAGGAAGTCCATCGACGCCTACAAGGGTCGGATCTTCGGCATGATCAAAGGGAAGACCCCGGACAACGCCGAGATCAACTTCATGCTCGACAATCTTAAACGGGACATCGGTGCCCGCCGCGTGAGGCTCAAGAGAGGCGGATCCGAATACAAAACGAAGGAGACGCGCAAGCGCTTCGACGACATGTACGAGGGCCTCCGCCGCCACTTGGAGAATGAGGAACTGTACGGCGAGGCCGCGAAGATCCAGGCTGACGTCAATTACGGGTGGGTCCAGTACCTCTCCAACAACAACTACCGGAACAATTTCGCCGTGAAGATGGGGAGCGAGGGGTTCGAAGACGTCTGGAAGGCGAACGACCAGAAGTTCCGGACCTTCGTACGCGACCTCGAGCACGTCGAGACGAACGACCATATCTACCTGAAGAGTCAAATGGAGACGGGCGAGGATCTGCTGGGGAAGATCGACGACAACTACAACCTGAGCCCAGAGCGCATGGACGACGTGATAAAGGCGAGGAAGGCGGCGAGCGACGTCCTCAAGACCCTGGACTCGGCGGAGGTCGATGTCATCGCGATCAACCAACTGCGGACGATCGAGAAGATGGCGGCGAGCAGCGGGTTTTCGGCGGCCACGGGCGCGGTGGGTGGTGGTCTCGTCGGTGGCCTCGGTGGAGCCATCGTGGGCGGCGGGGTCGGGGCGCTCCTCCGTCCAGGCCAGACGATCCGCCAGCTCGCGACGCTCGAGCGCATCACCGGTGGCGTCACACCAAAGATCAAAGCCGCGACGTCGAGCTTCATCAAGAACGCAGCGCGCAGGGCACAGGGTGCCGCGCGTGTAACGGGCAAAGCCGCCAGGCGCTCGGCGGCCCCGATCTCCGTCAACTCCGTGTCGTTCGGAGAACCCAAACGCCGACGCGCTGAGCGCTCTGTGGCCACCGCCTACCTCGAGCGCCTCGATGAGCTCGCCGAGATGGTGGCGACCCCTGAGGCCGCCGGCCAGCGCCTCACCGACGCCCTGCTGCCCATCGAGGACGTTGCCCCGAACCTCGCCGCGGCGATCGCCGGCAAGACCGCTAGGGCCATGCGCTTCCTCTACGAGAGAGCCCCGAGGCCCCCGCCCTCCGTCACCGACAGCCTAGTCCCCCGCTACTGGCGGCCCGCGGCCCCCGACATCGCGCGGTGGGAGCGGTACCTGCAGGCGGTCGAGGACCCCATGAGTAGTCTCGATCACCTGCGCAGCGGGACACTCAGCCGAGAAGAGGTTGAGACCCTGCGCGAGGTCTACCCGTGGATCTACGGCGCGATCTCCGAGAACCTCCACGAGTCCCTCGCCGAGTTGCGGACGGAACTCCCCCACCGCGAGCGCCTACAGCTCTCCACGTTCTTCGGGGTGCCCGTCGACGAGACGATGACCCCCGACTTCCTGCGACTCGCGCAGGCGACGCACGTGAGCGAGCAGACGCCTCAAGGCGTTGGGCTGGCGAGGCCCGCACCACCGCGCAAAGTCGAATCGAAAATGCCAGAGCAGTACCAAACATCAGCCCAGCGCCTCGAGGCGCGTGGGTAGAGGAGTTCGCAATGGGATCGGGACAGAGTGGAAAAAACGTACAGGGGTATATCAGCCCCGCGAACCTGGGGCTCGACGCCGTTGAACTCGACGCGGACAAAGAGAGCGTTTGGGTTGACTGCCGTGGTCGCAACCAAGTCACGCTGACATTCGAGCTCACCCGCGGGGGCGCCGAGACCCAGATCGATCTCAAGATGCAGCACATCGACGGTGACTTCGACGGGGATAGTTCGTACTCGAGGAAGCCGCTGCAAACTGTCGACGGGGCCTACGTCCAAGAGATCGCAACGGCAATTGCCGGGGTCTTGACGATCGTGGACCGCGTGCACCGAAAGGGGTCGATCACCGGCAACCTCAAGTGGGTGGTCAACATCCCGCTCAACTACAAGTGGGTCAAGTTCGAGGTCATCCGCACCGCCGGCACCACCGACGACACCCTGAAGGTTCACGCACGACTCGGGTACGTGTAATTTAACACCTAGCCCCATGAGGAGGGCCGCCGCATGAGACTCTTGGCCTTTATCTGCACCCTACTGCTTTCGTTCAACGCCCAAGCCCAGATCGGGGGGGGCCCGTTCCTCGACCGGTCGGGGGGCTCATCGTTTGCGGGCGGGGTTCTCGTCATCGACACCACAATGGCCGACGGCATCAAGTTCTGCCTGGGCACGGGGTGCGACTACTGGCTGGAGTACAACTCCACGTCCACACAGTTCGAGCTGTGGACTACTGATGCCGATGGGGCCGGCGCCGATGCTTTGCTGGCAACCGCTCAGGACGGGGCTAGGGCCATCACCTTCCCGGCCACTGGGGCCAGCAGCATCCTCATCGGGACGGGGCTCGATATTCTCGGGGCCAACGGAATCCACATCAACACCGGCACCACCGGGCAGATTCCAGTTGGTTCTGACAGGGTGGTCGCAATCGGCAACAACGTAGCCATTGGCGCTGATACGGACAACGCTGTCTGCATCGGCAACGGGGCCAGCTGCACCGTCGACGGATCTATCGCAATAGGCAACGGTACGACCGCGGAGAATAACGCCGCGATTGCAATTGGGAATGTGGCGGATTGCAATACCAACACGGGCGCGATCTGCATTGGATACGGCGCCAATGTCGTGGGCGCGGTGGCTCCGTACGCTATCGCTATTGGACGGCTCGCCACGGTGGGGAACCTCGCGGACGGCGCAATTGCAATAGGTAAATCCGCCACTATTGGCACCAGCCATACTTATAGCGTCGCTCTCGGCGAGGATTCCGCGACTACCGCGGCCAACCAGATGATGATTGGTGATGCGACGAAGTTCCTCGACATCGTTACTCACGGAGATCTCACGGTTGCGGGGGACGCATCGGTTACCGGAACAATCATCGGCGGCAACGCAATCGCTCTCCAACTCGACACCGCAACGCACAATATCGAGTTACCCCAGAACGACGACGCGACAAACCCAACGCTGTGCTGGGATAGCGGCACGCCAGGAAGCTGCGTTGTCGGAATCCTACAGCCCTCGCCCGGCATTCTACACTTCAATCTCAACGGCACTGACGCCGACTCGTGGAATATGTCGGCGAATGTTTTCGGCGGCGAGGACAACTTCGAGCCTGAGATGAGGCAGGATGCAACTACCACCGTGCCGAGTTATAGGTGGGCGGCAGATACCGATACCGGCATGGGCCGGACCGGCGCCGACTCCCTCGCCTTGTACGCGGGCGGCGCTGAAATCGTTGGCGTGACGACTGCGGGCGCGGCCGTGACTGGCACGTTCTCCAGCACCGGAGCCTCAAACGTCGGCGGGGCATTCACCCTGACGCCATCGACGGCCAATGGCGTTGTGGTGACAGGATTCACGCCGGCCGAGCAGACGATCACCTTCGCTGGTGGGGGTGGGGAGGCATCGAAATCAACCTCTGGGCTGGTTCCCGACGGCGCAATCCTCCACGGGGTTTCCACCTATACGCTCGTCACAGGCACGGGGTGCAGTTCAGCCGACTACGGGGATGGCACCACGGTCGATTTCTTCGGCAACAATATTGCCCTGACCTCGGGCACCACCACGACCCCCGCCAACCAAACAGCGAACACCGCAAACCCACAGTGGAATGGTGGCGCCGATGTCGAGATCACTGGGGTCGGTGCGAACTGCGTCGACCTCTCCGTACGAGTCATCGCAATCTACACCACGATAGGCGCCCCGACCGACTAGGGAGATTCAAATGCACCGATCAATTTTCGCGCTTCTGATTTTGCTACCGCTCGCCGCTAGCGGTGCCCAGGGCCCATCGGCGCTCCACGTTGGTGTTCCGATCTGCGGTGACCACTCGTGGTTCGCGCAGTGCCAAATCGGCAACGGCGATCCGGTGACCGTCGTCCTCGACACTCAAGACGAGTGGGTGCAGGTAAACGGCTGTGCTGTCGGTGAGGGTGTTGGGTGGGAGGTCTCGGCGTCAGAGCACAACCTCGATCTCGATGAGGATCTCACGGGTCGCTATTCGCTCAGCTACAACATCAGCTACCACGGAGCAGCGGGGAAGACGTTCGAGGCCGGCGTCACCGTGAACGGCACCATCCAGTCAGGGTGTAAGTCGATGAGCCGGCTCAACAGTACGAACGACATCGGCGGACTCCACACGGATTGCGCGGTGGTCGTCGAGGCCGGTGACACGGTGCGGCTCGTGGTACGAGGTACTGACGCCTCGGTCTCGAACATGATTATCGATCGACTTCAAACCCTGGCGGTGAAGATATGAGACGGCTTGCGACCATCCTCGGCCTCGGTGCTCTGCTCGTTGCGGCGGTCGCCTACGCGGCTCCCTCGGAGTTCACGTTCGGAACTGCGACGGTGCAGAAGGAATACACTCGCCACTTCTCCATCGATGCTGCATCCCTGATTCTCGGGCCGAGCGCGCCTGATAGCGTAACTATCGGGACGTTTCGTGGCATTGGGCTCAATGCAAACGCAGAGACGGTGAGTTTCAACTGGCACGTACCAGCCACCGCGTGGACAGGGACCTCTGACGTCGACGTGATCTTCCATTTCTTTTCTGACGCGTCGACCGCGATTGCAGTGGATGAGACCGTCATCATAGATTGCGATTATACGACCCTGGCTGCGGGCGACGACGGCCCGGGGACGTCAGAAAACATTACCGTCACCTACACGGAGGTCGGTGGCGACGACACCGCAGGGCAGTTCTATGAGGTCATGCTGACCATGGACTTCGATGTAGTGGGTAACGTTTTGAGTCCCGGTGACACCGTAGGATTCATTTGCTTCCGGGACGCCACCGCCGACACGTACGGCGCATCGAATATCAACGTCGTACACATCGGAGTCGAGTACAAAAGCCGTTCAATCGGCGCAGACTGAGGAGATCACTATGGCAGAGAAGAAAGCAGCAGGCTGGTACGTCACCACAGGGATCTTGGTTGGGCTAGGTCTATCGCAGGCCCCCGAGCTTCTCGGAGACGCCCACGCGGCCATCGCTACCACGCACCCGTACTCGACGAGCAAACCGATCCCATCGGACGACCCCAGGGTCGTTTCGATTCGAGCCAAGGCAAAGGGGGTATTTTGCACCAAGGCCGAGGTCGCTCTCGGTATGGCCACTGGTGTGTGCAAAATTCAGAAGGGCACCAAGCTCACGGTGGTGTTCGGCGACGACACCCCGGGACAGGTGACCGATACGATCGCCTCGATTGTGATGAAGTTCGCGGCCACCACGGTGCTCGACTGACATGAACGGCGCTCGGCGTCTCAAGAAGTACGCGGGCAGCGTGGCTATGGTCACCGCCACGTCGTTCATGACCGCGGTGTTCGTGCTCTGGGTGTCGAGCTTCTTCTCACCAGACAACGAAGCCCACCGGGCCGAGTGTGAGGTCACGACGGTCAGCGCAACGGAGGACGGGGTGGGCTCGATACTCCATCTGCGTGTGATGGTTCCGGGGGATGGGGAAGGTCCGTAGGATGTCTGAGACGGAAACAGAGACCAGGGCGAAGACGGTCACGGTTGGATGGAGGTCCGCGCTAGGCGGTCTTCTTCTGATCCTCGGCGCGCTCACCGCTTCTATGAAGGTCATCGACCACTTCTACGTGAGCACCGCCAACGCCAAGACGGCCAAGGAGAAGGCCGACGAGGTGAACAAGGTGCAGGACAAAAACCTGTTGACGCACGAAAAGATCGTGGGCCACCCCGTGATAGTGGAGCGGGACAAAGCCCGGCAGAAAGAGATAGACTTGATCAAAGCTCAGATGAGCATCCTCGTCACCAACTCGATCCGAACCGCTGAACAGGTAGGCGTCCCCCGGTGGCGCATCGAAAGGGTCCCCGATGAAACTCCGAATCCCTGAGAAGGCAAACAAGTCAGAACTGTGGGTGGCCATCGTCGGCATGATCTCGCCCCTGTTGGCGCAGAAGCTCGGCTGGCCCGAAGAGCTACTCGAAGAGCTGCTCTACGTGGTGGGCGGGATCGCCACCGCGTACATCGCGAGCCGCGGATACGCCAAGCCCCGAGAGGCACAGGCGGAGGCGCAGGCCCTGGAAGCGAAGGCCAAAGAGGCGGTGGCTGCATCGTTGGGAAAGCCCGAGCCCTCGCCGGCGAGCTGAGTGATGGACTGGAGTCCGCTTGGTTGGGTCCTCGACGTGGCTCGCTCGGTCTCGGCGCTACCGTTGAGGGTGGTACTGGAGGCGCTGTTGTTGGTGCTAATCTGGATCTGCGTTATCGCCTCAAGGAGTCTGTGGTTGCGTTCGCCCGGGGCTCCGTCACTCGACGACCAGGAGCCCCGCCCCAGCTCCGTGGGATAGGCGGCTTCGAGTGGAGGTTCTGAATGTTTGAACTCGGAAGACGATCGCTATCGAATCTCGAGGGGGTCCACCCGGACCTCGTGCGTCTCGCGCCCCTCGCGCTCAGCTACTCCCCTGTCGACTGGATGATCACCGAGGGCCTCCGGAACATGGAGCGCCAGCGGAAGCTCGTGGCCGACGGGTTCTCGTGGACGCTCGACAGCAAGCACCTACCGCAGGACGACGGGTACGGGCACGCCGTCGACGTGATGGCCGTCGGGGACCTCAACGCGGATGGCGTGGTCGACCAGCAGGACCGGAGCATCACGTGGGACCGCGAACTCTACACCGCGCTATCCATCGGGTGGAAGCGGGCGGCGGCGGAGCTACTCATCCCCATCAGGTGGGGTGGGGACTTCAAGAGCAGACGCACCGGGGAGCCGCTGTTCGACGGGCCGCACTTCGAGCGCGTTTGACTCTGGTCTACCTAGCCCACACATACGGGCAAACGCGGCCCTGTACTCTGACCTCTCTACCGTGCACAGCCCCACACCATCGACGATGATCACCAATGCGGTCGCCCCGTCATCCCAAGCGATCCCGGTGTCGAGGTCATCCATCGAGGTGATCACCCGTAGATCGGGTAGCGGGTCCGGGGCGTCATGCACGAGAACCAGCGGGGCATCGTAGGTGCCAAAATATTTCATGGCGGTGCCCCCGAGGACGAGTCCGGCGAGCAGCGCTCCTGCAATGAGTCCGTTTTCAAACATTGGGGTTTCCTTTCGTGTCTCGCGCTACGGTTGGTTGTACGAGCGCCTTGCGTATACCCCCAACGTCTCGGCCGATCCGAATCAGCGCCAGAACGATCACGACCAAACAAACATCAACCCACCCCGCTGAAACCATCACAGTCCAGCAGTATTGCGCCCACTTCAGATCGAACTCGTGCATCAGATCTCTCCTCGCTGTTTCGTGTTGTGCGCTACAGTGGAATGACACGCGGGACATGCGGGATACTTTCCACCAAGCCCGTCACTCACCCAGGGCGTGTCGACGTCACCGACAAATGACTTTCGACACCCGTAACATCTATATTTGATCCTCGTCTTCCACCCGGTGGCCTTACGCCAAGCATCGATCTTTCGACCGGCTTCTCTCACCACCTCATCAGGATCCAGACCCTGCTCGCGAAGCAAATCCAACGCGCCATTCCAGAGCCGATCCTTCTCTTCCTCAGACATTAATGCCATCAGCTCCCCTCCGAAACGTGAGCCCATGACCTCCCATGAATGGCAGCCGCAACAGTTGTTTCGCGCACGCCGTATCTCTCACCGAGATCCTTGAAGGTGACACATCCACGGGCATAGAGTCGTCGTGCCTCCCTGACCTTGTGCTCGGTCAGCTTAGAGTTGCCGACACGGGCGCCGTTCAAGTGAGATCTGTGACCACGCTTTCGAGCTTCATTCTCCGTCCTGGTCGCCCAAACAAGATTACCCAGTCGGTTATCGTCACGAACCCCGTTGACGTGGTCGGCCTCTTTCCGCGGCGCGGGTCCAACAAATGCATCGAGCACAAGCCTGGCTGCAGGGTGCTTTCGCCCTGCGAACTCGAACCGCAGATACCCCTTTTTCGATTTGTCGGGCACCAGCAACTTTGGCTGCGCCCTTGGTCTGTCGCAGAATCGGTTTCGGAACCGCAGCGAACGCACATTGCCACGGTCACTCACTTCGTAGAGACCAACCAGCCCCAGAACTGGTCGCCACCGTTCAATCTTACCTGTCATGCTTTTTCTCCGGTCTTGTGCTTCGCCTCTTCGAGTCGACGGCGGGACAACTCTATGTCAACATCGATCCCGCCCAGCGCCGACAGACAGGAGCCAACCGAGTGAGTATGTGGACTCACCCCGCTAGCGTCCTTCGATAACTGTTCTAGATCTTCCGTGCTCATCTCACGGATAGCCTCTTGCACGGTCACTTCCTTGGTCGGCTCATCCACCGTAGCCCGGGTAGCGTTGTCCCTCTCGGGAAAGTGCGTGTCCTCGAAATTCTCGATGGCGATGAGAATCTCTTCGCGTGGTGCGCACCCCATCTCCTCGATCAACTCTCGGCACGCTGCGCCCGCAGTCGCCAACGCCTCCCGCCGCCCCTGCTCGATACCCTCGGCGCGGGCTTGGTCCCGATGCGCCTGGGCCCAGTTGTCGAGCAGAACGGCCACCCCACCATCGGTGTAGTTCTGCCGAAACAGATGATGAATGGTGTCGATCAAATCTCTAGCCGTCTTCGG
>Ga0114923_10000377_pt1 | contig 37087 bp, 75 predicted proteins | sample SumtaG_FD_89578 | JGI IMG/M metagenome (GOLD analysis project Ga0114923, IMG submission 89578) | Deep subsurface microbial communities from Indian Ocean to uncover new lineages of life (NeLLi) - Sumatra_00157 metaG | ecosystem: Environmental > Aquatic > Marine > Oceanic > Sediment | place: near... | reverse complement strand
TCCAATCAGAAACATCCGTGAAGGATTCTAAGTAAGGCTCATTGTCATAAGAAACAAATACGCCACTATAATCCCAATTCAGCGCAACTCCATCCCATTGGTCCAAAGTCACAGTCAGTAATAATCTAACTTTTACCGAACCATCGGTATCAATATGATTTGAATTGCCTGTTAATGAACGTGTTACATCAGACCCATGAAATCCAGAATCAGTATATGACGTATCCCAACTGGTTGTGTCGTAATTATATATCTGAACCACACCAGAATCAAATGTTGGAGAGTTTTGCACATTCTCAAATTGATATTCAACCACGAAGTTTCTAAATGTGTATGAAACATCATCAACGGTAAAAGTTAATTGATAATCAAATTCATATTGTAAAGTCCCAGCCCCGGCCCTAATTAAAGAAGCGTACCAATCACTATCATCGCTACTTTGTGTGGTGACATAAGTTCCACCGCTCACAATAGGACTTCCAGACCCACTAACAGCAACTTCCAAAATCTCCCCATCTGGGTAATATAGAACATCATCTCCAATTGTTTCATCAAAATCCCATTCGGCATAAGTTGAATCCCCATTTGTGTCTGCGTCAGGGTCTAATGCTGTGTTATCGGTTGATGTTTCAGAGAATGATGTTATCGAATCTGCGTGAGGAACCCCTTCTGTTGCAAGCGTATAATTCATCCATTCGAACGTTTGATTGTAAAGTGGCTGAGTGAAACCATATGGTAAATATTCTTCTTGTTCAACATGTGAGAAGTTTTGCTCTGTGTTATTCTGTTCAATGCCATCAATATTGAATGTTGGAAACATTGTTAATGAAACCCAAAGTCCACTAAGAAATAGAATTATTAAAACGCTTGTTAGTATTTTAGATTGATTTGTTTTTTGATTCATTCATTCAACTCCTTTAACAATTCACCAACTTGAACAGAGTATTTGTAATTCATTTGTTTTTCCCAATAATTGCCAATACTTATTGCCGAGACCGCGAATAAAGACATAAACACAAGTGCTGAGAATATCCCCATCAAATTCAACATTAAGATATATTCGCCCCATTCTTGGATGTAAAGCATTTCTGCGAATCCATAAATAAAACATCCTATTGATGGAAGCAAATAATTTCTATCTAGTTTTATAAAGTTCAGAAGGAACAACCCCTGAGCAAAACCACCAACAAATCCAATTAATCTTCGGTATGATTCTATTGGCATAAAAGTCCATTCTGATTTTGTGACAGCCGAAAAAGGCGATGTGAAGATTATTTCAGTAACCGTTCCACCAGCCCAGTTTATTGCGACTGCATGGGCATATTCATGTATGTTAGCACTTACAAAATAGATAACAATTGGCGCAAAACATAAGAATGCATATTTTAGTACAGTCATTATTTTCATGTTTGGTTGCCCAGTTAGTTTAGCGTCTACAATAATGAAGAAGTTCGGTAGTATCCACATTGATAACGAATAAGCAAGGAAACAAAGTATAGCGAAAACTACATCTGCTGTATTCATTTGATTACCCCCAGAAGTTGTTTGTACTGTTGTTCTGCGTCGTAGGGAAGGGAACCAAAGTTTTGTTTGTAGAGATAAAGGAGTGTTTTCATTTTCTTCTTTTCAGAGATTCTTCTTGGCATGAACACAGTAATAGCGAAAATACCTATGAGGATTAAGACTGCGGGGTTGCAAAATAATATACCAACTGTGTATCCCATCTGAAAGAAAAGCGTTTCTGTTGGATTAAGAACGCTGATTCCATTTCCGTCCATACATTTGAAAAAGATGTATACTAGATAAGAGCCAAAGGGGATGTACATGATGATGAAGACATCAATTTTTTGTAGATTTAGTATTCTCGACTTTATTGTTTCTTCTCTCATGAGAACAGCTCCTTCAGATACCGCCCTATCCTTTTCAGCTTGCCATATATCCAGTCCGATAATCTCTTGGCATCCATTGACTTGTTCTCGTTAATCTTGTATGCTGTGAATATCACAATACCGATAATCACATGATACCAAGTTATGAATGGGAACGTAGAGGATGGCAATAGCCATACCAGAAAATCCGGCATGCCAATACCAGTGAGATTATATTTAGGTCTGGTAGATGTATCGTTCTGCTGAATGGAATATACACCTCTATAACCAATATCTGATTCAATATATTGACACACCGCAACAACTAATAATAATACCAGTGTTGCGATGGTCACCGCCCTTGTTTTGTCCATAAGCTAGAACATCTTACCTTTTCTGAGTGCCATCATCCTCATTATGAAGAACAGGGCAACAGCTACGGCTATTACTACCACTATAGGCAATATAAATGATGTTGCAAAGGCTCCAAATGATGTGAATACGTTATCCCAGAATTCACCAACCCCTTCGAGCCAGTCACCAATTGTGTCTGCGGATTCGTCAATTATGATATCATCCAGATGTTCGTCTTCCTGCTCGCCGTCCTCTATCAGATAGCCAGCACTGGTCATTACATCAGCTCTGACCTTGTAATTTGCTTTAACGGCTTTGGCAGATGGTGTTCCAAACCAAGGCCATTCCCAGCCCGGTGATAATTCAGACGATACTTCAAATATCACCTTTTCTGGCACGCCCGGAATTGCATCCTTGGGTGGTTCTAACGGTATAGTGTCTTCCCCGTCAACAACTGAACCTTCTACAGTCCACATGTTGAGTTTGCCAGTATTATCAGCGATGATTAGACCGGGATTTGGTGGACTGTACCCTATATCACCGATATGACCAACATATCCTGCCTCGATAGCAGCAATTGATACAGACATAACTCCACTCCAAACTGTAGCATAGTCCAAGGTATAGTTTGCTTCGTCAGTTGAGAAACTCTGAGCAATCTTATTCACCCAAGGGTCTACTGTGAATGATACTTTGACCGATATCTTAGCGGTTTCCGACCATGCTGTATTCCTAGCTTCTCCGTCTGCACCAAGCAGAACCTGATATATATCTGCTATCGCCAACATCTTAATCTCGAAGAAAAAGATGTGGTGGTCCCAGAAATAATTATACGTGACACCGTCGACCACGACCTTTTTGTTCATAGTATCGAATACCTGACCGGCTCGGGCTCTTACCCATTCTCCGCGGTATACTATATATTCCCGTGCTGATGTTAGCTCAACAACTATATCAGGAACACCAGTCTTTGAGTTGGCTCCATCAGCATCAAATTTACAATATGCTGAACCCCATGACAGAGCACCAGCTGGTTTAACCCCAAGTGGGTTGAATTCCTGACCATTGACTATAATCTCATATAGGGCATTTTGACTCTCCCATCCTCCGTTGTAGATATCACCTCTTGTGATGTAATAACTACCAGATATGGCAAGTACACTCCCGACGCCTATCAGCGCTATGAGGAATATGGTCATGGTGGGTTTTGGTATCCTAAATCCCTGTTTTGGCATTGTCATCAAACCTATGTTAGCATCCATTTACCGGCTTTCTTCTTGATTCTTTTCATTTTGCCATCAATTTTTATATATTCATGGCCTTTGGCATTTTGATATATTCGTTTGAATGCACCGATATATACCAAGTCTGTTGTTATTAGTTTGTATCCTTTTGACATTGTTATTACCTCGGGTTGTATTTTACCCAATTATGAGCTCTACGTATTGCTCTGAGTTTTTGTTTCAGAGTCAATCGTCTTGTATTCAAGTTAAGTTTTTCAATACTGTGTGACTCTTGATAACCAGCACTGGGCACCATTACCAGTTTGGTATATCTGACTTCAAATATACCTGTTGTTGTAGAGAACCTGATATCTGTTGGTTTTTTGCTCATTTTGGTTACCTCGGTCTGACCAATGGTCCCGGTACATACCATTTGGTAAACTGTATCCTAGGAAGGAAGCCTGCTCTTTTAAATCCTATCTTAGCATAAGACCATCCTAGGATTATTATTGCTATGGGTATCCCGATTATTGCCCATAGTATCAACATCCAGAATGGAGAGCCTAGTATTATTAACAACAGTTCAGGCACGATAAAAACCAGTCCGATTATTATCCCTGCTATGACAGCTGCTGCGATTACGAATAGTCCGGTCATAAAATGTTCTTTTGGTTTGCTCATTTCTTTTTCCTCTCATATTTTTCTATATACTGGTGTCCTGCCATACGAGCCGGTATCTTTCAGATATTGCTTTATCTTCTTACCGTTCTTGTATGTGTAGACAAAACGTTTGCCAGTTCTGGTTTCTGAATATATAACTCTCTTTCTTCTGGAGCCGTTTTCTGATACAACGATACCTTTGGAACGGACCAATCTAGAGGGCTTGGCCACCTTTCTTTTTGGGCCTTTGTATATAAGAATCAAAGACCCTTGTTTCCTGAGTAGTATCTTGAAGCCTGATGATTGTATTTTATTCTTGGTGATATTTGCAGCACCAATATTATCAACAGTGGAATGATATTCGTATATATCTCCTCTGGTGTTGATTGACTTCATTATCTTTTCCTCTTGCCTTTCTTTTTGCTCATCCTTATCTGTGCAGATTTATCGGATGTTTTCCTTGGTTCTTTCTTTGGTCCTTTATAGACATGGATTCTTCTTGCTCCGTGTTTCCTGACCAAGACCTTGAATCCTTTTTGTTGTAGTTCCTTCTTGTCCATGTTTGCTGCCATCATACCACTACATGAAGAATAATGCTTGTAGATGACGCCTCTGATATTGATGGGTTTTCTCTTGAGTACTTTGCCGCCTGCAGGAATTTTCAGAGGTGGCATTTTGATGGGCTTAGGCATTGATATTACTTCCTTCTCCTATACGCATCAGACCTTTTCTTTCTCGAACCGGGGAATCCAATTCCTACTTGATGTTGTGTTTTCTTTGTGGCTCTTACGTATATTCTCCAATATACCTTGTAGTATTTGACTTTCCCACCACCAGCATGCACACCTAATGGCTTGCGGTATTTTCCTTTAACTATTCTGACCAGAAATCCTTTTTGTCTTTTTGACTCGGCCTTGGATAATGCAGATGATTTATGATGATAACTGCCTATTGCTGCATATAGTTTACCGCCGAATGTTCTTGTATCAAGCCCGAGTTTCTTGGCTCTTTTCTTTTCTGCGCTTGACATTAGGGTTACCTCTTTCGTTTTCCTACAAAGACCGCATATCGCAATCGACCTGCATTTTTGCCTAGGTCAAAGACGAATGCAAGGGTCTTCCATTTCTTTGGTGGAAAAACTCCCACCTTGCGTGCATTTCTTGCGGTTATCAATGCAGCAGTTTTATTGGAAAATCCATCCCATATTTCGTATCTGATACCGTTCCTTCGTATTACTGTTGTGTCTTCTCTTGCCATTTTAATTCCTCCTGAAAATCAGGTTGCCGTTTGATGCTCGCTCTCTGGCCTTCTTCAGATATATTTTTCTGAGCTTGCCTTTTCTTCTGATATTATAATACGAGCCCTTATTATCTTTGTATATCGACCTTCGTATCCTAGTACCAGTGAGTGTGTTTTCTACTAGATGTAGTCCTACATATCCCATTATTCAACCACCTTACATACTCAATTTCTTTTTAGGCATTGAGCCTTTGCCATCTTTGTCCCATTGCTTCCAGAGATGGATTGATTCAAGTCTTGACTTTGCATATCTCTTATCAGCAGTAGTCATTCTTTTATGACCTTTGCCTTTGAGATATCTGTCAAAGTAATCCTTGTAGTATTGTTGATATGCCTTGGCTTTCGTCTTGGCATAGATATACATTCCTTGTCCGGCTTTGGTGCCGAACCTGTATTCGTTTATTCCTCGCATCATTTTTTGATTAACTCCTTATTTTGCCTTTCCAACGCCATACCCGATATATAGTAGTATTGGGTCTCTTTCCAGAGTGCGTTTTACTCGTAATAATTCTAGCATTGTATCCCTTTGACTCTGCATATTTGAGAGCCTTTAATGCCTTCTTTCGGTCTCGTGTCCATAGAACTGTCATTCCTTTTGTGAACCCCTTTCTTCTATAGAATTTGAACTTTGGCATTATTTTTTCCTCTTCGCTGTTTGTGCTACTGCAAATAGATATGCAAATATTGCTACGGCTGCCAGACCAGCTATCATGAATAGATTTCCTGTAATCGCAGCAATGACGCCACCTAACATGGCAAAGGTATTATTTATGATATGCGCCAGAATCGGGATGCCTATATCATTCGAGAACGAATGTAGATATCCAAGAATCAATCCTATGGCGAATAGCACGAAGAATACTAATGGTTCAGCATATGCAAAGAAATGGAAATATGCAAAGATAGCAGCTGCTGGTATTGGTGCTGCGAGCCTTGCTATAAGAGTCCCACCGAAGAATATCTCGAACATGGTCTGAAGGAATCCGCGGAAGAAAAGTTCTTCGCTGACTCCTGCAAGCAAACCCATGTACAGTCCTTTTCCTTCTATGCTTCCATAGGCAGAAGCAAGCAATACATTGGCTTGTTGTCCTGATATATTGATGTAAATATTGGTCAAGACCATTACTATTCCTGCGGCAAGTCCTAACATCACGACCATCATTTGTTTGTACACATTCATCGGGTCAAGATATATCCCACCCGATATTTCGAACTGTTCTTTCTTTGTGTTCCTGCGTTTTACCATCGCACGCAGAGCCCAAGAAAAGAACACGGTCATGATTAGTCCATAACTGAACATATTACTAAAACTTTGAATCTGTGGGTCAAATTCTCCTATCTGTGTGAAAGCAGGAAATGAGGCAGTTATGGCAATAAGTGCTATTGCCACAAAGCCTATTCTGAACCCAACGTCTTTTTGTTTGGTGAACAGACTGTGGGTGATTCTGTCCCGTCTTCTGCTCATTGGATTTTACCCCTTTCTGCTAAAAGCTGGTATGAATATAGCTAGCATCAGGAGTATTAATCCGACTCCTATCAATACAACCCCGACATCTTCTTGAACCGTACCGCCAAATATAGTACCTCCTGTTGTCAATCCTGTACTAGACAATTCGAGTCCTATAAACTCATTGCTTTCCAAGTTTGACATATCAGTACTTGATTCTATATCCTCTGGTGGGTCTGCTGGGGGTTTCACAAAAGTTGTAGTTGTGGTTGTTGTAGTTGTGGTTGTTGTGGTATCTGTTCCTTCATCCTCGCCCCAGTTCACATCAAATTCTGAGCCTTTCCAAGCAAGTCTCAACTCGATATAACATTCATAACTGGAATCATAGATGTTACCAAAAGAATCCTCAACACTAAGTGTGAAATCAGCACTGAACACGAAAATCATAGCATGGTCAAATGCAGTTTTCTGGGTCCAAACATCCAAACCAGAAGCCATATCATCTGGCTCCATTGGGTCTGGAATCAAACTATCAAGGTCGGTATCGAATATAATCACACCGTCTTTAATACCAGTCTTAGACGATACATCAAGCTGTTGATTCATGGTCTGCGTCCTTGGAGTAATATCATCCTCGACGCCTACATATCTTAGATATGTGAAGGTGCCATCTACCTGTAAAGTACTCCAAAGTATCTCACTGCCAGTACAACTCCAGTCAACTGTAACCTCATAGTCCGTTACCTCTGTGTCTGAATCAGGGTTAATAATGTTGGCAGAATCTATCGTCCAAACACGAACATCATTGCCGTACTGGTCCAGTAGTTTCGTTCTGACTTCAACTGTGCCTTCGGCAACACTATCATCCGTTATACTCAGGTCGTCTGGTTCACCGAACAAGGGACCTTCAGCATCAAATACTCGGACATCGGTCAATACCATAAAAACGCCACTGACCATAAGTCCTATAGCAATCGCTGCAAAAATAAGTCTAAGGGGGTTTCCCCCTCGTCTGTTTCTACTCATTGTATTTTATTCCTCCTTAGGATAGAAATGTGACTCTGGCACGGGTTCATGTTGGAAGAGCCGGTCTTGCGACCGACCCTTTACAATATCAGGCTGTGCCAGAGTCGGTTGTTCTAGGCCGTGAAGTCAAGGTCGGTCTCATAGGTACCTAGGTATGCACTACCCCATTGGCCTATGAGTGCGTCGTCTAACTCAACGTCTTGGTATACACCGATAGATGCAATATCGCCATCTGCGTTGATATCAAAATAGAAATCAAATTCGTAGATAGCGGGGCCAGAGTCATCAGATGAATAAAACAATCCGTCCTCAACATCTGTTATCCATTTTATGAAAATGGTATTGGTTGCCCCGGGTATTCTTTCATCCCAGAAGCCAGCTACATCAGGGTCAAGGTCTGTTGCGTCTTGGTTGGTCATAACCATTCCAACGAATGTTGCCGCGTATACTTTGCCGTTACCCCAATGGGTCCAACTGGTTGCGTCATCAAAATCCGCATGGGTCTGACTAGAGAATCCAGCATCGGTTGTGACTGCTGTGTGTCTGAAAGTGAGCTTCGGTGTGGTTCCATAGAGCGTATAGTTGTAGTCTCCGGATGAGGTAACTAATAGACCGGCTCCGGTTGTGGATATCCTATCAGTTGCTGAAGCATCGGTAGCGCGTATATGGATATTACCGACTGACTTTGCTGAGCCGTCAAAATTCCTGCTGCCAATCATTACCTTCTTAAAGACTTCTGTCTGATAAGAAGCTACAACAATCTGGAAGTAAAAATACTCGCCAATTGGATAATCATAACCTGAGGTTACAACACCTGTGGTTGCTGCTGAAGCAAGCTGTTCAATTTCTCCGTTGACAAGTTCTCCGTCGACGATTCCTTCAAAAGTAGACCGTTGCATTACTCCGTCTTGGTTCCAATCAAACCATACGAAAGCATCCGCGTTTGCTACTTTAGTTGCTACTGCGTCTTCTTTGACCAACGTAGCTGTCCACGGCGATAGTACCCATTCCTCGGGGATTCCTTCGACGACGATGTCTTCAACATCTGGTGTGACCTCTCCGCCAGTTATCCATTCAAACCCACCAGTGATATATGTGATGGTCATTACTGAGCCAACAATCATGCATATAATTGCTATGCACACGATAGTTCCTCTTCCTGTTCGTACTGTACTCATATTTCTTGTTCTCCTTTTTTCAATAAAGAGTGGTTGAAGTATAACGGGGTCTTATATTTAATGATGGTCAGGCGGAAAAAATAGGGTGCGAGAGCCTCAGACTCTCGCTGTTGCGTCCGTCCTCCCGGCTACAACTTAGTTGGCGCAATGAAGCGGAGTCGCAGTCCATAGAGATGGTCTGAGACAATCGTGGTAGGAGGGGGGTTTTCGTTGTAATTGAGGGCATGTAACGAAAAACTAACCGCTCCATCACGCCTACGAAAATGATACAGTAGCCCAATATAAGTATTAGTCCTGTTCATTTATCGACAGCACCTTTCATTTTTGAAGGTTCATTCTGAACCATATCGTATTCATCTATGGCAAGAAAACCAAACCAGAATACATAGTTCTGAACGTAAAGTACAGGTATCCATGGCATGACAAGAACAGTCGCAGTACTTAGCATATCAGCTAGACTAGTAACTTTGACATCGAACGGTACACCTTTCATTAATTGAATGAAAATCAAGATGAATGCACAAATATGTATGCCAATCCAATATGCTTTGAATAGGTTTCTGATTATATTATTCATTTATTGTCTAAATCCTTTTTGCCGAATATATCTTCGTCTGTTACCTCAGGATATAAGAAACCATTACCACATTCTGGACAGGTCAACGAATACCGTTCTTCTATTGATTCCTTCATCGGTACAATCACCTTTTTCCCGACAAAGGGTGGTGGTGCTTCATGTCCGCATTTAGGACACTTGGGGTTTTTTATATTGTCTTCTCCATCGCTCATTTATATCACCTCTGATACCAAACACTTGCCTCTGTCCTGTCTGGCTTTGCATCCAAAACAATCAACACATGGGTCAATGTTGGAGCACAAGTCCAATAAAGAACTGTGCTCCTTTGCGTTTATCGCTGCAACAGATTCTAACATTATTCTGTTGCCTCCTCAATGATGTCATAGGTCTTGTTGAATATCTCAATCTCGCATGGATATTCCTCGCCTTCTACACCTTTGATGATATAGTCTTGACCACGATAACCGAACAGAGTTCCCTCTCGGGTCTCTATCTCTTCCCTCATGCCTTTGCCTCGGATTTGCCTGAACTGGACCTCAACAGGTTTCTTCCTGCATCGCATCCAATCATCTGTTAATTCTGGTGGCATGTAATACCATACCGAAGGTAATATCATCACAAATACTGATATCCCTACCAATGCACTGATGAATATTACTATGATTGATACGGCATAGAGCGGCAGAATCATGGCCAGAACGAGGGTCATTATGGCTGCAGCAACAAGAGCCGCCATTGCTTTTCTATATCCAGCTTCCCAAATATCGGACTGTTCTTCATTCAAATATATATTGGTCATTTTTTCACCTCCTTTGTTTCTTCTATCTTGCATTTTCCATGAGCGGCACATTCCTTACAGTCAGGGGGGTTATATCCGAATGGGTTATGAACTATACATTCCGATGTAACTATGTATTCCTTCTCTGGTTTTTCGACAAAGCTGTATTCTCCGCAATGGGTACAATACAGACTAAGCATTATCACAGTGACGGGTTCGCAGCCTTCCAAGTTCATTTCTCTTTCTCCGATATGATGTTCTGCTATCGGTTTGCCACAATGAGAACAAAGATATTGATTCATATGAATCCCCACCATCTTGCCATCAATGTAATGTTCAATTCATAAGAACGAACACTGTTGTTATCCCAATCACTCGACCCTGAATATGCCAGTACAAATCCTTGAAATTCATATGACCAAGCATATTCCTCTACCCAGTGTGTGCCGTTCCACGTTCCCCAAGTCCAATCATATACTTCTATCGTGTAGTTGGCGACCCACCATTCTATGTAAATATCCCATCGTTCGTAGATATCAGGACCAATAGGAACGTCTTTAACCTTCCACCAGTATTTGCCACCGATGCTTGCTTCCCAATTGGAATCATATGTGGTCAGTCTGGCATCCTTTGTATAATTTCTATTGGTGCTGTTCTTTATCATGGTAATCTTTGATTCTGGAAACTCAATATCTACATAGAAATACATGGCACCGCCAGAGTATCGTGGATAATAACCCGGGCCATTATAGCTGGGGTCTGCCCACTCATCTGCAATTTCATCATATACCTGTAATGCTGGCGGAATTAATACGATACTAGATGTGGTCAGCATCAGAATTAAAACCAATACTTTCTTTCTATTCATAGTATCCCACTTCCTTCATTGCCTCTCTGAGGTCTTTTTGTTCGGTCTTCTTGGTTCTGAGTTGTGTTTCAAGTTGGATTATTCGTTTGTTAATCCTTTTTGAATGCCGTATCAGAACCCGAACAGTCATTGGTATTTTCTCTCTGAGTTTGCTCATTCTTTCAACTCCTTATCTCTTTCGAAATAATCACAAGTGCCCCCACAAGTGACAAATGCGGTATTCATTTTGCATATTCTGATTCCATTATTGGAAATCAATGTCTGTGTTTGACAGACGCGGCACATCCTTGCCCTATCATCTGTGCTGCGATAATTCGCATGTCTGAGCCGTCTTCGTTCCATGTCTTCATTTGCTGAAGTCATCCTTTCATACTCTCCTCTAGTTCTCTTTGTTCCTTTCTACGAGCCTTTCTCTTGGCTCTGGATTCCTTATTTTTCTGTGCATGTGATTTCTTGGTCTTTGGTTTTTTCATTATTTGGCCTCCTTTTGTTTTGAATCTTTCTCCATACTCTGGCTGTCAGTGGTGCCAAGAAGAAGATAAGATAGAAAATCATCCGTGGGGTCTCTGCTGCCACAAATACTGATAATGATGTGAATATTGTAAATAGGATAACATCTCTGTCAAATCTGTTTATAGAGAGATATCCTATGAGATTAAGATTAAGTGTTATGATAGTTGCTTCTGTCAACGGTATGACGCCTATCCAGAATATATGTGTATATGACGGAAGCCAGAACGTGACCAAGACCAGAATACCTATTGGGATAATTGCATAATACGTCATCTCGTCTTTGTCTGAGAGGATTATACAGCCAACGGCGACCGCTGCTATATGATGCAATAATACAGATAATACCGCCAGAACAAAGTACAAGATAAGTTTATTCCCATGGTCTGACTTCCTGATATAAAATGCGATACTGATGAATAGGAAGTTTGGCGCTTCTAATAGTGGTTCTCCGAAGAACACGAAAAAGAAAGGCAGACCCGTCAATATGAGAACGGTCACAGCATCCATACCAAAAGTCCGGTGATATATGAATATCGCCAAGGCCAGACAAATGATATTGAAGACGTGCCATAATGTGGACGGGTCAAGACCATTAATACTGTATAGAACACCAAGGAAATTAGGTATCAGTATCCTTGACGCCCAAGGCATGGGCACTTCAATCCCGACAGTCATATCAAGATAAAACCTCGCATCCCCCCAGTCTCTTGTTGGAGTTAAGACCGTCAGTATGAGAGAAACAAGGAACGAGCCTATGATTTCAATTGGTGTTCTAGATTTCATTTATCTGAGTCCTTTGGTTTTCTTATGACTAGTTTCTTTTCGGTTTTGGGCACTGATATTGATATGTACTTGAGATTTATGAGTTTATCATACATGAGCGGCAGGTCCTTTTCCAGCTCAGAGTATTTCATGCTTCGTCTTGGGGGATTATCAACGAGCTGTGCAACGAATCCGGTTTTCCTATCTGTTGTCTCGTCATATTCATTATCGACAAGCCAATCAAATATCTTCTTCCTTTCGATTGCTATGAACCGCTCGACTGATTCCTTCTGCTCCATCAGATATTTCAGTCTTTCAAAGTCCATCAATCACCCATCCTCCAGTTCCAAACATCCTTATGCCGCATACCTCACCTTTGTCATTTTTTATAATTTCAATATTTGAAGCATTTCCATCCTTAGGGATTAAATCAGTGATAATACCTTCGTCATTGGTTATCAATTCAAAATACGGCTGGTCTATCTGTACTGTATGCTTTGCTCCGTGCTTGAAGGCATCAATATAGAGCCGCTTCATCAACGGTTCGAACATATCGAATGTCTCTTTGATTCTGTCCTCATTCCAATCTCCTTCATGGCTAGGATTCATGGCATATCCTGTACGATACGATTCAAAGACCACGTTTCGTAGCCATGACCAATGTTCTTCTGCAGAGCTCAACCAATGACCTCCTTCCATTCTGATGGATTATGTCTGCAATAATGGTTAGTAGGTGCTTGGTGTCCATCTATATGACATTCAAATTCTGGAACTATTGCACCGTTGATTTGACGGTTGCCACAGTTGTCGCAGGTTTCTGCGGATAATTCATTGAACAGCTTGAACGATTCCTCTTTCCAGAAGCATTGGTTGGCAAATCCGTACATAACATCAAACTCTCCTAACGGAAGGTCTCCGAATATGAATAATTCCTTGTCTTGACCGACGGCATACCCAGCCTCTAGATGACTGCTTCTTCCACAAGGCAAAAGCATTATCACGGTATTAGCCCAGTCAAGACCAGCCTTATCACTTTCAAATGCTCGGATAGCTGGCTCCCACGTCAAGAAGTCCTTGTATTCTATCTCGTCTGGTTTCTTGCCATGTTGTAAAGCCCATTGTCCAGCACTGAACACAAATATATCAAGACCATCGGGGCGGTTCTCGGTATCTGTGAAATCAAATACTTCATGTCCTCTTCTTCTCAATTCAACTGCAAGACCTCTGACGAATGGTGAGTTCTTCCAACTTGATGCTATGTATATCTTACGTTTCATTGTTAATTCTCCAAAATCGTTTTCCAGTATCCTTTATATCATTGATGTGTTTCTTCAAATATTGCAATTCGAATATTCTGCCTTTCAACTGTCTTATTGCTTTTGCTCTATTCTTTGGTTCCAACAATATAGCCCTTCGTTTCTGTGTTCTGAGATGTTCAATTCTTTGGTCGATATAGATGACCAAGTCCTTCTTCTCGACCAGTTTGTCAAGTATCATTTGAATAACTCATCTCCTAGATTCGTTACCACATCAATTACATGATTCATGGTCTTCAAGATAGATTCGTTATCAAGACCTCCTTTCTCGGCGCCTATTGATAATATTTGGAATATAGTACTAGCGAGTTGTATTTCATTATCTGACAGTTCTAATCTCTCGACCTCTTTGATGGCATATTCATATACATTTGCTTTGACTTTGGCGAGCGTACATTCCTCTGTACAGTCGATGCACAAAGTCTGGTCTATACCATCGTTAGGAGTCTTAAATCTCGGACATAAGAAAGGACTTGTCATTATATCTTCACCTCAGATTTGGAAGCATATAATATTTCCTTACCAAGTTTCTTTGCGACTCTGATTTCTCTTGATGTGGATTCTCCGATGTATCCATCCTTGTCCACAATGAATACATATTCAGACAGTGCTATCTTTCTGAAATGCAAAAGGTCTAACATGTATTTTTGGTCTTGACCTGCAGATACATTATGAAAATGGTCATGCTGGAAACAATGAGGCATCATGATAACATATCCGGACTTGGAGAAGTGGCATGCCCACTTCAGCATATCATCGTAGAACCTGACCGAGCCGCATATTGTCATTATCGGAAACTCAACTGCTTTGATTATGCCTGCTTCAAAGTCTGCAACAAATCTGTCTATATCTTTCATGTTTCCAGCTCTCCCTTATCCATGCTTCTTTTGTCAGAGGCCTGACCAATGACCTTTTTCGCTCTCATTAATTTCTGAACCAATTCGTCATCAAGTTCTGCCTCTTCTGGCTCGATTAGACCCATTGCCATCCAACGCCAATTATGCAAAAAGTGAATCACTAAAGTTGTTTGTCCACTCCAATGAATCTCAATGCGTTTTGGTTTTATCATTCCGTCAGTTCTAACTCCAGTATACTGACCGAATATCTCTTGCAGTTCGTAAATAAATTCTGCAAATGTAGACAACATTACGAATAAATTATTCACGACACTGACAAAGGGAATATTGAGTACCATTGAAAACCCGGGGCATACAACCTTGCCCAGAGCAAAGTCATTGTCTGGTTTCATCATATTCTTGAAATGACCGCATTTGTATCTCCCACGGCTTTTTGGTTTTCTTTTCTGACATAGTTCACATTGACTCATATGTCCCACTCCTCTGGCTCGCGGTTTGTTCTTCTATTAAAGAAGTAATACATACCACCACTGACTATAGCTGCGATTCCGATGGTCAATCCCAAACCGGCGAAAAACTGGACTATGAAATTATCTGGTTCTGTTATCCAAATAGGATACTCAACGCCCGGCGGAATTTCAGATATGTAAGTATAGTCTATAATTGAAGATGCCTCAATGGTTGGTTCAACTGCTGGTCCTATTCCATGAAGTTCGATGTTCAATTCATATTCAAAGAATACCTGTCCTATATCATCACCCACATTATGTATCATGAATAGACAGTATAGACGAAAAGCATGAACGCGGGTCGTGTTTTTGATTCTGTGTGTATCATTGTATGTGTAGCTGTGTCGTAAGAAGTAACTTCCATTGGTGACCATGTCATCATATCCTAAGTCAGTCTTATTCAGGGTCAACACATCAGATGTATCCCAGCTGCCTGTATGTGCATAATAAGAAGTACTCGGGTCGCCATCTAATGTACGCATCTCATATGAATCAACACGGATACTTACATTCGTATCAAATACAACTGTCACATTCTTGACTGTGGCATTTGACCATGTATAATCAGTCTCCGGGATGTTCTGGTATCCATATACCTGAGATACGGTCATGCTGTCATTCGGTAGATATAACGTTCGATTGCCATATCTGTGAATGATTATGTTTTCTGTTTCGTCTAACTCTGCATCAACTGGTGATACGGTTAGCCCAAATGATACTGATAACAGTATCAATATTATTATTGTTTTATTTCTCATTGTTAGGTCTCCTAAAATGATTTCTAATTTCTTGTAGTTTTAGATAGAGAGCAAGACAACACTCTCCTATTATGAATGCGAATGTCGCAAAAATAATTACCGGCAACTCAAAGTACGACAGCTCGTTGTAGAACTTTTCCTTTCTCTGCCGCGACATCAGTTCTTGATGTTTGTCATATTGTTCTTTTTCCATTCTACTCATTTACATCAATTCCGAAAACTTATCTACGTGATTATCCATTATGTGGTAATCCCAATCAAAGTCGTGAAGTCTAATGCAAAAATCTTTTTGAATTGTATCAGCCTTTGCGATATAGCCAAATTCTTTACAATCTGAAAGATTGCAAATTCCAAAAGGGTCATACTTATCTATACTAATTGCAACTGGAACTACATCAGCATAAGCATACTCCAGAGGTTTCATTCCCCATGTAGCAGCAACTTTCATATAGTTACCAGCGCTTAGACATAGTCCAGCGTGATACTTGTTAATATGCTTTTTTAAATCCTGAATCTTTGTTCTCTTAAAAGCTCCTAGATTGCTGTACTTTCTGGATAAATCCTTAAGCAGCTTCCAATTGTGAGAACTCCAACTATTTAATAAGAATACATCTATCAATATTCCAGTTTGAGCAATCTCTTCTAAGAGTTTAAAGCCGTCTCTATATTCTCCGCCTGACCACAAACTTCCGGCGAATACTAAAGAAAATTCTTTTGTCTTAAACCCAGCAGGAACGCAAGTTCTTTTAGCAACAAAAGGATACTGAACTCTAAGGTCTTTGCTTATTATAGAATCGTATGCTTTAATTGTTTGGACCATTTCTGAATGAGAGCCAAATAATATTGTGTCTACCATTTCATGGTTCATAGCCTTTAGTTCCCATTCTATCGCTTTTTGATTATCAAATATGTCTTTATTAATTAGCGCACTATCTTCCACGTCTAATACAATTTTAGCTTTAATTCCCGCTTCTTCAACCAGCTCAATCGCAGCTAATTTGTTAACGTATATGACGTCTGGATTAAGCGCCCTGAGCCTCTTTTTCGAGTACCTAGCATGAGTAGAAAACACATCATCGCCTTTCAAATCTCTAACAAACTTAGTAGTGTTAGCTCTAGCATAGTACCATGCACGGTTTGGATAAGGAAAGAATTTAGCAATCGCTTTAATATCAAAGAATGTAGGTTTCATATGCAGCAAATTAGGTTCAGCAACTCCCATATCTTTTAATGCAGCAGCCATGTGATAGTGCTTCACTCGCAAATCATCGGTTAGGAATAATACTTTCATTTAAATAAACTCCTTATGAACTACATCTTTTGAAATCATCAAATCATGCAATAGCTGGTTCTGAGTAGTATAGAAACAAAGTCTGCATCGAGAAGTACCAAAGCTATGCACTCCTTTTTCGTAAATTGATTTTATGTCTTCTATTCTTGCTACTCTCCAATGTTCTGAAAAGTATCCAGTAAATAAAGAGCAAGTTGAACATTGATAAACCCATCCATCTGAATTAACAAATGGCTTGACGTATCTCCAATAGCACATTGGTGGTGTGTTGTAATCTTTTATCTGGAGAAACATTTCTGGATAATCTTTAATTTGTAATGGTGCATATGTCCTAGCCCATTCGATGTCCGATGTACTATAGCAATTCGGAACAATCCGAACATATTCCGATTTGAGATGTCTTGCAACATCGTGTGTCTGTTTGAGTTTTTCTTTTGTAGTATTTTTGCCGATTACATAACTACATCCAAGATACGTTTTTATCTCATCTGAATTTATGTCTAGATAAATGTCTTCCGCATCAAAGTCTATACCACTCAAACTGATTCTCATCCAAGTTAAATCTTTTGTCCAACTAAGTTCATAGTCGTTTAATGCAATTCCATTAGTTATGAGTCCGATTGCAAGACCTCTATGCTTTGCATGTTCAATAACTTCAATCAAATGAGGATACATAAGCGGGTCGCCTCCGCCCGTTAGTTCCATTGATTTGGCTCCAAGTTTAGCATATGTATCAATTACCATTTTGCATTGCTCAAGTGTTAATTCGTTTCCGCCTCTATCCTTAACCGAGCAAAAATCGCATGATAAATTACATTCATCAGTTGGAGCAAGATGAAATGTAACTGGTTTTATCATTCCATAGTTCCAAATGTTTTCTATAAAATCCCTATGACTCAACATTCTAGTATTAGTAGATGCAATTTTTCTTACATTAATCCCATTCACGATATATCTCTCCATCATTGTAGTATTTGAATCTAGCTCCGTGTCTTCTGAGCATATCTTTCACCAAATCAGTATCTTTGTTGGCTGGTCCTTCGATTCTGCCAGCTACAGGATAAAAAGTAGTTTTTCCGACTACTATAACTCTGCCATTTCGCACAGCTTTAATCCCTCTGAACTTTATCTCTTGTACAATTCGCTCAGTCATTGCATAGTGTTCATGGAATGATAATTCTTTCGGGTATTCATCTTCCTTCAAGACCTTAATAGGACTTCCAGCAGCGAAACACCCAGAAGGAATATCCCCATTCACTAAACTTTGTGCTCCAATCACTATATCATCCCCAATATCAACATCAGGAAGTATTATAGCATTTGGAATCCAAACCCTATTTCCAATTGTTATTCTTCCTACACTATATGGAAACCCTTCATACTCATTTAAGTAGGCTCCATGAGTGTACAGTTTAGATTCTATGCCAATTCCGACTTCATCGCCAATAACAACTTTATCAGCAATATTAATCATTGAACGTATTCCAAGATGTAAGAAGTCGCCGGTTCTGAGTGAACCCATTTCTGCGCGACCTCCGCCAATCAAAACATTATTAGCAATCCAAGCATCTCTGCCAATTTCTACTTTTGCTCCATGAATATGAACATTGGCTCCTATCTGAGTAAAATCGCCAATAGACAATTCTTCGGCTTCCAATCTAGCGGTAGGATGAATTTTAACTTGCCTTCCTATTTGTGGCTTCATCCAGTAACCCCCTTAAACAATGCGAAAGCCTCAGCATCATCGACTAGTATTTTTAATCCGTATGCCTTAGATTTAATACTAGAAGCCCTTACATCAATACTTGGGCGATTCTCAATTTCGCTCTTGTAGAACTTATCATAGAGTTCAAGTTTTTCGCCTACATAACTCGAAATATCAACAAAGACATTCGGATTGAATCCAATCGAAGAAGGCGACTCAAAGAACCACACGGAGCATTTAGGAACTAATCTTATGCAAGATAGCACTATCCTATTTACTGCTCTGTGGTCTTGGTGAGTATCATTAGGAAAGTGAGTTAAGATAATGTCGGGTTTCACTTCTATAATTCTTTCTTCAATATGATGGCGTGTGATATATTCAAACTCTTCAAGACTATTTGCAGGAACTTCAAAGCACTTCCATGAAGCACAACGAGCTTCAGTAGCAAGCTTCTTAGAATTGTCATTTCTTCTAGTTCCTCTACCATCGCCTCTTTCTCCATCACTAACTATCACAATATGAAAGTTAATGCCAGCAGACTTCCATCTTAGAAGCGTTCCGCCAAGTGAGAACCACTCATCATCTGGATGTGCTGCAAATACTAATACGTTTTCAGTCATTAGATTATTCTCCTGTAACATCTTGCAAAGACTCCTTCGCTTTCATAGATGGCTTTGCCTACAATCTTGATTTCTTCCATATATCCGCATTGCCCGATTAATTCATCCCACCATTTCGCATCATGGCATTGAACATGAGTAGCATCATTTCTGGATACTTCGTACATATATGGCTCGCCTTCTTTTACAGATATTGGAACTCGGACTATAATTCTAGTTCCTTTTCTAACTAGCTTAAGAAACTGTATTATTTCACTAACTGAGGGCACATGCTCTAATACATCCAAGAAGAGAATCAAATCGAAATCTCTAGTCAAAAGGTCTACATTATGATATTCCAGCTCTTGCTCTAGACCCAAGTATTTCTTGCCATAACTGACAGCCCAATAGGATATATCGGTGCCTTTTAATCTCGTGTATCCTCTTTGTTTAAGCGAAGAAAGCAATCCGCCAGTAGCGCAACCAAAATCTAGAATCTTCGCATCGGAGTCTAGAACTATGATTCTCAACAAGTCATTAGCCAAAGTATCGAACTTCTTATCGCGGTAGTCTTCATAATTCGATTTTTCTGACTGGATAAAATAATCTTTTTCAAAGGACATATTCATCACCTGCCATTCCTAAGGTTGATTTGCTTTTAGTAATCACACCATTGAGTTCTTCCTGAGTCATCCTTTGAAAGCTTACATATCTAGCGGCTTGTAGATTTATTTGAGCATTAATTACCCTAGCATCCTTACTCTTTGATTCTTGAGCACGCCAAGATTGATAAAATCCAGACACATCAAACCGCCATACTATGACTTGTAGTACCAGCAATCCAATAATCATAATTGCAACTCCTGAATCTACTGGCATATCTACCCAAATATATACCCACAGCATCAATTGTAGTATGCCCTGAATTGGCTGGATTACCATGTAGAATATTCGATTTCTCTGAGCTTGCTTAACTGTTATATTCGTAAGTTTTTCCTTCCTATTCATGTTATTAACCTCTTTAGTGCTAACAAGAATCTTCTAATAGTAAAATTCCCGTAGCGATATTTTAAACCAAAAGCATATAATACTTCTGGGTCTTGACATCTCCATGTTCCCTTACTCCACTCCTGCCAGTATCCACGAAGGAACTCGGATGCATAATCTCGTTTCAAAGCAAATAGTATTGCTTGATAGAATAAAAGAAATGGATGTCTTGCCACATAATATGCTCTCCTACCATATCTGAATCTTCCTGTTTTAGTTAATCCAGTAGTAGGAGCTGAATCTATGTAATAATCTTGAAGTGATATTACCTTATATCCCATAGCTCGGGCTTTTATGTTAAGAAATGAATCGGGTGCTAAATCCCAATACTGCTTAATTCGTTTGATTATATTCCAGCGAATGATTTTTCCGCCACCCATTGGATTGTCGGGATTTCGTTTTCCTTCTCCGCGCACTTGAGCAGAAACTATACCAATCTCTGGGTGCTTATCCATATAGGCGCACATCTTCTCGTAATAATCTGGCGGGTAACGATTATCCACGTCAGCAATAGTCAGATAATCAAACTGCATATCTTTAAGAGTTGGCATGAACTTATCATAGCCTTTTCCAATCGTATCAAGATTGCCTTGTGTTTTCTTTGGCATTGAGAACAGCATCATTGGGATATTACATTTAGTTGACATAATCATAAATGCACTATTATCTGTAGACCCGTCGTCTATCCATACCCATAGCTTTGGTTTTAATGTTTGTTTAGATATATGTTCTATGATACCAAGAATTGAATCCTCTTCATTCCATACATTTGTCATTAACAACAGATTGTTGTTAGGGACCATATCTTTGCTAATTCTAACCATTTTCATCCCTTCTTGTACGCTCCGCATGACTGACCAGAATCATTCTCTGAACCGTCACGACTGCATATTATTCGTTTCTGTCTGCCTTTCCAGACTGTCCCGCCTTTGTAGAAACAATTCCAACATGGCATTATTTCTTTCTCCTGCGTTCTGCTTTCCTTCGTTCTCTCTTTGCAGCCTTTGCTTTTTTCTTCTTTATCTTGGATGCACGTAGCCTAGTTTGTTTTGCTTCTTCTTGTGCTTCAGCATCAGAAATATTCTTGACTACGAGCTTTGTATCTTTGCCGCTTTTTCGTATCTGCCAATAATATTCATCATTCATTTTCATTTCTCCTTGATTCGTTTGACTCGCATTGTTACTACTGCGTAGTCTGAATTTTCTGTTTCCAGCTCAGCTCCTATCACTTCAACCTCAGCAATTGGTGATAAGAAATCTGCGATATCATCAGCGATATCTAATACCTTGCGTAAGTCCTTTGTCCATTTCATATCTAAACCTCCTGTACTATCCACACAACTCTGACCCAACGTCTGGTCTCTTGCCAGTATTTATATTTTTCAGAATTGGTGAATCTTTTCTTCTTCGTCTGCTTTGAGCTGTCAAGCAACTCTGCGGCTTTTCTTGGATGTATCGGTATGCTGTGGTTCTTCTTGACCCATATCACGAAATGATGCGAACAAATCAAGTCGCCACATTTCAGAGTGCTTATGAACTGACTTGTCAATTTATGATGCTTCTTCATCTGTTAACTACCTCTACCCAGTCTGTTGTTATTCGCTTGGCCTGTTCTTCCGTCAACGGCTGGTCAGGCTTGCACCCATGAAAACATTTGAGACCGCCTGATTCTGTCGTGCCGAATATCCTGCATACAATTGGTCTATCATTGTATATATCACATCTGTTTTCTGAGTTGACATATGGGCACGTCAAGCTTGTGTCCTTTCGTTTATCCTTGATTTGCTTCCGTTCCCAGTCCGAGAAGAAAATGATACCGCAGCAATCTGTACAACCGTCTTTGCATTTGAAGGTCGGTATTTCTGTCCTGAGTTTCAGGATGGCGTCTTTCTCTTTCATGCTGATGTGGACCTCCTTCGCTTCGTATGAGATTTAGCGTATTTGACTCTGAATATTGATGACATTTTGATTTCTTCTTCTGAGAGATATACTTTGTCTTTGGTTGCAAAGTAGTAGATGCCTTCATCATCTTTGTATATTGGTCTTATGCGGTAGTTTATTGGTAAGTATCCTATTCTTTCGTTCATTCTTTCAACTCCTCGTACCAGTCAGGAAATGCAGATATGACACTAACTGCTCTGAATATCTTGGGCTCGCTTTGATATTCACTAGAGCAGCATCTAAAGAACATGCGTTTGTTACAGGACTCCTTCAGTCTCAGTGCACATGTTGAACAATCGCCTTTGGCTCGGTAATATGGGAACTTCCGTTCTCCTTTCTTGATTGATGATTCATCCATTGTTGAACACCTTGAAAAATTCATCTATGCCAGACTGGCTTCCCTGCCGTACTGAATATGGATTATAATTGCACCATAGAGATTCCGTTCTCTTGCCTTGACCCTCTGCCATGCCGCCGATTGTATAATCAGCATCTACCCTTGTCCAGTCGTTGTCTTCGTATAGTTCGGTGTACAATGCTGACCCGTAACCGGATATGGCTACTTTACATTTTGCCTGCAGATTGAAATCGGCTAGTTTCCTATGATGTTCTTCGTCAACCTCATATTCATATCCGTGCTGGTCGTTCCGCGTACTTAGGAGATACGGTGGGTCTTGATATTGAAATACCTCTGGCCTGTCGAATTTCTTTATCAAGTCCAGAGCATCCATGTTATCGACCTGTACAGTTCTCATTCTGAGAAACACCCTGTCCAAATTCTCAATTCCGCCGAGCCAAGCTTTGACCTTCGTATCGCCAAGTACCCAGCCGCCGTAGTGGGTCGACATGAAGCTTTGACGAATTATCAGGAAGAAACATCTTGCCCATTCGATGTGTTGCTCGGTCAATATCTCTTTGGGCTGTTCTAGGAATTCTTTGGCCTTGACCCATTCTTCCCTTGAATACAGACTAAGACGCAATTCGTCTTGAAGCTCGTCTTTATCTGTTCGCAGTGTCCTGAAGAAATTAACGACTGACCCGTTCAGGTCATTGTATATCTCAACCGGAGATTGTTCACGATTCAGAAGCACAGCAGCGGAGCCACCGTATGGCTCAAGATAAATCTCAGTATATGGCAAACGCGGCAAAAGCCAATTCAGATGGATGGTTTTACCGCCGTAATAGGGAATGCAGTTAATCTCGAAGAAATATCAAACACCTCCTCCCCATTCTTTTCGTTCTTCCAATGTCGGATAACGAAACTTGCGTTTATAGAATTGATTACAGAAACAACACTCAGTCCTGATGTTCCAACTCTTGATTTCTTCTGTGGTATGCCCCATTACTAAAGCATAAGGAGCCATGCTCCTGTTCTTTGTATGTTCATTTCCATTGTTATCTGGGTGTCCAAAGTCAAGCAGTCCTATATCAGAAAAACCACAATGATGGCATTTGATTTCATCAGTGTCGGTCCATACACGAGCCAATTTTAGATGGGCTTTTGTCTTTGTTCTTCTTAGCCATTTTCTTCTCAGATGTAGCATCTGTTCTGGGTTCTCTGTTCTCCATCCGATTCCGCCACAATATGATGAATAGTATTTATGATGATATGTTTTTGGTATGAATTGTTCCCCACATACTGGACAAGTAATCATTGAGTGTAGTTTGTCTGGGAACGCAATTGGTCTGGTACTCATTTTATCATCTCCTTCATAAAATCCACAAAATCAGAATGAGTAGGTTGTGTGCAACAATCATGAATTGATAAACCACAGTCCTTACAATGAATGCCCTTGAAGTCCATAAAGTCTTTGGTTTTATTACTGTTCAGATTCTTGGAACCACAAAACGTACAGAATCGAGGAATTGCATAACCAAACTTCTTTCCATACCAAATCTCAAAATACACTTCTTGACCTGATTGTCCTTTCTCAATATGTATATTGGTCATTTTATCGTCTCCTCGATTTCCAAAAAGTGTTCATTCAACAGATTCTTGATTTCTTCTGCTGTCTCAACGAACGCAGCATATACCAATACAAGGTCTTTCTTGTTTGTCCTTCCGACATCAATATAGTTGAGTCCATTTATGAGCAGATTGTTGATTATCTCTCTTTTAAAAGCTCTATCTTCTTTCAGTGTCATTTTGTATCACCCCATTCAAATTTTCGTTCATGCAGATTCTTACGGACCTTGAAGTAACATTCGATATGGAACCTCATCTCAAATTTTGGTTCTTCTCCAGTCTGGAACATCCTTACGATATTCGTTTCTGGTATTGGTTTCCTGCACGACGAGCATATACAATCTTCTGTGCCTGCGTCTGGGCTCCAATGGAACCGGAGTATTGTTTCTGCTGCTGTCGTCATGCTCGACCATCCTTCTCTTTGGTGATAAGTTCATCATGTAGAATCAACTGAACACAATTCGAGCATTCGTAACCTATGGTTATATCTCGAAAGATGCACATACCATACTTGACCTTATCCTCGATACGAATCCGAATCTTGAAGATGGTTCCATGACATTTAGGACATGTCAAAGTCTTATTGCCTACTTTCATTTTGGTAAGCTCCTTTCCATATTCATCAGCGTCAGTATATTGAATACAATCAATGCACCCAATATCGTGAACATGATTATATGTCGTATAGTCAGAATGAAATCAACAAATGTGAATACAACAATCCATAACACTGATAATATTATCATGGTCCTTGCTTCGGCTATTTTCATCCTCCTATCGAACTTTGCTATATATTCGTTGGCTATTTTATCAGCTCTGCTCATATTATCCCATCCATTAGTTTCTCCCAATAACGAATCATAAGATAATCATCATATTCTTGGTCTGGGAATTTATATAAGCATTCTTCATGCTTGCCAAGATATTGGCATTTCTCACCTCTGAAGCAGGGTATTTCTTCGGCTGCTATAAGTCCTTCCCAATGCTCGAACACTTTCCATATGTCACATGGTCTTATTCTTGGTTCTTCATAGTCATATCCAAGCTTTGTCTTGATATGCTCAGTGAATTGTTTTTCCATTTCTTTGGTTCTTTTTTCTCTATTCAATATGCCATTCCCCCATAGGAGTAAATACGCTCCGAGTTTGGTCTTTTCTTCTTTGTATGAATAATTGTCTGACATATCCTGTCATTCCGACCAATGTTGTCATTAACATGATTACCATATATGGATATTCTTTGACGTATGACAGCAGGACCATCATTATTGATATCACTGCTACAGCCATCCCGCCAGTAATAGCCAGATATTCATTCAGGCTTTTGAATCCTTCGATTTCTTCTAGACTATGCTCTCTGACCAATATCTTATCATCATGATTATCATATGCCATCCCAATCGCATATACATGCGCATCAAATGACTTGATTTCATCATCGGGATTCTTGTATACTGCATCAGCCGCTGGTTTTTTGAACGAGGCTCCACACCATGGACATGAATGTGTTTCCTCGTTGATTTCTTTATATGCGCCACAGACCGGGCAAATCCAAACTTCTAATGTATTTGTCATGATATTTCTATTCCTCCTTTGCTGTCAGCCACCATTGTGGGGTTTCATGTGACTGAGGATATCTACCAGTCCTTCCCTTGAATTGGTTGCAGTAGATACATTCAAGTCTGATATTCCAGTCTATAATCCTTTTGACTGTTGTCTTTAATACCCAACTGATGATACTGCCTACTTCTTTTCTATGCTCTTTGCCGTCGTCGTTAATGTGCCCAATATCAAGTGTTGGTATATGTGGACACCCACAATGAGAGCATGCTGGTTCTCCTTCGGCATCCCTTCCGAGTCCAAGACGGGCAAGTTTGTAAATTGCTTTATGCCTCTGAATCTTTTTCCGGAGTCGAGCTTCTTCATTTATTTTCTCTCGGTCTTTATGCCGATGCTGTTTCTTGTCCCATATCAAATGGTCCATCTAGCAATCTCCTCCTTTGCTGTATCTGTAAAATGCCACCATGAACCGGGCATGACCTCTCGTAGGTATCCCGATTCGAGACCCTTTGCTACTAATTTGAAATCGGCGTCACATTCTGGTTTCATACCGTCTTTATATGACTTGTCTTTTTCTTTCCACCATCCAGTCAACTTCTTGAGAATGTCTGGTATCTGTCCTTCTACTGGTGTTATAAAAGCAGCAGGACTGAAAGAAGTGATTGCCTCCTTGTGTTCTTGCGAAATAATCCTTTTAGTCTTTTTAACATCATTTTCCTCATTTGCCTCAGAAGGAGTGTCTAGGCTAATGGTCTCGATTTTTGGTGAGGTCTCATCAATTTTGGTGAGGTTCTCTTTGTCGACTGTCTCTGTTTGCCTAGACGGTTGTTCTGATGATGATGAGGTTAATGATGATTCTAAGTATAAAGCGGATTCTTTTTCTTCATTTGGCGCCAAATGGGATTCCTCTTCCTTTTCTGATTCTTCTGCGGATTGTTCTGACATACTCACGATTTTGGATGGAACCTCATCATTTTTCGTGATAAGTAAGGCAGAGGGCCCCATAGCGTCTTCCTCAGAATCATCAATTGGGATTTTATATACACGAGCCCAAGCTCTAACTCTGCTCGATATGACCCGAACATGGACATTCCCGTCAGTTCGTTTTGTTGTCTTATGAAGACCGAGAGATGCCAACATCCGTATCACAGTCCGAGTATGAAAATAATAAATCTCGCCATCCTTCTTACTTTTCGTCAGACCACGGTCATTACATTTCAGACTAAGTTCTTCTGAAATCACTTTGATTTTTACGTCGCCGGTATACCCCAATAACACTTCGACCAATGTCCTCTTGACCTCATCAAATTGCTGAGTTGAATGCTCCTCTACATAATTACGAGCCCACAGATACATCGAGTTAAATAACTCATCCGATACCAACTTGGCCATGGTCAGCGGTGGGGAGAACAGGTCTTTAGGTCTGTTTGCCAACTCAATGAAATCCAATGTCCACATATATGCGGCTTCCACTTCTTCTGATGCAACAAGTCTGAGTTTGTATATCTTATCCCGTTGAGACCTGAAAGTATCAGCAGTCCTGATAACTGGTAGTTTATGAGGACTACGAATCAATGCGAACACTATACTCCTGCTTTGTATGGATTCAGGGATTGCTCCAACATGAGTGAACGATTTCAATCCGAATGGGTCATATGCAACAGGCATCCCACCTTCTTCCATGTTTATCCTGTACGCTACAAGTCCTTTCTGGTATGATGCATTCAGTAGTCCAAGAATCCTCGATTGTGCCTCTGGGTTCTTGAGTAGATTATCAACCTCATCAATCCCGATTGCTGAATTACAAGAATCAATTGCACGGAACAGGACTGGACCTGTTGGGTCCAGAGGCATGAATCCATGATAGCTCGACCATATCAGACATTTCATGGTTGTTGTCTTTCCACATTCAAGCTCCGCTGCATAAAAATCACAGTATGGATAAGTATCAAATACTTCTCTGAAATAAGTTGACATGGCACAACATGCAAGCATGGAATACATGTTATCATCTGTAAAGAAGATATACTCCTTGTAGGTCTTGACCAATTCCTCAAATACCTCATCCCATTCTGTGGTAGGGGTCGAATCGAAACCGTGACTTGGTTGAGTATCAGGTGGGACAAAAGCAGCCTTCTCAAGCACCCGGTATCCAGTTGCATCAACATAAATCGTGAACTGCTTCTTCTTGCCTTTGAACATCTTGGTCATGCCTATCATGACTCCTCCATCAAGCGGTTGCCAGTCTGGCATATCCAATAATTCTTGATACGAAGCCGATGCTTGTCCGGCTGCTTTCTTTCGTTTTGATTTCTTCTTCTCGAAGGCACCAGCCAGAGTCATGATTTGTTCTATGTGTTTCTTCTTGGCTCCGTCCTTCAGTAACTGAAACTTCAACTGAAGCCAAGGGCGAACCTCGCCGGGCTTTGTCAAATCAACTCCTTCTTTGTGTGCGTCTTCGATTGTCTGCAATAAATCAGCTCGGGTACATGACCAGCCATCTTGGTTGTATTCTTTAGCCTTGTATTCAGGCTCTTTCTTTTTGGACAAGGCTACTAATCCTCCGAGAAGTCAGTTATCTTTGTCTGATTCTCGGTGATGCAAGTCAGTTGTATCATAAGCACTTTTCCTTGTTCATCGTTTCCAATCCTAGTATAACAATGACCGCCGACGGCTTTGATTTTAGTCTTTGCATCTGCTTCTATTGATTTGAGCAGTATGTCTGCTGCTTCTTTTGTCATTATCATTTGTCGCTCATCCTCCTGTCTAATATCGGTGATAACATTAGTATTAGCTTACTGTTATCTCCGACAGCCAGCTCAATCCACATTGGTTTGTTGTGACTGAGCTTGACCATAATCAATTCTTTCTTATCGGCTAAGGCCTCACATAAATCAAATAGCAGTTTCAGTGAATATACGCCAGATAATAATTCATCATTATTCTTCTCAAGACTGGTAAGTTCTTTTCCAACTGAATATGTGACCGTTGCTCCCGAACCATCGGACTCGCCGCGTACCGTCAAAGTATTGGAATCCACTATGAACTTTCCACGTGCGGCAAGAATCTGAATATCTTCGATAATGGATTTGAATCCTCCTGCCTTCATCTGGAACTCGGAATCAAATACATAGTCATAAGGTATATTCGGTCTCTTGTATTCCTCATCTGGTGCAAATATTGGAATATCAAATACCCGTTTATTATCATCAGCGTTAAGCACCAGCTGGAACAGATTGCTATCTGGACCATTTTCATCAAAACTAAACCCAACGGCAGACGCACTGGAAAGACGCTTGGCGATTTTCGTAACGTGGTCCAAGTTGAGAATTATCAATCGTTCATCAGAACAATCATATTGTTCAAATTCGGACTTTGGTATCTTGGCACCTATCATAGTTGATTTGTCTGATGACATTTGACTGATGGTCAATCCTTCAGGATTGAAAATCAACTGCATTTCGGTCATGACCGAACCTACAGCTTTAACAAGGTAACCCCATAGTTTGGGATTAATTACGGCTTCTATCATTTTTTCTTTTTGCTCCTTACAACTCTTAAATCGGATTTATTTCGTGGCCTAATGTCGCGTGAAATTCGAGATGTTACCAATGCCCATGCTCGCTCTATAAGTGTTGCGTCAGATTCAAGACGCGGCAGTTCTTCGATGTTTCCGTATTCGTTGAATGCCCATGAATCTTCTTCAGAATCATATACAGGCACAACGATGCCATATTCTTTATCATCTAAATCCCACATGACCTTTACAGATTTAACTTCGGGCATTGGTATCATCTCTCCGTTAGTACAAAAACACCAAGCCAAAAATCAGAATCGTAGTCGGCATCGTAATTAACGAACGGCTGTTCATTGCCATGACTACTACTCGGATATAACATCATGTCTTGTACTGTTACGGTTATAATTTGTCCTGCCTCAAATCGTATATTACTTCTAAATAAACCATCGGAATCTGTCATGACCTTATCTTTCAATAATTCATCAACTCCGTAGAGAACTACTTCTATATCTGAGACTGGTGTTCCATTTTCGTATATGATTTGACCCGTCACAATTACTGTATCCCCCTGCCATACCATAGAAGGCAGAGGAGAATATTGATTCAGGTATACTGGCTCGTAGAACATGTATGCTGAGAATAATATCAGAAGTACAAACATCAGCATTGAACTTGTTCCTCTGTCTGGCATCCTTTTCCATATTCTACTACCTATTAGTTTTTTCTTGACATATATCTTAAGAATATTCTATCAGTCATCCAATCTGCAAAAGCGGCTGATACTATCAACCCGACGCAGACCACCAAACCAGCCACAGATGATACACGTAACCAGACTACTTCAAAACCTATGATGTAGTCAGCAGTAATCTCTCCTATAAACATGAATGCTCCGACTAGGCCAATCATGATTATAGCTTGGAACATAAGCTTCTTACCAAGGAAGCCTTTCGTATATTCTACGTCAGGCTTAGATGGTGATGTATCTTCGTTTGGTTGTTCTTCTTGTTTCTTTTTTCCTGTCCGTTGTTCGTCATCGTTCATTTTGTTTTATCTCCTTTTGATGTGTGTGGAAATGTAAACTTTGCCCCACATCCTAGGCAAAATCTAATATTGCAACAAGGCCCACATTGACCCGATTCTTTGGAACCACATAATGGGCATTCGTTCTTGTCTGTGATATATGTGGCAACTCTTTTCTTATCTGGAGTTAGAATCACTTCCATCATTTTTATCCCATGCTCCAGAATGATGCCATCAAATTTTGTGCTCCATAATATCAAATCATTAATGTCTGACATTTCAGCACTTCTCCATAGTTAATGTTCTGAATTGTGAATACCCACATTTCTTGAACTCGTTCATCATTTGCATTCTTGCCTCCGAAATAAATTACTGGCCAAGCCAGTATCAGTGGATACGAGAATGGAGAATTCCTGAGAAGAAATGAGCTTTGGATTCCCAAATAGAGAACACGCGATAGGGAACCCTTGGCCTTTTAATCTCATATCCGTTACTGCTGACTTGACCATTTTGGTTTACTCCTCGAAAGGAAGGTCAATCTCAAATTCATCAATGTCTTTGTTCGCATCAGAATTAGCAACGGTGTTCGGGATGTATAATTTCCCGAGCGATGCCATTCCAACACTCACAACGAAATGAGTATTTGTTGGACCTGTCTTGTCTCGTTTGACTTTTGCTTTCATTCTTCTTTTGCCTCCTGTAGCTTTTCAGTGATGGTCATGCCTCTTGATTTCCCTGCTGCGGTCAGGAATTCCTTCTCATAGTTGTTGCACATGATATACTTACCGCTCTGAGAGATGCAAGGATATTTAGTACTTCGTCTATGTCTGTTCTCCATCGGTATGGCTATCAGCCAATCAAAGACTGTCGAGATTGCTCCTTCTTTGTCTTTAGCCAGATACATGGACCATCCGTATTCGCTTTGAAAGAACCTCATTGTATCTCCGTAGTCGGCATCTGGTAAAGCACCAACATCAACCGACGCTGCTGGCGCTGATGTCTTCTGCGCTGCCGTCTTTGCCAGACTCACAGCTTTCTTGGTCGGGCCCTGTCGCTCACGAAGTATGATAGCTGCAGCTGCTTCGTCGTTGATAACGTCAATGCCGATTTCCTTTCTCTTGGCCAAGACCAATTCTCCTTCGGTCTTGATTATAGCTGCAATGGCTTCTTCTTGTGCTGCCTTCTTATCAGCCACAGCCACTTTTTGTTGCTCCTTCCGCTTCTCAGCATCAGCAGCCTGTTTGACAGACTTACGGGCCATGACCTCTTCTTTTATCGCATCCGATATGTTGAGGACTGCTACGGCAATAGCTTTGACGCTATCTGTTCCCATAAAGTCCTTCCATGCAATCGGCACGCGGATTTCGGCATACCCATATTGCTCAGTGGGTACTCTGAGAATTATCTCTGGCAGTTGAGCCGGAGTTTCTTCTTTTGGTTTTTTGCTCATTGTGTTTTATCCTCCTTGAAGGGATTTCTGTATGATTTGTTATCGTGGATTTCGGTCTTGACCTTGCAGAATCTCTCGTTAAGAATCTTCTGAACGTCTTGGTATCCTTTTGATTCGTAGATTTCTATATTGCTTTTTATCCGTTCATAATCTGAAAGCAGAGCATTTCGTTCGGCTGTATCAGCATCGGATAATTGTATATCATCAATGACTTGGTCAAGACGTTCCAATTCATCTCTGTATTCTTCGGCTCGTGATGCCAGCCACGAAGTACCACGTTCTTCTAATGTTTTTGTAGTTGATTTTGGTCCGGTACAACATATACAAAAGAGGAATATCATTGCTGCTATTGCAAGAGGTATTAGAAGAATCTGAAAATCCAATGCCCAATCATTCGGGTCCACGTACATTATTTATCAGACTCCTTTGTTTCGACCTTCTTGACAGCACCACAAGCACAAGCCAGCCAAACAAATCTTGGTGTTCCATAGTTTGGACCTTGATAATCATGGTCCCATTCTCTTATTCCATCAGTCGCAAATGACTGTAATCTTTTGAACTGTATTGATACAGGTACAAAATCGTGCTCGTGTGTCATTTTGGTTTTCCCTTCTTTGCTTTCTTTGACTCATGTTCGGTAATGCGTGCATATCGTGCTATGAGCCAAGACTGGACTCCGACCTTAATCGCTATCTTTTCGATTTCGGGCCAGTCGTCTCCTTCGGTCAGTATGGACATATGGTCAAGACTGTTATACATCTCTGTGACCAACTCATCCAGATTATGCTCGGTGAAATTATCGGCTTCGGCTTTGTACATTTCCTCAAAGATATCCTCGCCTTTTTCCAGTTCGTGTTTCAGGAAATCGTAAAAGTGCAATCGTTTAGGCATCTGTTGTCAACTCCCAGTTTGTTCCTGTTTTCTTGTCTTTCATTGTTGCCTTCAGATATATAATAAAATCCAAAGTGAAACCAAGACGATGCCAGACCGCAGCGTATTCCTTCTTCTCAAAGGCTTTCATTAATCTCTTGTATGTATTTGACCTTGCTTGCTGTATCACTTCTACATCTGTGTTATCAATCAATGTCCTGAGTTTGTTGAGGAACATAACGGTCTCGTTGACTGGAACTTCTGGCTCTAATGTTTTATCAACGACTATGGTCTTGACCCGTTGAAAGAAATGCATGCTGATTCGTGCTTCTTCTTGCATCCTAACTAGACCGCCCAGTTCTTCAGATACACCAAGTTCATTCTCGTGGTTGATAATCAAATCTCGGAGCTCTTGTCTTAGCCCCAAATTCAACGGCCCCCATCATGGAGACCGTCAAGGATTTTATCCAAGTCTTCGCCCGATACATTCACAACTGGAGTCCGGTTTGCGTCATAACTCTCAGACATTTTGATGCAGTATCGTGCAGCCCAGTCTTCAATAGCAACTCGAACCTGTCCGGGAAGTCCTAACAGGATATTCCTTTCCGTAAGTGCTTGGATAATCGAGTACATCGAATATCCGAGGGTTGAGCCATAGTATTGAAGTTTGTCTGTGACTGCGGCTATGTAGTTGGTTCGTGGCATATCCTGTTTGAGGAACTCGAACTCTTTCTTCCTGAAATCAACACCTTCAGCTGGAGTTTCTCCAAGCCACATATCGATTATGTTAGATAGCATTCTTGGTGCTTCGTGTTCAGTTAGTCTTGACCCAGCTGCAACGGCTGCACCTTGAACTACTTTGACGGAATCTTCAAGGTTTGAGAACACGGCTTGCCTAAGGGCATTTCGGTATTTGTTCCCAAGTTTGGCTGATGAATGCTCCTGTAGCCAGTCAACATTCCTTCCTTCGATTGCAGAATCACCAATGTCAATTTTCATTCCGCCCCACTTGTGGATGAACCTAACGTCATCTCTGGCAGAATCACCACCGAATGTGGTTGCTGTCATTCGATTCATACAGCTGAGTCTTATCGTGTAAGGCAAAATCCTGACGGCTGCCTTTCCAGTAAGTGACGAGCTGACTTGAACCCCAACGCTTAGCACATCGCCGACCTGTTGTAGCTCGGTAGGAATAACCATATCGGCCATGACCAAGTCCGCCTTAAGATAATCTGGGGAAATCTCGATTCGTTGGACTTTGGTCTTGTTCTCATGAGCTAATGCGTTGGTCACATTCTCAATACTGCTAACTATATCTGTGTAGCCTAACACCGCATAACAGTCTGTCAATACCGCCATTGCTGTTGGTATATCATCTACTGGGCTTTGGTAGGTTACAATGGTCCAGACAGAACGACTTAACGTACTGTTAGCCTTGGATGCCCAATTAGATATAGCTGATTTCGTGGCTATGAATCTGTCGTATTCTCTGCCGGCTACTAGACCGTCACGAAGAATCAAAATAAACGTCTTCAATTCATAGTCCCATTCAAAGCCGATTTCTCTACGGTTGCACCAAATATACTTGGTCCTGCCCATGACTTTCTTGGCTTCTTTGTAAATTGCGTCAAAGGGTTTCCTTCCGTCTACGATTAGAGGAACTACTACTCCTTTTCCGTTTACAATTTGTGTCATACTCAATTTTTTATTCTCCTTAGAATTCGTGTTTTTCCCTATCCTTTTCTGGTGTCGCTCGTTGCTTCAGTATCCTCCTACATTTATCGCAAGTTACAAGTTTCAGATGCTGCTTAGAGCCAGACCTAAATTTAACATGTTCTATATTCTCGGTCTTTGCAGAAACTTTCTTCATGACTTCGCAACCGTAATTACCCTTGAACCTGACGAATATTGAATAGTTATCTGTAGTCAATATGTAACCACAAACCGATTCATAATGTCTAGGATGAATAGGATGGGGTACAGCAGAGTGCTGGAACCCAAAGGAGTCTTTCACGATTATAGAATTCATAAAAATCAACTCATGAAAATAGAAGGTGCCGGGCCATCGGTGCTTTCATCGAAATGAGACTCTTGTATACAAAAAGAATGGTTTAGGATAAACTTACTCAGATATAATACACAAGCTAACATTCTCTTCACCAACAGCTCCGACTTAGATATGGCAGAGGCCATAGACCATAAATAAAAACTGGTCTTTGGCCTTAGCCAGAGATTAGGCCTCTACTTCCTTTTCCCAAATGCCTTTCTTGATGGCTGCTTTCTTGGCCTTGACTAGCAAGGTCCTGAAGTAAGTTGCCTTGCCGGCGTGCTCATCGGTTTCTTGCATGACTGCTACTTGAGCTTCAACGAACGCTAAATCATCAGAGCCTTTCTGTAGGCGAATCTGGATTGTTTCGTTCTTATCAACCCAACGCTGAACGTATTCTTTGCGTTTGAGAGCCTTCTCTTCATCGGTCATTACAACGCGCTCTTTCTTGGGCTTTGGACCTGTGCAGTCTTTGACATGTCGGTCAAATCCTTTCTTGGTCTTGTAGAGCTTGCCACACTTGGGGCATTCTGTAGGTCTCCAATCTCGGTTGTCCAAGGTCTCATGCTTGTCGCCTTTGCAATCCTTGACGTGCTTGACCAGACCTTTTTCGGTCTTGTAGGTCTTGTCGCACTTTGGACATGTGTATTCGGTTGTTTCAACATCGGCTTCGTCGCCGGCTTCGGTATTTTCTGGTTCTAATTGCAAATTATTTTCCTCGTTTTCGCCAAGTACGCTTTCAACCCGTCGCGTTAGACTTGGCGTTATTTGACGGGCTAGGATTTCATCCGACGAATCGAATGAAAATCCCCCGTTGGGCACTAGGCCCATTTTACGAGCATCTGATATATAAATCATCCTCTCATAGCTCAAGAGTGTTTTGTCTCCTATAATATGCCCATTTGGGGCATGATTCCCAAGGATGCCATGATTTTCCTGTTTCTTCGCAGTAATGCGTATCCCGTCCAGTGTAAGCAGAAGTAAAAATTTCTCCTTTGTATTCACAGTTAGCACACATTCTTCCATTAGGCAGAATGGTCCCGTCGGGCGGTATTACTTGCTTTGGCATTTTCATTTCTCCTTTTCTAAAGCTTCTTTCTTTGCCTTTGCTTTCTCTAGACATTTTTTATAATGTCTCTGATAGTTACCAAATGCAAAAGATATCTGTCGCCCACAAATAGGACATGTCTTTTTTCTAAAACGGGGCGGTCTGTACTTGCGAGGATGAACTCTAACACTTGGCATTCTTCATTTCTCCTTTTGGGAACTAATAATTTCTATTTTAGAAGCCGCAAAGTATTCAATGTGAGAAGGAATACGAATAACCCTTGCAGAGCCAATGCCTTTTACCCAATGCCAATTCGGGTCATGCTCAAATGGACATTTCAGTCTTTCAAGCAGGATAGAACCAAATGCTGTACTTGTACTTTCAACAGCACATTGAGTAAAATCGCATTCAATGCATACAAAAGTTCCGCCCATCTTTCATTTCTCCTTGACTTCAATAATGAATTCTGTATCATCATTCATGACAAGATGTATGCTGTCACATAATCCTCTTTCGTCGTACTGTGTGTAAGTCCTGTCCGTGTTTATCTTGGATAGAAAATCCTCTAGTCCTATCAAGAGAGTAAGAATGCCATCTACAACAAAACGTCTTTCCATTCTAATCACCAAGCCAGTCTGTGTGGTATTCTCCTTTCCTGTAATCCGCATCGTACTTGAGAGACCATTCGGAATATTGCTGACCACACTTATTGCATTCATACGGAAGTCCTTTGTCTTTGGGATTTTCAGCCAATGAAATCTCACCATCACAATACCAGCACGGCAAAGTCTTTTTGTCTGGCTTCTCTGCTTCGTGGTCTCGGTGTGGACCAATACTGTTTTGGAATCTGTAATTCCCCATTTGAATCATCCCCAAGGCCATTCGGGTTCTAATTGTACCCATCCGTCACAATCCTTTCCAATGATTTTGCCATCCTTGTCTTTCACAAGTCTAACATCACCCAATCCGAGGTTTGGATTAGAGCATGCTATTTTGCCTTGACCAAATCTGCAACTCTTGCATGTTTT
>Ga0114923_10000376_pt1 | contig 37106 bp, 30 predicted proteins | sample SumtaG_FD_89578 | JGI IMG/M metagenome (GOLD analysis project Ga0114923, IMG submission 89578) | Deep subsurface microbial communities from Indian Ocean to uncover new lineages of life (NeLLi) - Sumatra_00157 metaG | ecosystem: Environmental > Aquatic > Marine > Oceanic > Sediment | place: near... | reverse complement strand
TATAGCGTGAATCGGCAGGAGTCTATTAGTAGGTAGGGGTATGTTCCTGAGTAGATTTTTTTTTCTCTTTTCTTACGCATTTTAATTTTCCAGGGTCTACTACTGTTTTCTGGTGAATAAGAAATAAAAAAAGAGGATTGCAATTGCGAACATTAAAAGTTTATTGGGGGGGAGCTTCCTGTGTAGACCATTTCCATGCATACCAAATAGTCAGTGTATTAAACCCAACTTCTACAATTGTCAAATATATATAATAAATATCAAATGAAACTGGTGGTATAAAAATTGCTACAATTACAACAACAATATGAAATATAGCCATGATGATGTTTGCCAAGCGATTCGTTTTATGCTGCAATGTCACGGAAAGGACAACCATTAATCCCGGAATCGACATTAATATTGCAGCTGCCAACAACGTTATTGGAGAGCCGATCGGCATATCTCCCGCTATTATTTTCTCTATATGCCCAGGTACATAGAATATAAAAATATCGCCATATATATAGCAAAACATTGCAGCTATCCATGTTGCTGCAAGCTTTATCTTCACATCTTCCATAATGAAATCATCTCTTTCTTTACTTTATTTTGTATTGAAATATTAATATATATATTATATGTGAGTTTTTTCTTTTTTCTATTTTATCTTCATAATGTTCTACTTTTGTTGCCACACGGGGATGCAATTATAAGTCTTAAATCTATAATAAAACATGCAAAAATTGCAGGAAGTTTTATATATCTTTCATAATATAGGTGTTTTATAAAATTCAAAAACTCGATTTTTAAAAAGAAAGTAGGTCGATTACAAATGATTTCACGTTATAATATGAATGGATATAATATCCTCATATGTACGAATCTTCATGAAACGCACGTTTCACGATTTTTCTAGTGGAAAGGGGGTATGTTCCTGAGTGTGGATTTTTTTTATTTTTTAATTAAGAAATTTTCATTTGAGATTCCTTCATCTTTGACTTTCATATATTTTCTCTTAAAAAATAATAAATCAACGTAATTTGTCCTACTTCTTTGCCAATTCTTTCGTGAGTTCTTGTTGTTTTTTCGCTAATTTCTGCATCCTTTTGGCGAATCGTTCTCGAACTTCAGGTTTCAAATATTTCATATTATTAATAAACTTCATAGTTCCTTCTTGTATCTTAGAATTCACTATTTTCTGATCTTCAGGATCTAATTGAACTATAATTTTATAAAATTCTTCCATTAACTCTTCAGGATCTTGAGGAATTCTTCCAGATAAAAGTCCACCATCTACTTTAAGAGTTTCTCCTGTAATAAAACCGCTAGAATCTTCTGCTAGAAATAATGCTGCATGAGCAATATCTTCTGGTAACCCTGCACGTTTAATAGGCTGAGAAATTGCAAGAATTTCTTTCATCAATTCCCCAAATTTTACAGCCGCTTCAGGTGATAAACCAGCTCCTTGACCAAAAATGCCTGTAGCTATACCCCCCGGCGCTATTGCGTTTGCTCTAATTCCAAACGCTCCCAATTCCACAGCAGCAATTCGCGTAAGCTGTATAATTCCCGCCTTAGAAAGTGAATAGGGTAGTGACCCCAGCCCCTGTTGAAAAGCCGCTACAGAACATGTAGTAATGAAACATCCTGAACCCTGTTTTTTCATTATTGGTATTGAATGCTTCATAAATAAGAATGCCGCACGAAGATGGATAGCCACGGTGCGATCGAATTCATCCGTCGGAACGTCCTCAATTCCCCCTGGAGGTCCAGGATTACCGGCATTTGAATATACGATATCAAGTCGTCCGAATTTTTCAACAGCGAGATCAATAGCTTGTATTATGTCGGTTTCTTGAGACACATCCGTATGAATATATCTCGCATTTGGTCCAAGTTCTTCAGCTGTTTTTTCACCCATTTCATCCCAAATATCTGCCAGTATGACCCCATTTGCTCCTTCTTCTATAAAGAGTTTTGAAGTTGCTCTTCCTATCCCACCAGCAGCTCCCGTTATTAGTGCTACTTTTCCATCTAATTTTCCCATAGATCAACTAAATGAATTATTTATTTAATACTTTGAGAAGATTATAACAGAAAAACCATATCTCTAATAGCTCTACTAACCAAATAGAGTTGTATATTTCGAGCACCTCCTATGATTTCCTGAACTTTAGCAACTTCTAATGCTTTATCAATTCGCAGGTTATCTGTAAAAGCAATACCTCCACATAATTGCTGAGTTTCATAAGAAATTTTATGAGCCAGGTGGGAAGCAAGATATTTTGTACCTGAACTAAACGCTGCATTATACTTAACAAATTTCTGTTGATCGAAATGGTTCTGTTCAATTGTCTTGTTATACTCAGAAGCAGACTTAAAACCAAGTTCCGTTGCTGCCATAAGCTCAGTAAAATTCTGGGCTTGAGGAAGTGAAATTCCTTGAAATTCATATAGAGGTCGGCCAAATTGAAGTCTTAAATTTGTATAAATAAGACCTGTAACTGCAGTTAACCAAGCAATACCTAAACTGGATCCAATTATAGAACATCTTTCAGCTACAAGTCCAGAAAATAAATTTTTATATCCTTGACCTTTGGCTCCCAGAATATTTTCACTTGGGATTTTTACAGAATTAAAAAGAGTTTGCCCAATTTGTACACGTGGAACTGATTGAATACCAAGTCTATTAGTTATCAATCCTTCATGTCCTCTTTCTGCAATTGCTTGATACATTGTTCCTCGTGGATCTGAGACATCTGAAACCCCATATACGATAAAATAATCCGCTACTGGCCCATTGGTTGTATATAACTTTTCTCCCGTGAAAATTACATGATCTCCTTTATCTTTAACCTTCGTTTCCATATTGACCGCATCAGAACCATGTTTTCTTTCAGTGATACAAATACAACCAATCTTCTTGCCCTTGATTATTTCGTTTAAAATTTCAGAAATTCTATCTCCCTTGCCAAATTGAAACAGTGGATTGGCAAATATTACTCCAGTGACAACTCTTGCCAAATCTAATTCGGGATCAATAATTGATGTTGCCATTGCCAAAAGCATTTCATAGCGCATGTTGTATTGTTCAGAATCTCCATAAGGATTTAATCTCTGTATATAGTTTTTCTTGCCAAGAATTGGAAAAAGTTCATAAACCTCCTCATTTAAATTTATTTTGGGTTCAATTTCTTTGAGTAAAAATTGTTCTAATTCCTCTAAAAATTCCCGTTCTTCCTCTGTTATAAGTGGAATAATAAAATTATTAAAAATTTTATAGATATTTTCTGTCTTTAATTTCGCTTTTATCTCTTCATCTAAAATATCCACGCCTGTAATCATTTTCATTTAAATATCGCCTTTCATTCAATCATGATTAGGTTAATAAAATATCTAGTGGAAATAATGTACTTCAGTTTAAAAAAATATGTAAAATAGGTTGTATTTATTTTATTAGACCTGAAACTAGGATGTCCATAAATTCTTCTGCGCCAGTTGATTTTTTAAATTCCATACAATATGTTATAGGAGCCGAGCTTTTTTTAATATCATCTATAATCGTTAATTTTCCTAAAGTCTCGCTTGTATCAACATTTAAGAAAACATCTTTTGTGGTAAATAAATCGGGTTTTAATAGATAAATCGGTACCATTGTATCAAATGGAAAGAATCCATCCATATTTCTTAGTTTCCAAATATCTAACCAATCGCTTACATCATCAAGAATAAATTGGGGTATTGGTTTGTTAACAGATTTGATTTTTAATAAATGTTTTTCCTGAAAAACTGCCTTACAACAAATGTCTAATCCCATACCAATTCTAGGTGTTAAAGTATCGGTTTCAATAAACAATTGAGTTGCTAGTGGGTCCATAAAAAAGTTAAATTCTGTAGTTTCAAACAATCCACCAGTATCCAAGGAATTAGAGCTGAAGATATCCATGGGTTCTAATAATCCCCCCATATACACAATTCTTTTTAAATCATCAAATAACTCTGGATAATGTTTAAGAGCTGTAGAAATATTGGTTAAAGGTCCTAGAGTAATAAGTATTAATTCATTTGGGTTTTCTTTAACCATTTCAATAATAAAACTCGAAGCTTCATTTAATTTGCCCATTTCTCTCTTTGATCTCGCACCCATTTTATGTGGAATCTCAGTTCTGTTAGCAATCTCTAAATATTTTTCCAATAAAGGATATCCAGTTTTTACTCTTGTATTTCCAAACACAGTTGTTATTCCTTCGATTTCAAACGTTTCATGATTATTTAACATAAAAAATAATGCTAATCCATCATCAACGTCAGCACCCTTCTTCCCAAGCCCGGGATCTGTATCAATTAAAACCCGATATTTGTTATTTTTCATAAAAAATAATTATCCTTCTTTAATTTAAAAATTATTCCTTTTGTATTGCTCATGTTTTTCTAAAAACTCATTATATTCACAAGTTTGATTAAGCGCCTTAGCAGCTAATTCAATTGATTCAAAAACGGGAACTTTACGTTCAAAAAGTTCTCTTTTAAAAAGCAGTTTACCAGCATAATCACTTGTATCATCTATTACTTTATGTGCTATGCAAATTAGAGGTTTTTTCATTTCATTATATGCCCTTATTATTGCTTTACGAAAATCAAAGCTATAATTATGAGACTTTATGAATACAACCGCAGAAATATTGGGATCTGAGTCAAGAGTAATTAAGGTTTGATAAAAAATTTTGGGAATTGAGCCAGAAGCACCTAAATCTAATGGATTTCGGAATATTGTATTTACTTCAGGTAGAAAATCTTTAAATTTTTCAATGGTTTCTGGAGCTAATTTTGGTACTTTCAAATTGTGTTGCTCAAAGACATCAGTAGTTTCAATGGAAGCTCCACCTCCTACAGTTGTAATGGCTAAATTTCTATTCATTGATAAGTGTGAAAGATAATTAAAAGCCATAGCTAAATTTATCAATTCATAAGAGTTCTTCACTAAACACGCTCCAGTTTGTTTTGCCACAGCTTTCCAAATTTTAGTATCTCCTGCTATGCCCCCTGTATGTGACATTATTGCCTCTTTTGTGGCTTCCCCCGTTCCCACTTTCCATAGAAAAACAGGTTTTCCTGCTAAACTTAACCTCTTGACAATATCAAGAAACTTTCGTCCAATTTCAATACTTTTTATATTTTCTAAATAAAGTGCGACTGATAGAGTCTCCCTATCAGTTAAAAAATACTCAAGAAAATCAACAAAATTTAAATCGATTTGATTTCCTATGGATAATACTTTACTCGGGTTTGTCCCATAGATTGATTGGGCCATTGCTGCAACATAGATTGCCAAACCTCCCGATTGAAAAATCATTCCTAAATTCCCAGAATGTTCTTTGAGTAAACCTAAAGCAAAAGTAAGCTTTATCTTAGGAACATACACACCAAGGCAATTTGGTCCTAATAAACGAATATTATATTTTTTTGCTATTTCTAGAATTGCTTCCTCTAAATAATCATTTCCAATTTCACTAAATCCAGATGTAAAAATCGTGACAAATGGTATCTTTTTCTTTCCACATTCTTCTAAGATTTGGGGGCAAAGTTTAGCGGGAACAGCAATTATTACATAGTCAATTTCGTGGTTATCATCAACCTCTAATATTGAGCCGTATACTGTATATCCATCGAGTTTTTCTCCTTTGAGTCGAGGATTAAATAGATATAATGGTTTCTCAAACCCCAAATATACCAAACTTTTTAAGAAATAACCCCCACCAAAGAGTTTATTATTTGCTCCGATAATTCCCACAGCTCTAGGATTAAATAATTTTTCAAAATCTGACATAAATTCAAACAAGTATTGGAAAGTTATAAAGCTAATCGAGATCTAAATAATGGATGGTGATTGATTAATAAAATAATATTTTATGTAATTTCTGAATTCGAAAAATAATAGTATTTTATTAACTTTTTATCGGATAGATTACAAACTGCATCATGATTTCATTATTTTAAGAACATTTTAAGGTATTAATAGAATTATTTGTTTTTATAAAAATGAAATAATGGAAGTTTTTTAATATAAGAAAGTGTGAATGTTGCTCAGTAGCTTAAAGTTAAAGAAAAAACAGAAGGATAAATTGGGGGATTCCAGAGAGCCTTCCTCGATTGTTAAAGAACCATCTTTCCTTAAAGGAGATAAATCCACTAAAATAGAAAGGGGGAATCAGGATGTTAAAGAAACTAAAAATCAACAAAACGATTCTTTCGCAGATTTGGTAAAAAAGAAGAAATATGATAAGCTAAAAGTCCTACAAAAACTAGCTGAAAACAAAATAAAATCCTTTTTTTTTAGAAGTAAAGAGTTTCTAAGATTAAACAAAAAGAAAATAGCTGAGGGAGTTCAAGAAGATTTAAAAAAAAAAATCAATAAATCTGTGAATTCTATCATAAAAGACTTAGATTCTAGTAATAAACAATTAAATTCGATTAGGCGGGCCCTAGAAAAAAAGGAGATTAAAGAGTTTGGAGATTCAATAAAAGCAGGAGCGGACTACATTAAAAAATGTTTAGATGAAATTGAGTCAGGATTAAATGAATTTCTGTACACTCAAGATGAAGGAAAAGAAGAGAGTAATGGTAATGATATAGATGTATTTTACGGTAAGAGCGCTGTTTTCGACGTAAAGGCAGATCTGATACGAATGAATATAAAAAAAGAGACTATGGTAAATGCGCTACTAGGGTGTTTTCTAAAGAAAAAGATAGTTATATTGTTAAAGAAAGAGATCAGTTTTCTAGAAGAAAATCTTCTCGACTTTTTCGATTCTATCTTAAAAAATTCATTTGATATAAAGGTAGTGGCAATCTCTCAAGAAGAGTATAAAAAAAGTATAGAAAATTACAGAGATTATTTGGTTTTATCAAATGGGGAGGTAATTGGTAAATATAAATATGGATTTAATGATAAAAAAACGGATATTGAAAATCATCTAATCAAAGAATTTTATGAAAATTCTTTTTTAAATAAGGGATTAAAAAGATTAAAACGTAAACTTCAGGAAATCTATGATTTATCAGAGGAACTTTGTAATTATTATAATATGAAAAACAATATCTCTCGTAAAGAGGTTGTAAAATATTTAGAAGCTGTTTATTTTCCTAAGAATAAAATCAAGAAGGATTATCTTTCTTTTCTGGTAAGAGTAGCTAGGGAATATTTTAATACAGAAATAAAATTTAAACAAGATACTATGGGAGAATTGATAAACAACATGTGGGGGAAGTAAACTATCACCCATGAAACAATTTCAATAAATAGATTATAGAAAGGAATAGAAAATCCTTACAATGCTGAGGAGCCTAGAGTTAAAGTTTTTTCTTATTTTTTCTAAGAGACAAATTTTAATTAAATAAATACAATTTATTCCTAAATATGTGGTGTAAACTATGACAAAAGTAGCAATTGTATCAACTAATGATCATGCTTATGGAGTAAATAAATCCTTGGAGTTGTTAGGGATCAATCCTGTTAAAGGTAAGGATGTAGTTTTTAAACCAAATTTCAATACTGCGGATCCCTTTCCAGCGTCAAGCTCAATGGAGACCATTAAACAATTTATTATTAAGTTAAAGGAAATGGGTGCAAAATCAATCACAGTTGCAGAACGAAGTGGACCTGCTAAAACTTCCAAGACTTTTGAAAAATTAGGATTAAATGCCTTAGCCAATGAAATAGACTTCAAGATCGTGAATTTAGAAGAGATTCCAAAAGATGAATATGTCCTTAAACAACCCGAAGGTAGCCATTGGAAAGAAGGCTTTTTATTTGCCAAAATATATGATGATGCGGAATGCATTATTGAAACTTGCTGTTTAAAAACTCATACATTTGGAGGTCACTTTACTTTATCATTAAAGAATGCAGTTGGTATTGTAAAAAAAAAAAACATGCGTGAGTTACATGCTTCAAAAGAACAACGGAAAATGATAGCAGAAATAAACTCTGTATATAATGCTGATCTAATTATCATGGACGGTCTTGCTGCGTTTGTAGATGGAGGGCCGATGCAGGGTACCAGAGTAGAGTCAAATATATTTGTTGCAGGAACTGATAAAATAGCAATTGATGCAGTAGGAGTCGCAATATTAAGGATTCTTGGAACTACGCCAGAAGTTAGCAAAGGTTCAATTTTTGAGCAGGAACAGATTAAGAGAGCTATTGAATTGGGTGTTGGAATAAAATCACCTGATGATATTGAATTTATTCCTGATTCCGAGGAAGCAAAAAAAATAATTATTCAAATTAAAAACAAATTAGGAGAATAATTATTCATCTAAGCTCAATTCAATACTTAAAATCTTTATTTTATTATCAGTAGCTAAATTTTCTTAAAGGATCCGATTTTTATCTGACTTTTTATAATTACAATGAGATAATTCAGTAATTACTAAATGTAAAATGAAATCAAGTTTAAAAGGGAATTAGTATGAAACGAAAAAACACATATCTTTCTGTTTTGATATTCAGTATATTGGTAAGTACTATTGGAGTAGCAATTCTTTACTTCTATCTCTTCTCTCATATAATTGATACGCTTGAGACGGTTGATGGGATGTGGTACATTCTATACATAATTATATTTAGAATGGTGGTTTTGTCTGTATTGACAATTTATATGTTTCGAGTATGGTTTAGGCAAGAAAAGCAATATCTTACAGATATTCCATTTTTATTTGCGCTATTTTTTATCATATTAATCTACGGGAAATCATTAGACATCTTAGTTAATTTTACATATTTTAATTTGCCAAAGGATCAATTCTTTACGCTTTTAAAATTAAGACATTTTATAGTGGTTTTAAATATGCTCCCTCTTGTTTTTTTTAGTCTTGAAATGATTTTATATGCACTGTCACTCAAAGAAAAATATCAAAAACTAAGTGATGAAAACTATCGCGATAAAATAAGAAAAGTTATTATAATTATCATATGTGTTTCAGAATCGGCTGTGATCATTCTTAACAATAATATAACAATATCATCGGTTTATATCGCAATATTCGTATTTCCTGTTCTGATAATTATTATATGGGTATTTTATTTTGCACATAGAAACAAGAGACTCTCCCAGATTAATGCAAAAATTCTTATCTATGGTTTCGGACTATATTTAATCTCTCAATTTTTAAGGCCCATACTACACATTCAGCTGGGAGAAATTCCCTATTTTATTATTATAGCCGAAATCGTTGACTTAATAGCATTTATAATAATTTTCATTGGATTAAGAAAAAAAGCAAACTATTGAATAAAGATCTGGTTAGCAGCACTAATTTTTTATTATTTTCTTATTATTAGGTTTAAGTCAAAAAATTCAGATAGAGTAAATTCAATAAATCCCAAAAATTATTAAAACAACACAAAAAAAATTTTAACTTTAAATGATTGAAGTATATTAATAAAAACAAATATTTTGATTAAAAACAAGATAAAAATGATGTGAAAATGGAAGTAAAAGAAGAACTTTCTTATTTAGATTTTAGTACTGTGGGTTTATTTATATTGATGGGAATATTCCATGTTATTGCACCAATGTTATTTGGAACGAGTACTTTTGCGTTTGGATTGTTTATTTTTGGTATGCTATATACAAGCTTAGGGCTTTTGATTCACAAACACCCTGATAATAAGAAGATTGGAATTGCTAGTTTCTTAGTTCCAATCATCGGAATGATGTTAGCCATTTTTTCTCTATTGAATGATTTTAATGGCTATATATTTTATGTATTCATTCTATTGGATTTAATTGTAATTTTTTTACGAATTTATATTTATAGGAAGTTATAATGGTAAACCAAAACATACCAGACTCTCAATTCTATTTTTTTTTTAAGAAGTAAATCTGGATTTAGATTCTGTCGAGATTTATTTTGATATATCCCTTAAATTCATTGCAGCTGCTTTCAATGTTTCTTCTTTTTTACAAAAGCAAAATCTAGTTTGAAATTGACCCTCTTTAGGGTCAGCATAAAATGATGAGCCTGGTACAGTAGCAATTCCCACATTTTTTATTAGGTGCATTGCTAAATCCAGAGAATTATTTAGGTTATTCTGGCTCATATATTCAGTACAGTTGGTCATGATGTAATATGCACCATATGGCTTTATTGGTTGAAGATCCGTTTTTCTTAAGGCATTATATATCGTATCTCGAGCGTTTAGATAAAACACTCCAAGCCACTTATAATATTCATCATTTAGTGATAACGCATATGCGGCCGCTTCTTGAAGTGGAGCAGCAGCACCTACAGTCAAAAAATCATGAACTTTCTTTATTTCAGAAGTAATTTTTTCACTTGCAATTGCCCAACCAACTCTCCAACCTGTGAGAGAATAAGTTTTGGATATAGAATTAATTGTTATTGAATTATTCTCCATTTCTGGCAGAGAAGCAATCGAGATATGTTTATGACCATCATATAATATATGCTCATAAATTTCATCAGTAATCGCAATACAATCATAGTTTAAACAAAGGTTTGCTATAAATTTCATTTCTTTTTCATTAAATACTTTCCCAGTTGGATTATTGGGAGAATTCAAAATAACTGCTTTTGTTTTTTCATTAAAAATGTTTTCAAGATGTTCAAAATCGAATGCCCAATCAGGAGAATTTAATTTAATATAGCGAGGTGTTGCCCCGGATAATAAACAATCAGGTCCATAATTTTCATAAAAAGGTTCGAAGATAATAACTTCATCTCCGGGATTTATTATTGCCTTCATTGAAGAGATCATTGCTTCAGTTGAGCCACAAGTAACCGTGATGTTTCTATCAGGCTCAATGAATCTCATTTTGTTAAAACGAGAGACCTTTTCAGCAATTGCATTTCTTAGCGAAACTGAACCCCATGTGATAGCATATTGGTTTACATCAGCTTTAATTGCTTCAATAGCAGCATTTTTTATCGCTTCAGGAGCTGGAAAATCAGGGAATCCTTGAGCTAAATTAATGCAACCGGGATGTTGATTTGCTACTCGAGTCATTTCGCGAATAACAGATTCAGTAAAGGTAGATGTAATTTTGGAAAGATCCATGATCTATATAAAAATACGACTAATAAAACAATTTTGAATCAAAATGTAATGAATCATCTTCTAATTTAAGTTTTAAAAATTGATTTAATTCTATTTTGCTTAAATTGAGATTTTGCAAGCTTTCAAAATTTAGTTGGGTTTTTTTAGTTATATAATCAAAATTTAACAAATTATATAGAAGTGGGAAATATGGCAGTTGATGTGCTGAATAATATAGAGCCAGATGTTTGGTCAGAAGTTGAGATTATATGTCCTGTGTGTCGCACTAAAAAATCAATAAATATTCCAGCGAGAATTATTGATAAATCGAAACAATTGACAAGTATCTTAATATCAATTGGTAGAATTTGTGATCACGCCTTTATACCCTTCGTTGACAAACAGTTTAAAGTTCGAGGATATCAAAAACTAGATGCCCTATTAGACGATATAGAATCCAAATCTGAACCTATTATTGAGTTAACACCCGATGATATTGATGTGATTGGAATAAGGATGAATCTTAAACCAGAAATGATTATGTATACTCTACGAGGTGTATTTTTTAAAAAGAAGGTTCTTATTTTAATTGACAAAAATTTAGAGTATCTTAAAGACAATTTAAGTAATTATTTTGAATATATTTTTCAAAAATCATTTGATACTGATATTTTAATTCAATCAAAGGGAGAATATAAAATAAATAAACGATTCTATTCTGGCTATTTAATTTTAGAGGGTAAAGATATAATTGGAAAAACAAAAAGTTCCATTAAAAGAGAAGAGTTGAAGATAGAAAATGAATTGATTATTAATTTTTTTAGAGAGGGGGATTCCATATTGGGGTTAAAAGATTTAAGAGATAAATTAAGAGAAATCCACGCATTATCCTATAAATTGTTTGAATTCTATAATAAGCAGAGCAGGGATCAACCTTTACAAATTAAGAAGACAATGCGATACTTAGAAGATACTCATTTTATTAGAATTAGAAAAGATTATTTCTTGTTATTAATTGACGTAGTAAGAAATTATTTTAATACCAATATTCAGTTAGTTCAAGAGAAAATAGGAAATATGATTGACCAGATGTGGGGGGGTTAAACTACGAGTTTATCGTGACATTCTAATTAATGGTAATTTAGACTAGAAGTAAATATCATGGGAAAAGAATTCCATATTTCTTTTTGTAAAGATAATTTACTAAGGCACTAATTGCCAATAAATAGAAAGTTATAACAATAAGTTGAATTTCTGGTATATTTTCACTCATTCCGATTGCTGCATTTATACGTGCAAAGCTATCGTAAGAACTGATAAAAATTAAGTACAATAGAAAGCTCCATACTAAAGCTTTTTTACTGATAGCGACTTTCTTATTGAATAAAATATATAATTGAAAAAGAACGATCGCAAAATGTAAACCAAAACCGTTAAGAAAGCTTGACATATCGTTTGTTAATGGGATAAATATTATTGATACAAAAATAAAGAGTAATAGCGATACACATGTAGCGGAATTTAACATAATAGAATCCAATTTCTTGATACACGTAAGACTAATTATTATTAATGTAAGGTATGTCGTATGTGTCAGAGGCCGATAGTAATCATAAAAGAAGAAGAAAATAATCCAACGGTAAATGCAGCTAGCTAATAACATCCAGCCTATAATTTGTATAATAATTAAAGCTGTTTTATTTTCTAAAGGTTTTGCATTTTCATCTGGATTTACATCTTGATTTGAATTATTGCCGATTTTCAAATAAAAACAACTATTTTTTGAAAATAAATTGATATTGAATCTTAATAATGCTAAATTTATGATTAATATTTCTTTGTTATTCTTAAAAAATAAGACTCAATATCTTTAATCGTGTTAACATCAAATCCTTTAAAAGGAGTTAGATCATTCAAGATATTTTCAAAAATTAGGTATAGTTCGGGATTAGATTTTGCTAAATAAGCACAACAGAGAGCGTTTATGATTGCATCTTTATCATCTTTTAATTTTGTTGCGATAAATTCGTCATCTGCAATAGCTTTTTGCAGTCTCGCAAACTGAGATTCTAAGAATTGTTTAAGAGCGAAGTTTTGTAACGATAATCTTCTTTCGGTGTAAGCGTTGAAAAGTTCATAAAATTCTTGAAAAGATAATTCTTCACCATTATTAAGCGTTTTAATAGTTATAGTCATCATTTTATGATAATTCCTTAAAATACTTTTTATTTTAACGCCCTTTATATCATTTACTACTTCATTTAATAAATTTTGATCTATATTTACATTTTTTATATATTTACTAGTTTGATCTATTATGGCTTCTTTAATTCCTTTATTTTCTGGTTTTTCTGGTATACGTTGTATATCGACTAATTTTCCAAATAGAGGTGAATCTCCGATATTTATATCTAACACTTCAACAATAATATTTATCATTTTATCTCTATTTTCACTATTATTGGCAGTCATGGGATAGGTTTTAATACCCAATATATTTTCAATGTGCTCAGGATCCCATGCATTTTCTAGATCTTGTTTGTTTGCAATGATCGCTAATCGAGCGGAAGGGGCCTCATCATTTCTCAATTTAACAAAAAATTCACTCTTTTCAACATTTAATGGAGTAGAATCCGTAATTACTAATACCGCATTACTTCCTTTTATAAATCCTTTCCACAAATATTCAAATTGCTCTTGACCGGCAAAATCAAATAATGTAAACTGTAATTTTCCTATTTCAATATAAGCTATATCACCTGAAATTGTAGGAATATGTGTCTGCTGAATTTCATCTTTTTTAATTAGATTTTTAATAGTGCTCTTTCCTACTCCAGAATAGCCTACAACAGCAATTTTTGGTTTTATGGTTTTATGTATAAAATCTAGATATTCGTTAAGCTCTTCAGTTATCTCATTTGTAATTTTTACTCCTATAACGTCTCCACTTAATGTTTCTTGAAATTTTTTCTTAAAATTACTCATTTCTGTTTTAATTAACCCAAAAAAATCATCCATTAATCCAGTAATAAAAATAAAAATGGTATCTAAATTAAGTTCAGCATCGTAACAAACTCTGTACTTATAATAATCAAATGCATCCACTCTAACAGCACTCTCCATTTTTGCATCTCTTTTAATTTTAAAGAGAAGATCATCGAGCTCATTTATAGATAAGGCATTTGCATACATTCTCTGATACACAATATCATCTTTTTGGATTACAAATACTTGACGCAGCATCTTTCATAGCCTATTATTAATATTCTTTTAAAAAATAGATAAAAATTTACTCTTAAAAAGTTTGATTTTTACAAAAATCGGATTTTTAAAATTAAAAAACCATCACTCGGTCCTATCTTATTAATAATTACTTTTTTTACCATTCTAATTTAATTTAAATAAATTACGGGATTAGTATGGTACATTGTGCAGAATGTTATGGAAAAATAAATGAAAAAGACCATGAGAATATCTTTCATATTTCCTATGGCAATATGAGGAAGGGCAATTTTTTTGGTGTAAAAACTGTGTATTATCATAAGAAGTGCCTAAATGTTAATAATTCTTATAAGCAAAAAATAATCTCAGAAAGTGCTTAAAATTTCTCAATTAATAAATCTTTTTTTTACTTCCTATTCTTTACACTTTTGTTCTTTCACAATACTCTTTCGTTTCCTTCTAAGAATAATATTGGAATAACTGATAAAATAATCAATATGCCAGAAATTACAACAATATATTCAGTAGGAATCCTTGCTGATAAATAGGTGCCTAATCCCACAAATATAATTTTTGCTAATATTACAAAAGCTGCCATAATTTGATATTGCATTACTTTTTTCTGTGATTTATCAATCATAAGAGCAATGATGTTAATTAAAATAAAACCACCAATTACCTGCAATATCCCGAGTAATATAAAAAATGTTATAAAATCGGTAAAAGGTATAATTATTAACAAAATCCCTGACGATAGAGAGGAGATTATTATGATCTTTTTTCTATCGTATTTATTCGATATAAGCCCAGCCATTATTACTCCCAAAGCATTTAAAAAAATTAAAATTACAAGATAAAGTAAGAAGAGCGAAAAGTTTTCCGCCCCGTAGCGTTCTAGTACCCAGGGCTCAAAGGGATATTGAAATAAGTTATCGGAGTAAGCCAAAAACAAGAATATAGACATTAAGATGATCGATTTTTTGTCAATATCTTTGTTGCTAACCATTTCTGGTTCCTGTTTCACCTCACTATCATCTTTTAACAAAAAGCTAATAAATATCAAAGGGATAACTAATGATATTCCTATTAGGAAAAATTGATTCCATATCGATCTCGAATAGATATCTGTAAAAATTAAGTATGAGATAATAACGGGAACTATCGCACCAGTCATAGCCCCTAATTGAACGCATAATGCATTTCTATCTTTTGCTTTCTCGTCGGGAGAATTAATTACAATTAATTTATCAATAACTACATCCATAACTGAAAGACATATGAAGTTTATACTTAGAAATATTCCAAATATGATTAAGAAATTTAAATTAATAATAAACAATAAGAAGCTAATTACTATTCCAACGGAACTTATAATAATACTTGATTTCTTTAATGCATGAGGTTTATCAAAATAGATAGATATGAATGGTTTTAATAATAGGACAGAATAGGATAAAATTTGAACAAACGCAAGTTCTGTTCGATTTACTTTCAGAATATTAAAAAAATAAACAGGTAAAAAAACATTGATGAAAACGAATATTACTTGCGTGGCAAAATATCCATAAAAATACACCAAATAATTTCTTCTTAATGTACTCATATTAATTCTTCTCACATTTTTAAGTATATATTATAATTATTCTATTAATCTTTTCATTTTTACATTAATAAAAGTTCATATATTAAAATCCAACTGATAATGGGTTATAAGAGGGCTCCTCTAATTATTGTAATTTAAATACTCAATTTTAAAGGATTAAGTAATATTATTGAAAAAAAAATGCATAATGATGAAGTTGAGAATATTATATATTTATCCTTTTGAAACATATGGCTTTCCAGGAATAATAAGTAGTTTTATAAGAATTTCCAATTATTTAAATTCACGAAAGCATCTTTTAAATGGTACCTTCCAAGAAGAATATTTAGATTTACGACATGAGGGGCTGCTAAAATTTATTCCTGAGAATTTGGTTAATTATCGATTAGAGCTTAAAAACCTCCTGACCAATTTGTTTTATAGATTTAAATTCGATATCGTAGCAATTTCATGCTATAGTTCTTTTTGTTATGTAAACACTGTAGAAGTTGCCCATTTTATTAAAAAATATATAAATCCCTCTTGTCTTATAGTCGTCGGAGGGACACATGCGACTATTTGCCCGGATGATTTTCAATCCGGTGGATTCCCAGAATTTATTTACGAAACATATTCCGAAAAAATAACACCCTTTGATTATATTATAAAAGATGAAGGTGAACTTCCCTTCTTCAACTTAATTAAAGACTATTTTAATAATACACTTAAAATAAGAAATAGTGTCAAGGATAATTCTATCATTTTAGGTCCTGAACTAATCAGGGATTTAAATAAAATTCCCCTCATCAACTTTGAACTCTATAAGAAATATGAGGAGATTTTTGCAGAACAGAAGAAAGTCCATTTAGATTTTTCGAGAGGGTGTCCATTCAGATGCAAATTTTGCCCTAACTCAACTAATTTTATAAAAGGTTATCGGATGGTTAGAGTCAAATCTGCGAGAAAATGTATAGAGGAACTAAAAATAATCAAAAATACGAAATGGTTAAACATAGAGGAAGTTGTAATATCTGATATGATCTTTTTACCCCAAAAAGCATTAAGAAAAGAATTTTTCAAAAGGCTAGAAAAAATATATAAATTAGGTGAGGGATTTCCTTTTCAAATTACCATAGATGATCGTATGGAAACATGTCGACGGGAGGATTTAAAACACTATAAGAAATTTAATATGTATTTAAATATAGGATTAGAATCATGCTCAAAAATACTGTTATATCGAATAAATAAAATTCTTGGAAAATCTCCCAAATATATCATAAAAGGCATTAATAAATATTTGAAGAAGTTTAAAAAAATTATAAAGAGGGCAAATAGACTTGATTTACCTGTTAGTTATTATATTTTAGCAGGAGTTCCTGGCTCAAATGAAGAAACTATTAGAGAAAATTGGGAGTTCTTCTTAAAGAAACGGAAATTTAGAAAACCGTTAGCGAAGAAGTATAATATTAATTTAAGATTTAATAAATATTTAGCATTAATTGGCACTAAATCCTATAAGAACGGTGAACGAGAATTTGGAGCAAAAATTTATCATAAAGGGTGGTGGAAACTGTTTGACAAGCATCAAGCATATCATTCTATGATAATTGATCCCTCTAAAAATCAGAAGTTTATTAACTCATTAGCACTAAATTTTAAGTACTACAAGGAAATGATTAAATTACAATCCAAAAAAAGAAATCCGTTCTATTCACTTTATAAATTTCTTTTAATTAAAAAAGAAAATCTCGTGAATTATGACTTGTACAAGAAATTATTTATTAAAAATGTAGCAAAACCAAAGGTTTGAACTTTTTGTATTAGAGAGTATAACTTTATTCAATTTCTCGAGAAAAAATATTATATTTAAGAAATAAAGATATATTTAAGAATATATCATACAAAATATTGATTTTATAATTATTAGTTAATCTTCTTTAACTAACGATTATTATGGATGAAATTGATTTTTATTTTCTAGATAGCATAAAAGATGACAATTTGGACAAGAACATAGAATACATATTTAACAATTTACTTCTTGAGCTAAAGTCTTACTTTAAATTAGATCCTATAAATACTCAAGTTAAAGTAAGTCTTATTGAAGAGTTAAATAAGCGAGCATCAGAAAAACAAAACATATTTTTTTTAGGTGTTAAAAGAAGCTTAATAAATGGTTGTTTAAAAATTGAAATTCTTGAATTATACATGAAATTTTTACCCATTATACTATTAAGAGAGGCATATTATTGTTTTATTCCTGATGAACTAAAGGAAAATGAAACCTTAAATATTATTGTAAATCAAATTTTAGAGAATAATTTGATAAAATTAGAAATTATAAAAGAATGGAGAGTTCTAATCGATGAAAATATAGTAGATTATGATTTCATGGCTTCCCAATTTGATAGATTGGAAAAATTCTTAAAATTACAAGGAACAGAAAAAACAGAAAGTTCCACAATCTTTTTTTTTCATTATATTAGAAGAAATATTCTAGTCATAGATGATAAAAAGGAAGATTTTTATGATGCCATTTTCAAAGAATTTGTATTTAAATTCTCTAAGTCTATGAAGAATGATGAAATTATTGAAACGATTAGAGTTCTCATAAAGATATTTTATGAAGTTAAAAGTTACAGAGCACTATTAGATTATAAAAAATTCTTCAAAGAGTTCAAGAAGAATGGGAAAATTTCGACAAATCTTAGTTTAAGAAAATTTACGGAAAATATGCAATGGATAAATAAATCCACGTATATCGCCCCATCATACCAAATTAATTGGAAAGCAATTGATATAGCTAATGTCCAATGTCGATTAAAATTCAATCCATATTTGAGAAAAAATGAAATAGACCTTTTAATTAAAAACCTACCATTTTTCGTGGATTCTAAATCTTCAGTCAGCAACTTTGCTATTGAAATCTCTGGTTGGTTTATTATACCAAAATCATATTTAAGTGATTTAAAAAGTTTTATAAAAAGATTGGAGGATTTTAATTATATTATTGATAAGAATTGCTTCATCTATGATAAACTTCAAAATAATTTAAATTTAAATTACTTTAGAGAATTTTATAAAAAAGGACGAATCATTAATCCAAATCATACTAAATACGATAATAAGTATGAGATTACTTTTGAAATCAACTATGGTCAAAAATTCTTATCACATGAATTTTCTCTAATCAAATTTTTAATACTAGATAGAGTAAAATATTGGTCAATTACAGGATTTACCTTTGAGAAAACCACAAAAAACTTAAATTTTTTAAAATACGATCTTATCAATGAAATTTTAAGTCAGAGAGCTTTGATTAATGATATAAAGAAAAGTTTACAATTTATTCATAGTAGCGAAGATTTAAAAGCTAATTTAATTAATTTTTTAGAAGAATATAAAAATTATGGTTTTTTTTATTTAAAAGAATTGTTAGAGAATCTAATATCGGTTGTAAACCTAGCAATTACTATATTATCTAAAAATTCACAGATTAAAAATTCATATCAATTTCAAGCCTTTATTAAAAAACGAGGAATAGACCAATCTATTGAGGAAAATATAATAATAAATCGTAGAGAAATTAAAAAAATTGTTTATCATCAGTTAATATCGTTATATTTTAAAGATAAAAACAGATTTAATGAAAAGGTACAAGAATATCAGATCTTTAATGACTTCTTTACATCCTGCTTTAATCTAAAAATTTTTAGCCTTAAAGTGATGAAAAAGATCGTTGATGATAATAAACTGGTCGAAAAAATATATACAACTAAAGAAATAAAATTAAAAGAATTATATGAAAGTTATAGCCTGAAAAAAATAACCAGTAAAGATTTTAATGATATTTTAGATGAATTTTTAAACAAGGAAACACCCATCCTTAAACCAATTTTAATCAATACTATTAATACAACATATTTTGCTAAGTACTATATTTATTTAATCTTAAAAAACGATCCCCAGATTCTGAATTCTCTAAAAATGCTTAAAAAATTTTTCCCTAGAGTGATAATAGATAATGCTACAGATTTATTTTCTGAAGAAAAATTGATCCACTTACAAATATATCTTCCAAATTTAGATATTAAAGAAAAAGAAATTTTAATTTCAATTTTATTTAATCTTTTTAAAGATAATATTCTTAGCCTTAAGAGATATTTCTATGATGGTTTTTATGAAGCATTTTCAAGAAAGGATTTTTATGATTTCGAAAATAAAGATTTTTTCTATACAAGAGATCTATTCGAACAGTTTTTTATTTACATTCAAAAAATATTTGCGAAGGAAGTAAAACCGGTTTTAGAACTTTCGAGCGAAAATCGTGATATGTATTGGTCAACTGAGAAAAATTTAATGTTTCTTGTTAAAAATGTGGAAGAGCGTATTTCCAGAGAACAAGTTAATTTTAACCCTATAAATCTAAATAAATTATTGGAGTTTCATAAAAACCTTGAAAAAATTATTTTAAATAAAAATATCTTCAAGAATTTTAAAGATGAAGAATTTTTTAAAAAAAATATTCAAAAAATAAGCTTTAAACCTTTATTTCAAGCTTTTGGCTTAGGAGAATATTATCTCTACATTCGTCCAACTAATATGGAAAAAGTAGATTTAAGGCTTTTAATGATCAATACATTTAAAAAAGTCAGATATTCTACAGACATAGCACAAATAAAATCTATTTTTATTAAGTATATATTTCCTCGTAGGAATCCGAATATAGCTTATCTTAATTGGCTGACGAAGTCAAAAAAAGTAGTGAGTGAATATTGTCTTTTTTCTTTAAAAAAAATTTATCTCATTCTACATTTCAATTATAATCTTACTCCTAATGGGTGGTATTTAGATTCCAATAAATTTAAATCATTTATGCAGAAAGTTCTTTTTAACCCTAATTTTCAAGTTAATATTTCACATATAAGAGAATTCAACTTAAGCGCTTTACCATCCGCTAATTATGGACCTGAATCTTCTTATTTTAAAGATTTAACTCAAATATATAGCTGGAACTCTATAAATTTAAAATCTGTATTAGGAACAAGAAAATTATCATTAATTGAAGCCATAAAAAGACTTGTGAAACGCAAATTAATTATTCCATATATAAAATTAAAAAATTTGGAACTAATAGAGAAGATTTATATTATTTTACCTGAAGTCAAACCTGAAATTAATGAAAAAATGGTAGAAATCTTTAGTTTTTTTAATTTTGGTTATATATATCAAATTGAGTGTAAGTATTTCATAACTGGATTTGATTTAGAAAAAAGTTCAGGGAATGGCTTATTAATTAAATTATACTTGCCTAATTTGGAATTAAGTGAATTCAAAAGATTATTTGACTTACTTTTTCAATATTTAAATGTTGATTATATAATTTTAAATGACATGATTGATGGAAAAAATTTAATTAAGAATATTTTTGGAGATTTAAGTTTTTTAAAATTGTATAATCCTTTAAAAAATTTAATTTGGAATGAAAAAGATAAAATCTGGATGAATCATAAACTATTTAATGAAAAATTTGAACCTATATATCCTGATTTGATTTAGATTGTGAAATATATCTGAATCTCTAATGCGAAAGTTCTTTTTGTAAGTTTTAACTATTTAAAAAGAAAAAAGAAAAAGTAGGGCATCTTAGCTAATATACTCCAAATATATTAAGGAGTTCCTTCTCCACAACCAGGAATACTTACACCAGCTGCAGCCATTGATAGACCGTAGCTTAATGTCAATAAAATTGCTAATGCGACCATTACTTTCTTTGCTGATTCCATTTTTATTTTACCTCAGCGATATATTATATGATGTAAATCAAACTATTTTTTAATTAATTTACGTCGATATTTTTATCAGAGGAATATATTTAAATTAAGATTATTTTTTACGATTTTAAAAAAATGGAAGTTAAAATTTATAGTAGTTTTTAAATGAACATAAAATATTTTTAAAACTTTCTTAAAATCCTAATTAAAGTTTAATATGCTTCATGCTTTAATAAGAAAAAAGAAAAAGTAGGCCATCTTAGCTATCTTGACTACTTTCCTAAGGTTTTATGGTCCTGTTTCTCCACAACCGGGAATACTCACTCCAACTGCGGCCATACTTAATCCATAGGAAAGAGTCAATAAGACTGCTAACGCAACCATTACTTTCTTTGCTGACTCCATTTTTTTCACATTCAGCGGTAAATTTTTACGTTGGTAATTCTGCCATTTAGTATTTTATTTATTTTAGAGGTATGTATTTAAACACAAATTCTTTTTTGCAACCCAATAATTAGTGAAATTTAAGAATTTTAATAAAAAAAAATAAAAAAAAAAATAGAATTTAAATTTATAATATAGAAATTTGGTTGAGAAATCTATTATTTAACTTTCATAACCCATCCATATTCGTCCTCAAGGTCACAATATTGAATACCAGTTAATAGCTCATAAAGTTTCTTTGTTATATCCCCTGGTTCTCCATTATTCCAGACTTTTTTCTGGTCTTCGATGGTAACAGATGCAATAGGAGTAATCACTGCGGCTGTGCCTGTACAAAATGTCTCCGTACATGAGTCTTCAAATAACTCTTTATATGAAATGTCTCGTTCTTCAACTTCCATTCCAAGTTTCTTTTCAGCTATCTCAAGAACCGATTTTCGAGTAATACCGGGTAGTATTGTTCCAATGGCTTTTGGAGATGCTAATTTCCCGTCAATTATAGCAAAGAAATTAGCGGTACCCACCTCGTCAATATATTCCATATGAACAGCATCAAGGTATATAATTTGAGAATACCCCTTAGCTTTTGTTTCTTTTGCCGGTTTCATTGTGGGAGCATAGTTACAGCAAGTTTTCGCAAAACCTGTTCCTCCGGGTGCAGCACGTGTATATTTTTTCGAAATTTCTAAATTAATCCCCGTAAATCCCTCGGGAAAATAAGGACCGACAGGAACCGTAAATACAATAAACTTATACTCTTCGGCTGGAGCCACTCCTAAGATGGGACCATTTCCAATAAGAATGGGTCTAATATACAATGCCCCTCCACTATCTGATGGGGGAATATAATCTTTATTAGCTTTAACAACTTGCTTAACCACATCAACGTATTTATCAACATCGTAGGGAGGTATTAACATCCTTTCAGCGCTTTCTTTAAAACGCTTGGCGTTCTCTTCTGGTCGAAAAAGAACGATATCTCCCGTTTTGGCTCTTAGAGCTTTCATTCCCTCAAATATCCCTTGACCGTAATTCAAGACACAAGCCCCGGGAGAAATTTCGAATGGACCAAAGGGAACTAAACCTTTATCCTCCCACTTTCCATCTTTATAATCTGAGACCCACATTGACTTAGTTTCAATGAAAGCAAATCCCAAATTGTAGAAATCAATATCTTTTGGATCCATACTATTCATCAACTTATTTTTTTAACCTTTTAATTAATTTTTATTATTTTTTTTATTATTTAAGATCTCCAATATTGAGAACAAATTCGACCTCTTTTAAATGGAATTCACAAAGGCGTCAAGATAGCAAATCCTAGAAATTTAGTTAAAAAAGAAGTCGGAAAAGCTCTGTTATTTAAATTAATACTACTACAGCTACAGCATTAAAACTGGAGTCGTTTGCTGATGTTTTTATTGTAATATTATTAAAAGAGATCATTAGTATTGATTCATTTTTTACAATATTTAAACTTTTTCACGAATGAGAGGAGATTAAGAATTATAAATCTGTTTTTAAAAATCAAAAATGTGAGTGGATTAAAAGAGAGAATTTTTTTCAATTGTAGTTAATGAATTGAAAGATTTAGGAAGATTGTTATTACAATTATGAATTTAAAGTTTATATCTAATCTTTATATGTTACATGCAATGCCAAATGTCAAATTCTCACTTAACAGATTTTATAAAATAGGTTGCGTTTTTTAATTAAAGTTTTTATAAATTCTACTTAGCAAGTGAATATTATGAAGCAAGTTGATATTGTTGGATTAGGGGAAGTAGTAGTTGATTGGGTTGCAGAAATACCACATTTTCCAAGACCAGATGAAAAGATTGATGCGTTAAGTGAAAATTATTTCTCAGGTGGCGTTACAGCAAATTATTTAGTTGCAGTATCTCGTTTAGGAGGATCATGTGGATTTGTCGGGGCAGTTGGGGATGATTCCTATGGAAGTTTTTTAATTGAGGACTTCCAACAAGAAAATGTCGATTCTTCTGAAGTATTAAAAATTGAAGGAAAGAAAACGCCTGTAAACTTTATATTTGTAGCCAAAGGTGAGAAGACAATTATCCAATCCCCTCACATGCAAAAGACTAAAATTGAGATTTCGGATTTAAATGAAAACTACATTGCTAAAGCAAAATTATTGCACACTACAATGATTCATCCAGAAGTGACAAGAAAAGCGCTAACAATAGCAAAAAACAGGGGTGTAAAAATAAGTATTGACTTAGAATCGCAAATTGCTCTTCGAGGGTGGGAAGATTTAAAGGATATCCTCTTACAAGCAGATATTTTAATTCCCAACAAAGAAGGAGCGAAGTCTATTACTAATTGCAACACGCCTGAGGAATCAGCTAAAGTATTAATAAACAAGGGGATTCCGATTGTAATTATTACGATGGGAAGTCAGGGAGCATTGATAACTACTAACGATTTTCAAAAATTAATTCCTTCTTATAAAGTTGATAGTATTATAGATACCACAGGTGCTGGTGATGCGTTTAATGGCGCCTTTTCAATAGGTTATTGGATTAAAGGATGGGACTTAGAAAAATCGTGTAGATACGGAAATGCTGCCGCTTCATTAAAGATTCAAAAACTCGGAGCTAGAACAGGAATGCCAAGTGAAAGGCAGATCAATAATTTTTTAAAAGAAATTAATGATCCGTATTTTTGATTAATTGTTATTAAATAGTTAGTAACACCCAACTTAATTCCATATTTGAATTTAGATAGTGTTATTCAATAGATTATAATAAAGATTTATACTTATATCTTATGGGTTTACTAAGATGCGGTTAAAAATTTCATCAATAAATTCAAGCAATTTGAAAAAAAAAATTTTAAAATAAAAAAACATCAAAAAATCTAAAGTCTTATCACTATTAAAGAGAGAAGAATAATTAAAATAATACTATCTAAGCTATTTAAGATGCCGATTATTAAAATAAAAGCAAATTTTATTATGTCGTCGGTAAAAAAATTTTTAGTGATAAACCATTTTAAATTTCTAATAGTAAAAAATACAGTAAATATAAATTAAGAAATTCAAGATTGGGCTATAAGACAAATTTCGCTATATTCATGAGGATTTGTTATTAAATTACTGATTTTCTCAGAAAATAGCTCAGGAGTTAAATCTGAAATATTCTTATTAAATGGAAATACTCCAATGAGGATATCCCCTAATTTTTTAACATTTCCTATTAAATAACCTTCTTTGACTTGACTGGATTTATTTGTAAAAAGAAGTACTAAATGATAGTTATAGGAAGAACCTGAATTTGATTGCCCAATTTCTATAACTTCTTCAATATTTTTAAAATCAATTACATTATTGCTTGTTTCGCTTAATTTCTTTAATTCAAAAAAAAAATCAGTAGGTATTTTTAATGGTTTATTAAAATCTCCACTCTCAAAGGTCAATGCTAATTCGTTTCCCTCCGTTTCCTCATTTCCTTTAAAGATTACCTTGTAAATCATCAAGTTCACTAGAGTAAGACAGGATATTTTAACATCTTTCTATTATGTAACATATAGTCCTAATAATATAAAGTTATGATTTGAAATAAAAAAAAATATAATATGGGTTCTTTCCAACTAAGTATAATTACTCTTGAATTAAAATGTTTTCTTCAGAAAATCCTTGGTCTATTAGGAATTTCTTAAGTTTAAAACGATGATCACCTTGTAATTCAACTTCATTGCCCCGTACGGTGCCACCTGAAGCACATTTTTTCTTTGCTTTTGTTAGGATATCTTTTAAGTTGACATCGAAACTACCTTGAAAGGTAATAACTGTTACAACCCGCCCCCATTTACGCCTATCATTAGAGATAAATATTTGTTGCTCATCTGCACTTAAGCTGTCACAGATGCACAACTCTTTTGGAAAACTACATAGTGGACAAATCTCTTCGTCTTTAATGCTGTTTTTTCACAACCTTTTTTATAAAATTATTTAATTCTAAAAATTAATAGATTAAAATCTCTTAAAAACCTTTACTCTTTATGCAATAATTTATTAATCCAAAATCTTATTTTTTAAAATTTTTAATTTTATACGAAGTAATTAGTGCAGCATTTCAATTTAAAGAGACTTAAAAATAATAGTAGTGCAATAAAATATTCTAAAAAAGTATATATTCAGATATTTAGATAGTATTATTATTATTATGAAATAAACAAAATGATTTAAGAGATGAGTTATGGAAAGTTCATGGATATTTAAAGTAATTACTGCAGGTGCTGGAGGGGTAGGTAAAACAGCAATGATAACCCGCTATTGTACAGGGCAGTTTGAAGAAGGGTATAAAATGACAATTGGAGCAGGTTTTCATACCAAGTCAGAAACCCTTGATACCGGCGAGTCTGTAAAAATGCAATTATGGGATTTTGCGGGCGAACGCCGTTTTAGAGAACTATTACCAGATTATTGTAAAGGAGCGAGTGGCGCCTTTATATGTTTTGATTTAACTGATTATGACACATTCCGAGAAATCCCCGAATGGTTAAAAATTATACGCTCAAAAGCGGGATTTGTTCCAATCATTCTTATGGGAATGAAATGGGATTTACCTGATCATGAAATTGATTACGATGCCGCAAATAACTATGCTCAACAAGCTAAGTGTAATCAATGCGTATTTTGCTCATCCAAGGGTAATATTAATGTTGATGAATCATTTCAGGCTATGGCAAAATGGTTGATTTATTATGCTACTGAGTCTAAATAGTCTTGTTTTTTATTAGTACCATAATTTTTAATTTTAACAATTTATTCGCTACTCAAAAGGTCTTTTTTTATGTAACTATAAAGACTTTATCAATGCTGTAATTAAAAATCAATTAAGAAAAGATTGTTAACCAAGGACATTGGAACAAAATAACAGAAGATTATAAAAGATGTAAGAATATTAATAAAGAGTTTAGATTTAAATAGGAGGAAAGCGCCCCCGGCATGGTTTTCATCGTACCTAGAAATTAGGAGTATACGAAATCGAACATGCGACCGCCCAGTTACTGCCAAAAAGGTATATTAACAGCCGGGTGCTCTACCTATCTGAGCTACGGAGGCGTGGTTTTCCAATGGTTTAACGCATAATGCGTTAAGTGCTTCTGCCGGGATTCGAACCCGGGTCACAAGGGTGAAAGCCTAGCATGCTTGGCCGAACTACACTACAGAAGCGTGGTTTATTGATGATGTTATTAGAAAACTAGTTAATACAGATTTTATTTTTTTAATAATAAAAATTAATTAGTTTCCTAGGTAGATGTTTAAATCAATTAAGAAATTAAAAATTTTTGCTTTATTTCTAAAAATATGCGGGAAGGGGGATTTGAACCCCCGAACTTCTATAAGACTGGATTCTAAGTCCAGCGCCTAAGGTCGGTTTTCTATTAAGTAAGTAAACACCTTTGACCAGACTTGGCAATTCCCGCTTAATGATAATAACAAATTGATTATTATTATTAAGTAAAATAAAAAATCTAGAAATTAATAATTTGTTATTTCATAATTATATAAGAGTAAATAAGTAAAAATATAAAAAAAATATAAATATTTAAGCATTAAATGGTTTGATTGTTACGATTATTATTAAATAGAGAAATATGTAATAAAAGGGTAGTTTTTATGAGCGTAAGGGAGAATTTGATTAAACATTTAACATCTATTTTACGAGGATCATCGGGTACCATCTTAGTAATTCTATGTGATCAAAATGGGCTTTCTATCGCAAAAATTGGTAGAAAGAGTGATATAGAGATAAATTCCAATCAAATTACTAGCCTTGCCGCTGCTGCTTTCTCGGCTAGTGAAGAGAATTGGAATGATTTAAATATTAAAGACCAAGTAATTTCATTTTCATATTTTGATAAAGTGTGTTTAATATCGATTAAGATAAATCAAACACTCTTAACAATTGTTCATGATTATCATAAGGAATGGCCATTAGATCCAGATAATATAGCTAGCTCAATGTATTATTTAAAGCAAAAAATTGGAGAATTTTTTGGAGGAAGCGATGTTTCAGAGGCCGAACTTAATGAATTTTCAAATAGAGTGAGAAGTGCTATATACTTATTCGGTATGGGGACTGAAGTTCCATTTGTATCCTATACTTCTGAAAATGTTGATACATCAAACTCATTACCGTTTATTAGTATTATTTTAGACTCAATTCAAAATCCAATATTTATAAGATATAGCTTAGTGGTTCCATCAGGACTCATGTTAGATGCTCGAGAGGTTAGTGGACAAAATTTACCAATCTCAATAGATGCCTTTTCGGCAAATGCTAATGTTGCTTTTCAAAAAATGAAGGAAGAGTCCGAGGGAAGTTCGATTGGAGATTTATTATGTTATATTGCTATTTCTGGTCAAGATCCTGAAAATTTTTATGGCCTTATCACCTGTCCGTCTGGAAAATTGAACTTTTCGAGCGTAAAAGGAGTATCAAATATTGAAGAGGTTTCATTTATAGGTTTATTTAGCTTAGCATATGGGGGGATACCTGTTATAGGTGAATCCAGAAATATTATTTATTCTATATCTGAAATTTTAGGTAAAGAAGAAATAACAGAGAACCTTATTAAAGCTATTAATGAGTTAACTAGTTCCAAATATGAATAATTTTGTAAGTGAATCTGGATAGGTATATAATTAAGAATTTCTTCAGAAATGGTATTTTATATGAATCACTCTAAAATATTCGAAGCTAGACCTAAACTTTACTGCTTGCATTATAATCAATGTGATCCTAGAAAATGTACTGCCTTAAAACTAAAAAAATTTCATTTAATAGAGATTATTCATAAAATCAAAGGTCCTTTAAATAATTCCATAGTATTAAATCCGTTTTCTCAAAAAGAATTAGTATTAAAGGACAGAGAAGTTGTGTCTAAGTATGGTCTTATTGTTATTGACTGTTCTTGGAAAAAGTTCATGGAAATAAAAAATATTAAATCCGATAATTTTCGTAAATTACCCCCTTTAATCGCAGTTAATCCAGTTAATTATGGAAAATGGGAAAAGCTTAGTTCTGTTGAAGCCCTCGCAGCTGCTCTATTCCATTTAAAATACAAGGACTATGCTAAACTGCTTCTTTCAAAATTCTCTTGGGGACAAGAGTTTTTTAAAATTAATTATGAAATAAATAGAAAATAAAAAAAAAGAATACGGAAAAATATGTTAAGAATTTAGTCCTCTCCGCCTTTAGAGAGACCTGACGCTGCAATTACATCATCTATTTTTAGAATCATAGCAGCAACTTCTGTTGCGGATTGAATGGCTTGAGTTAATATAGATAATGGTTCAAGAACGCCTAATTTTATCATATCATCTGGTTTCCCTTCATCAATATTTATCCCATATGAAGTTCCATCTTCAGCTTCATGTTTTGCTCTGAGTTCGATAACTAAATCTACTGGATTAAATCCCGCATTTTCAACTAATGTTTTGGGTACGATTTCTAACGCATTCGCATAAATTTCTATTGCTAATTGCTGTCTACCACCAATTGAGCGAGCATATGCTCGTAAACGTTTAGCTAATTCTATTTCGGATGCACCCCCACCAGGCAATATATAAGGTAACTCCACAGCCGCTCTTACAACACTTAAAGCGTCATTAATCATTCGTTCTGCTTCATCTACTACATGTTCGATTCCTGCCCGAATTAGAATTGTAACTGCTTTGGGAAGAGCACATTCCGAGATGATAACCATGTTATCGTCTCCAATTTTTTTCTCTTCCACTTTCCCAGCACTTCCTAAATCACCGGCTGTAATATCGAAAATATTATTTATAATAATTGCATTGGTTGCTCTTGCTAATTTTTCCATATCAGAGCGTTTAACTCTACGAATAGTGATTATATCTTCTTTAGCAAGGAAGTTTTGCGCCTTATCGTCTACGCCTTTTTGACATAACACCACATTAGCACCAATTTCTTTCAATTTTTTAACCCGGTTTTTTATCATGTTGGATTCTTCTTCGAGAAACTTACTAATTTGATCAGGTGTTTGAATTCTTATTTCCGCATCGAATTCAGTCTTTTCAACTTCCAGAGAACAACTGAGGAGGGCAATTTTAGCATCCCTGAGTGATTTTGGCATCATTGGATGAACTATTTCTTTATCTACAATAATTCCATCGATAATACTTGTATCTAAAAGACTTTTTCCTTCTTTTTTGATTATCTGAATTTGAGCTAAATCGATCATCTTATGATCACCTCGATCCTCCCTTATTTGTGTAACTGCTTTAACAGCTATTTCAGCGAAGTGGCTTCTTGCGCCGGCAATTAGTTTGGAATTCATTGCAGTCTCAGCTATTTTAATTAAAGTTGCTTTATCTTCTACATCAATTTTTACTCCAAGGTTTTGTAAAATCTCCTTACTTTTTAATAAAGCTTTTCTATATCCTTTAATAACGATAGTGGGATGAACTGATTGTTCCATTAATTCTTGAGCAAGGTTTAATAGCTCTCCAGCAATTATGACAGCTGTTGTGGTACCATCTCCAACTTTATCATCTTGAGTTTTAGCAATTTCAATAATCATTTTTGCGGCAGGATGTTCCACATCAATAGTGTCTAATATCGTAGCACCATCATTTGTAATGGTAACATCACCTAACGAATCAACCAGCATTTTATCCATTCCTTTTGGTCCTAAAGTAGTTCTTACGGCTTCAGTTATCGCTTTGGCTGCAGCTATATTATTTTTTTGGGCATCTTTTCCTTGTTTTCTTTCAGTCCCTTCTTTTAAAATGATTATTGGGACTCCTGACATCTGCGACATTTATTTTCACTTTTTCAATTTTTAAGATAAAATATTTTATTTATATAGATCTCTAAGTCATAAAATTAAAAAAGTTTACGAAAAATAAGTGAGAGAATTTAGAACTTCGAAGTTCGTATAAATATGAAAATTAATTAGAATGAAAAGAAGTATTAATTACTCGATTAATTTTATGATTAAATTTTCTCGTAATTGCTTAGCATTACTAATTTTTGTAGCCCTTTGAGAAAGTAACGTTTTTAATCCCTCAGAATCTGCTTGTAAAGATTCAATGGCTTTTTTAACTTCAAGTTTTGAAGGAGACCCTTCACTTATTCTCTTCTCTAAACATAATCGATAATCTTTTAGTGAATCAATGAAACTATTAGATAAGCTTATTTTTTTCTTATATTCCTTCAAAATGGAATTTTCAAGATTTTCTTTATTAAAGATATCATCTGGGTTTTTAGAATCCCTAACTATACTTGCTATAATTCTATGAGATATCCTGAATGGAATATTATAATCTTGTACTAAGCGTTCAGCAATGTCTAAAGCTAAAATATAGCTTTCTTTAATAACTTTAAGCATAGCATCTTTGTTTATTTTTATTGTACTAAAGATTCCAGTTAAAATATCTATAATTAAAAAAGTGGTATCAATAGAATTCTGCAATAATCCTTTTAATTCTTGAAAATCTTTAAAATAACCTGAAGGGATCCCTTTTATCATAACTGAAGAAGAAAACATATTTCCTATAATCTTTGAAGATTTACTGCGAATTAGCTCAAGAGTATCTGCATTTTTCTTTTGAGGCATTACGCTGGAAACTGAGCAATATTGATCATCTAATTCAACAAATCCGAACTCTTTAGTAGACCATATCAATAAATCAGCTGAAATTCTTGAAAATTGAGTTGAAATTAATGATAAGCACATTAATGTTTCGTATATGTAATCTCTGGAACTTATTGCATCAATTGAATTTTGGATTACTCCTTCAAAACCTAATAATTCAGCAGTTCTTTTTCTGTTTATATTAATACTTGTTCCACCTATTGCACATGCACCTAAAGGATTTTTATTAATTCTATGGTAAATCTCTTCTATTCTCTCTACAGATCTTATGATTTGGGCAATATAGTTATTTATATAATGCGCTAGAACCCCCAACTGTCCTCTCTGTAGATGAGTATAAAGAGGCATATAGGTATCTGTTGTCTCTTCTGAAATTTTCAGTAAACTATCCACCATATGCAGCAGTTTTTCTGATAAACAATTCAATTCATTTCTAATTTTTAATCTTATATCCACAGAAACCTGATCATTTCGAGACCTTCCAGTATGAATTTTTCCGCCAATCTCTATACCTATGTCGTCTATAACACACTTTTCAATAAAAGGATGAATATCTTCATAACTAAAATCTATATCCAACTCTTGATTAGATAATTTTCCTTTAATAGTTTCTAAAGATTTTAATATTTTTCCTATCTCATTTCTATTTAATATGCCTTGTTCAAATAGCATGATATTATGAACTTCAGTACCAATAATATCTTCCTCGGCAATCCATAGGTCATCGTTCATAGAAGATATGAAATTCAAAACCTTCTGATTTAAGGGTGTATCCAATCTACTTCTATATATATCTTTTCCCATTTTTCATCGTTTAAATTTAGTGTTATTTTTAATCTTATTAATAGATATAGCTTAAATGGATAATAGTTTTTACAGTGTGAAATTCTTTTTGATTTTTTTAATTTTAAGTACAATCTCCCTTATAATTAATATAATTTTTTACATTTATAAGAAAAAGGGTTATGCCCTATCTAAGATAAAGAAACTCATCTATATTTTATTCGTAATATTAATATCTTTTCTTATTATTAATTTACCTTTTTTCATTATGACCGACTCAGAAGTTATCATAAATTCTTTTAGCGGTTATTTAATTCCAATAATTCTATATAATGTTTCTGTGTTTCTTCTTTTCATTTCTTTAATGGTTTTTTCAATGACTTTATTAGAAGCTAATGAAATTTTAATAAACTTAGGACGCCCCTCATTTTCTGATACAAAAAAAGGGACGATTAGAATAGGAAATGTTTTAAAAGGAAATAAAAAAAAAAATGCTTTTCACTTATCTATTAACGATCTTGAGAAACATATGTTTATATGTGGATCAACGGGTACAGGAAAAAGTACTTTTTTACAAAATTTTTTAATAGATTTCAAAAAACATTATAGTATTCCATTTTTTTTGGTTGAATTCAAGGGAGAATATCATTTCTTACAAAATAAAATGGAAAATGTTCTAATTCTTTGGCCTGGTATTAATTTTTCTATTAATATCTTCAATCCAGAAAATGCTAGCCCGATAATTCATGCAGAAAGAATCTTTGATATTTTAAAAAGTGGACAATTCTTGGATGATAATGCCGAGTTTTCTCCACAAATGGAAAAAGTATTAGTAGATATATTGGTAAGTGTTTGTAAAAATAAGGATTTTCAGAATTGGCCAGGATTTGAAAGAAAATGTGACGATTATCTTAGAAATAACCAAAAAGAGATTCCAATGCTCAGCCAAACGTTAATTAGTATTAAAAATAGAATTAGAAGATTTTCAAAAGGTCCGCTCAAAGTTTTATTTGATTTAGATAACGATATCGAGGTGAATCAACTTTTTACAAGAGATATTGTTTTAGATTTGAGTTCTATAGTACGCTTGGGGGGTGAAAAAGAGGACGCTCTTTTCTTCTTAAATATGATTTTAAAATATCTATGGGATAAAAACATAAGTCATGGAGCTTATAACTTCAATGGGATAAAGCACATCATGATAGTAGAGGATGCTCAATATTTTGCCCCTCAAGATTTAACAAAAAAAAATAAATTAACTTCATACCTAGAAGATATCGCGTTATTACAAAGAGGTACTGGAGAATGTTTAATAACATTAGCCACGCATCCTAATATAAGCAGAGAGATCCTTGCAAACTTAGGCGTTCTAGTCACCTTTCAGAATCACATTCAAAAAGAGAAAATATGCGAATTATTAAACCTTGATGAAGAATATAAACACTATTTATCTATTCTAGAGCAAGGACAGTGTATTATACGAATCAATTCAATTAAAGAACCTTTCTTATTAGAGGTTCCATATATCAAACGAGATTCAATTGAATTTCCTAAAATTGCTAAAAAAAATCAAGAAATATTAAATGGTAAGAATAAGTTCAGAGATTCTTACAAAGAAATAAAAATTGTAAAAGATAAAAGTCAGATTATAGCAAAATTAGACCATATTCAAGATTTTAACCAAGGCGGTTTAAATGGGAAATTTATATTTGAAAAATGTGCTAAACTTGAGAATTTATTTGGAAAAAACTCATTTAATGAATTGGTAACTGAATGTGAAAATACTGTCAATATAATTCTAAGAAAGATTTCGTTAAAATTAGGATATTCCTATGATGGAATCGGAAATTTTTTGAAGAAATTAAAGGAACTGCAGAAACATGAAAAATTTATTCTCTATCATGACCTTAATAAGCTAAATAGGGTCATCGAAATTTTAAAAAGCGGAAATAATCATCCTACTTCCGAAATAGCAAAATCGATGTTTATAATTACAAAAGATATTTTAAAAAAGCTAGAAATTAGACAAAATAATAATAAAAATAACAAATATAAAGAAAAATTGAAAGATACCAGAAAATTGAATAATTTTTTGATAAAAGAGGATAATAAAGATAAAGAGCTTGAAGAATTAAAATCAACTGTCGAGAATTTATTGAATTTAGAAAAAAAGCAATAACTTCTAAGAGCTAACAAATCTATCTAGTAATTGTGACCTTTAAGTCGGAGATATTATAATTTAAATTATTGAAAAACCCAATATAATAGTTGCTTATTTACAATTTAACAACAACCTTTTTTTAATAAGCATCTTTAAATGAAAATTATGCAAATGGAATCAAAAATACTAAAAATTTTTAATTATTAAATTTTTTAATTAATATAATAAATAGATATAAACTGGGCCTGTAGATCAGCGGAAGTTATGAATCATGATACAGGATTCATATCCAAGATCGCTTGACACACCATAAGCATTTTGCTAGGTGCGAGTATTGCACTCAAGAGGTCACGGGTTCAAGTCCCGTCAGGTCCATCTAAATTATCTTAACCAAGATTTATTATTGTAATCACTTGTGCTCTTTATGCTAAGTGTGTTAAAAAAAATTTCAATTATAAAGTGGATTTAATTAAAAATAATGAGACCTAATTCAAAATTTCCTAAGATCAGAACTTTTTTTAATTATTCTAAATTAATTCAACATGATGCGGTTCACGAATGTTTTATTTACTTTACTTTTTATCTTTCAAGATGCCTATGAAATAGATTGGGAATTTGAAGATGCTGAGATCTTTGAATTTTTTCTAATTTTATTCGGTATTATTTTGTTAATAGTAATTTTAGTTTATATTTTATTAACATCTAGGGAAGAGCAATAATCTTTTGTAATAGTTTATTTTGAAGTAACTATTTTGATTATATCATTGTGCTGTAATTCATAATGTTCTCCTAATCTCTTTTTTGTCCGGACATCAATTCCATGGATGAAATGTTTAGCTAAATCACTATGGATTTTATCTCTCACAAAATCTCTTAATAACGTGCCTTTTTTAACAAGGAATACATCAGGTAGGACATTATTATCTTTATCGGAATAATGAGTAATATCTGATACGGGATATACTGCAATTAGGTCTAAAATGTTAAAAGTTGCATAATTTAATGTTTTTTGAACTCCTGTTTCATCAAATTTATCTAATATTTCATGTTTTATTCTGTTTAAAGTTTCCAATTCATTAGATTTTAGCTCATCTTTGTCAATAACTTCGAATTCAGAGGACCCTGGAAGATATTTTATAATCTTATCTTCATTGTATTTCCTTAAAACATATTCCGCTAATGCACTACACGGTATTATTGACTCCTTATATTTCGTCTTTAAATCCTCTAAATTTGCAATACTTATCTCTTTGTCAATTTTATTGGCAATAATTAGAATAGGTTTTGAGATTTCCCTAATCGTTTTTGAAAATTTGAGCATTTCATCCTCATTCCATTGCGAAGGTAATTTATCCTCTAAAGAAGAATCTTTTAAGGCAGCCAGTACATGTTGCTGACTTATTTTTAATCCAGAAAGTCTCTTATGCAGATCCACTCTCATCTTTTTTTTATCCTGTGAAGATCTGGTAAATTTATCCCAATCCTCTCGCTCAAGAATACCCTTAACCCAGTAATTTATTTCGTTCTCTAAGAATAAAATATCCTCATAGGGGTTATTTTCGCCCTCAGCTACCCGATTACCCGATTTATCAAGAGCTCCCGTCATATCAACCACATGTAATAGCACATCAGCTCTGCTAAGGTCATTTAAAAACTTATTCCCCAAACCTTTACCCTTATGCGCATCAGGAACTAAACCAGCAACATCTAAAAGATTTAATGGGATGAATCGAGTTCCATCAATACAAATTGAGTTTTTAGGATTGTCTTTCACATCTAAATCTTTACAAACGCAATTTACTTTAGCATAAGCGACACCTTTATTAGCATCTATGGTGGTAAAAGGTAACTCGCTAACTTTTACATCTGTTAAACAAGCAGAGTTTAGGAATGTGGATTTGCCAGAACTAAGCCTCTTGATACAAAATTTTATCAAGACTTGGCTTTCCGACAATACCAATAATTAAATTACTCATAGTTTTAATTAGTATTTAATGAGTTAAAAATTCCAATTATAGTTTGATTGTAATAATTTAATTAATTAAAAAAAAATTATCTTATTTATAAATATTATTGTATCACATAATTGTTTACAAACCTTCTAATAATGGCTATGGCAATATTGCATTGAGGATAGAATCTTTTAAGAAATTAGATTTTTGGCATACTAAGTTGTTAACTCTTAAAAATTAATGTTTTTTCTTGTAAAATTAAAAATTTTTATTATTTTTATCAAATCAACTAATCCTTACTATTAATAAGAATAAGAAAAAGAAAAAGGATTGTTAAGAAATTCCAAAAAATTGTTTTTAGATACTGTAAATTTTTAATAAATAGGAGGTGATCCAGCCGCAGGTTCCCCTACGGCTACCTTGTTACGACTTCTCCCTCCTCGCATACTAGAAACTCGATATGACCAAATTGACCAAACCTCATTTTTAG
>Ga0114923_10000375_pt1 | contig 37114 bp, 47 predicted proteins | sample SumtaG_FD_89578 | JGI IMG/M metagenome (GOLD analysis project Ga0114923, IMG submission 89578) | Deep subsurface microbial communities from Indian Ocean to uncover new lineages of life (NeLLi) - Sumatra_00157 metaG | ecosystem: Environmental > Aquatic > Marine > Oceanic > Sediment | place: near... | reverse complement strand
CGTCACACCCAGCCCGCGCGCATTGGGGAATAGCTCGACAGCAGCCCCCCATGTGTTTGCGCGTAGAACATGATGGGCTTCGTCCATGACCCACAGCGTAACCTGCTGGCACCACGCGGCAAACTGTGACGCACGGGAGATGAGTGTCTTGACGCCAGCGACAGCGATCTGTGAGCTGGGGTCATACCAGCACTCGCCAAGCTCTTCGCGGTGTAGCCGCATAATCCAACGGATCGTTGGGCGCGGTGCGATAATCGTGTGACGTACGCCCTCACGTGCTAAGGACAGCGAGATCTGAGAGACAAGCTCCTGTCGGTGCGCGATGGCACACGCGTAGCCAACGTGCCGCTTCAACACGTGGCTGAACGTAACGGTCTTGCCGGCCCCGGTAGGCGCTGTCGCTATAATGTGACGCGCACCGAGGCGCCACGCGTCTTCGATCTGCTGATCGAGAACGACCTGATACGGCCTCAGCTCCGACACGCCAGCTAGCCAGTGGGCTGGTACACGTAATCGTCAGAGCCACCGACGCGCTTGAAGAACTCGGGCCACTGCCGGCGCGTTGCGTGAACCCCTTTGTGCCGGATTCCCGCGACGATAACCGTTGCCGACACGTGCACACTGAGCGTTTCGCCCCAGCGGTCAATCGCTTGGTACGTCAGCCCCAGCGCGTACGCTGTCTCTTTCTGGTCACCAAAGAATTCCAATACCTCTGGTTTCTCCAGCACCAGTATCGCTGCTTTTCCCACTCTTTTCCCCACAGTAGTTGCAATCGTCCTCGTCAGGTGTATCGTAATCGCTCACACTTCACAAGGGGGACCGATGGAGATCAGAATCAGAGGAAGCGTCGAGGAGATCGGCGATCAGGTGGCCGCACTGGACAAGCTGTTTCGGCCCGGGGAGGTCGTTGAGATACGGACGGGCCTACCGGCGCTCGTCAGCACAGAGCCTGCGGCTAGCCCTTCGCCGGCAGGCACGAGCGGCCCGGGGGTGCCCCCTGACGACGTGGCTAGGCTTGAACTCGACGTAGATAGCCAGCCGTGGAACGGGGCGATCCACAGCAGCAACCGCAGCCGAAAGAAGGACGGACGCTGGACGATACGGCGCGGTGCTGACAAGGCTCGCGTTGCCGTGGTCTACGCAGAGTGGACCGCGGGGCAGGCTCAGACGCAGCCGCCCCCGCCGCCGCTGCCCGCACTCGGCGATCTGCCGTTCACACCGCCGGGCGGGACTGCACCGGTCGCTCCGCCCATCAGTATCATCGTCCAGAACGACCCACCGCCCGCCGGGCCCGCCGCTTCGCCACCGCCGCCCGCACCGGTCGCAGAGGATCCGCTCACCGGGTGTATCAGAGTCGCCGCCGCCATCATGGCGCTCACCGATGACCCGGGGCAGAAGGCCGTAATCGGCGCTCGCGTCAATGCGATCATGACGCAAAGCGGGCTACCGGGCGGAAGCATGCCCGCACTGCAAGCGAACCCGCAGTTCGCGCCGACCGTCCTGGCCGGCCTGCAGGCCCTCGCGGCCGAGCTCGGCGTTCAGTGCTGAAGCTCATACCGAGCGGATCGCCTCGCTGGGTACCGTGCCCGGCGAGCGCGGGGATGGAAGCACCGTTCCCGCGCTCGCCGTCGCATCCGGTCACTGAGGAAGGCAAGGCGTTGCACTGGGCCTGCGCCCGCGTGTTAGCCTCATGGCTGCCGATCAACACGTTCGAGCCACTCGACCTGCTGAGCTACTTGGGTCAAGTGTGCCCAGAGAATGGCATCGTAATTACCGAGGAGATGGTCTGGGCCGGCGGCGTCTATCTCGAAACCGTGTGGGCGCGAGTCTGGCAGAACCCCGAGCTACTGGGGGTCGAGAAGCAGCTGAGCGCAGACCAGTGGATTCCCGGCTACAGCGGCCGTACGGACAGCATGTGGCGCAGCGCCGACAGTACGTGGCTCAGCGTGTGGGATCTGAAATTCGGTTACACACCGGCCCCGGCCGTCGGTAACTGGCAGCTACTGAGCTACGCGCTCGGCGCCGTTACGCCCGAGACCGAGACCGTTGAGCTGGTGATCGTCCATCCCCGCGGCGTGTCTTCCAGTCGCCCCGTCAAGCGCTGGCAGCTCACTATCGCCGAGTTTTGGCAGTACGCTCAGCAGCTGATAGACGCGGCTGTTGAGGCACGTGGCCCCTCGCCGCGGACCGTAGCAGGCGGCCACTGCCACTACTGCAAGGCCGCTGCACACTGCCCGACTCTGCAAGCTGCGGGCATGGGCGCGATGGACACCGGCAGCGCGGGCGTCAGCGTGGCACTGACCGAACCTGAGCTCGCACACGAAATCGGGCTACTCGATCGCGCCAAGGTTCTGGTACGCGCCCGGCTCGATGCGCTTGAGGCGCTGGCCGTCGCGCGGATCCAAGCGGGGCGGCCGGTGCCCGGCTACGAGAACCGCCGCGGTCTGGCTAACCGATCGTGGACACTACCCGCTCCCCATATGCTAGCGATGGGCGAGCTGTGGGGCCTCGATCTGGCAGAGCACAAGCCGCTCAGCCCGAACCAAGCCGAGGGCCGCGGCATGCCGCGGAGCGTGATCGATCTATTTACTGAGCGTGCGGAAACTGCGGCCAAATTGGTCCGCACTGACCGTGCTGCAGCAAGGGAGATTTTTCAAACATGAGTGAGCAAGCATACGTCGCGAGTCCGGTCGGCCGATTGGTGTGGGGTAGCCTGTGGGAGGGCGGCTCCAAGGGGTTCCAGGGCAAGTCGCTAACCGATCGGCAAGGCAATCCCCGCGTTGAATGGTCTGTCGGTCTGGCGATCCCGAAGGGTCCGGAGCTCGACGCCTTCTGGGCGCAGATCGTCGCCAAGGCGCAGCAGGATTTCCCCGCCGGCGAGTGGCAGCTCCCCAATTTCTCGTGGAAGTGGAAGGACGGGGACGCCGCGGACCAGATCGCGAAGGAAGGGCGCGCCGGTCACGTCGTGCTACGTCTGGCCTCGGGCTTCAACCCCGGCGTGTTCGATCCGAGCTACAACCAGCTGATCGACCCCCAGAGCGTGACGCCCGGCGACTACGTCCGGATCAACGTGGGTGTGCAGGGCAACGGCGACAACGCCGCGGGGAAGCCGGGTATCTACCTGAATCTGGGCGCGGTGCTGTTCGTGGCCAAGGGCGCACGGATCGTCGCCGGCCCGAGCCCCGAGCAGATCTTCGGTGCGCCCGCACCCCAGCCGATCACAGGAGCGCCCGTTCCGATCACAGGAGCGCCCGTTCCGATCACAGGAGCGCCCGGTGCGCCTCTGCCAGGCACCACAGCCCCCGTGCCGCTACAGCCCGCCGTGGGCGCCCCAGTACCACCCATGCCCGGGACGGCCGTCCCGGTGGGCACGATCTATCCTGCAGGTACGACCGTTCCCGTGGGCACTGTCGTACCCGTACCGGGCGCAATCTACCCCGCGGGCACGACCGTACCGGTCCAGCAGCCCGGAGTGCCCACAGCAGCGCCCCCGTTCCTGACGCCCGGCAAGCCGCAGGGGTAGTCTCACGAGATAATTGATTTAGGTCTTGCATTATTCGTAGGGGCGGCCGATACTGCGTCTATTCACCTTAACCGACCCCAAACGGTCAGAAAGCGAGAAGAAATGAGCGATACGATCGACACCACCGGGATAGACCGAGCGCAGCTGCTCGCAGGGCTGTTCAACGCTGCACTTCCGGGCCAGAACAGGGCGCTGCTAGCCTACAACGCAGCGCCCGAGCCAATGACGGCCATTGAGGCACAAAAGTTGCTCGACTCGGGCCGCGACTACTTCGACTACCACCGAGGCCGAGTCATCAAGTGCGATGTCACGCGGGACCAGATCAGTGTCCTGTCGTACGACCGCGACAATGGCGAGGGTGCTGCTGCTCGTGTCGTCGCAGATTTGCGCAAATTCTGACCGCTGGAGGCGAGGCGTCTCCTGACGTCTCTGCTCGAACGGTCACCAACCACAAGGAGACGCCTAGTTATGCCCAGACTCACCGGAACGGAAGCAATCACGTACGCAGCACTCACCGCCACGCAGCTAGACAGCTACACCCCTCCGGTCGCACAGCCCCGCGACGACCTGACGACCGCACAGGCCGAGAAGGTCGTACACGACGACGGCGGCTTCGTCTGGACCGACACGAGTAAGTGGGCTGATGGGGGACTCGCGGCCCTCGGCGTCAGCAAGGCTCTGGAGCAGCTGGCAGACGCTGGCCACCCCCAGGATTCAAACACTGTGGAACGTGTACTGGCCGCAGCTCGCGAGCGGGCTAAGTGACCCCCAGCGGCGGAACGCGACCCGGGGCGGGACGGCCAGCGACCGGCACAGACCCTAACTTCACGGTCCGACTCCCGCCGGAGCTGCTCGCTAACGTGCGTGCAGCGGCCGAGGTCGAGGGGCTAACCGTAAGCGAGTGGCTTCGCGGAGTGATTGAGAGGGAGATATCAAACTGATGGACACCGCGGAATTCGAGAAGATGCACTACAACACATGTGAGGAAAGTGACGCAGCGGCACGAGCGTGCCAACCTACCGCTGTAGCGATCCTACACGCAGTAGGCGATCTAAGCCGCGTCCTGTTCGACATTGTGTTGGAGCTGCGGGAGCTGAACAAGCGAGAGGCGAACTGATGGGCACGATCATTCACCACGCGATAATTGCCACAGCATGCACAGACGATTTCAGCAAGCTAGTGGCCCTCGTTGGTGCGAGGGGCGACTGCTGGGTCAGCGACATGGGAATCAACGCGTATCGTACGTTTTTCCTAGCTCCGGACGGCAGCAAAGAGAGCTGGGCCGAATCCGACACCGGCGATGACCTACGCGATGATGTGGTGAAGTGGCTTAGCCGTGATGATTTTTACGGTGAATGGTGCGAGATCGCGATGGGTGAGCTACCTGGCCATGACAGTGATGCGATAGTCACGCGACGCCCCGGGTGACTGACCACCTCTACGGCACCCAGCTCCCCGCCGGCCACTCCGTCTCCACCGTGCTCGCCTCGGGTGATTTCGAAACGTACAGCGAGGCCGGCTTCATCTGGACAGGCGAGCGCTGGGCCGCGGCCAAGAAAGGCTCCCCCGGCATCGCTGCTGTCGGCGCGTGGTCGTACAGCGCCCACCCGTCCACCGAGGTGCTCGTATTCCGCTACGACCTGAAGGATGGCGCGGGGCTCCGCTACTGGCGCCCGGGGTGCCCGCCGCCCGCCGAGCTCTTCCAGCATCTCGCCGCCGGCAAGCTCTTCGAAGCAACGAACAGCTTCTTCGAGTACGTGATCTGGTCCAACGTATGCGTCCGCCGCTACGGCTGGCCGGCACTCCCGCTCGATCAGGTGCGCGACGTCGCAGCGAAGGCCGGCGCCTGGACGCTCCCCCGGAAGCTCGAGCATGCGGCGAACGTCCTCGAGACGTCCGAACGGAAGGACACCGAGGGGCATCGCGTGATGCTGCGGCTCTCAAAGCCGCGGAACCCCACCAAGACAGACGACAGCCTCAGACACACCCGTGAGGGCGTGCCCGGGGACTTCGCGCGACTCGACGCCTACTGCGCCGACGACGTGCGCGCTGAGGATGCGGTGAGCGCCCGCTGCCCAGACCTCTCACCGTACGAGACCCGCGTGTTTCTCGCCGATCAGGTGATCAACGTGCGCGGAGTCCGCTGCGACCGGGAGGCCGTGGACGCCTCGCTCGCAATCATCGAGCAAGCCGCAGCCCGCTACAACGTCGAGCTACAGCACGTTACGGGCGGCACGGTCGGCACCGCTGACGAGCTGGACAAGATGAAGGCGTGGCTGCTCACCCAGGGGGTGAACGCACCGGAGATCACAAAGGACACACTGCCCGTACTGCTCGCCAGCCCCCTACCCGACGCCGCCCGCCGTGTCCTGCAGATCCGGGAGCTAATGGGCTCACTGAGCGTCAAGAAAACGCGCTCCATGAGCCTTATGATGGATCCACGTGACGACCGAATCAGAGGGCTCTACACGTACGCAGGAGCGCCTCGCACGTGGCGCTGGTCGGGCGGCGGTGTCCAGCCGCAGAACCTCCCGAAGGACGGCCCTGACGTCGTACGGTGCGTCAGGTGCAGCACCGTCCACTGGTCCGGGCTCGGCTATTGCCCGAGCTGCTTCGGGACGCACAGCAAGCCCGCAAAGTGGGGCATCGAAGCGGCCGAGGCGTGCATCCCCGCGTTGCTCACCCGCTCGCTCGATATCGTCGAGTCCCTGTGGGGCGATGCGCTGCTAGCAATCGCGGGGTGCTTGAGGTCGTTCTTCATCGCTGGCCCGGGCTGCGTGCTGCGCTCGTCGGATCTCAGTTCAATTGAGGCTGTGGTGATCGCGGAGCTGGCTGGCGAGACCTGGCGACAGGAAGTGTTCCGGACACACGGGAAGATCTACGAGATGACCGCGAGCAAGCTCACGCACACCCCGTTCGAGGAGTTTGCGCGGTACAAGGCCGAGACAGGTCTTGACCACCCGCAGCGGGCGCTCGGTAAGGTGGCGGAGCTCGCCTCAAGCTTCGGGGGGTGGGGTAAGGCGTGGGCTAAATTCGGCGCCGCTGAGTTCATGACCGAGCACGAGATGGAGGTCAACAGCAGTAAGTGGCGCAAGCAATCACCTATGATCGTGGCGCTCTGGAAAGGCCTCGAGACCGCGGCCATAGCTGCAATCGAGAACCCCGGACAGTGCTACCGGTACCGCCAGCTCGCCTACCAGATGCACGCAAACGTGCTCTACTGCCAGCTCCCAAGCGGCCGGGCGATCCCTTACCACGCCCCCCACGTGTTCGAAGAGATCCGCTACGACAAACCAACGAAGAGCATCGCCTACATGGGCGTTGACTCACAGTCCAAGCAGTGGCGACAGCAATTTACGTACGGCGCGAAGCTCGCCGAAAACTGCACGCAAGCTACGGCCCGCGATATCTTCGCGGCCGGGATCGTGCGGCTCGAGGATGCGGGCTACCCCGTTGTCCTACACACTCACGATGAACCAACGTGCGAGCTGCCCGAGGGCGTGGGCTCCGTTGAAGAGATCGAGCGGCTCATGACTGTGCCGCTCCCGTGGTGTCCGGACTGGCCGGTACGCGCTAGCGGGGGCTGGTCTGGACAGAGATATCGGAAGGGGTAGGGCAGTGCGCTACGACCCCAGTCTCAAGCCGGGTAAATCCTGGGCTCACTTGCGTCTTACGAGCACAGACACATACGATAAACCGTGGCTAACAGACGTCACGGTCGGCGAATGCCAGCACGCGGAGAGTCTTGCTGAAGCTGGGGCTGAACGTGCGGTAGCACTTCCTGGGGTAGCGCGCATCTTCACAGAGCGGCACGGAACAGACGATCTGCCGCCTCTGATGGGACACCAGTACGCTAGTCGCACCTCGCGTAAGCAGACCGAGTGGCGCTGTCAGAAATGCGGCGTATTGTGGGAGACCAACCGGACCGATCCGCAGTGGTGCTGCGCACTAGGGGGCGTGACGTGAAGCGAGCGGCAAGAGTGTACGACGGCACTAAGAACGTCTACGACGCTGCGCTCGAGCGCATCGCGTTCACGTTCGAGCATTTCGATCGGATCTACCTGTCCTTCTCGGGCGGGAAAGACAGCGGTGTGATGCTCAACATGTACATCGACTACATGCGAAAGCACGGGATCAAGCAGAAGCTGGGCGTAATGATCCTCGATAATGAGGCGAATTGAGTATTCCATCGATTTCATGCACTCAATACTCAGGGCGAACCTCGACCTCCTGGACGTGTATTGGTGCTGCCTCCCGATCACCCTTCCGTGCACGGTCAGCTCCTACGCCGTTGAGTGGCAGTGCTGGGGTGAACGCGACCGTGACCGCTGGATTCGGCCGATGCCCAAAGATAGCTACATCGTCAACGTCGATAACTGTCCATTCGATTTCTTCCGCGAGGACATGAACTACGACGAGTTCTGGGATTCATTCGGCGATTGGTACGGCCAAGGGAAACGGACCGCGTGTTTGATCGGCATACGAACCGTTGAGAGCCTGAACCGCTACCGCGCGATAATGAACACGCGGAAGGAAACGCTACACGGGGAGATGTGGACAAAACGAAACACCCCTACAGTCTACAACTGCTACCCCCTGTACGACTGGCGAACCGAGGATATCTGGGTTGCTAACGCCCGGTTCGAGTGGGAGTACAACCGACTCTACGACATCTTCTATAAGGCTGGTGTGCCTGTCCATTCGATGCGGGTCGCGTCGCCGTTCATGAGCGAGTCGAAATCCAGCCTCGGGCTATACCGAGTCATCGACCCGCACGTCTGGGCCAAATTATGCGCCCGGGTTCAGGGCGCTAACTTCATAGCCACTTACGGGAGGCAGCTCAACTACAACTCGTTCAAGCTACCACCTGGCCACACTTGGAAATCATTCACCAAGTTTCTTCTCGATACGCTTCCGGAGGAAGTGGCTGAGAATTTTAGACAACGGTTCATCCAATCGTTCAAGGTGTGGGGCAGGGTGGGCCGGGGATTGCCCGAGAGTGTGATACAAGAGCTGCGGGATCACGGCATCCCGTTCCGTCTGAACGGTAAGACGCACCACGGAAACAAGACGCTGGACCGGGTCCGAATCCAACGGTTCCCGGATCACCTCGACATGCTGAGCTGCCACAACGGGACGGTCGCCTCGTGGAAACGTTTCGCGCTAACGATCCTGAAGAACGACCACACATGTAAGTATATGGGGCTAGCCCCAACCAAGGGGCAAGCACTCCGTCAACGCCAGATCATGGAGAAATACAAGACACTATGATAGTCATCGACATCGAAAAGCACATTGCGGGGACTTGCCAGGAGGTCCAGTGCCCAAAGGACGGGTTTACGAGCTTTCGGGCCCTGCTAGCTGCGGACGGCATGGGATTCTCGATGAGCAAAACCTTAATCCCGCGTGGCGAGACGCAACACTGGCACTACAAGAATCATCTCGAAGCGTGCTACTGCGTGTCTGGCCTAGGGTTGCTCACCGTTGATGAAACGGGCGACAATTTCGTGATCAGACCCGACGTCGTTTACGCCGTTGACAAACACGACTCGCATCATTTCATCGCTTTCGAGGACGTGGTCTTGATCTGCGTATTCAACCCACCCCTCAGAGGCCGCGAGCTTCATCGTGTGGATGGTTCCTACCGTGCCGGATGACCCCTTCGCACCGGTCTTCTGCTCTCCGGTATACAGGGTTCTCGCGGTCCCTATCGAGCAAGTCGTGGCGAACGCCTACAACCCGAACGCTGTCGCCCCGCCCGAGATGGCGCTGCTAGAAACGTCTATCTGGGAGGATGGCTTCACGCAACCGATCGTCACTTACTACGACGCTGAGAATGCGCAATACGTTGTCGTGGACGGGTTCCATCGATACCTGACGATCAAAAACAGCGAACGGATTCGTACACGTGAGCGCGGCCTGCTGCCCGTCGTCGTGATCGATAAAGACATCACGGACCGGATGGCCTCTACGATCCGGCACAACCGAGCGCGGGGCGCGCACAACGTGGAGCTGATGAGCGCCATCGTTGCCGAGCTCGTGGAGATGGGGAAAGGTGATCGGTGGATCTGCAAGCACATCGGGATGAGCGCCGATGAACTGCTGAGACTGAAGCAAATCACCGGGGTCGCCGCGCTGTTCGCGAACCAAGAGTTCTCCAAGAGCTGGCAGGCGGACGTGTCATCCGAGGACATGCACTTCGAAGATGGATCGTGAGGGTCTTTCGGCACTGGGAGACCTGGGAGTGCGTTCCCGCCGGCATGTACGAGTCAGCGCCCCCCGTTGGGATAGACACAGAAAGGGCTCGTGCGCTGTACGCCGAGTTTCTGGGCGACGTCGCCCGATTCGCCCGGGCTATGCAACGCGTGTTTGATGAGTGGCCGGTGTCGTGCGAGCACTTTCTTTCGAACGACAAGATCAACCGAATCGCCTGGCTCGGGCAGTCGGCCATGTGCATCGAGAGGGCAATCCCGTCGACCTCCCGAGGCGGCTTCAAGCTCTTGAGCGATCAGAAGCAGCGCGAAGCGAACGCTATCGCCGAGATCTACCTGAACCACTGGCTGACCACCGTGGAATCGGGGCTGCAGTGGCCAGGAACGCTTCCTACGCGACGAAAGCTCACTCCGGGGGTCCGTAGCCGGGTGCGGGAATACGAACGCCAGTGGCGGGCCCGAGGCTATGCAGAGGGGCTCCCTGATGAGGTCCCCGTGGTCCTGATGCGAGACAACCTCGCGCCCTCGCACAAAGCCCTTGCTCTCGCGATCCTCCGGAACGACGTCACGGGACAGTCACTTGGCTTCACGCCTCGGCCGTCCCGCTACTACGGTATCCTGAAGCGGCTGGAACTCGAGGGCCGCGGGGGAAGGAGAAGTAGATGGCCGAATGGCTTCTGATCGTGACTGTTCTGTGGAAGCAGAGCGAGGGGCTTGCGACCGAGTGGGTGCAGCCGATGAAGAGTGAGGCATCCTGTTTGGAGGCGGTGGCAAAGTGGCCGGAGCGGCGCCAGGTCTACAACGGCCTAGACTTCAGCTTGGTGCTCGGGGAGATTCGATGCCAGCTGCGCGCCGACTACGAGCGGTAGTGAGGGAAGCGATGAACGAGGAAGACTATGTGGCCGAGGAAAAACGCGAACACCCCTGGCTCTGGAGGCGAGAAGTAGTCCTTAACTGGTTCAGAGGCGTGTGGTGGTGGGTCATCGACGACCCTGTGTTGGGTTTCAACGAAGGTAAGCCGCAAATGTATGGCCGCAGGACTGGGCGCGATATCGAAGGGCCAAGCAGCTGATCCCAACCACCAACCCCAGCAGCACCGGAGGCTCCGGCACGTAGAGCGTCGGCGGGATCGGGACTGACTCGCTCATCACCCACTCCCCTGCATCATACCGCCAAGCGCGTAGTTCAACGTGCACCCCGGGTGCCGTCACTTCCGGCGGCGTCGCCATCATGCGGCCCATGTGCACACCGTCGGTGACCCACTCCTCATCGAATGCATGCCAGCCGGTATTCCCGAAACCGTGGCTAAAGCGGTACTCAACCTCATCTCCCGGCTCCTCCTGCGTCCAGCCGATGAGGTTGGCCCTCGCTGGCTGGGGGAGCAGAGCGACCGCAATCAACACAGAGAGTAGAATCGGCGTTAGCTGTTTCACGTAGCCCGCAATCTAACGCAAAACGCCGCCCCAGGGAAGGGACGGGCCTCAGCGTCTGGGGATGTGTCTGACCGTCAAGTGTCGGGCATAGGCAGCCCAGACATCGCCGCGCGGCGACTCAATGCGATCTCTATAGGAGCTAAAGGCTCTGCGGCTGTCGGCAGCAGGTCCTTCACCCAGGGTATCAGTCTAAGCAGTCCGAGTGTGTCGACTTCGGCGCCCACACATCCCCGTGCACCGTAATCCGCCACCCCGACCTCGAACCGGAACACCGCGAAATCGAGGCCAACACCCGCCGGATACGTGTACGAAAACACCTTGGCGTCGAATGTCGGGTCGAAATCACACTGCCCCGCGAACACAGTTGCCGGAGCGAACATCGCCACGGCCAGTACTACAAGTAGCCACCTCACTTCTCGTCCTCCTTATTGGCGAGATCACCAAGCTTCCGAAGCTCCTCTTCATCGAACACAGCGCACCGTCTCGCGTTCACACGCCGTAACGCAATTAACAGAGCCAGCCCGACTACAGCGAACACGAGGGCCTCGATCATTCTTTTGGCAACAGAATCTTGAGCTTCTCCGCGACTGCGCCGCGGAACTCAGCTTGGCGCAGTCGAGCTGCCGCCGCTCGCTCGCGCTCCTGCTTAGCATCCTCGAGATGCAGCTCGAGGACGCGGCGTAGCTCGGCATCTCGCGCCTTCGACGCTTCGTCAACCTTCACGAGGTCAGCGTCCGATGCGTGCCCCTGGAAGCTGGCGAAGATCATAGAGCCGGATAGGATGAACACAGTGGCCAGCAAGGTAACGACGCCGGAGCGGAGCGAGCCGGCCCAATCCTCCAGCCAGACACTCACGGTATGATCCCCTCATCTAGCCAGCCCCGGCCGATGGTCCGGAATAGCGTCCCCCCGTCGAGCACGTCAGCTCTCGCGTATATATTGCCATTCAGGTCTGCCATAACGTCCAAATTCGCCGCAACCCGGCTAGTCGAACTCTCAGCAGACATCAGCGTAAAGACCGCTGAGGTAACAGCGGAGTCCGTCTGCGCCAAGCTCGTAACTAGCACACGGACGAGCGCTTGTGTATCCATGCGAAATGTGAAGCTACCAAGGGAGTCCGGAGGCGCCAGCTCTCCTACGGCGATCAACCCCTGTCGAGAACCCGTACCGGGCTCAAGCGGGAACGTGGCCTCTCGAGGCACGTCCCACACGTATCGGCGCGGATCATCCTCGGGGCTGAAATGGTTATCTATCGTTGACCCCGTGCCAGAGAACGTCCAGCCATAGCGTCGGTAGAGCGTCGCGTCTGTGTAGCCAGCCGCGATTGCATTAGCATCAAGGAAGAAGTTTGCCGCTGTGGCGCTCGTATCCCAGCACAGGTCGGTGCCGCTTCCGTCCGCCTTGCCGGCGATAAACCGTCGATACCACGTGTCGGCAGCGATCGTGAGTGGATCAGGCAGGCCGCCGTTACCATCGCCAGCAACCCACGTACCGGAAATATCCTTCTGCGTTGCAGCCGGGAGTACAAGATTACGCGTGTTCGCGAAGTTGCGCGCACTGCCCGGTAGCGTTGTCATCAACACGGTGGAATCGCGGGTGATGCGCAGCCCCTCGAGATGATTCTTAGGCAGCCCGAGCAGAGCCTTCAGCCCGTCCAGGACATCCGAGGCAAGCGCCGTGTCAGGTGAGCCGCTGACCGTGATGCCCGCTTCATCGACAGCTGCGTTCATGAATCCGAGAATGTCATTCAGGAGCTGCTGCTCCCAGGGCGTTCCCGTCCCATCGCCACTCACCGTGACGTTCCGCGCCTGGCCGTTCGGGTAATTGGCGTTGGTCCCGGCAGTCTGCCCGGGATAAGTGGTGTCAATGTTCAGCATCAGTCAAGCCCTCACGTTGGGGTGTAGTCTACCAGAATTCCGAGCCATTGCTGCCCGGGATTTAGCTTGAGCAGCAGATCCTCAAACTCATCGCGCCGAAGCCCATCGACGGCTGCTTGATCGGGGAAGCTCTCGGCGCCCCAATAGAGGAAATGACGCCACGGATCAGGATCATCCGGAATCTCGTACTGACGTGTGCCAACCGTGATCGACACCGGTTGACCGCAGAAAGCAAAATTTTCGACAGAATCTTCAGTGGGCCCCCGGTCTGAACACTCATAATTATCATCCCCGCAACCTGACGCAATGGTAAGAGATGTCCGGATCTTGTTGACAAGCACATAGCCCACCGGGTCCGTCGTCTGACCACATACGACAGGCGCGACGATCGGGGGTGACGTAGCGCTACCATCTTCACCGCAAAGCGCCTCCGGCTCCCCACAGAGAACGGCCAACGCCGGCCCATCACTGTCGCTGAGGTAGACCCGTGGATCTCGTGGGGTCGGGTCGCCCCCAATCACCGGAAGCTCCCACCACTCATGCACGAACACGTTGAAGCCATTAGCCTGCAGAATGTCTTGCAGATACCGCGGCGACTGGCCGCCCACAGCTTTCCACTCAGCGTCCAACCGTGTGCGTCGGTCCGCTTCGGATAGCCCACTCGCAGGGAGCGCGAATTGCTCTTCCCACTCTGAAAGCTCCCGCGTGTCCGCAGGCTGCGTGTCCCCCCACACAAGATCTACGAATGCACGTGCGTCAGTCGGCAGACCTGCAAGCCCTTCGAAAAATTGACGTAGCTGACTCCCGCTCTGCCAGAAGAAGAACGCTCGCGCACGCGGCAACAGCCGCTGATAGACGCGACTGAACAAGCTCATGTCGAAAAGATCACGTTAGAAGCTTTCGCTTTCTCACCACGACCAAGCGAATAGGTGAAAAGAAGACTGCCACTCGTATCCAATGTGAAGTTAATACCGTCGAAGGTCCCGTTCGCAGCCGACACAATGTCCTCAACCACCCCAGAAAGCCCGGCGTTCGTAATCGTGTCCGTACGGGGACCGAGCGTCAGCCCCGAAATGAACGGCGCACGATCAAGCATGAACTCCTCTAACGCAGACGTCACCAACACCTGTACGTCTGCCAAGTTGTCAACATTCACAATCCCGAAAACCGTGATGTTAAACCCCGTTCGAGTAATGGCCGCAACGTTCACGAAGCTACCCGCCGGCCGCCTGGAGGCCAGCCCCTCATCGTCAAGCTCGATCGATGCCGCCACAGCGTCTAGTAGTGCCTGATCCGGGATCCCGTCCGGAGGGAAGCCGGCCGTTGTGCCTTCCGCAAACACATCTATCTCGCCGGCCTCATCTCCGGTGTACGGGAATATCTTCTCGACACCCGCGACCTCTTCGCCCCAGATCTCGTAATCAAGCAACGCGCCGCCCTGGGGCCGCTGCTTGAAACGATCGATCACCCGCTGCCGGTATACCTCCGTGTCCTCAGCATCCGCGCCCGTAACGACAGTCGCCGCAACAGCTGTGTCTTTCGCTACGTTCGCGATCGGGTTGGCGAAGCTGACCAAGTCGCCCACCGAAGCGTTACCGATCGTCCCCGCACCGTTCCCGCCGCCCTGGTCGCCAGCCGCGCGGACCAAACCTTGGACGACCGCCGCGTCAAGATCAACCGAGCCGACCAGTAGGTAGGTCACGCCAGTCGCCGAGTTGACAAGCTGTGTTCCTGACGCCAGCGAACCCGTCTGTGTCTCGACCGTGATGTCGATCGTAAGCTGCGCCTGCACCGCGGCGATCGGATCCCCAACACCGATGAGTCGCCCCCACTCTTTCAGAGGCGAAACGATCCGACCGTTGATCGTGACATCTTCGATTGTCGCCGTCTTGACGAAGATCTGCAGGAAGATGAACCCGGAGTATTTCCACAGTAGCACGAACACAGCGGCCAGCGTCTTGGCGAGTACGCGGTTGAACGCTTTCGGAACGAGCGGGATCGTCTGATTTAGCGTGGCTTCAAGTTGCGCAATGATGTTGTTGTTGATCTGCGCCACGGTCGGCGTTACGAGTGCCATCAGTCTACTCCGGGTGCATCGTTGGTGATGTTGCTTGCGTCTAGATTCACTAGAACGGTGAGGTCATGGTCCGTCCCGTTCCCGTAGTCTTTGCCTATGTCTGAGGGGTCTAGTCCGAGCTGGTACCAGTGCTGCAGCGACGCCGAGGAGCTGTAGAGCACGCTGTCAACGTCCAGCGCTACGCCCGTTACGCCCGCGTTGTAGATCCGCTGGATTTCCGTTTCCGTGAGCACGGTGCTCCACACGGCCGCTTGATGAAGCTGGCCTTCGTAGCTTTCATTTTCGGATAGCCGGATTACACGCTGGGAGGTCCCAACGACGTCCACTAGATCGAAAGTCTTCGAAGTCACGGTAGCAAGCACACCGTTCACATAAACGTCGATAGTCGTTCCGTCCCAGGTGGCAACAACATGAGACCATTCGTCGGTCCCGATAACGCTGTCCCACTTCCATACCTTGAATGCCGGAACCGTAAGACTCGACAGACGGACAACGACCGCATCGTTGAGACCCGTCGAATCTGAATCGGCGACCCGAAAGCTGATCTTGTCAACATCCCCGCCAGCGAATTCCTGAACCTCGAAGATACGATTCCCCGAGGTAAGCTCCGGCTTGATCCACATCATTAGCGTAAAGACATTGCCGAAACCGAGGTCCACATCCGCCGCGCCCTCGATGCTGTTCGTATCATCGAACACGACGCTAACGCCAGTCACCGGCGCGACAGGTGTAGGCGCCACGATCCCGGGCGCTATCGGGGCCAGGCCAACGCCAGACCGCCAGTTCTCAGTGAAGCTGAAGACCGACTCAGAGCCCACAGCCTTGATATCCCCGGTGATCCGCACGTGATTTGGGGCCGGGAGCGTCGCCTGAATGTTTTCGATGCTGCTCGCTATGCCAGACGTGAGGAACCAAGCCAGGTCTGCAGCCGCAGCTTCTTCGATCTGCCGGAGACTGGCGCTAGTGAGCGGCAACGAGCGCAGTAGGTGCTGCGTCCGGCTCACCATCTTGAACTGCTCTTCGTTCTCGAGCAGATTCCCCCAGTACTCCTCTATGTTGTCGGCCGACCCATCGTCAAGCTCGTTACCACCCCAAAACGAGAGCTTCACGGCCGTGTCGAAGCTCCCGGTCATCGTCATCGTACCGTTCACGATCTCAATGCCGAACTCCACGCCGCCCGGCTCTTCCGGGTTATTGATAATCAGAACGTCTCCGGCTTGACTCATTGTGGCAACCCGCTCAATCCGCCGCCCAGCGGTGCCGGCGAGACAGGATCGGCATCGCCCAGATACGTGCCAGCGCTGTGTACGTGAGTACCGAGCACGATACCGCCAGCATCGATGACCTCACCGGCTGCGGTGATCACAGCCCCATTCACATTGAAATTGCCCGAGGCGTCAAGCGCGAAGCTACCCGCCGCATTGAACCCGGTGACCGAGCCGTCCGCGCCGAGCGTCAAGCCGCTCGCGCCCAACACACTGCTCAGCTCGATGGACCCGTCTCGGAAGAGATGGACGCTCGAAACGATCGTGCCGGCTGCGTCCCGCCCATACCGCCGCACCTCGCCACCTAGCGCAATACCGGGATTGCGCGAATCAACGTACCCGCTGGCGACGAACCGCCCCGTACCCTGCACGGGGATCCCCCCCAAGAAATCCGCCGGCAGGGGGGCGGAGTCATCGCCAGCGGGCCCGAAGTGGTCGGGTGTTACGTTGGCCCCGCCACCCGGGTCAGCCTTCACCTCGAGCCGAGACACGCCGTCGCGCGTGACGCGCAGCGTGGACAGTACCCTCGCGATTATGCCAGCCATGGCAGTGCCTCCGGGATCTTACCGGCGAACGCGCCCGGCAACACACACAGCAACGACGCGGTATCTTTCTTGGCGTCACGCCTGAGCGTCACGGATCGAATCAGAAACCGGCTGTCTGTATAGATCATCGCACGAGGGGCGAGCAGCCGCACCGACGTGTTGGGGCTCCACAGCTCGCCGCGGACGTTCCGCCACCCAGCGAGTTCAACGCGATAAGCGATTGCGTTGGCAAACATCCGGCCCATCTTCGCGTTTACGGCCGTGACTTCTTCGCCAGCTTTCAGATCGTCCGCTTGGAACGTCAGCGGGCGTGTGATCCCACGGAGAAAGGGGTTCACCTTGGTATGCTGAACGCCGTCGATAACTCCCAGAAACGAAGGCGTAACGACCGTCACGTGTGAGTAGTACTGCTGCGGGTTGAACTCGGGCAGAATGCTCACAACAGGCGAATCCCCGAGCCGGAGCAGCTGAACCGGGGCTGCCTCAGACTCAGCTCGGAACACCGGCTGGCCGAACTCATCGTTACCCACCACGAGCCCGCGCTGATTCGCCAGCTTCGCCCAGAAAGGGAGTACCTTGCCGCCCTCGTTGATCGCAACACGCTCGAATACCGCGCCCGGCTCCGCATCGAACACAGGGGTAAGGCCGAACGGGCGCGCCTGCTGGTCGGCGATCCCGCGGAGATCCAGGCCCTCGTATTCGATCGGGAAGCTCGAGCCCGGCATCGGGCAGTCGTTCAGCACGCCGGCCAGCGCGTAGCCCTCAGCCGTCACTGTGGCGCCGTCCAGGGCCACCTGTGGCACGTTGCTGGGGTTCACGCCCGTATAGAGCCGCTCGCCGCCTACGAACAGCTCAGCGCGCTGAAACGACAGCGGCGCGAAGGCTTCGCGGAACCCCGGCTCGTCAGGCTCGAAGGGTGCGGTCAACGAGAACTGATCGAAGCTGTCGATTGAGCGCTCGATCGCCATGCTGGTCCAGAAACGGAACAGCTCACCCGCGAGCATCACAGAGACTTCGTTCTCACGAGCTGCCGGGACGGCAGTCGTCACACCCGCATCGGCTGGCCCGGGCGGGATCGTCAGAATCATGCCCGCCGCTAGACCGCCAGAGACCTCCGGGTTGGCGGACCGAATCCGGTCGACCTCCGCGGCTGTCCCGTACGCAATCGTTGAGATGCGTTCGAGAGTGTCGCCGGTTACGACGGGGTACGTTTTCATGCGTAGTAGACCACGCTTCGCCCGATGGGCACCTCGAGTAGCTCTTCCCCGACGAACGCATTTGAGTTGATCAGGAAATCGAGGTTCTCATCGATCGTCCGGTAAAATCGGGCCTCGAGCTCGATGGGCGTCATAGGCGCTACGAGAATCACGCTCCGCTCCTGCTTGAGACTGAACGAAATTTCTACGAGAAACCCCGCGGCCGTCGAGATAACGTTGATCACTTGCTGATACACTGACCCGGTGTCAACGATCGCGAGCGCGGACAAGTTACCGTCTCGCCACACGGTGAACTCATCAAGCAAACCTAGCAACACATCCGCGGCCGCGAGCGCGTCTGTCTTCGTCTCGAACTCCGCGTTCAACACAGCTAGAGCTGAACCGACCAGAAGATTTGACGCCAGCATATCATCGCTTCGAAAGCTGTTGGGTGCCTGCGAGTCCGTTGTAGGCGTGTAGGTCGTTCCGTTCGTGGTGAGTGAAACGAGCATACCCCCATACGCCTCGAGCCGTGCAGTGATCAACGCTACGGACCGAGCGGGAGTCTGTACCAGGATGCTGGTCTGAAACGCCAGTGCCAACGGATCACTTATAAATACCTGGATAGCATCGTCAATGGAGTCGTTTACTGTATCGAACACACTCTGCACGGTGGCCTCAACGTCGGCAACAGCCTGCAGACCCTTTTTTACCTGATCCTTGACGGCCTGGTATCGGTCCCGAAGCGAAACTTCCTCAATCGTCGAGCTAGTCTCAAGAGTCTCTTCGAACTCAACGGGCGCTGATTCCGTGTAGGCCGCTATGGATGCCTGCAGTAGCTCAGACGCTGACTCAGTCTGAAGTGGGAACACGAGGCGGTTCGTCTCGTAGAAGGTGACGTTGAAGATCGCTTGGTTACCCCGCGTCTTCAGCTCGTCTATGCGCTCAACACGACCGAACGGCACGACATCAAACACGCCGTAGACCGGGTGCTCGAGCACGCCGATCCCGTCCTCGCTGAGCATCGCGTCAAACGTGTTCGCCTCGAGATCGTAGTTGTCCCCGCTAATCATGAACCGTAGCGGGAACTGCCGACCGCTACGGCCGAGACTCTGCACGAACGTTCCGGGGGCGTCGGGGAACTGGAACGCCGTAGTATGCTTGTCTACGCGCTTCGACACGTTCTCGTACTGAAACTCGAGCCGAACGCCGCTAGGCGACGTGTACGCGGCGGGCTTGATCCGATCTTGCCAGCCCATCAGGGGGCGCCCGTCGAGAGCAGCTGGAGGTTGAACCCGCGCTCACGGCCGCGCCGTTCGATATCAACTAGATCAGCGTGGCCCTTAATGAAGATATCGAGCTGGCTAAGCTCGCGACGCTCGATAATGCTCTGTGTCAATCGGCTTTGCGGACCGATCACCTCCGGCCGTCCGCCGGGCGGTGCACCGCCTTCGGGCTCGCCAGCACGCTCGAAACCGAAAAGGCCGAGCGCCCGATCGAAACCGGTTGATACCAAATCGAGGCCCGCGAGTATCCGCCCCGTAGCTCGGTCGAAGCCCTCTTCCATACCGGCCAGCTGCCCCAGCCACACACCAAACTGAAACGCAACGCCAGCCGCAGCTACGCCCAGACCGATCAGACCTGCCGTCGAGCCAACTATAAAGCTGATCGCGACACCTATCCCCGCGAATACCAGTCCCAGGGCAACTGCGATTGCGGAAAGACCGGTGAGGAGGAAGGTCATCTTCGTTAGCGCAGGATTGAGCGTAATGAATGCGTCGATGCCTCGCGTAAAGCCTGTGAGCGATTCGAAGAGCGATTCAGTCGCCCCAGCTGTCTTGAAAAGTGTCAGCTCTACCGACTCGGCTGCACTCGTAAACTCCTTCATTGCGCCCCGTGTCGTGTCGCGCATGACAGCGGCCATGGCTTTCGTTTCGCCCTGGACGTTGACTAGTCGGCCCTGGAGTTTCCGCAACTCATCAGACCCCTGTGTCAGAAACGAGAGAACCCCCCGGCCACCCCGGATCTCGAAGAGCTGCGAGATCACACCCGCCTGCTGCGCGGGGGTAAGCTTCCGAAGTGACACGCCGATATCGTCGAGGATATCCGCGAACGGACGCATGTTGTTCGCTGAGTCCAACACACTCACGCCAAGGCGCTCCAGGTTCTTCTGGACCTTTGGGTCAACAAGCTTCGTAAACATCGCGTTCAGAACCGTCCCACCCCGGGAGCCCTTGATCGCAACTTGCGCGAGTCTAGCCGTGATCGCGATTAGCTCGTCCATCGACACACCGGCAGCAACGGCCAGCGGCGCACCGAGCTTGACCGTCTCGAACATATCTTCCATCGTTAGATTCGCGCTGTTCGTCGCCTTCACCATCTGGTCGGACGTCCGGGTAAGCGCCTCCATGTTCTGCGCAGCATCGTTCGTGATGAGCCCGAACGCTGCCATCGAGTCGCTGACGATATCGGCCGCTCGAGCTAGCTCCTGCTCCGAAGCCGTAGCCAGGTCGACCAACGCAGGAAGCGCCCCAATCGAAAATTGCGCATCGAAGCCAGCCTTGGCCATGAATTTCAGAGCCAGCGCACCTTGATTCGCCGTGAACTCCGTAGTGCGGCCGGCCTCCCGGGCCGCCCCTTCGAGCTCCGCGAACGCCTTTGTGCCGCGCCGAATAGGCTCTTCGAAGCGAACGCCCGCGCTCACAAGACTCTGCTCGAACTCCGCGCCTAGGGTCACCACGTCGGCCATAGCCATTTTGACGGCCAGCAACGCACCCGCAACGCCTGCAACGCCAAGCGCAGGACCGATAGACTTCCCCAGCTTCCGGAAGCCCGCAGTCACCCGCTTGACGCCTGCGTTGATCCCGCGCAGAGTCTTGCCGACGCGGTTCCCCATGCGTGTAACTGGGGCGGTGATCTTGTCGATCGCCTTAAACACAGCTTCTACGGTGAATCTACCGGCCATTCAAGTCACCCCGAAGGCCGTCGTAGAAGAACTGTATCTCGTGAAGCTCGATCTCGTTGAGAGGCGGCAGCGAAGAGTAGTCGAGGTAGATCTGTTTCAGCATCACTGAGACCCCCTCGATTCCTCTGTGTGGTACCTCTCTAGCCTCGCCCTTCGTCCGGACGACGAGCAGCGACGCTACGAAGCCAAAAAAATTGTCGCTACCGCCTGGACGATCTTCAGGTCCCGGCCATCCATTTGCGAGAAGATTGCCGGATTCTGCTTGCACATCGCGGCCATGTAGGCGTTGAGCTTTGCAATGGCTTGCTGCTCCTTAAACTTGTCGAACGCGACGAGAGCTGAGCCAGGCGGTATGCGCATCTCAAGCTCGGTGATGCCTCCGGTCTGCGGAAACTGAAGCCGATACGTCAGCCCACTATCCCCCGCCACGTCGAGGTGCCCACCCATGATCGCACTGACGATCTTCCGCTTCAGATCTTCGAAGCTGTCGCTATCTTTCTCCCGCATCGACGCCGTGTCTGTGTCCAAACACCACGCCTCAGCAAAGCGATCGAAGTCACTCTCTGCCGTCTCTCGGTTTACCCTCTCTTCAGACATTTGGGGCTGTCTCCTGGGTTATGGTTGCTGTGTCATCTTCCCCGAGCCCTTCAGCCCGACCGCAGCCGTGGCGTTCGCGCTCGATACCTTCATCTCACCAACGATCTGACCGCTACCCTGGAAGATCGCACCGCTGGCGTAGCCCGCGGTGATCGCAAACAGGCTGTTGCCGTCGGCAAGATTCTGCAGGAACTCGTGATCCCCGTTCAGGTCGTCAATCGACAACGTGAGGTCGGACGCCTCCCAGGGCATCCGCGTCTTGAGCAGTCGGCTCGTGCCGTTGCCGTTCGCCTCGACCTCGTTGTTGAAGCCACCGAGAGAACGCTGTGAGTCCGCGTCAGCCGCGACGGCGAACGTCCGGCCGTCCAGCGTCACGCTTTCGATACTGCCGCCTGTTGCGCCCATGGAGGTGCCTCCCTACGCCGCCAGCGCGGCGGTGCCGAAGAAGAATCCGAAGTTGAGGTCGATCGAAATGATCCCAGTGTTCCCCGAGATCTGGACCGTCAGCTCAACGTTCAGACGGTTCGGATTGCCCGAGTCGATCACCGCAGTGGTGAGCGCCTTCGCCGTCTCCGGATCGCTGAGAATCGCCGCGAGCGCCAGGTCATCGATCATGCCGTTCACGGCCGCCTTGGCCGCCTTCGGCTGCCGGGCCGCGCTGTTCGTCGTGGCCTGATCGTCCGGAATGAGCGGAGCCGCCGCCCAGCCATCCGCATTGAAGATCAGATCGAGATTAAAAATGATCTGCATCACCTTCACGATCTGCACGACGTAACGATAGGCCGGCGGATCCTCGCCGTCCGGGTGGTAGAACGTGACGGTGTCCTCAAGAGCAACCACCCCACCGATCAGCTTGCTCGTGCTCACGCCCGCCTTGACCGACGCGTCCGAGTCCGCATAGCTCAGCTGAAGCGACTCAGCGCCCGCAGACACGCCCTCGAGCAGCTGTGTCGCGTATCCTACCGGGGGGTTGTCATTCGCCTGCCTGGCGATCCGTGCGGCGCCTCGAGCTGCGACCTGAAGCGGCAGCGTCACCGATCCGAGCGCCGTGATGTAACCGTTGATCTGGTCAGTGGCCTTCCGTGCCTCACCGACCACGATCCCCGCGGCCGTGGTCGATTCCGTGTAGCCCGTGAGCGCAATGACAGGCTTCTTAACGAGCGTTCCCCACCGACCGAGCCCGAACGTCTCGAGGAGATCCAGGGTCGTCGTGTCGTCATGCTCCATGCAGTTGACGATCAGGGTCTCCCAGATGTTCGTGATGTTGTCCAGCGCCGCCTGGATGTCGGGATTGACCGCGCCGGTAGCCGGCTGTGTGAATGCGAAGGTGATCCCGTTGGCCGGCCCTGTGATGGAAACGGTGAGATCGTTGGTCGCCGCACCCTTCCATTTCGCCGTAAGATCAGACACAGGGGGCACCGCGTCTGCCGCAATCATCGGCATGTTGACGTTGCCATTGATCGCAGCTGTGATCGCTTCGCCAATGTCGTTCAGCACGACCGTGCCTGCCGCGATCACGAACTTGGCGCTCGGGATCCCACCGATTAGAACGGTGTACTCGGCGGTAGCTGACTGCGTCGTGCCGGAAGGCGTGATGTCGCCAAGCGACTGAACGCCAGACCCGTCCGCCTGGACCGGATACAGTGTCAGCGGGATATCACCGAGGCCGTCACCGTTCGCCGGCTGCAACATGAGCGCCGCCAGATGCAGCGGAGAGCCGAAACCAAACTCAGCGCCCACGGCCGAGCTCGACGTCGCCACGAACGGAGTCGTGGCGTACGTCACCGACTCCGCGCCCTGCCCGATCACCGCGACACGCTGGGGCAACCGGACCGCCGCGCTCCCGCGAAGATTCCTGAACGCGGTGTCGATACCGATGACACGCGCAACCGCTGTGGCTGAAACACCCATCTGTCACCCCCTAAGTGAAATCATACTCCGCGTCTACGATGAGCATTCCGTCCGAAGCCCGCTGCACGTCCACGTGCACGGTCTCCAGCGCGTTGCTCTCGTCTACCTGCGGTGAATACTCATTGAAGGTTACACGCAGTGCCAGCCGAATGCCAATGACCGCGTGTGCTGACTCGCTTGCGAGATCGGGCTGAAACGACGTAATCGACTGGACCCAACGTTGCCACACACCAGGACCGAGCGCCGCGCCGTCTTTGTTTCGGAGCTGCAGGTAAATGTTCTCGGCGGCCATCAGGATGTTGCGAACCAGCCGGATACCGCGCGTGGCGTTCCGGACCGCCGTCAGATCGCCAGGGATGTGCCCGCCCCCGACGACATCTTGGTCGATGCCGAATCCGTACACATCCACGTTGTAGGTCGCGGTATGCGCCTGCCGCTTCACCGTGTCGCCCTGGGCCTCGGGGAAAGTGCCGTTTTCGTACCAGACATTTACGATCGGGGAGAGATCCTGCTCAGCTAGCGGCTTCTCTGGCTCGTTGAGGACCTGCTCCCACGGCTGGGCTCGCTCAGTGAATACCCGAAGCTTCCACAGCGAAGGGTCTGGCTCTGCGGCTGCAGTCGCCAGGATCACTTGAGCCGCCTGGTTCAGGTTGATCAACGCGGCGATCTGATCGCGGACAACTTCGAAGTTGTCCTGCTTATCGATCAGCGCTGTGAGTACGGTGGGCATCAGGCGGCCGCCGGATTCCAGAATGCGAGGATCATCGTTATGAGACCGAGCGTACGGTCTGGGAACGACTGCACCACCTTGTACCGCTGCGACGCCGTTGAGACTCCGGCGAAATCCACAAGCCACGGCTTCGAAGCCGCATCGGCTATGCCCTCCGGCAGGTTCGTGTAGCCAGCGGCCGTGAGCGTCGCTATGCGCGCTGTGAGCGTCGCGTGACGGCCGCTAACCGCCTGGCCGGTGTCAACGTCCAGCACCTGCCCGATGTCGCCGACAGCGCCGTAGAGCTGCTCGGCAGACGCAAACTCGGACGGATCGGTCAGTGTGAACGGCTCACCGAAGTCGGTCGACGCCTCGAGCGTGACGGCTAGGTCCGCCTCCGCTTGGACGCGCAACGACATCAGTCACCCTTCGGCTTCGTAGCGGCCCGCTTGGCGCCACCTTTACCGGAGGGCTCGGGCTCGGGCTCGGGCTTCGGATCGCCCGACAGATCAACCGATTGCTTCTGCGCCTCGGCCCGCTCCCGCTCCTGTGCCTTCGCAAGCTTCCCCGCCTGTCGACCCTTGGTGCCCTGCTGCAAGGGGATCTTCTCGGTGATCTTGTCCCGCGCCTCCAGAGCTGTGGCTTCTCGCGGAGTCAGCGGCGCCTCATCGGCCTCAACGAGTGCACCGCACGCCTTCAGCCGCGGGAGCTGAGCCTTGGCGCTCTCAACGGCCTTCGGGTCATCCTTGTGTTTACACAGGCACTGCCACGTGACCTCAGAGTCCGCGGCGCCGCCCGAGATGACACCCCGAGCGCTTGTGATCGCTCGACCCTTTGCAACGAAGTAGGGCATCAGGCGGGCTCCTATACGACGGTGATTGTGCCGAAACTGTCGATCGCCGTGGGAATGAGCAACGGCCGCGAGGCAAGCTCGAGGATCGTCTGCCGACCGTTCGGCGTCGCGTAGATGTTGGGCGCAACGTCGACAGCGCGCGGCACCGCAACGCGACTCGGCAGGAACCCGGCGAAACGAGGGTCAATCGGAACGGCCATCGGGACGCCAGCGAACACAGTGTCAAGCCGGCCCGAGCTGGCCATCACGATGCACGAATCATCGTCCACGAAGAGAGTCTTGGTGGAGTCGCCGGGTACCAGCCCGCGACCGTTGAAGCTCCAGATCTCCACCTGGTAGTTGCCAACGTGCACGGATCCCCAGAATTTGCCACCGACGCCGGTCGGTCGCGGCGCGATCACCCCGATCTCCATTCGGTGGTTGTCGAGCTGGGCCTTGACGATCGTGTTGTTGATGAACAGATTGATGGCATTCGCGCCCATGATCACCCGATCAGCGTCTTGGAGCGAATCGTTCCGGATCACATCCGCGAGCGCCTCAATATCGGAGAGAGGATCCGCGCCACTGTCGGACCAGACCGTGCCGGCCGTGAGGAAATGCGCTGACTTCGGCTGGTAATCGATGATGTAGACATCGTTGCCCGCCTGGTCGACCAGCGTGAGCGTTCCGGTCTGCAGGATCTGCGACGCCTGCCACTCGCGATTGCGGCGAATCTTGTTCTCGAGCCGATTCATACCGTTGAGAATCCGCGTCACAAGCGTCGCCTGAAACGAAACATCCGAAGCGTCGTACTCGGTCTCACCCGCGCGCCGGTGCATCAGTTCCTTGCAATCGAAAGGCATCGCCTCTTCGATACTGGGCGGCGTAAACTCCTTAGTCGTGAACAGCGTCGAGGTATTGAACGTCGGACCCTCGCACAAATTCACTACCGGTGAGATCTCTTCGTCCGTCCGAACGATATCGATCGCAACCGTCTCGGTGTCGCTGATATTCTCAGGCCGCACCGTGAAGAAACCGCTCAAGAACATGTCGGCGTCCCGCATCTCACGATACGCGCTGATCATGCTCTTCCGGAAAATTTCGGTCGCCATGTCTGAAGCCCCTTACGACTGCGGGTTGTCGATCTGGTCGAGCTCGGTTGTGAGCAGCGGGATCAGGCCCTGCCGCCGCATCGTGTCCTTGATCGTGTCAGTGATCACCGTGGCCGCCGAGGTATCATCGATACTGAGCTTGCCCAGACGAACCTGGCCGGCCACAAGGAACCGGATGTTCTGCGCGACTACGAGCGTAGACTGCAGAGCCGAAGCCAGGATACCCACGAACGTGCCGGAACCGGCAGGATCGTTGTCGGTCGTGTAGGGGGTGAGCGTGCCGTCCGTCAGGCGACCAAGCAAAAGACCCGCCGGGTAGAGCCGTGCCGACGTGGTGGGCGTGAAAACATCGGAGTCGAAGACCGCGTCGAAGAGCTCAACGGAACCGATGTCGTTGTTCGTGATTGTGATGCCACCGAGCGGGTAGCTACTCATCGGTTACGCCTCCACCGGGTTGAGGTCCAGGTTCACCCCGACCTGCGCCCACAGTGCATCATTGACCGCGACCTCATCGGGCTTCGAGTCACCGACCGCACCCTTGGCCTTGGCGTTCGTGAGACCCTCGAGATGCTGTTCGTCATCGTTACGCGCGGTGATCTCACGATGATTGAGGCTGGCCGCGAAGTACTCACCCTGCGAAGCCGCCAGCTCGGTACCGTCCAGAATGTTGCGGCATGCGACCTCGCCCGCTCCAGACGCAGCGCCGGCCTGAACATGCGACGTCACGCGCTGGCGTTCCTGCGTGACACCCTCCTGCAACACCGATGCGTAAATGTCCGGGTGCTTCGCCTTCAATTCGGCCAGGTCCATTGCAGTCCCTTCCGTGCTTGCGGTTGTGCTGCGCTCACTTGCCTCGGGGGATTGAGTCCGTGAACCAATACCGTCGATCATGCCCGATTGCAAAGCGGAATTCGCAATTACCAGCGCAGCCCGACCGAAATCCGCGTTGACTTCCGCAACCGACACACCGCGACCCGAGGCGATAATGCCAGCAAATTCAGCATGTATCGCGTCCAGCTCTCGCTTTACCGCCGCAACGCCCTCGTCAGTCGTTACGTCAGGTCGCTTATCAGGGGCTTCCGTGCTCGCGATCGTCACACGGGTGTCACTGACGAACATGGTCGCCACGACGCCCACCGAGCCGACCATCGCCATCGTGTTCTCAACGACGACAGTACTGGCCTGTGTCGCAAGCCCGAACGCTGCTGACGCAGCCATGTTCGTGACCTGAGCCTCTACTGGCTTCTGCACGTCCGCGATCACCTGGGCAGTCCGCAGAAACCCAGCGACCTCACCGCCCGGTGAGTCAATTTCAAGCACGATGTCAGTGATCGCCTCATCGTTCTCGGCCTGCCGGACCGCAGCCACGATGTCACCGTAAACGGTGCTACCCCCTCCGAACATGTCAAAGAAGAAATCGGGCTCAGCGCTAAGCACACCCACGATCAGGATATGGGCCGTAGACCCCTCTCGCACGAAGAGATCGGTATCCTCATCGCCCTCGCGTGATCGTGATCGACGCTCAATGAACGCCGTGTAGGCCGTCTGGTCCACAACGAAACTCGAGGCTCGGTCCTCCATCCTGTCGAGGAAATCCTGCCCGAGTAGCCAATGCCCGGTGAGTATCTTCATGCCTCGCCCCCCTACGTGATGCTGAGTGACATGTACTGTATTTCGATGTCCGCGTCACTGTCAACATTCTGAACCTGAATGCGGATAAAATCCCCTGGACTGGCAGTAATTGGGGCTTGAAGCATAGCCGTACCAATCGAAACCCCGACTTGACGCACAGCAACCACTCCATCTGGAAGCGGACTACCATTCTTGACGGCCCGGAAATGATACTCACGCGGGGCGCCAAGCGTGAACAACGAAAACGCCACGCTCAACTCACCAAACATTGGCTCGAACCCATCATAGCGAAGCTCGCCCGTGTCAACGTCAACCATCGTCCAGAGTTCGATGTTACTGCCCGCTACGGCAAGACCGCCGAGATCCAGATCAGTCCAAGTGTCAACTGCCGAGATAGCTGTGGAGACTAGGTTCGCATTCGCAATCACAGACCCGATATTCATACTCGGCTTCTGGCCAGGATTCCCCGTTGCATCAACACGCGGGTCGCTCTCGTCGAGGCTACCTGTGTCCCAGCCGCCCGCCTCGGTCGCTACGAACGAACGATTGATCTGAAACGTGTTGGTCTGCGCGTTGTAGATCACCGCCCCACCGTTGTACTCGATCGTGTCGGTAACCAGCAGCGCCTGGCCGTCACTGAGCCCGTGCGTCGCGCTAGTGACCGTGACCGTATCAGAGACGAACGCGCCGCCGGCTTCGTCCGTTCCGAACGCCACACTCGAGATCTCGAAGAACCCGGCGCCCGTAGCGGTGATAACGCCCGTCACGTTATAATCCGTGTTCGTCACATAACCAGAGATCGTAACTTCCTGACCGACAAACAGTGTAGGCGGCGCGCTGAAATTGAATCGAGCCACACCGCTAGAGTCAGATACGGAGGTGATTGACTCGGACGCGAACGCAGCGTCAGCGAACGCTGTGATAACTCCCGTCGAGCCCGCGGCGAAGAACAGCGTCGATCCCGTCAGCGTGGTGTCCCGCACAATCGCACGACCGTCTAGACTCGGGTCGATAAAGATCGCACTCTCAGACGCCCCAGCTATGAGTGTCAAATTGTCGAGATCTGTTACCAAAACATTACTGCCGACCGATATCAGCGTACCTGAGCCCGACAGATCACTCGTGATCGCCACGCCACTGAGCGAAAAGACCGAAGCGTTGTCCACCACGAGACCGTTAGCGAATCCTGCAAACTGACAATTCTCAAAGAACACGAAGGGGCCTACAGCACCCCCATCCCCGAACGTCCCGATCGATTGGTCCGCTGCTTGTGAGAGAGCGCCTACGAATGAAAGCTCTTGGATCGCGGCGTCAATAGCGAACGCTTGTGCGCCAACGCCGGATAGGAGCGCGAAGAATCCGCTGAACCGGATACTGGCCGCCTGTGACGGGGAGGAGATAAACGTTCCGGTACCTGTGTACGTCAACGTATTCTCGGATTGGCCCGAACTGAGCCGCACCGTAGCCCCCGCCTCAATCTCGAACCGATCCGAAAGTGTGACAGGCGCTTTAAGCACATAGTGGCCGGTCGGTAACGTGATGACTCCACCGCTCGGCGCGGGGAAATCGTTGATTGTAAAGATCTCGATCCCCGTCAGCCCTATACGGGACGGAAGTCGATCCGCTGCATTGAGATTTAGTGTCATGCCTTCACCTAAACGCTGAAGAGATTAAACCCGTCAGCGTAGAGCGTTACGCTCCCATAATTCTCTGTGATCGCTATCGACGACGCGCCGTCAATCGTCTCAGCGCCCCCCGTAACGATTGTGATATTATTCGCGTTCGCGCCGCCGGACTCATCCTTCACTGTGAACCGCCAGGGATTAGCAAACCCTGTCGCTATGTCAGCTGACGCAATTGCAAGCACCCGCGGTGCGCTTGTATCTGTACACGCGTAAAGCTCTCGCAGACCGAGGATAGCCGTCGAGGTGCTTACTGTGAAAGCGCGTCTTGCGATATTCCGCGCCCCGGCCGTTGTGGTCAAGCCCGTAAAGGTGGGCTTATCCACTGTACGCAGCGGCTGCCCAAACTCGACCTCTGTCTCAGCAGAATTCACGTGCAGGTGCTTGCCCGCCTCGCCGAGGTAGCTACTCGGCGTATCAATAAGTGAGGTAAACACAGGGGCTGTAGCAGTGAGAGGTACACCCTCAGCCGCCCGCACCGCGAAGAATGTTGCCGCGTCGGCGTTTACGTTCAGCGCAGCCCCGCTTACTTGAAACACCGCGACGCTTAACGTGTCGCCAGCAGTTACCTCTATCGCGGGGGACGCAATGCCGTGCGCGTCAATCGCAGCCGCGCCCAACGTGGTGACTACCTTGGTTGCACCGGGGAAGGAGCTGCCATTCTTCCGAAAATCAATCTGACGAAACGCACCGCCCGCTGGCGCAGCCCACCTGACACCCGCGACTAGCTCAACCCGCGTAAAACCCTGCGGGACCGTGAAGAAGGCATCCCCTATGCTATCGAACCAGCCCCCAACGTCGTACTCCACCGTCTGCCAGATTATTACCGACGGTGTGACATTGAGTATCGGCTGATCGGAACTCTTCGAAACCAGAGCACCTGCGAACGGGGCACCTCTGCCAAGCCCGGGGCCGAACAGCTCGCGCACGTTGGCCAGGTCGACCAGCGGCATGTTAACGAACCGCCTCGACTCCGAATTGGGTAGTGGTTGTCAAGATATTGACAGCGCCGCCGCCGTCATGGAGCACACCCATCGACAACGTGTCGCCCGGAATCACCTCAATTACGGCAGACCCGATCGACTGCTCCAACACCGTGGGGGCGAGCGCGCTAACCGGCAGCCCACCGAAAGCGCCGTTTTTTATGTACCGGAGTGTGTGCAAAGTCCCAAGCGTGCTGTCCCACGTTGCAGCCGCGAACATACGCACTCGGGAGACACCCGCCGGAACAATAACTAGCGTGGGGGCGCCCGTGAACCAGCCCCCTATGTTGTAGACTACGGTCTGCCAGCTTATCGCCGAAGGCGTTGCGTCGGGTATCAACTGAGACGACGACCGCCGAAGAAGAATGCCTTGAAAGCCCCCTGGCAACTGGGCTCCCAGTACGCCGCCCGTTCGTGCGAGATCTACGAGAGGCATCAGATATCCACTATCACTCGATAGCCTACTGCAGTCGGCCTCGCGAACATCTCGTCAGCTGCAGACGTGTTCGCGAACTGATCCCCTAGCCGATCCTTTGTGACTACGAGAGCCGGGGCGATCTCCTCCGCCGAGTTCAGCAATAGGTGACCTGACCTCCCCGCGCCCTTAAGGGTGATGATCATCTCCCCGGTTCCGAGAGACGTCCAGACATCCTCAGTTAACGATACGACTGATCTCGCCATAATCTGTCAGCTCCTCTATCACGCGATCAACGATCGCTTGTGTTCCGTCCCCGTCACGCCCCGGGGCCGGCTCAATCTCAGCAACCGGCTCGAGCCCAAGATCCTTGTTCATCTTCTGAATCGCTCGAATCTCACGTGTCCGACGCTTCAACACACGGGCGTTTCGAACCCCGAAGAGATCCTCGGATGCCCGCGTGGCGCTGATAAGGTTGGCCTCAATGGCCTCCACATACGCCCGCACATCCTTGCCCAGATCCACACTCGGCTTGACAGGGCCCGCCCAGACGGCCCGCAGCCACGCCCCCGCCTCAACGTACCGGAGCGGACTGCGGCGCGCCTCGAGCAATCCGGGGGCCTCGATACGAAACGCACCGACCTCGGCCACGAGCCACTCAACGTAAACGGGCTGACAGAACGTCTCGCCGAAGTCTTTCCGTACCCGCGAGATGTAGCCCTTAAACTCGTTGATTGCGGCTTTGCTAGCGCTGTAATTGTTCGAGAACGCCAGCATGAGAATTTCAGGCGGCACTTCATTGGCCCACGCAATCGCCTGCACGACAGCCGCCTCGAACGCCCCGTAATTAACATTCGGCCTGGACGTCGAGAAACTCTGGGGCGTTTCGCCCGTCTGAAGCTCCTCGAACACAACTCCGGGAGTCGCTGCCGCGATGTTGAACTCCCGCACCGCGCCCGACGCATCGGCGTCACCCTGGACAACTGCCCGCCGCACAGCTCCACCTGACATCGGCCGCGTTCCGGGCAGATCCTTGTCCTTCTGAATGAACATGGCGAGCAGAGCGTTGATCGTCGCCGCCCGCTGCTCGCTATCCCGGTACCGGTCCAGCTCCTTGAGACTCTGCAAAATGATCCCGAGCAACGGCATGCCGCGCACCGCGTCCATGCGCTTGTCTGCGCCGTACTCAAGCCACGCCATGCGCTTGCCGGACTTCGGGCCGAACGCCGGTATCCGGATCGTCTCGAGCCCATCCTGCCGGACATGGAACGCAACCGTACGGCCCCGCGCGTCGAGCTCGACACCGTGCGTAATGGTGCGCGTCTCGCCCGGCGCACGGCGCAGTGGTGTCACCACCCGGCCGCCTCGGATCAGCTGGACCTGGGGCAGCCCGGTACGCCGGTCTGTGTGCAGCACTACGAGAATGTCGCCCTCGATCAGTGACTCTCGGCGCGCCTCTTCCTGAAGCTTCGCCCATGTCCGCTGGCCTTCGAAGTCGCACAGCTTCGGTGTCGCGGCCCAGATCTCGAACCGACTCTCAACGTTCTCGGCCCACTTCTCGGCCTCTTCCTCGCTGAGCTGCTCAAGTAGCTCATCGTTCGGCTCAGCTTGAAGCGTCAGACCGGTATTGATTTCGTTCGTGATGAGCCTGCGGATCAGCCCCCGCGCGTAGAGATTTTCGGTGAATAGCTGCGAGCTCCGCTGCCGGAGCGCCCAGTAGTCTGGGAAGTCGAACAGCGTTGGCCCGAAGCCACCGAAGAATTTCTCTCCGTCGAAGAAATTCGCGACCGTAGCGCCACCGGTCCCGCAGGCCGCGCCGTGGCTCATCGTCAGCGCCTGAGCGAACGGATCGGCGAGCTGCTGCGCCTGGGCGAACGGGTCGACAGCTACCATCGGCCACGCCCCGAACGGTCGCGAAGAACGTGCGACCAGAAGGCTCTAACACGCGTTTGGTTCATGCGGTAGCGCTGGTCGAGCGGTTGCCTGAGCAGCTCAATCGGGATCCCGTGCGCTTCTGAAAGGCCCTGGATAAGGGCGGCTTCGAACGCTGCGAACTCCGTCGGTGAGTTCTGAACCAAAACTACCACTGCCGGCTCCCGTCTCGCGGTGAGGACGGCACGACCAGCACCGCCCCGCTCCCCGTCTGCCGCGCACACAAGGTGGCCAGCGAGTTACGCAGACTGTTCTGCGCCGTGAACAGGTCGGTCAGCTTCTGCGAATCGCGACGCTGAACAGACTGCCCGGTGTCGAGCGAGTAACCCTTCAGCGTAAGATCAACAAGCGCGGCGATACTCGCGGCGATCTGAACGAGCTGAGCCCGCACCACGGCTATTTCCGTCGCAAGGTCGGTGGCGTCCATCCGCGGAACGTAGCGCAGCTACGCGGGGACTTCCCCCGGGTGGTAGCTGAAGGGGTTCGGTAGCCAGTCGCCGGCCCCGTTCTGGGTGGGCGTGGCGTAGGCAAAGAAGTCGATATAGCTCAGCTTTTCCAGCTCGAGGGCATCCTGGCAGACGTCGAAAACAAGCATGTCGAAAGCGGCCATGTTGTACACGCGGCAGTCCAGGGCGTGGTTCGGACGTTGGCCGATGAGCCGCCACTCCCAGCCCTTGCGCTGCTTCGTACGCGCGTCGATCAGCTCGACTTTCTTCTCAGCTTCGTACTGGTCGAAGTAGTCATCTCGCCGATTCTCAGGGTAGTTCGGGTAGCCGGTCGGCTGCAGCTTGCCCTCGGCCCATGCCGCCTTGAGCCACGCCGCCAGCCGATCCTTGTACATGCTGGCCGTCACGTTGTAGAACGGCAGCCCACCAGCTGACTGTGAGAGCTGAAACTCCTTAACCAGCGCCCCCTTTATCGGAAACTTTCGGCCCATCACTGGGTAGACGCCACGCTCGTATTGCATGCAAAACTGATAGACCTCATCAGCTCTCTTCGCCCATTGAACGTCAATTAGCGTCCCTTGAATCCGATACACCCGGCCATCGTCCGCCTTCCACTCTCGCTCCTCGATCAACTCGGACAGCTCGGCCCATACGCCCTCGGACGGTGCACAGTCGGTATCACCCAGCAAGTGAAGCCATTCGGTCGAGTACGTTTGCCGATCCTGACACCACGCCAACACCTCGACGTCAAGCCGGGCGTCGTGCACATCGGCCGCACAAGTGAGCAACACAACGGGGGCGCCCGTCTCTTCGATCGCCTTCAGGTTCGGTATCTCGCCCTCGACGTAATGCACGCGCCTGTGCTCGCGCACCCGCTCGGCTGAAGGCGACTCGCCACGTTCCTCCCAGGGCAGACCGCGCTGCAAGTTGTAGAACGTCTGCAGCTCGTCACGATCTCGCATACGATCATTCGGGACATCCCACGCCTTCATCCACTGATAGACACTCGCGGTCCAGGTCTGCTGCCCGGGCGGCGAAAGAAACGCCGGGATGTGATAGCTGACCAACCCCTTTTCCTGTGTTCGAGCGTGGGGGCGCCACTGGCCTTTCGGTAAGAACCACGCCTTATCATGGTTCCGAAAGATCGCCTGGCACTCCCGGCAGCAGTAACCGACAGATTCCTCTATGAGAATCCCGTCGTCATCGAGATCAAACACAATGCCATACCGCTTGCCGCCCTCGGTGTAGCCGTGCCAGTCGAGCGGCTGCATCTCGCCGCAGTGGATACAGGGGATGTAGTAGTAATTCTGGTCACCGCGAAGAAACAGCGGGTTAATCAGACTCGTCTGCAGCTTCAGCGGTGTCGACAGGTAGAGGATCTTGCGCGTAGTCTCGTACGTTGCCGTACGCATCTCGGCGATAGTGATCGGGTTGCCTTCCTCCTGCCCGACGCCGCCGAGGATCAGCGGCATACCGTCGAGCTCGTCGAGCACCATCTTGCGCGCTGACGTCGAGCGCAGCTTCCCCGGGTTCCGGGCGCCGACGGCCAGTAGGAAACCGCCTGGGAACTCCTTGAGCGTCGAGGTGTCACCGCTCCGCTTGCTCCGCCCGTCCGGCGGTGTCAGCAGATGAGTTAGCCCCGAGTGGTGGAGCATCCGATCGACCTTCAGCTCTATGCCGAGCTTCGTTAGCTCCTTGTCCGCACTGATGTAGATGATACTCGATGGGTCTTCAGCTATCGAGTAGCCGATCTGGTTCTCGAGCAGTGCTGTTGTGGCAGCGATCTGCACACCCTTGCGCACGACGATCTTGCGGGCTGGATCGCTCGGGCTCATACGATCCATGATCTCTGTCATGAACGGCACGTAACTGCACTGGAAGCGGCCGGGCTTGGAAGTCAACTCCGGCGGTAAGTAGCGATGCTTCTCCGCCCACTCGGAGACCTTCATCAGGTTGCGTTCGGATGTGAGACCCTCGATAACGCCCCGAAAGAACGCAGCGTCAGTCGGCTCGATCTCGAGATCAGGGGCGAGGATCATGACGCGCTACCCACTCCTACGTAGACGCCCGTACCTTCCAACCCTCTCCCCACATTCCTCGGCACGCTCAGTTTCAGTCAACGGCTGGCATCGCAAACACACGTTGGTGAGCGCCCTGCGACAATCGACGCACGTATGCCCCCCGCACTGTGGGCATCTCGGCGTAGCATTAACCGCCTTCACATCGCCGGGTACCGACCCGCGACAAGACACACAGGATGCAAACCACATTCCGAAACGGATCTGGTTTTGACACCCCCAACAGCCGCGCTCTTTTCCGTAGCCGGTGAGCCCGCACCGTGGGCAAACGCCCAGACACCAGACGCATGTGTCACCTTCGGTGCAGCCCGTGCACGTGGGGACCTCGCAGACCTTACACGGGGGGCCTTTATCAAGCACGGTGCCGCACTCGCCGCAATAGCCTTCGGGCTGCATTTCAATCCTCCTTGGGGTGAGGATACCGGGCCCCCTCAACAGAGACCAATCTACTCTGCATTCGGCGTTATTGGGGGCCCGGCGCTCGTTTGGCGCCGCGAGGTGAGCGAAACCCCGCAGCCACCTTCTCGCTCGGGAGTCTAACACAGGGGTTACCGGGTAGTGGGGTTTCTCGCAACGCCGGCCGACGCCCAGAACTTGGCTTGCTCGAGATTGGTGATTGCGAGCGACTTCTCGCGGCCGTCGGGGCAAATAATATCGACCAGAGTGGCCAATTCCGTGAACGCCTCTGAGAGCTCGGCGTGTATCTTGATGCCCTCGGGGCTCGGTGCGTGGTAGTGGAATCTGTCGCTAATTTCTTCTTGACTGAGCATCGTGGGAACTCCTTGGGGTGAGGGTCGCCCAGAGCGTAGCCGCTCACCCCAGCTTCTCCAGCTCGGTGGCCAGCGAAGCCTTACAGTCTGCCAGGATCCCTGAGACCTCACCGCGGATCAGCCCCTCGACGTCGATCGCCAGATCATCGCCGCCCGACATCACCCGGGCCACGATCTGGTCCCGCAGGGCGGCCGGGGCCTCGCCGACCAGCCGGCTGAACGCCAGATTGACGATCGGGGCCAACACAGCGGTGACCACCCGGCGCGCGACGAGATCCCCGCGCTTCACGGCCGCCTCCTGCTCGCGAGCTCGCATCTCGACGTAACCCTTGTTCGCCTTCACGGCGTTGACCAATCCCTCGAGGGTTCCGTGCGTGTCGAGCACCTCGTCGAACGGCCGGTGGCGGAAATCTTCGATCGGCGGGAGCTTGCCAAGCGACTCCACCCGAAGATCTTCGAGCACGCGGTCAGTGCCGCTCAGCGTCGTGGGGTCACCCACAATGACCAGCGGGGGCAGTGACTCGACGTCGGGGGGTGGCGGTGCGTACACGACGGGGCGGGGGGCGGCGGCCAGGGCGGCAGCAAACGGGTCGATGGTGCGCGGTGCGACCACCGGGGGCGGGTTGCCCTGCTTGGTCCGGCCCCGGTAGCGCTTGATCCACGCCTGGACGCGGGGGGCGTCGCGCCGAACACGCAGGCCCCCCTCGGTCGTATCTCCCTTGAGCTCCTTCCGCATCGCACGGCCCGCCGTGGTTCGGGAGACGCGGGCCAGTTGCGCAAGCTCAGCTTGGATAATTTCAGATTGGGGCATGAGACCAAACGTAGCGCGTCTAGATGCTCCATGGGCCCCGGGCGTCGGGGGTGGATTCCCAAATTTCGCCCCGAGGGAAAAAACGCGAAAGGGGGTGTTTTCCCTCTAAAT
>Ga0114923_10000373_pt1 | contig 37126 bp, 28 predicted proteins | sample SumtaG_FD_89578 | JGI IMG/M metagenome (GOLD analysis project Ga0114923, IMG submission 89578) | Deep subsurface microbial communities from Indian Ocean to uncover new lineages of life (NeLLi) - Sumatra_00157 metaG | ecosystem: Environmental > Aquatic > Marine > Oceanic > Sediment | place: near... | reverse complement strand
ATCGTTTTAACTTCAAGAGGTTTCGGTATTGGTTTTAGTTTAACCTTAAGTTCTGAAGGTTTTGGTTTCGGTTTTGGTGTAGCTTTAACTTCAAGATGTTTAAGTTTTGGTTTTGGTTTTGGTGTAGCTTTAACTTCAAGATGTTTAAGTTTTGGTTTTGGTTTTATTTTGACTTCAAGAGGCTTTAGATCGAGTTTAGTTATCGTTTTGGCTTCAACAGGTTTTAGTTCTGGTTTGGATATAGCTTCAACTTCAATAATTTCTGGTTCTGGTTTGGGTATAACTTCGACTTCAATAATTTTTGGTTCTGGTTTGGGTATAGTTTTAACTTCAAGAGGTTTTGGTTTTGGTTTGGGTATAGCTTCAACTTCAATAATTTCTGGTTCTGGTTTGGGTATAGTTTCAACTTCAATAATTTCTGGTTCTGGTTTGGATATAGTTTTATCTTCAAGAGGTTTCGGTTCTGGTTTGGTTATCGTTTTAACTTTAATAGGCTTCGGTTCTGGTTTGGATATCACTTTAACTTCAATGGGTTTCGGTTCTGGTTTGGATTTAGATTTAACTTCAATAGGCTTTGGTTCTGGTTTGGATATTGATTTAACTTTAAGAGGTTTTGGTTTAACTTTGATTCCAGGAGATATCGACTCTGGTATGGATTCTTTCACTTCTAGAGTAGTAGGCAATTTTTCGGGTAATTCAGCCAATTTCTCTTCTCTAACCTTTGAACTTATTATTAGAAGTTCCTTTTCTTCTCTATATAGTTTAGTTAGTGTTTCTAAATGTTGTTCACAATCCTTTTTAGAAATTTCTACTGAAATTTTTAGCTTATCCACTAATTCTGTAGACGATTTGATTTTTTGCCTTTTTAAATTAGTTAACTTTTCTTCCATTTCTGTAATGGTTTCCAGGAATTTATCAGTTAATTTGCCCTTTTGAGTTGAAATCTTCTGGAGTTCTTGCTGAATAAATTCATGATATTTCTTTTCTTTATCTTCTTCTTTAGAGGTTTCATCTATTACTTTTATTTTTGGTTTTAAATCAATGTGTTTTAAATCAATGGTAGCTAAATTAACTAACTGGTCTCTTAATTCCTCTGCAGATTTCCCGATGATCTCAATAAATTCTGAACCTGAATTTTCAGGTACTAAGTCTGGGTTTACAATTTCTGATTTTTTTAAAAATGTGTAAAGTAGTAATTCAATACAGTTATTTACATTTAGTTTAGATGTAGCTGAAGTTATCGAAAAGCTTTTTTTTTCACCTAAATATTTTTGTACCGCTTTTTTAAAATCATTGTTTAACAGGAGTTTATCTAATTTATTCCCAACTACCAGTGTTAAAGGCTCTTCTGAAAAACGTTTTATTCTATCTAGGAAATTCTTCTGATGAGCTTTTAAAGTCAATTCTGGTCTTGTTAAATCGAAAACCATAAGAACAAGGTCAACATCAGTGTAAAAAGCATTATTAATAATGGGATTAATAGCCCGATTTCCTCCCACGTCCCATATGTTTAATTTAAATGTTACACCTGTTTTTTTTAGTACATAATCTTTCTTACTCACTTTACTATTAATTGTGGGCATATATTTTTCTGGAACTTCTTTTCCTAAAAAAACATTTATTAATGATGTTTTTCCAACTGCTCCTTCTCCATAAACAGCAAGTTTTAAATTGACGTTCCTACCCAACTTAATATCCGCCTAGTAGTATTAAGTAAAATATTCCACTAAAGTTATGACTATTTGATTAAAAATTGCTTTACAAAAAAGCAACTTATTTCATAAATTCTTAACATGTAAATTATATTTAAATCTATTTAGAAAACTTGCTTAATAATCTTTATTTGCTGTTAATCTTAAACTAAAGGTGTTTCTTGAAAATTTATTATTCCCGGAAAATCTTCGGTGGTATGACAACTAACTCTGGTTTTCTGAACAAGAAACGATTAAGGTAATGACTGTCAATGTTGAAGGCGTGACTGTCGCTAATGACCCCCCAATGCCAGTAATAATATAATTAATAAAATACCAGCTATAATCGTTAAAAGTTGGCGTATGCTATATTTTAAATCAGTGTGCTGATGAAGATCAGGTGCTAAATCTGTTAATGCAATATAGATAAAGCTTGAAGCGGAAATTGCTAAAATGAAAGGAACCACTGATTGTAAAGTACCTATTATAAAAAACCCTATTATTGCAGCTGGTATTGTAGTAGAACTCGAAATAATATTATAGAGAAATGCTTTTTTCTTTGTATATCCGGAGTGGATTAATATTCCGAAATCTCCAGTTTCATGGGCAACTTCATGAACTAAAATTGTTAATCCAGCCCCAATCCCTAAAATGGGATTAGTAGGATCAGTTAAAAAAGCAGCAGCAATCACAATTCCATCTGTTAGATTATGAAGTGAATCTCCTATTAATATAATAGGACCTGAAGCGTGTGAATGAACTTCGCACTCTTTATTTCGACAATTTCTCCAAATAATAATCTTTTCCATGAAAAAAAATACTAAGATTCCTCCTAATACGAATGGCATAATCAAATCTGGGCCTAATCCTTCAATGGCTTCGGGAATTAACCCTAAAAAGGCTGATGCCAGCAGAACTCCTGTAGCAAAAGAGATTAAAATAGGAATAAGAATTTTTTGATATTTTTCACCTATAAAAACAAAAGCACTCGCGGCGATAATCGCACCAACACTCCCTAAAATACTAAATAAAATAATCCAAATTAGAATTAATAATCACTTCAGCCTTAAATGAATTTTAATTGTATCTGTAAATAATACTTGATCCTAAATAAAAAATATTTAAATATCTATTCCATTTAGTTTTCAATTAAAAACATTTTATCAAAAACTTGTGGTAGGTTATCTATTATATTTTTACGAGCAGCTATTATAAATACAATTGCAATAATACCTCCTAGTCCAAATTGAATAACCCCATTCAAAAATAACTCATATAATGCTCCAGAGAAACCAATAATTAAAACTTCATAGAGAAAATAACCATAAGCCATAGTAATACCTCCAACAATCACTGCGAAAACATCTTTATAACTTATTCGTGATTTATTATTTTTAGGATCAGCTATTATTCCAACAAGAAATCCTTCTAAGCCTTTTATAATTAGCGTTGCAGGAGCATAAATTGTATAACCTAAAAAAATGTCTGCTAAAGCAGATCCTACACCACCCGCTAAACCACCAATTATCGGTCCGAACATTAAACCAGTTATCATTACACCAGCATCTCCAATATTAATGAATCCTTGAGTAGCGGGTAAAGGAATGGATATAATCATTGTTAAAATACAAATCAAAGCAGAAAAAATTCCTACTATTGAAAGAGATAATGTATTGCTGGGGAGTAGATAGCCAAAAAAATGTTTTTTCCTAGAGGTATTCCCTTCATTCATCGTTTTTCCTTTCTCCAGTGTTATACCCAAAAATTGATAATTTTGAATTTTATGTTACTTATATCTATTCTAAATTTTATTATATTTCATATATAAATTTTCATATTAAGTTGTATAATTCTGGTGCCGAAGCTTTATGATTTCTAAGATTTAAACGAAGAAAAAGTATAAAATTGAAAATTTAATTCAAGTTTTTGGTAAAATATTCATAAATCAGAATCAGGAAAACAAATAGAGAGATTATAAAAAAAATTATTTTTTAAGTTCTTTTGTGAACTCAGGTTTTATCTTTGTTACTCTTTTCACTATTTTTGCTTGTATTTCCAATGTAATTTTCGAACTTTCTTCAGACGGGATTTTTATGTTATATAAATGGTTTGGTTCTTCGATTTCGCTAGGTATGGGATCAGACTTTACAAAAACTACATCTTTAGTTTGCTTAAAATTGAGGATTAAGTCAATCTCATTATCAAGTTTATTCTCAACTGTAATTTTTCTAATAATTTTATCATATCTTGTTCTTACCTCGATATGTTCTTTAGGCTTTAGCGCATCCTCAAATGCTATCTCTGGTTTGCCTTCGATTATTTGTACAATATCATCATCCACAGAAATGTCATCGTCAATCAATTCTTCAGATATTATCTTATTACCTATAGTAGCGGTCGTACTTAAAAAAAGGAAAGGTAAACCATTCTTATATATTGTCATAGGTGAATTTGCGGGAATATCTTTGGGATCTCCTTCTTTAATAAACACATACTTAACAATTACATCCCAATTTTGTTTATTGTATGTAGCTGAATTTGCGTTGTACTCAATATTTATTTTTCGTTCAATATTGAATTCGCATTTTGATTTAAACCAATTTAACTTAATTTTTTTTCTAGTTGGCACATTAGCTTTCATTTCGCATTACCTCATAACATAAGATTTTTCAATCTTTGAGTTCTTTTCATTTTCTTACGTGGAAAATCTTGTTGTTGCATTTCTTCCTCACTTTCGTAAAACATTTGTGGTGCGTTGGGGGCATTTAGTGGAGGGTAACCAAGATTAGCATCTGGAGGTATTTCAAATATTGCAAAACTTAATTCTACCTCCTCGTATGTAAAAGCAGTTTGATTATCAACCACTATAAATCCTTCGATTTCAGCGTTATTATCATCATCAAGATTTACATTAAGAGTAGTCTCCCATCTAATTCTAATATCACTAACGAAATAATTAATCTTTACAATTATTTCACTTTCTCTCTTTGCATTAATTATAAAATCAAAAGTACCAATCATATCTGCATATGTTCTATAAGAACTAGCTTCGCAAATACTCGAAACTCTTTCTCGCATTTCACGTGTGAAATCGATAGCATACGAAATAATACTATTTGCAGCGGCTTTTTCTCTATCAATAATTTGATTTGAATTACTAATATCTGGAAGTGAAACTATCGTTTGTTGTAGCAAAATATATTCTTTGTCTTCGGAGTTTATATAATTAAGTATAATATTAGCTGAGTTCGGATCAAAAGAGGCGGGGACGTTTGCTATTTCAAACTTATTTATTCCTTGGTTCAAAGGCAGTTTAATTTCCCTTTCTACAATCCCCCCACCACCATTAAAAATGTCTAATTTTTTTACTTTTGGGTCGATTAACATTTAAATCATTCTTTTATTGATTTTATGAAACATGAAACTTTTACCTTATATATTTTATTTATATCAGATTTATGTTAAAAAATAAAATAAAAAAAAAACTACAAATTAAATAGGAACGGGCAGAATTTCATATTTATATATATTTTTATGACCATCACACTCTTTACAGGGTTCTCTTCTATTTTTACTTACAAAACATGCACCACATGGATATGAAAATGGTTTTTCATCATTTTTTTGGTCTTCACCTATTAAAACTGTAAAAGATTCTTCGATTTTTTCAGATCCTTTACATATTTTAAATTTATAATAAATAGTTTTAATGAAAATGTAAAATATTATATAAATCCCGAATCTAATATGTAACAGAAATTTATATAAAAATTTTATATAATATAATCGAAATCCCAATTAATAATTTAAATAGGAATTAAAAATGAAGTTAAGACATAATTCTGAAGTTATAAAAAGATCTCTCCTTTTAATTGTTTTTATTTTTAGCTTATTATTACCAATTACTATTGGATTTCCATTGGACTCTTTTAATGTGGATTACTCACATAATCTTCATACTCAAGCCAATGGTTCTAATGAAGAATCAATTTTGTGGAAATTAGGCAAGGGTTTGCCTGGAACTGGAGCAACAATGAAACCTCGATTAGTAAATTTCACGGAAAATGGTGAATCATTAATTATAGTAGGAACAAATGAAGGTTTGGCTGCAATCACCTTAGATGGTTCTATCAACATGAGTTATAGAACTTTTGGACATGTTATTGATTTTAGTATTATAGAAGACATCTCGGGTGACAATATTGATGATATCATCCTTATTACCTATTATAAAGATCATCCAAATTTAATAGCAATTTCTTCTAATAACGGTACAGAGATATGGAAATTTAAACCTACAATAGAAGGGATTAGTACTCAGACCTTTGAAAGACAAGATTTTGTTACATATACATGGGATTTAGAAATAATCAATGATATAGACGGTGATTCGATATCGGAAATTGTAATAGCCTCGTGGTATAGAATCTTTGTTGTAAAGGGAAAATCTGGTACTAAATTATGGATGAGGGATGGAGATTTTGCTAATGATGTTTGGAAATTAGCAATTCTAGAAGATATTGATAATAATGGGTATGATACTATCATTGCAGGATCGGAAGGTGGGAAATTATGCGCTTTTGATTCAAAAAGTGGAAGTAGAATTTGGACTTTTAAGATTGCCGAAGAAAAGCTCAGTGTGTACACAATGATGGGTATTTCTACTAAGGTAATACCAAATTCTATTGATGATATAAAAGTAATTAAGGATGTTGATAATGACGAGATTGATGACATCCTTATCGCAGCTGATGATGGGTATCTCCGATTAATTTCTGGAAATTCAGGACTTGAACTGGATAACGCTATATGTTATCAGGTAACTCCGCCAACAGAAGCTTCTCAATTTTCAACATCTCCATACACTTCAACTAAGAGATTATTTACAAAATCGGGGGTAAAAATTTACGATATTCCAGATATTAATAATGATGGGATAAGTGAATATATGTCAATTGCTTGTGATCTTGATTATGGATATGTATCTGGGGGAGAAAAAATAATTGAAGGAAATATTTTTCATATAAATCCAGAATTTGAAATTGAAAGATTTAATATTACTTATAATTTAAACTGGACTTATCAACAGTTTTATTCAGCTTCATATCCAGAAATAATTAAATCAGAATCAGGGATCCAAATATATTTTTATCTTTTTGGAACTTCTGACTTTTCATATGGAACTTCTCAGATTAATAGGTATGACATTAATGATATAACATCTCAAAATCCAATAAATGTTTATGAGGATCCAGAGCAATATAGTTATTATTCACAATATTCAGCAACTCAAGCAGCACATTATTTGTTAAATATTGGGGATGTGAATTCTGATGGAGTTAATGATTTATTTGCTATTAGTGCTAATGGTCGTTATTTATGTATTGATACTGCAAATGACAACACTCTCTGGGAAAAATCTCGCAAAAATTTCGAATTAGAACTTAAAGAAATCAATGATTTGAATTCTGATGGAACTAATGATTTATTAATTATGCACATTAGTGATTTTGAGCCAGATTGGGCTTATTCAGAGAGTGATGGATTTTCAGAAGATACTACTGAAGCAATAAAAATCATAAATGAATTATTTACTATAGACGGAAAAACAGGAACTGCAATTTGGTCTTTCAATACGCCTTCTCCCCAGTATTATGAAGGATTAAGAGATTTAAAGAATGTGGGAGATATTACTGGTGATGGAATTGATGATTATGTAGGATGGATAATCCCATCCACTATACCATCTGACATTTCTGAACATATAGAATCCCTTACAGGGGAGGAAACAATTGTAGAAGGGGGATATGGTAGCGATATAGAAGATCTATACAGAACATTATTATCTAACTATACTAAACTACTCGCGATAAGTGGTTCCAATGGAACAATAATATGGAATACTCCCTTGATAGATTTTCCATATAAGTTTTATCGTCAATATAATTATAATGGAACATATATTGATCCAATTGATGGGGAAAATACTGGTAGAAATCTTTATAATAGAATAGATGGTGAACTTGATTCCAGTTGGGGAAGTCCTGGTAGTCTTTCATGGTCTAATGATTGGGATATTTCAACCTTATTACATCCAAGCGATATAGAAATTATAAATGGTTCGGATTCTGGTGATATAATTGATTTATGGGATGAGCAAGGAAAGAATTATACAGTTGGAGCTTATAATTCATCAGATTCATTAAAATCATTGAAAATAGGGACAACCTCAGAAAGTTCATCAATAGGAACTGTAGAAAGTGGGGATGATTCATATTGGGTCTTAAACTCAATAAACTCTAATGGAGAACAACGGATCAAAGCCGAATTATCATTTAATCTGTCTCAATCAATTGAAAGTGAGTTGCAATACATAACGGTTGATTATAGCGGATTTATAGTTGGTAATTATATTGACCAGATTGATATATCTATATATAACTTTACTAGTAAATATTGGGAAAAAATAAGTACGGATAATATTAATGATACAGGTCCAGTTACCATAAAGTCATCATTAAATAACATAAACGGACTAACTGCTGTAGGTAACTTAGTAAAAATTAAATTAGAAGCAAAAAATACATCCGCATTTGTGGTAAGTATTGATGAACTGGTAGTAAATTATATTTACACTTTGGAGAATTACACAATTTCTGCTGAGAAGATTGGAAACTCATGGAGAACATTATTTGACTTGACAATACCCACAGATCTTTCTGATGATGAGCTTTTAGGAGTTATGGATTATCAACTCTCCCAAATTGAAAGATTTTCTGCTTTTAAACTACAAAACAAATTAGCTGTAAATACAACAAACTTAAACTGGTATAATTTTACCTATGAAATATATGATGCTACAAATGACAAGTGGGTATTGTGTAATTGGAGTGATACACCTACATGGAATAATTACACTTATCCAGATTTACACGGGGGGATAGGTGGTGAAAGGGTTGACTATAAAGATTTTAATTTTCAAAATTCCAACCAAAACGATTACTTATGGCTTATTACACGTGGAACCCAGGATGCTGATTCTTATATAGAATTTGATTATGAAAATAGAACAACATTATCAAATTTCATAGATTCAAATAAAAATATACGAATAAGAATAAATGTGACTAATGATCATTTTCCTTTTAACTTAACCATCGATAATTTTGGAATTGGTGTGTTTTATTGGGGTTTATTTAGCAACAAATATGACAAGTTTTACATATGGGATTATGAGTATTATTATGATGACAAATTTACTACAGATAACCTTTTAAATTTAGAAATTCAAGATTTTGATGTAATTAACGGAACTAATGACAAGTATCTAGATGTAATTGCGATAATTGGTATTGAGGGGATGCCTGAAGATGGGAGTACAAGAATTAGCCTTTTTGATATTAAAAATAAAGAAACATATACTAAATGGAGTCTAAATAAGACATATATTCCATTCCAAAATGTACGAATTTTACCAATAAATAACAGTTTAAATAATTGGATTTTAAGTGGAATATTTCAATTTGGGGATAATTATAATTGCTCACATAGATTAATTAGCGATCCTCATTGGAAATCTCAAATAACACACTTTGAGAATTACTCTGAATCAAAGGTTGCTCTCGATTATATTTGGGAAGATATTCCGCAAATTCCAAAAGAAGAATATTCCAGTATCATTCCTTATGAATTTCCTGGAAAAACTTATATATCACAGGATGGAAAAATAGGTGTAATTTTAGGTTTATATGATCAAATAGATTCAGGATTTTATTGGGGACCAGCACTAACCGATATTCGAATTATTGATGTAACCAGCCGTAACATAATTAGTAAAATCCCCGCTTTAGAATTAGAAATTGTTGGAGGAGGTGGAAGTGATAGAGTTGGTAAAGTTGATTTTAGCTTAGAAGGTGGTGGATATAGATTATTAGTTTCTTATGAAGATTTTAATGAAGATGGTTTTCTTGATCATGTTGGCTTTTTTTATCCAGAAATGACTGAAGGACTATATAATCCTAGTTTAGCTCTTAGAATCTATAGTGGTAATTCTGGGGATTCGGATCCAGTTATTCTATATAGTAATAGTTTTGAAGATTTAAGGTTCAGCAATGAACCTTTTGAGAAATTTACATTCCCATTTGCTTCAATTGACGATATTAACAATGACGGATTTCCAGATGTCATTATTGGAGTCCAAGTTAGTGGCGTTGGTTCTCAAAGCTACAGTTATTGTAAGGGATCTTATCTTAACTTCTATGATATTCAAAATAGCAATGAAAATGAGCTAAATGAATTAACTGAATATAAATGGGTATTAGATCCTTATAAATGCTTATTTCAATATTATTCGCCAAGTTATGAATTTATATTTGATACTGAAAAAATTGGAGATATAAATGCAGACAACTTTAGTGAGGTGTATATTTCTCGCAATAACTATGTTAAAACTGTAGATGGTTATAGTGCTAGATATTTAAACATTCCAACAACAGAAATTCTTGATACCATTAATCAAAATATAATGTACAGATTTAATATGGATGTTGATTCAATCTATCCTACAATTGATTTAAATGAAGACGGCAACAACGAACTTGTGATTGCAAGTGAAGGAATTATATATTGTGTAAATTCAAAATTTGGTATTCAAATTTTAAAGCCTAAAAGTAGACAATCAATGGAATCCCAGGGATTTGATATCGAATGGGATACAGATTCAACTTATGACTATTTTGAAGTATTTATAGATGGAGTTAGTCAGGGTCCTACTACAGCTAAAAAGATTCATGTATCTCTTGGTTCTGGATGGAGACAAATTAGTATTATAATGCAGGACACTAGTGGTTTAATTACCACATTTAGCTCTATATCTGTCTTAGTTCCCCCTAATGAAACTCATTTGATTTTAACAATCATATTTTTAGGTGCTATTGCTGGTTTATATGTGGTTTATAGAAGATATAGTAAAAAGAAAGAAGATTTGGTGTTAATTGATAGAAAAATCAAAAAAGAAGGTAAAAATAAATGGGTATTAAAAAAGAAAAATTGACATTTGAAATTTGGAGTCACGAATTAACGAAAATCTACGGTAAAGGAGAAGAAGCGTTAGAAGCTGTATCAGAAATAGATCTACGTGTAAAACCAGGGATTCATGGATTCCTTGGACCAAATGGAGCGGGAAAAACAACAACTCTCAGTATGTTAGTAGGTGCTATTTCTATAACAAAAGGTACCGCTAAGATAAGAGATATTAAAGCAGGAACTGTTACGGCTAAGCAAATAATTGGGTTTTTACCTCAGGATCCTGTTTTTTATACCGAAATGACAGGTGAAGAATATTTAGTATACATGGGACAATTAGGAGGTTTACAAAAGCGGAACGCTCGAAAAAAAGCTCAGGAATTATTAGAGTTTTTTGATCTTTTTGAATTTCGAACAAAAGAAATTGGGACTTATTCAGGGGGGATGAAACAAAAGGTTGGTATTGCTGCAGCATTGATTCATGATCCTAAAGTCCTAATCCTTGATGAACCGACTGCTAATTTAGATCCACTTGGAAGAGCAGATGTTGTAAATAAGATTAAAAGCTTGTCTGATAACTTAAGCGTTTTTGTTTCAAGTCATATTTTATCTGAAATTGAGCAAATGTGTGAAGAGGTGACAATGATTGATCGCGGTAAAATTGTTATTTCAGATACTATCAGAAATATAAAGAAGAGCTTTATTAGTAATCTCTTTATTTTAGACACTGATATTAATGATAAATTTGTAGAACAATTAATTGACAAAGATTTTATCGAAAGTATTCGGATTGATGTGACAGATAGAAAAATTCATATTATTCCTAAGGATTCTGAAAAACTACGAAGAATTATACCTCAAATGCTTGTTAAAAACAAGGCTATTTTATATACTTTTTATCAGCCAGAATTATCATTACAAGATATTTTTATGGAAATAATGTCAAAGAAGGAGGAGAATTAATAATGGAAGAACCAAAGGTAAATTTTATTCAAAAATCAAAGAATAATATAAAAAAAGTAAATTTTCGTATAATACAACCTATAAAAACTTGGTTATCGAAAAATGTGTTTAAAAGAACTACAATTGTAATAAAAAAAACATTTCAGGATATTTTTTCATTCAAGAAATTCATTGTTATGATCGTAATAATGCTACTGATTCCATTTTTGTATTTTATGGGGGGTTCGGCAGTTAATTTCGGTTTAATATCTCCGTTTCATGCAGCGACCGTAATTAGTATGTCTTTAGTTTTTCCATTATTTTTTTGGTCTTTGGGCTTAGCTTATACAATTTTTATCGGAACCTCTGGAGCACCACTTATTGCTGAAGAATTAAAATCAGGAACCATGTTGATATTAATTAGTAAACCTATTAGCCGAATAAAAATATTTTTAGGCAAATACATTGGGGTGTACCTATTTGGGATGATATTGAGCTTTATTTCTATATTTGTTATTGGGTGGATGGGAGTGTTACTTCGATCCAGAAATATTGAACATTTTATTAGTCTAATACCATTCTTAACTGCGTTATATCTATACAGCTTGTTAATCTTATTTCTATTTACCAGTATTACAATGGCATTATCATCGATTTTTAAGAAATCAAGGAATGCATCACTTGGGATTTTGTTAATTGTAATTTTTTCTTATCTCGCATTTCTAATAATTAGGCAAATAGCAGGACAATCCTATGCGATATTTCAACTATATCATTTTGATCTGGGCTACCATCTTGGAAATATATTTATTTTATTCATTGAAAGCTTGGATGCAATCCCACCTTCGACGAGCTGGCAGCAAGTGTTTGGATTGCTGACGGGAGTATTTACTATTGACTCACCAACTGATCCTGACCAAAATATCAATCTTGGGGGTTTTGAAAAAACAAATTATTATTTGCCAATAAATTCTCTATTGATATGGCTTTTAATTGCGATTTTACTTTTGATATTTGGTCTAATAAGCTTGAAAAAAAGGGAAATATCTGTTTAGGTTATTAAGTTAAATTATTATTTTTTTTTATTATTTGATTAAATTTTAATTGAAAAAAAAGTAATTTAAAAGTTTGAATAAATCATAAATTTATTCCCAGACCCAAGAGAATAAATCTCAAACTTTCCACCGCGTTTGGTTTCACAAAACATCTGGATCATTGGAAATAGATAGATTTGGGTTGTAATTTGGGTATTTTTATCTTTTTCATTTTTTCTATAATCACTCCTTGCAGAACTTATCGTTTTAGTTATATTTTTATTAATATACCCCAAACTAGCCTCAGCTTTTGATTCCAAATCTTTAAAATTACTGAATTTAATACCTTCAACATCTTCAATCATTTTATGAAGATCATCCCCAATCTCTTTTTCGTACTTTGTCTGTGCGCTACTATGAAGAAAAGGAATTCCCGTGACTACAGTCTGAAAGGGAACGGGTAGAGTTTCATATTTATACATATTTTTATGACCACCACACTCTTTACAGGGATCCGTTCTAAATCCTGTTCCATTACAGACACCACATGGATATGAAAATGGTTTTTTCTCTTTTTTTTGTTCTTCACCAACTAAAACTGTAAACGTTTCCTCGATCTTTCCAGTTCCTTTACAAGTTTTACATTTATTTTCAAGATACCCCTTACCTTTACAGTTCTTACAAAGAACTGCCTGAATTGACTCAAATTGAGGAACTTTTTCATCATCTTTCCAATTTTCTTTGTTAATTTTTCCAGCACCTTTAAAAGAATAGAATTGCTCTCTTCCTACTCTTGGAGCAGTAACTAAATTTTCCTCCTTTCCTTTTGGTGCAGGTCCAAGAGATTTTTTAATTGCAAAGTATATCGCTGATTCTTTCATGGTATCTTTTACATATTCTGCTGCACTTACTGCATCTAAGGAAAAAATAGAACCTTTAGTTCCAAATTCTTTCTCCATTTTCTTACGATCTTGTCTTACAGCTTTCTGCTTCCACTTTACCCAAATATCATCAAGGTTAGGTGTTTTTATTCTAACATCTGGCAATTTTTTATCACTTTTTATTTTTACTTCAAAATTTCGTTAACTTCATTTAATTGTTTTGGAATAATAAAAATATAAAATAGAATGATTTATAATTTTTATAAGAAGAAAATTTTAAATCAAAACCATATAAAAAAAAAGAATTTAAAATGTCTGCAGAAGAACGTCAGTCAGTTGAATACTTCCTTGAATGGGTTAAGGGTGACTCTTTCGCACAATGGGTTGAACATTTTTTAAATCAAGGAGATGAAGGGAAACTTAGGCAAGTCAAGGGAGTGTACGATAAAATCAAACAGCTTTTTGGCTTTTAATTATCTTTACTTTTTTATTTACTTGTTTTTTGTGTTTCTTCATTATAAAGGAAAAATTGAAGTTCATTATAACACTTTATTTCATAACAATTTAATGTTATGAAAGGTATAATCTTTGAGTCTAGCTTCAAGAAATTTTTTTATTGTTTTTGATAGAAAGGATACAACTAAGACGGATATCCAGTTCAATGTAAATTTCTTTTACCTTAAATCATTTAAAGAGGAGAGATTTACATTTACATATGTGAATGAACCATTTTTCAGAGGGAATGCTCTTTTTGGGTTAAACTTCAAAGAAAAAATAAGATGCTTAAGTTTCAATAAGATTGATAAGGAGGGGATTATTTCTCCTGTAAATCCTCGTCTTTTCAAACAATTTTTAACATCTAAATATAACAAATTTATTGCTTTTTCAAGTCAAACTTCTCTCAATAATTTTCCAGCAATAAAAGAGATGCTAATAAGTTTTCAATTTAACAAAAATAAGATAATTAGACTAACTTTTTGTCAATCTTGTTTAGACTCACAGAAGTTTACAATTTTAAACGACAATCTTCAAATCAAATCATTTAATAATCAAATCTTATGTTCTGATTGTGCATATACTATTATTCTGAAGCAAGCAAAACTAAATGGTTTTATTACTCAAGGTAAAATCAATCCAAAACTAAAGAACTTTTTTATGCATTTGATACTAAAATTTAAAGATGTTTCAAAGGTATTATCAGTGTTTCGGGCTGATTTTGATCCTGTTGTCAACAGAGAAATTACTCTCTATGACATCGAAAAGCAAACTCCAACAGGAAAAGAAAATCTTAACCAGAAGTTTGACGACCTCGAAATACCCCAAGATTTTAAGAATATATTCAAAAACTTAAACTTACGTTTCTTATTACCTATTCAAGCGATATCTATAAGAAAAGGTTTATTAAGTGATTATTCAAATCAATTGGTAATAGCACCTACTTCTGGAGGAAAAACATTAGTTGGTGAACTAGCAGGTATTTCAAAAGTTCTTGAAAATCCAACCTCTAAAATGCTCTATTTAGTCCCAATCGTGGCTTTAGCTAATTTAAGAACTGAAGAATTTAAAGAAAAATATAAATCACTAAACTTAAAAGTAGTAATAAGGATTGGTGAATCTTTATTTGAGAAGAGGAATAAGAACAATCAAAAAGATCTAGTAAACGCTGATATTATAATAGCCACATATGAATCAATTGATCATATTCTACGCAGTGGAAATAAAGTTGCTTTAGGAAATGTTGATACTATTATTATTGACGAAGTTCAAACTTTAATTGACTCAGAAAGAGGTTATTTTTTAGATGGATTTATTTCTCGGTTGAAGTTTTTATATAAAGAAGCTCAATTTCTATTTTTAAGCGCAACTTTAGGGGAACCAAAGTTATTAGCTGATAAATTAAATTGTAAATTGATAATGTATAATAACAGACCTGTTCCAATTGAAAGGCATCTACTATTATGTTTTAGTGAAACGCAGAAATATAAGCACATTTCAAAGTTAGTAAAATCGGCTTTCTTGAAAAAATCAAACTATGGATTTCGAGGTCAATCAATAGTTTTTTCAAATACTCGGAAAAAATGTGAAAGTATCGCATCCTACTTGCAAAATAGAGGAATCAATGTAGTTGCGTATCATTCTGGTTTAATGAATGAAGAGAGAAAGATTGTTGAAGAAAAGTTCCGAACTCAAAAAATAATGGGTGTAGTTGCTACAGCAGCTTTAGCGGCGGGTGTGGATCTTCCAGCAAGTCAAGTAATTTTTGAATCTCTGGCTATGGGAATAAAATGGTTAACAGTTGCAGAATTTGAGCAGATGCTTGGAAGGGCAGGGAGATTAAAAAAGCACGATAGAGGTTACGCATATCTCCTAATTGAAACAGGTCAAAAATACTCTCCTAAAATGAAAGAAACGGAAGAAGAGATTGCGGTTAAATTATTAAATGGAAAGATTAAAGATTTTGAATTGCCACCAGATCAAATTAAATCTTTAACGGAATTGATAGCTTTTATTTCTATGTTTAACAACGGTGTTGAAAAAGAGGAAATTTACGATTTTTATAGACTTTTAATCAACGGTGAATATGATTTAGATGTATTTTTAAAAAGACTTAATAAACTAAAACTTATAAGAAAAAAAGAAAACCAACTTTATAAGTCAACACGTTTAGGACAAGCTGTTGCTAAAAGTTTCTTAACTACTAAACAGTGTTTAGAAATAATAGAAGTGATAAATAAAAAGGAAAAATCCATAATTGAAGTTGCTCTGGATCTTAAACCTATTAGAAATGTATATCTATCAAAAGGGATTGTAGCAGATTTAGCAAAAAATGTGAATATGAAATATCTTAGTAATAATTTATTTTCAGGTTCGGTTCTATCTCTAATGCAAGCCGAGAATGTCAAGAAGAGAAAATCTTTCTCGCGTGAATTTATCGATTTCATCTCGAAATGGTTAAATGATATCTTTAATTGTAGTTGCAAAGATTCACCTTATTGCGATTGTGGGAAGCTAAATTTCGAAAAAATGATCTTAAATTCACGTATAAAACAAAAATTAACAATTGAGGAAATTTGTAGAACTTTTGAAGATGAATATAGAATCAAGGTTTTTCGTGGGGATATAATTTCATTTTTTGAGGAGTTTATTCATAGTTTAGAAAGTTTGAAAAATATTGTAGAAGAAATCCCTAAATTAGATCCGAAATACTTAGAGGAGAAAGAAGAAATTCCAAATATTATAAAAATGATAAAAAGCCCGTGAGTTTCATTCAAATTATAACATTCATGTTAAATATCTTGAAAAGAACGCAAATGGAAAATTAAAACTTGCATAAGTTCATTATGGAATGAACTTTCCTCAAAATAATGTTTCAAAAAAACTTCAAAACAAGTAGTCTTACAATATTTATTTTTTGGAGAATTAATTTAACTATAGCTTTTAATGAATTTGTTATTTTAATTATAACACCTATCGTTTTAAAAAAGTAGATCAAAATGGGGGATTCCTTTACAAAGAGTTTCAGAGTAAACGAGTATATAACACTTAAATTGGAGTTTGGGAAGACTTTCATTTATCTAAAGGACAAGAAGTTCTTACAGTGTATTAGGTTAGCGTTAAACTTAAAAAAAGATGATCACCAAATTTATGATGCTATTGATTCCATAGATGAAGCTGCTGAAGTTTATAAGCTAACATTATGGCGTAATAAAATCGTAGAAGGTCCAAAGGCTATACCTTCTGTCATAGAAAATGAGACAATAGCACCTGAAGAAGAATTTTGGGGGCATTGTTCTAATATACAGACATGGGTAGAACTTAATTATAATACTCGAATATTGCATTCTAATTTATCTTTTTATTTATTATTAGCTCTGGCAAAATTAGGTGATAAAAAAGCATCTAATGTGTTTAGGGAGGAGGTTGCTCAAAGATTTGAAAGTGGATACCTTCCTACACAAATTTCATTGATAAATCAACAACATCTATTTTACTTGAATAAAGAACAGTTAGAAAGTATTATTAATTTAAAAAAAATAAATTATTTGTTAGAAAAATTCCCTAATGATATGGTTCTCAAGAGCGAGTTAGGATTAATCTGTGGTAAATTGAAGTTGGATAATAAAGCTTTAAGACTAATAAAAGAAGTAGAAGATTTTAATCCTAAGGATTATTCCATATGGGAATCCGTTGGTCGCTATTATTATGGAATTCTACATGATAATGAGAAGGCAATCAGAGCATGGAAGCGGGGACTAGATTTGAAACCTGACTCTTATTTTTTACTGAATCGGCTTGGATATATATATAGGATATTAAAAAAATTCAAAAAAGCTAAAATTAGTCTTGAAAAATCATTAGAATTAAACTCCACATTTTCTTGGACATTGACAAATTTAGCTATCTTATACATGGAACAAGGAGAAAACAAAAAGGCTAAAATTTATTATGAGAAGGCAATTGAAAATGATCCTTTCCAAGAAAGTGCATATAGCAATTTGGGGGAACTTTACTATCTAGAGAAAAAATATAAAAAAGCAGAGTTATTATTCCGAAAAGAGTTAAAAAATCATCCCGACCACTATGGAGCGTTGTATTATATGGGTTGCCTCTATAATAGGAGAAAAGAGTATTTTCACGCTATCAAGGTTTTAGAATATGCACTAGGTTATGATGATTCCCAAAAACAATTCTTTAGTATAAATGACCTTTCAATCTACAAACAATTATGTGTAGCGTATTATAGAGTAAGAAATTACAAGAAAGCCCAAAAAATGGTTCTTGAGGTCATTAAACTAAACTCTGATGATAAATGTATTAATTATTTAGAAAACAAGCTGTCAAACACCAAGTGATAATATTTTAGCTATCAACTTAACACAAAACATACATTTCAGGTATTTGAAAGATTAAAAAAAATTATTTCAAAGATAAAATACTAATGAGGTAAAAGTAATCAGATAGTAGAGATTTCTATTATGTCTTTATCAATTAGAACATAATCTAATCCAACTTTTTTACGTTTTTGACGCGAACTAGCTCTTATTATTATTGCGTGATCGAACAATTCGTAGAAAGATTTATGAATTTTGATGGCAGCATCTTTAATTGTAGAATTCTCCTCCATAATTAATGGTTTTTCTGCAATATAACCCCCCGCGCTCATTGTATAGATTCTTATTTTTTTTAAGTATTGTAGCATTATTTCACCAAAATCTTGAGGAAAATTCCCTTTATGAATACTTGTTCCGATAATTAGTGGGAATTTCTCCGAATATTCGTGTTTTAAATTACTGAAAATATCCTCTGTATTAGAAAGATCACCCTTAGTAGCAATTATTATTGCTTTTTTGTAAACAACAGAAGGAGTTAATGCATCTATTATATCATCAAGGGAGATTGGGCCACCATAAATTTTCACTATAGCGTTTTTTACTCCGTTTGCATTTACGATTTCTTTAATCTTTTCAGTAAAATCTCTAAGATCATCAACTTTTTTAGCTTGATCCGTTAAATATAGAACTTGAATTTTATTTGAACCAGTTTTTTGAATATTTAATGGGGGTGAGGGTCTATTTATTCTAATATCAGCCTTAGATAATTCACTTAATAATAAATTCATTTGTCCCTCAACATTTCTAGATAAATCAACACACAAGCAGATTAAATCACATGATCTAATTTGAGCCAATATTTCTTTTCCGTTTCCTATACCCTCTGCTGCACCAATTCTTATGCTGGGCATCTCCACAATTTGAAAACGGATTTTATTATAATGGTAAATTCCTATTTCGGGTAAAGGTGTAAATTTACCAATATTATCTTTTGCTGCTCCCGTTAAAAAATTTAACACCGTAGTCTTACCTGTTCCGGGTGTGAAGTAGCTGCTTATCAATATTACTTGAATACCTTCCTTTTTAATTGAAAATGGAGAAACAACTTTTTGAACTGTCCTCTGCCTGGATTTATTATCTTCTACTTCTCTCTTTAATTTCGAAAGACGAGACTTATTTAACGCAACAATTTTCTCAGTTCCTTTATGTTTTGGAACGAGAGATATAAATTCACCTAAAAATTTTATTTTCTCTTCTAAAGATCCAGCATCCAAATAGCGATTATATGCTGCTTTAGCTTCAGCACCAACATTTGAACTCAAAAGCCACTCCCTTATAAATTTTAAAATAAAGATCTAAATCGATCTTCTGTTTTTAATTTTAAGTCTCCTAAAATTCCGTTAATTCGACTCTCAAACTTCTTAAAATATTTAGGTTTTTTTGAAAAAATATCGTTTAATGAATAACGATTTAGAAAGTGAGAGAGAATCTCAGTCAAATATTGTTTTACTACTGTTGTATCTGTTCCTTTTTCGACGATTGCAAATGATAATAGAGGTTGCTTATTTTCAAGTTCGTTTCCGGGAAGACTTAGCATTTCACAAGAACACACTAACTTGAATGAGGCAAGGGAGATGATAGAAATATCATCACCAAATACTTCACTAGTGAAAGCCTCTAACGCCTGTAGAAATCCAGCACGCAAATTGGGATCTAATACATTACCTGAAGATGAATAGTACTTTATTTCAATTAAGTTTTTCATCCCAAAGTTAATACCAACTTCTAATATTGCCATTTTTGTAAAGGAAATTTCTTCTCGAAATCTGAGAAAATAACGTTCAATTTATTGTTTTATAATAAAAATAATTATTTTTATTACTCTCTTTTTTTAAAAATTTAATTCAATATAATCTTAACTGTTTTTGATGTATTAGAAGATTATCACTGATTAATGACTTTTTATTGTATTAAATTGCTATAAATTTCTTTTTTAAGTTAAAACGATCCCCTATTAGTTTTGGGAATAATTCAGTTGATTTTTATATGCTGTAAAAGTATTTCGGAGTAAAAAGTGAACTGTTAGAGGGCCAATTCCTCCAGGAGAAGGAGCAATTTTGCTAATTTTTTCATAAACATCCTCAAAATTTACATCCCCACATAATTTTCCATTGACTCTATTGATACCTACATCGATTATTATTGCACCATCTTTTATTTTTTCTTTAGTTATAAAATTTGGATGCCTTACAGCTACAACTAATATATCTGCTCTTCTCATATGGCTTTCAATATTTATAGTGGATGTATGACAAACTGTAATAGTAGCATTCCGTTTAAGCATCATAAAGATCAAAGGTTTGCCGACTAGGTTTGAACGATTAATGATAACTACTTCTTTTCCTTTTAATTCAATGTTATAATATTCTAGTAATGTAATAATTCCTTTAGGAGTACAAGGTGCTAGAGTTTCGTTATAATCATAAAGTTTACCTTTATTTACAGGGGTTAATCCATCTACGTCCTTTTTTGGGGATATATTTTCAATGTACTTTAATGTATTGGAGGTTTGGGATTTTGGGAGAGGTAGCTGTAGTAAAATTCCATGTATATTATCATTTGAGTTGAGTTTGTTGATTTCTTCGATAATTTTCTCTTTTGAAATATGTTCGTCTAATTCTAAAATTTCTGATCCCATACCTACAGAAGCACTGGTTCTCTTCTTCATGTTTAAATAGACTTTTGAAGCGGGATCTTCTCCAACTAATATAGTTACTAATTTAGGTCTAATTCCTGTTTTTGCAACTACAGAGGAAATTTCATTCTGTAATGCTAAATTCAATTTATCTGCTAAAGTTTTTCCATCCAGTATCTTTTCTTCCATAATTTGGAACCAATATATATTTAATTATTCTGTATTTAAATTTAATAGTTTCAAGTTGGATCTTTCTGATTTAAATAACTATCAACTAATCTTAGATCCGTCTTCTCCGCCAAATGAAAACGCCAATCCCCGCAATTAAACCGATTGCTCCTAGGAGGATTATTAATATCAAGAAATTAAATTCTACCATCCATATATCGATCGCTAATTTACCTAAAGTTGGATCAAAGGTAGTTAAAGTTTTAATGGCAGAATAAGATGCAATTACCGATGAGATGAGTTGATCAGTTCCTTCTGTAATGTCCGCAAAGCCACCATCTTGGAAATATTGTCGAGATAATACCCATTTTGTGGTTTTATCGACATTTAGAAAACTTTCATCAATTAAAGAAATTGCCATGACACAATAGTAGGTGCTGCTTAGTAAAGCTGATTTAGATGTTAGATCAGGTAAGTATCCTCCAACATTATCTATATCTGATGGATTATCGATATAAAAAGAGGTTAGATATGAAAGAGTATTGCTTTTATTTACTAAATCATTAACTGAGTCTAAAAGATCCAAAATAGAGATGGCATAATACGTAGAAAGTAAATTAGAGCTGGTATTTCCATAACCTCCATCTGTATTATTTTGTAGTAAAATCCAGTTCTTATGTATTGCTAAATTTTGTAATGTTTTAGAAGGGGCTAACATTGAATGAATTTGAACAACAAAATAAGTTGAGCTTAAATTCGGTGACATGGTTGTATTTAAATATGAAAAACCTCCACCAACTTGTTCTGTATCATTAAGATATTGGTAAATTTTATTTCTTAAACTTCCGTCGAGTTGATAATCACTTTGAGTAAAAAATAATGATCTTAGCAGGAAATATAAATCATATAGATAAACAGCATCATTATTAAACATCGTATTTATCTCCTCTTCTAGATTTGTTTGAAGATCATCGATATCATGGGCAGATCTCCTTAGATCATCCAAAATTTCTAATGCTAAAGCTGTTGCTTCAAAAGAAATTTCACTTAACCTACCTCTACCATTTTCAAATCCTTGACCCTTAATCTCATTACTATAAATATAATCGGACAGGTGTACTCCTCTCGTTTTACCTAAGACGCTAGGAATTATACTTAATGTAAAGAATAAAATTAGGGACACGATTAGAATATTGCGATAATTGCTTTTCAACGAAATCAACCAAATTTTGATTAATTAAATTTTAATTTTTTAAATTTACCTTAAAATTAAAAATTAACGGTATCTAAAGAACTAATTCAAGATAAAAAAGAGAGATATTTAAAGAATGAATTTAAAAACTAAAAATTCATAAAATTTCACTTATATCTCTGTAGAGTAGATCACTATTAGATTGAAACTGCTCATGTGTAATAAAGAGCTTTTGAAACGAAGGTAAACTCCCTAAAATAGCTGCACCATTAAAAATCGCAAATTGAAAATTATCAGGAATAAAGAATTTGATATCTTTGCTAGACGCTTCCTTATATTCACCAAAATCCGGTACAGGTGTTTTTTCTACTGAGAGTGTAGGTTTCTCCAAAATTTCAACGGATTTTCCGCAATAAGGACAAAATAAGGAAGAGGAATCTTGTATTGCCTTTTTGCAATAAGGACATTTTTTTTTTTTCTTTTTTGAACTATTATTTAGATTTCCAGAGGAGAGATCGATCTTTATTTCAGGTAAGCCTAACCTTCCCCCACAAGAAGGACAATGTTCAACACCCTTTGATAAATCTACCCTCTCACCACAATGACTACATGTGTCATACTGTTTTTTAGGAATCTTTACAGCTTGAAGTTTAATCAATTCTGTCTTAACAGAGGATAAGGTCACTTTTTTTTTCGGGATTGAACCTAACTGCGGTAAAGCTGCATTCAACTCTGATTGAAGTCTTTGTTCAAAACCACTATAAGATAAATTTCCTCCTGAAAAGATAATATGAGATAATAGATCATTCCAATATTTGTTATCCAAGGCTTTTAAACTAGATATTACTGCCTGTGTAAGATTCATGACATTACTAACTCCCAGCATACCTGGATTAAAAAGTACTTCAGGTGCTTGATAAAGAACATGATTAGCAATATTTATATTTGAGCCATCTGGCATTGCAACAGAAAAACTCTCCCCCGTTTTTGGTGGATCATTTGGATCAATGACAAAATAACAATTTTTTTCCTTAATTTCCTGAATAATTTCATCAGAAGCACCCGAGGAAATATTAACTCCCTCTCTCATTAAGAGGTTTTTTAGGTTATTATTAACATCTATTCCTGCTAATTGTATCTTTTGGACAGCTTGATCTTGCATTACTCCGTTAATGATCGGAGCAACCCATGTTAATCCATCACCAGATTCTATAACTAATCCCGTAGTTAGACCCACACTGAACAATGATAGTATAGGCGTAGGCATCATTATTAGACTTTTAATACCATGTGTTTCAAATAATAATTTAGCAATATATTCTTTAGTTTCCCTATGCATAAATGGGGATTCGCAATAAAAGACAGGATAATCCGAAAGAGATTCTATTCTTAGTAGAGTATAAAAAATATAATTTAAAATCTCAAAGTAGGAATCCCAATTCATTATCTGGCCACGCTCTATTGGATGAGTGATTTTAAGAACACCACGCATTCTTGAGACGTCGTTACCTACATATATGCTCCTAGCAGTGACGTCAACCATCACAGATTTATATTTTTCAGTTCCAGTTATGCATGGGAATACAAATCTAGGACCGGGCTCTCCTGCAAATCCAATCTTTACATAAGCAGAGCCGATATCTAAAATAATTGGTGTGCCAGCTAAAGGTAATGACATTTTGACTCAATTCTGTTTTTTTATATTAAATCCAATTAATTACAAAACTTATGATTTTGAAGTTTTTATAGTTTTATTAAAAAAATTATTGAATAATTAATTTTTCATAAATTCATATAATTTTTTTAAAATTTGGTTTTGTACGATCAAACCAATTAACTGTTTAGTATCATTTACAACAGGTAAACGTTGGATATTTTTTTCAAACATCAATTTTAATATATCTTTAACCGTTTCATCTCTTTTCACAACAAAAGGTTCAGAAGTCATTAAATCTTTAATTGTAGTGTTTGGTGATTCTAAACTCATAGCAAACCTAGCTAGTCGTATATCTCTTTGGGTGATAATACCGATAAGTTGCTTATTTTTCTGATCTTTACCGACAGGAAGACCACCTATTTTTTTTCTTAACATTAAGAGTTCTGTTTTGCTAATTTTTTCATCTGGGGTTACGAAAAGGGGATTTTTAACCATAATTTCTGAAACTTTTATTTCACCGAATTTTTGTAAGTGATCATCCCCCATTTCTAATCCTCGCATTGAAAAAATTTATATTGGGTTTAAACAAACATTTCCTATTATATTTTACTTTTATTATTGAAACTATTCATTGACCGAATTAAAAATTATTTATTAATTGGTTTTCACCGTTTCTTCAAGATTTTGTTCAATCCTTTTTAATTCTTTTGAGTAATCATTATATTTTTGCAAAAGATATCTCCCCCACTCATTTAATTTCACCCACCCGCCGCCGCCTGAGCCGCCTTTACCAGTAACAACAACGGCCATTCCGGTCCTATTTTCAATTCTCTTCAGTATATTCCATGCATACTTGTAAGAATAATCACACTCTTTAGCAGCTTGAGTTAAAGAACCATTTTTATTACTCTCGATATTGTTAAGCAAATTAGCCCAACCTTTGCCTAAAATATTTTTGGGTTTTTTATCTTTGTCTTTGGTTGATTGTTCTGGATCAGTATCTTCGAATTGTAACCAAAATTTCACACCAAAACTAAGTTTAGATTTTAATTTCTCAATTTTGGGTTCTTTAGCCATAATTATAAATTATTTTTTGATATTAATATTAATATCTTTTTAAAGAAAAACATTAAATTCAAGCTAATTTTTTATGGTTAAGAGAATGAATCATCATGTTTTTTACTAAAGACGAATCCGAAAAAATAGGGAAAGAGGTTATTAAAAATCTATTTTTTTTCGCTGAAAATCAAATGCTTGATTGTAACCAATACATTATTAAAGATAATGACACCGGGGAACTAACTTTATTTGATGCAGGAAATGCAATATCTCTGAATGGTTTATTTAAAGGTATGGAAAAATTAAATCTAAATTATGAAAACATTACTAAAGTGTACCTGACCCATTCTCATGTTGATCACGTCTTAGGGCTCTATAAACTAATACAATTGATGAAGAATAATCCCCCCGAGATTTTTGCATATGGAACAGCAGCTAGAATATTAGAGGAGGGTAATGAAACAAAGATTTTACCTGTTGTCTTAGGAATAACTGCTAGGAGATTTGGCATTGAAATAACACCCCTAATGGTTAACGATTTAAGCCAAGTTAAAGAAGTTGAGATATCATCAGAATTCAGTTTCCAGATCTTCCATACTCCTGGTCATTCTCAAGGTTCAATATGTTATTATGAACCAGAAAAAAAAATTTTGATACCAGGGGATTTAATTTTTAAAGGAGGTAGTTTTGGACGATATGATTTTCCAGGTGGCTCATTACAAACATTAGTAAATTCAATACAATTTGTGAATAATTTAGATGTAATATATCTCCTTCCGGGTCATATGGGAATAAGTGAAAACGGAAATAAAAATATCAAGCTTTCATATAGGATGATTAAGTCAATGGGCTCTTTCTGTTAATAGGAAAAGAGATTTACTTCTAACAAGTGTTCATTGAGTTATGAAATACGTTCTGTAATATTTATCCTCTATATCAGTTTACTTGGGTCCACAATCTAGAATTTCACTTTACTTTTTCTATTTTTAAGGTGAATCTAAACGATACTAATATTTAAATAACACATCCATCTATTATTTCTTATAATTCTCTTTAAAATATAAAAAAATAAGGATTAGTGAAAATTTATTATGTCTGAACAAAAATCAGCAAAACACCCAAGTGAAATATTTATTAGGAGTTTCCCCAAAATCATTTTTTTCTGGCCTCTGTTATTCACTAGCTTCATTCTATGGATAATTCAAGCCTTGAGTACCGATCCGGTTGTGGGTTCTGTGTTAGGCAATGTTTGGTTTATAGTCTTTTTTGTTAATATATTTGTAACTGCATTTGACTTTTCTTCCACCAAATTCTTTGTTTTAATATTAGCGATTGTAGTTATTCTTCTACTTGTAATTTTCTTAGTTATTCCAAATTTCGCGATAAATTTAGGGATGATACAAATCGACCTAAGTTTATCGTGGCAATTCTATATGGTAATGACAGTAATTCTGCTTTTCATTTTAGGAATTGTAATTATAAGTACAAGATTCGAATACTACAAAATTGAAAGAAATGAAATTATTCATAAGAAAGGTATTTTTAGCTCAGCTGAAAGATTTCCAGCAAAAAGTTTACGTTTCAAGAAGGAGATTCCTGATGTGTTTGAATTCTTCTTGCTACGCGCCGGCCGCTTCACCATTATGCCTGGAAAGGCCGATGAAGTCATGATCTTAAACACCGTCTTAAATATTAATAAAGTAGAAAAACACCTTGATTGGTTACTTTCTCACGTGTCGGTCGAACCAGACGAAGTTGATTAAAATTAGTTTTAATTTTTTTTTAATATTTTCCTTCTTTTGATTTTTCGGAATGGTTAAATTTAAGTTGTTAAACGCACTTTTAAATACATCCATGTCTCATCAACCAATAATACTGTTTGATTTTGATGGCATTATTATAACTCAAAAATCTTTAGAATACACAGCCTCCTTATTTTTAAAAAAACGATTCTACAAATGGAAAAACACAGAAAGTTTAAGGCTTATTGATTTTGCAAGGATTTTTGAAGAAGCAGATTCAAAAAATCGAATAAAAGCATTATTAAGAATTATTAAAGAATATAAAACTTACATTCCAAGTTTATGGAAGAGATTGCTATTTTTTATTAAATTCAGACGAACTTACCCAAAATATGAAGAATATGAAACACTAAAACCAAGTTTGGAAGATGTGTTAATAAAACTTAAAAAAGGGAGTTTTATTCTAGGGGTAGTGTCTAATACTAGCGGGGAAAGGATGAAAAATTTTATAAAAAAATTTAATTTAGAGCGCTTTTTTTCAGTGTTTATTTCCCGAGATGACACACCTTATAGGAAGCCTGATCCGTATCCAATATACGTAGCTTTAAGGGAAATCAAAAAGAAATTTAAAATTCCAATAGAGAAAGAAAATGTTTATTATATTGGAGACCTTCCTCATGATATTCTATGCGCAAAGAACGCAGAAATTAATAGCATCGCTTCACTATCGGGTCACGGCACTGAGAAAAGTTTAAGGAATTCACACCCGACCTTTTTAATTCAAGACTCTAAAGATCTTATAGATCTTGAACCATTCAAAAAATTCTTATTAGATTAAGGATTACTTTGCATTATACTTGTTTAATCCTTGAGAAAAATGTTTAACTTAAAAGAATTTCAAAACAATTTGGTTCTTGAACCTATAGTTGATAAACTTAACAAATTTCTAAGTAAAAATAAAACTCAAAAAATTTTAAAATTAATTGTAGAATTAGGTAATTTATTAGATCACCCCGAGCATAGTGTTCCTGTGACATATATCCTAAGTATTTTAGCTGAACATAACATTAGTCTACTTTCTCAAGATCTTATCCAAAGGATTGAAATTTTTCTTAAATCAGACAACGTAAAACTTAAAATCAATTCCGTTATAATTTTTGGGTTTTTCCTAATTGCAGAACCGAAATTGCATACAAAGTATTTTAAGGAAATTGCGAAATTATTATCTGATGATTCTAAAGATATTAGAGATAATGTTAACTATTTTCTAATAGAAATTGTAAAAAATGACCCAGATTTAGGCAATACGATTAAAGATATTGTAGTTAAAAGTCTCACTCTTGAAGATAGCAAAGAAAATATATTGTCTTTATTGAACATACTCGGGTTTTGTAAAGAATTAAATTTTGATGAGTTATTTCAGTTTCGAAGAATTTCAAAATCATTGATTTCTTCCTTCTATGATGATAAAAATCCTGAAATATATCATAAATTATTGACACTGATTAAGAGATTTTTGCCCGCTTTAGCAAATCAATTACTAGAAACACTTGAAATTACAAAATTGTTAAAAGCGTTAGACAAACAATTCCTTATGAAAAAATCAAATTTCTCAAAGGTCTCAAAAAATAAAGGTACAAAATTAAAAGAATATTTAAAAAAGATTAACAAATCAATTGAGAGAGAAAATAAAACTTCTTTTTATACAAAAACCAATAAAAATATTATATTTATTTATGAACTTGAATCTAATAAACTAATTAAGTTTTTTGAAGGAGAAATGAATATATCTAATAAAAAATTACGAGATATTTTCTCCGAAATAATACAAAATGACACAGAATTAAAGATTTTTGTAAGAACGTTAATAAAACTAAAAATAATTAATGGATATTACTCTGATATAGGATTTTTTTATCCAACCAGCTATATCAAATCAAGTTTAGTAAATGATCTAAACCAAAAAGGAATTATAAGATTGAACAAATTTAATTACGCACCCCCGCAATTCCTAAGAGATATAATAAAGGATATAAGAATTTCACAAAAAGAGGTTTTACTTCTTGGGAAAAATAAAAATTCCTATTATTCATTAAAAATGATTCAGGAACAAATTAATAAAGAAGCGACTAAGAATAGTGTTGTCGATTTAAAATTATATAGAGCGAGACTCACTGAAGAAGATTTTATTAATCTTATTAAGAAATTACCAAGAGAATATCTATCTAGTTATCGTAAAGGAACTCAATGGTTGACTAACTTAGGTGCTCTTAAAATAACAAATGAAATTAAAAATTCAAAAATTTTTGGATTTTTTGACATTTCTAAAAATTCAAATAAACTAAAAATTGGACCAATGCTATTATTTGATGTATTTATTAGCATCGTTGATGATAGAAGTGGGATCTGGGATAAAAAAAAGGAAGTTTTTTACTACTCTAAATACATTGCAGAAAAAATAGAAAAACTGAGTTCTATTTCAGATGATGCAGAAAAGAGAATACAGATTGATCAATTAGCTAAAAAGCTTAATATTAATAAAAATCACATTGAGAGTAAATTAGATGAGAATCTTAAATTAATTGCAAAGGAAATAATGAATAAAGATTATATTGTAATTCGAGAATATCTTGAAAAAACGGGAATGGATATAGAAGCTTTTATGGTTTTTATTGAAGATTTAGGAATTACTTACTTTAGAAAAACAGAACGCCTTATTTTTAAAGAGGAAAAAATTGAAGAGGAGAAGAATGATATCAAGCTTATGTTAGTGAAGCAATCAAAATCGGTAGACTATCTTAATCTGGGTAATTTTAGCATTAAATCGAATTTAATTAAAGATTTAATTTATGATTCACTCAAGGATGGAAAATTGAAAGGGTTATTCTATGAAGATGAAGGAGAGATTCTTTTTTATACAGAAGGAGGAATTAGCAATATGATGTTAGAAAACAGTTTTCTTTTTTCATTTAAAGATTTGTTTTATGGAAAAGATTTAAGTTTGGAAGAAATTGAATTAATGAGAAAAATCTTTGACGATTTAGTTGCCAAAAAAAGATTAAAAGGAAGTTTTGATGAGGAATCGCTAACATTCTCTAGTGATGAAGTATTATTTGCTAAGGATTATAATACAGTGTTATTCGAATTTGAGAAAACCGTGAATAGTTACATTCAAATTTTTGATTCGGAATATAAAAAAATTAAGAAAATACTGACTAAAAAAGAAGAAACGATATTCCCGCAAGAAATAAAAATAATACAAGAAATAATTGATAAAATAAACGGGAAGTATGTATGGTGGAGAAATAGTTTAGAAGCCTTTACAACAAAAACCAATGAGAAACTATTAAGGGATCAAGGTGTAAGTATTAAAAAGTATAAAGCTATGTCCCTCGCTAATCAAAAGGAGGAGATCAAATCATTTGAAGAGGATCCAGAAGTAGTTGATCATTTAAAAAACTTCAAATCCTGGGTAAAGGTTTTTAATAATCTTGAAGTGAAATACCCTAGCGTAATTTTTTACCATAAGAGGATAGCCAATAATCCAGAGGATTCGGATTCTGGAAATAAGTTGAAAGGATTATTGGAAGAACTGTTTTTGATTTAGTTTTTTCCTTTTCTATTTTTCTCGATTTGAGAAAGTAATTTATCTACTTCAATCTTTTGATCTGTTACAATTTTATATGTTTTTGGATTCGAAATTCCATTTTCAGCTATTAAACCTTCTTCTTCAAGAATTTTAAGAGCTCTCCAAATGAAATTAATCTTCGAACGATTTGATGCCTTGATATTAAAACATCTTCTAATCCTTTTAGTATTTACAAGGTTAATCTTTCTATCAATTAATCTATTAACCCCTTCAATTGTCTCACTTAAGTTTTTCATGAAAAAATCCATAGTTAAAAGCGTTCCCTCTTAAATGAATATGTTAATTGATTATCTCCTAACAAAATTATAAACACAAAAGTAAAAATGTTTTTTTTGGCTTCTTTTATTTTAAGTTTTTTTGGTTTTTAAACTTTTTTTATTCAGATAAATACTTACTCACGGACTTAAATCTATTAAATTAATAGATGCTATAGGATATAAAGTTAAAAAAATTTAATGACGGAATACTCTTTTGCCACAAAATACTAGAGCGCAATCAAGTTCATCAGCTTTTTTAATAATTGATTCATCCCTTATTGATCCACCAGGATTAATTATAGCTTTTGCTCCTGCTTCAACTGCTGCTTCTAAACCGTCAGGAAATGGGAAGAAGGAATCTGTGCCCATAACTGAATTTATTAACTCCTCTTTATGTCCGAATTCCACTGCTTTTTGGATAGCTAACTTAACTACATGCACTCTACTTTGTTGTCCAGCCCCTATCCCAATTGAATACATTCCATCATCATAAATCTGGGAAAAACATGCAGAATTTGATTTGGCCCATTTTGAAACTTTATAGGCAAAAATCAGAGCCTCCTTCTCATTCTCATCTACTTTCCTTTTACTCACAACATTCCATTCTTTGATCACAGATTTGCTGTCATATTCTTGAACTAATATTCCTCCTAATGTAGATCTCAATTCTAAATTCTTGTAGATCTCATCTCGTTTATCAAGAAAATCACCAAATTTTAGTATTCTCATGTTCTGCTTTTGTTTCAAAATTTCAAGAGCTTCAGGTTCAAATGAAGGAGCTAATAAAACGTCTACAAATACCTTCTCTTTATTTATGATAAAATCAGCGACTTCTGTTTTTAATTCTTTATTGACGCCCCAGATTCCACCAAATGCAGACATTGGATCGCAATTAAAAGCCATTTGGACTGATTTTAATTGATTTTTCTTATCAATCGCCATACCATTAGGAGAAGTATGCTTCAAAATCGCAGTAACATGATGTTCTTGATCAAAATCTAACAACATCTGTACGCAAGAGTCGATGTCAAGGTAATTATTAAACGAAATTTCTTTTCCTCCTAATTGTTCAAAATTATGAAGACCATATTTCGAGGATATGTCTCTGTAGAAGGCAGCAGCTTGCTCCCAATTCTCCCCATATCTACAATCTTGTACTTTTTCATAAACTTTTATTATTTGGTTCCCAAATTTTATATCAGGGTTATAATAATTCTGTAAATAACTGGCAATAGCAGCGTTATAATCTGCCATAATCGTAAAAACATCTTGGGCTAACATAGCTCTAGTTTTGTCAGTAATTTTTCCATCGTTTTCTCTTAATTCCTTAATAATTTGACTGTAATACTTAGTATGGGGTACAACAATCACACCTGGAAAATTTTTAGCTGCTGCTCGGATCATAGTTGGCCCACCAATATCAATCATCTCTAAAGCTTGGTCCAAAGTAATATCGGGTTTAGAAATTGCTTCTTTGAACTGATATAAGTTGCATATTACCATATCTATAGGAGAAATATTGTATTTTTTAGCATCTTCAATATCTTTCTCTACAGTTCTCCGATAAAGGATTCCACCTTCGATTTTAGGATGAAGAGTTTTTACCCTCCCATCAAACATTTCAGGAGACTCTGTGTATTCAGATATTTTAATAAATTCAATTCCATTTTTCTCTAATAGTCTTCCCGTACCTCCAGTCGAGAGAATTTCGACTCCAAAATCATTTACTAATACTTTAACAAAATCTAAAACCCCTTTTTTATCAAATACACTTACTAATGCCCTTTCAATTTTTTTCATAACTAATCATCTTATCTGTTCAATAGTTATTAATAACAATGATATAAAACAAGTAAAGTTTGTTGTTGTTAAAAAATGATTAATAGATCTTTAATAAATGGAAAATTTTAATGGGAAAAATAAAGAGAATTGCGTTAATATTTTCCAATCAAGTCATGTGGGGCTGTTTCACGTTGACCGACAACAGATACTATACCAAGTGGTACTTTCTTCATATCACCAATAGTTATAGCTCCTGCGTAAATCATTCCATTTGCTAAACCTTCCTTTAATGTTTCTAGAACACCCGATACATCCCCCACATAGGGCACATAATTAGATACACCTTCTGTTAGCATTTTTGAGCCTGTAACGTATCTATCTGAAATGTAACCTGAAGTTCTCGCTTGTTCTGAACCCATACCCCGATAAACTTTCACCTTTCTTCCAGCGATGGTGTCTATAAATCCAGGAGATTCCTCCGTACCAGCAAATACATGCCCTGACATTATTAAATCTGCACCTGCTGCGAATGCTTTTGGTAAATCACCTGGATTTTTGAAGCCTCCGTCAGCGATTAATGAAAGTTTAGGATTATAATCAGCTATGGCGTCAGCAACTTGAGCTGTAGCGAAAAGTGTAGGTGCTCCCACTCCTGTTTGTAATGAAGTCGTACAAATTGAGCCAGAACCCATTCCAACTTTTAAGCCAATAAATCGTTCTTCCACATAATCAACTTTAGTCATTAAATATTCAGCAGCTTGGTACGTCCCTATGTTACCTAATACAAAATCGGAGGTTAAAAATTCCATTAATTTTGCTGTACCCTCGATATCATCTCTTTTGTAAAAGTCAGCTACATCAATGAAAAAAACATCAACGTAATTATCGATTTCTTTCAATAAATTTTGAGCATGAGTAGATTCAGGAAAATTAGGAGACAGAGCAAGACCACATAATAGATGCCCCTCTTTATCTTTAGATGCTAATGGAAATTCTGGAGCTAAATCTTTTTTTGTTATTAGTCCTTTTAATAGACCATTTTCATCAATGATGGGTAATTTCTCTTTCCGTGATTCGTAGAGAATTTTCAAGGCAGCTTCCCTCGATGCACCGGGTTTAATAGAAATCACATCTTTAGTCATGTAATCTTTTACAGTACCATTCTTTAATTCATGTTCAAAAAAAGGAATATCTCTTTTAGTAAATATTCCACAAACCCTTTTTTCCTCATTAGTGACGACTATTCCGCTTATGTTATAATTTTCCATCATATACTTGGCTTTCGAGACTTGAGCATTAGGATTGATTGTAGCAACATATTCCGCATCAATTTCAAAAGATCTAGCTCGTTTAACTATTCTACACATCTCCAACTGCCTTTCAAAAGAACAATTGCGATGCAAAACCCCTAAGCCTCCACGTAAAGCTATGTTTATTGCCATATTTTCCTCGGTAACTGTATCCATTGCGGATGACATTATGGGAAGGTTTAATTGATATTGTCCTAATGATGAAGATATATCTACCTCGCTTGGTGAGAAATTTGTAAATCCGGGTAAGATTAACACATCATCAAACGTGGCTATTAGGTCATTAGTATGGATCTTGTTTCTATAATAATCTGACATTGATGGTCCCCGTATTAAATAGATTTTACTAATAGTAAAAAATATTGAATTTTAATAATAAAGATAATTAAGTTTATAAAGCTTTCGCATGATAGGCTCCCATAATTTTGGGGCTACAGAAGATTTTGAAGAAGAAAAAAAATATTAGAATTAAAAAGCAAGTTCTCGTTTTTGAAATATATATAATACTCCAATTAGAGCTATTACTCCGACTGTAATTACAATTAATAGCTCATTTATCGGCATTGTCCCGGAACTAACTATCGTCCCCGCATTCAAATAGTTAAAAAGCGAGAAAAGTTTTAATGGTTCAGCATTACTGACCATTCCTCCAACTCGTACTAAAACATACTGTCCAAAAATCACTATCCCTGCTGCAGGCAACGCTTTCTTAGATTTTAAAAATATCGCACTGCATAGCAGTGAGAGAGCTCCTAATGCAAAGAACAATAACCACACGCCAATAACCGAGTATGTGAACGTAGCAAGATCTATTGATTCACCTATTCCTATTGCTGAAAGGACAACAGCGAAAATCATTAATACCGGATAAAGCAAATTATATGTTAAATAGACCCCAAATTTTTCTAAGAGAAAACGCCATCGCGGAATAGGGTAAAGTTCTTCGGCTACAAAATAAGCAAAATCAGGATTTGTATGCAATTCTCTGTATCGAGCTGCCTCTCCCTTATTAATATGGTTCCAAATGAAAACAGCGATAATAGGGGGAATCTTTTTGGAAAATATCAAGTTGTCTATGATGGTAGGTGTTGGGATTCGATTTGGGTTAGTATAGAGATAACCATCAAAAAGAAACAAGCTACCATAAGGTTCAGTTGAAGGATTGTAGTTTGGGGGGAGATAAATTTTGATTTTAAATTTATCATTAAATTTAGCACTTCTTAGTCGCATTGATACTAATTTTCCCTCGGGGATATTATCTTTTTTTTCTACCCAAGGTTGCGAAGGGGCATCAGGGAGTTCCAATACAGCAAGTTTAACACCCGGTAAAGTAGTAAAATTCTTTTTATTTAAAGGATCGCCCTTACGGGGTGGCATCATGATATCTTTTGGTGGATAAAGAGGTATATTTGCCTTTTGTCTAGTAATTGCATAGGTTGTTCTGGTTTTATTTAGGTAGAAAATAGATTATTAGTAGATATTTGTACCTTGAAGACGAGTGAATTTCCCTCGATGAGGGATCGCTCCTAAACTATTGCTTGTTAAGAGAATCTCATCCGTATCGCTATTTTCTTTATAGAGAAATGTAACTAGTTTATGGTTGGGTTCTCCTTCGATAGGTTCAATAATTGGTGTGCCATTTTCTTCAATTGCTTTCCAAAAGTCAACTATAATTTTCGCTTTTTCTAGGTTATTTTTCGCTCTTTCAAGATCTTCTTTGAGTTTAAGCAATCGTGGGCTAGCAACCCTTCCTTCAAAATCTTTTATCATTATTTTCACAACAATTGGATAATAGTTTATTTATTTTTTTTTATTATCTCATCAAAATATTCTTTCAACAAGTAGTAAGGTAAATCCCCGCTTCTAAGAATTGTATCATGAAAGAATTTCAAACTGAATTTATTACCCATATTTTCTTTCACTTCTCGTCGCAAATCTTCAATTAGGAGTTTTCCAATAAGATAAGAGAAATTCATCCCTGGAGTGGATGAGTATCGCGCTATTTCTGCCTTAGCAAAAGCTTCATTCCGTAATTGATTCGTCATCATCTTAATAGCATCTTCTTGAGTAAGTTGTCTACAATGCATTTGAACATCTAATATGACTTTCAACGCAGAATTTAATTGATCTGCTATTGTCAACATCTCAGCAAATATAGGATCTTTATGAAATCCTTGTTTAAGCATCAATTCTTCACAATAATGAGCCCAACCTTCTATAGTTTCGAATGGATCGATTCTATAAATATCACTAAATAATAATCGAGAAGGAGGAGCAAACTTATTATTACAAGCAAAATCTAAATGGTGCCCTGGATAAGCTTCATGAACCAAAAGATTTGATAATGATGTATATGAACGTTTTAAAAAATTATTTTTTTTTTGTGGAGGAGTGATCATATATAATCCTGGTTGATCTCTACTATAATAAGGTGCTTGAGTAAAAGCGGCAGAAGGGTGGGTATGGATAAGATGCGGCGGGGTTTCAACAATAATCAATTTCTCTTCTTGGAGGCTCAAAAGGTTTTTGGAATTTATAAATTCTTTAGCTCTTAGTACTTCGTTCCGTGAATATTCAAGTACTTCTTGGAATGTAGGGATTAGATCTTGTTCCCAAAAATCTTCTAGCAATTCGTAATATACTTTAGTAGGATCAATTTCCTTAGCAATTTGGCTTAATCTTTCCAGTGATGATTTAATGACACTCCTAGCTTTATTTAAAATTGTTTTTCGATCCCATGGTAACTTACGTAGGATAAGTAATTTATCGAAGTTTTCCTGCCCTAAAGCCCAAGCAAATTCGTTCTCATCAATAGGTAAGCTATTTATCCATTCAATATGTTTTTGGATAATTGATTTACTCTCATTAAAAGCATTTTGAAGCATACTTTTAAGAGTGTTAGGAACCTTGGTCGCTTTATAAAAAGCTTCAGAAATGGTTTGAAACAATTTAGGAGTACTTCGAATTTGTTTTAATGCTAAATTTCTCCACACTATTGGAATCGGAGTCTCATCAAAACGAGATTGAAATTCTTCTAAATATTTTGGTAAATTATTTAGATAAACAACTATTGCTTCAGCAACTTTAATTGTAGGACCCTTCCGCTGGAATAAAAGGAAAATAATTTTTTGAAAATAAGCTAATCCATTAGGAACTTTTTTCCATAACGGATATGCTCCATACATAAAAAGATTGATATCATGATAATATT
>Ga0114923_10000372_pt1 | contig 37171 bp, 31 predicted proteins | sample SumtaG_FD_89578 | JGI IMG/M metagenome (GOLD analysis project Ga0114923, IMG submission 89578) | Deep subsurface microbial communities from Indian Ocean to uncover new lineages of life (NeLLi) - Sumatra_00157 metaG | ecosystem: Environmental > Aquatic > Marine > Oceanic > Sediment | place: near... | reverse complement strand
TGGTAAGCAGTCATTAGAAAAGAGACTTTGTTTAATTGTTTGTTCATGTATATTTTTTCTTAGGCTATCTATTAGTTCTTTAACCAGTTCTGGTGATTTTTTATAATCTTTTAATGTCAACATTTTTTATTTACCTCTAGATATTATATAGAATCTATTGTCTAATATAGGCTCTAAAATCTTTTTTACATATTTCCATTTTAATCTTCCATTTGCACAACCTGGACGTGGCAAAATAACTCTCTTATACTTTGGATTACCGCATATTCTAACCAGTGCTAAAGCACTAGTTTTTATTAACTCAGGACTTGACTTTTCCCACCAGTTGTATTTGGTGGGAAAAGACCATATATCAGTTTTCTTTTTTAGTCCCAAAATTAATAATCCAGGTACATTGCCATTTTTTGTTATATGTTCTGCTAATACTTTGTCTATCTCTGGGAATTTTAGTTTTGCTTGTAATGCACACCCCCTACCCATTACGGCTTTACCATTTCTTTTTATGAAGCTGTTAGTGGTTATGCATATTAAATCTGCATCTTTTTGTTCCCAAAGATCTCCTTTTATTTCTTTCATTATGTCTCCAATTCAAGTTCTTCTATAACTTTATTTTTTAGCTTCTTTTGGTTCTTAGATATAGCTTTTAGAATTCTTTTATTTGCACCCTTTAGAAGAGTGTGACATTCTAGTTCTGCTAACAGATTTGTATACTTGCCTTTTATTGAGCAACGAGCTAATTGTACTTCATCAGGTATTAGTATCTTAGTTATATATGTCATTGTATCTAGTAATTTAAGATCCTTTCTAATCAATTTATTTAATCTTACATATTTACTTTCTGTTTCATTAATATTTTTAGTTACTCTTCTGGCAGTTCCATATTTTTTTATAAGATATGTGGCAAATTCATTGCCTATTCCTTTAAAACCAGCTACATTGTCTGTTCTACACCCTGCAAGTATTTTAATTTCTTTAGCTTGTCTTGGTGTCAGACCTTTTTCTTTTTTTAATTCTTCTTTATCCATTATAAGAAATTCGCCGTCAACATTATTTATAAGAACAAATCTATTACGTATCATAGCAAATGCATCACTATCATTAGTGTAAAAATATCCAAATCTGTTTTTACCATCTAACTTTCTTTTTATGTAATTTGCTATATCTTCTCCTTCATAACCTTTGTGGAATAAATTAGGTATTTGTAATGATTTTAATATTGCTTTAGTTACTTCACTTTCAGTGTGGATATCTATTTCAAGTGGTTCACGCTTTTCTTTATATTGTGGATAAATTGATTTTTTTATAAGAGGATGTCCTTCCCATGTTACCAATATAAAATCTGGGTTGAACTTTATTTTCATGTCTATCATTGCTTTTATAAACCCAAATGGTATGCCGGATATTATTTCTTTATCTCTAAAGGTGGCAGTTAATTTTTGGTGACTGAAGAGTGATTTATATGTTAAAAATTGCCCATCAATTATAAGAAATTTCATAGTTCTATACCTCTAGGATTAATTTAAAAAGTTTATATATTTTGCTGTACGGTACTTAAAGCAATAAAAACAAAAATATATTTTTTCGTTCAAAATACTAACATGGTTTCTATTTGAGTTGATTGGCATTTGTCATATAGAATTTGTTCTGCCATTGTAATTATGTTATGGTTATATAAATTGTAAAAGAAAACTATAGATTTTAGTAGAGTTAATAGAACTTTAGTTCTGGAGGAGGTGTTATGTCTTTTGATGAAAAAGGACTAAGTCTTGAACAATGGAAGGCTGCTGAAATTTTTGCTTTGGGTGTTAAAGTTAAAGATAAGGCTATTGCAAAAGATTGTAACGTAAAAACTAGTACTATTAGAGAATGGAAGAAAAATCCTATATTTAGACTAGCAGTTTTAAAGAAATTTGAAGAAAATATATCAATATTAAGATCAAATAGAATAGGTAACATTACTAAGTTTTTATCTCCCATGTATAAAGCTATTGGGGAAAAATTAGAAGATGAGGAGATGGGTGAAGAATATTCCTTGAAACAACTTGTTGATATGGTAACTAAGCTACATAATGAAATTAGACAAGATTCAGTACAATTTTTAAGAAATAAAGGATTATTGACTATGCTAGCGGAGTATACTGGCAGGGATCCAAGTGAAATAAGTGAAGAAGGTATGGATGTGTCTGATGCTGCTGAACAAAGATATATTAAGCGTAGGAATAAAGCTAAAAAACATTCTGAGAAAAAGGTTGTGAGTATTGCTAAAAAGAGGTCATCAACTGGTTAATATTAATGAAAACAGTTCAAGAGATTTATGCTGGTGTGTTTAAATTTGAGCTTGAAGATGGCACATTTATAGAAACTATAGTTAAGGGTATTTTTAATAATTACTATGAAATTACTGTAACTACTTATTATGAGCAGGTTTTTGATTTAGTGCGACTGTGCGAAAGTATATTTAGATCAAAATTAAGAGTAGTAGATCTTCCTGGTAAATTGATTAGTTGGAAGTTGATATGGTTTAGTGCTAAAGGAATTGAGGAACTTGATAAGAATATATATCTTGATCAATTAAAAGATTTTGATGGTACTGTTCATTAAATTATGAGACGTTATCCTGTAATAATTAAAGAAAAAAAGAAAAAGGAAGTAAAGCGTAGTCCTGTAATTGTTAAGAGTGCAAAGAAAGCAAAAAGAAAGAAGAAAATAAAAAGATATCCTGCTTCTTCCTCAGGTCCATTAATAATTTCCTATGTTGATCCCACCGAAGATCCGCAAGGCTTTAGAGAATCTACTAAAGAAGCTATGAAGAGTTTTGCTGAAGCCATTTCTACCGAAGCTGGTTGGATAGAAAATCTTACAGAAAGCCCTAGTGATGTTGGTTTTGCTCCTTCAGTTTTATATCCCTATCAAAAAGCTCACATGAGTAACTATAACAAGTATCGTTGGATGAATAAAAGCAGGCAGATAGGTGCTAGTTTTGGATTTAGTTGTGAAGGACTTGCTAAATGTCATTTGTTAGATCATTATACAAAAATATTTGTTAGTTATAATCAGGAAGAGGCTAATGAGAAAATTAATTATGCTCGTTCATTATATGAAAGTTTGCCTTTTAAATATCAACGTAAATTAACTGTAGATAGAGTGACTGCTTTAGAATTTGAGAAACGAACAGTTGGTGGCCGTCGTTGTATTACAAGATTAATTTCTCATCCTCAAAGGGCTGTACGTGGTAAGGGAGGAAATGTTGATGTTGATTTAGATGAGTTTGCACATTTTACTTGGGATACAAAAATATATGTGGCTGCTGTGCCAGTAATTACTCGTGGTTTTGGTCAAATTACAGTAGGGAGTTCTCCACTTGGCAGATTAGGATTGCATTGGCAAATTGGTGAAGATAGAAAACGCTATCCTACATATAGTAGACAAAATATTTTTTGGTGGGAATGTCCAGTATTTGTTAATAATTACGGTAATTTACATTTTGCAGAAGTACAGAAAAAAGCTCCTCTTATGTCTACAGAGGAGCGTGTATTGACATATGGAAGTGAAGCAATTATACAGGCTTATTACTCATCTATACTTGAAGATTTTCAGCAAGAATATGAATTGCGTCCATTTGATGAGAGGGAGTCATACTATCCTATTGATTTAATTAAGTCTTGTACTTTTGAAAAACTAAGAGGAATAGTGGAGATTAGTGAAGATGATAGTTATTGAGATAATCCAGAACAAATTAAGCCTGTGCATCCTGGATTAGAATATAAGATTTATGATACTATAAATGAATTGGCTAGAGATATTCAAAGAGGGAAAGTAAGTAAATTTCTATATGGTGGTTATGATGTTGGTAGACATGAAAATACAAGTGAACTTACAATTTTAGAAGAAATTAGAGATTCTGATAATTTTCAAATGATTAGGCTGTCGTTAACTGGAAGAAATATGGAGTTTGAAGCGCAACGCCAACTCCTTGATAAGGCTTTTAAGTTTTTACCAATAAGGAAGCTTTCTATAGATTCAACTGGAATGGGTAAAGATTTAGGTGAATATATAAAGAAGCGTTATAGAAGTAGAGTTGATTGTGTAGATTTCAATAATCAAAATAAGCAAGATATGTGTGTAAATATTAAAATAAGAATGGAAGATCAGATGATTGGCTATCCATCTGATAAAGATTTAATTAGACAAATACACTCTATTAAGCGTGAGATATCACAAACTAATCAAGTTAGATTTAATGCTGAGAAAAGTAGAACTCATCATGGTGATAAGTTTTGGTCTTTAGCTCTATCTTCTGTAAGTGGCTCTCCAATACAGAGACTTAGAGCTTTCATTACTCCAAAAGTAGAGGTTGTGAGCCAAACTGCAAATGTAATTGTGTTAGATGAAAGACGCAAATTTCCAAAAAATAAAGATATATTTATCTTGCCATCTGGTATTGAAAAACCACCTATGCACATAGACTCTTTAGGTGCAACTATTTTAAAAATAGGGAGATAACTAATGAATCAGGAAGCAATAATAAATCCTAATAGATCTTTAGCACTTTCTAATTATGGAAGATTTAGGAATGATAGTAGAGAAGTAATTGGTATAATGCGTAATCTAGGTGTTGATAAGTCTGTTAGAGATAAAATGAGAGTTTTTTTAGCTGATGCTGAAAAGTCTATGAAGATTAACAGAAAGGCTATGCAGAAGGAGTTAACAAAATCTGGTCATCCTACGTTTGTTTATACTATGATGCCTGAAACCATTGGTGCATATTATCCAGATGATATACCAGTTGATACTTATATGAAAATGAAACAAGATCCGCAAGTATCACTTGGACTTGCTATAATTAAAATGCCGCTAATGTCTTTGAAATGGGTTATAGAATGTGAAGATAAAGATATAGCAGCGTTTGTTACTGAAGCTATTAGTATGATTTGGAGAAAGTTATTGAAGTCTATGTTAACGGCAATTGAGTTTGGTTTTGCTAGTCATGAAAAAGTATGGTGGATGTTTCCTATGGATGTGCATTCTACTACTGCCGCTGGTAGAAAAAAGACTCATTTCAAAGGTAAAGCTGAGGTATATAAAAAGGTAAAAGCACATTATCCTAGTACAATAAGGATTAGAACTGATGGAAATACAGGCGATTTCCTTGGAATAGTGCAAGATATTGGTGGTGGTAGTGTTGTTTCGCTTGATAGAGATAAATGTTTTTTATTTTCTCTTGAAGATGATTTTGGTAATTACTTTGGAGGTAGTAGATTAAAACAAGCTTATAAGCCTTGGTATTGGAAAGAAGTTCTATATCAATTTATGTTAAGATATTATGAGAGAAGAGGTAGTCCTCCAACGATTGTTACATATCCTATGGGAGTAAATATAGACCCAAGTGGGAATGAGGTAGATAATTGTACTATTGCTCTTAGGGTAGGTCAAAGTCTTATTGAAAATAGTGTTGTTACTCTACCTTATGAGGAGACTAAGGATGGAAGAAGTAATCAATGGCAAGTTGATTATTTAAAAGATGAGAAACGTGGTGAAATGTTTATAGATTGTATAACACATTTAGAAACTCAAATATTACGTGGATTACTTGTACCAGAGAGAGTGGTTACGCAAGATATATCTACTGGTAGTTATAGTATGGCAGCTACTCATGCTGAGGCTTTTCTTTTAGCACAGGAAGGTCTTACTAGCACAATTGAAGATGCTGTGAATGATCAATTAATACCTCCGCTTGTTGAATTTAATTTTAAACCAAAAGAAAGGATATCTTGTAGGTTGCAACTTGAAGGTATACAACATGATAGGAAAAGATTACTTAAAGAGATATTTATTGCGATAATAAATAATATAAATACGTTTGCTAAAATGGGACAGATACCTAATGTGTTACCAAGTATTGTTGAGATGGCTAAGGTATTGAAAGTTCCATTGCAACCATTTTCTGAGGAGTATGTAAGTGGTGAAGAAGTTGGTTTGCTAGAAACTACAGGAGATAAAGCAAGAGGTAAAGGAGGTGATGATAAAGTTACTAAGGAAGAAGTTGCTGAGAGTAAGAAAGTTATTCCTATTAAAAAGAAGACTGCTAGTGTAAAGCGTTACCCTATAACTTTATAGTAAAATATTTTTTCAAAGGTGTGATATTTATATTTTTGAATTGACTGGTTATAATTTAGAATGTTCTAGCTTGTGAATACTGTATTTGTAGTATATATATAGTATAGATTTAAAAAAATAGAAAAGAAGGGGGGATAATTATTGTCATTAAAAGTAAACATTAACTTTCCATTATTTAGAGAACTTAAACAAATGGGAATCGTTGTTAATGACGGTTCTGTCGAGCGTGTATCTGGTCCTTTTGGAATTAAAATGGAAACTATAAAAGGGCTGAATACTGGAGGTACACGTACTTTGGCAAAAACACCCATCGCAAATGGTGTCATAGGAGTAATTGCTTTAGAACCTGGCGCTCCAGATTCAGATGCAACTAATATGACGTTGACTACGGATTATACATTGTCTGGAACTACATTTACATTTGTTGGTGATTGGTCACATCATTTTATTATTACAACCTATGCCTATGGCTAGGATAGAAATTAAATGGAGGGTAATATGTTAGATCGCATGATTAAGTTTGGTGAGCTTAAGATTACAACTCTATATACTAGCCAAGACCATAGTGACGTACATTATTTGTGGAAGATGCGAAAAGCACTATCTATTTTATGTGTTGAAGATTCAATAAAAGTTAGTGAAGTAGAGATTGTTGATTTGCATACTTCTATGGTAAGAAACATGATTAATATAGGTAAGGGTCATTGGTATGACGAGTGGGAACCAGGTTTAGATTCTACTCTGCCTGATGATCTTAAGCTTGCCAGTGATGGATATAATCCACCTGAGGGTAGTGGATTATTTGATTTGACTGAAAAAGATATAGAGGAAAGACAACTCTATATGGATTATGGTGCTATAAAATGTTGGACAATTTCTACTAAGCGGGAGAATGTTCCTGCTGGTCATTTTTTTGATTCGAAGAATAAAAAATATCCTTATAAGAATTCTAATGGTACTATAAACTGTGAAGGTATTTTAGCAGCAAAGCGTATGGCTGCTGGAGTTAAAAATAGTGAGAAGGCTTCTGCTGTGATTAGAGTTAAAATAAATCGTATGTGGAGTGGTAAATGTAAAGAAAAGGAAGATAAAAAATAAATAGAGGAGGTAAGCATCGTGAAAGATAAGTTTATTAGTTTCATTAAATTGACTGATACTGGAACCGACGATGACGAGCTTGTACACGTTGAAATGCTGCGAGTTGGCAAGTTTGATCATCCTTTTCATGGCGAACTTGATATTACACCAGAGCTTCTTGGAGGTATAGTTACAAATTTTGAAAACAATGTGTTAAAAAGAGATGTAAGTTTTGATTGGAACCACGACCAAAAAGAAGCTTCAGCTTGGTTGAAAGACCTTGAAATTGTTGATGATGTGCTTGTTGGTAGTGTTAGTTTTACTAAAAAAGGTACGGAAAGTGTTAAAGAAGATGAATATGGTTATTTCAGTATAGAGTATGCTGATAATTATGTTGATCCTGAAACTGATGAAGAATTTGGTCCTACTCTGTTAGGTGGTGCATTAACTAACAGGCCATTTATTAGTGATCTTAAGAAAATAGAATTTGAAAATCCAGATTTTGATGGTAAAGTTTATAGACTTGAGGAGGCTAAGAGTATGAGAAAAAAGGTAAAGAGGGAGCCTGTAACTACCGATGATCCTGCTGAGGTTAAAAAGTTGCAGGATGAGAATGATAAACTCAAACAAGCTCTTAAAGATAAAAAGGAAGAGTTAGATGATGTAGATAATATTGATGGTAAAGTTAAAAAACTCACTTCTACTGTCAAAAAGATGGTGGAAACTAATAAAGATTTAGAAAAGGAAATTAAAACTCTTAAAGGTGATGTTGAAACAAAAGATGAAGAAACACGTAAGCTAAGAGTAGAATCTTTATGTGAAAAATTATCTATAGATGATGGTCATCATAGAGGTGTTATTGAAGTTGCTAAAGAAATTATGTTAGCTGATAAAACTGGTCGAAAAGTAGTTAAACTATCTGAAACAGTTGGTGAAGGTGATGATGCTGTAACTACTGAGTATGAACTTAGTGTTACTGATTCTGTTCTTAAGCTTCTTGAAGCTATACCTGATTCGCAACGTACTGACCTTAGTGAAAAAACAAGTATAAAAGATGCTAAAACAATTGATGATGAGGCTGAAGATAAAGGTATAAAAGCTGCTTTTGAGAGGAAAGGTGTTAAAACTCTCAATGAAAAAAGAAAAGCAGCCTAGTTATAAGTTATAGGTGATTATTTATGTCTCTACAAAGTAATTTTCCTGCTGATGGATGGGGAATACAGTCAAAGTACTATGATGAAGATTTACTTTTTAATGGTACTTATGAAGTTATCTCTGTAACTTTAGATAAAGATTCTAGAGATAATAACAATACGACTGTAACAACACTTAGAAAAGGATTATTGCTTACTAAACGCAATGATGGCAAATATGAACCACTTAATACGGCAGATGGTTACTTAAATGGTAACAATCCAACACACTTTATGAAAGATATAGTTATACTTGGATATGAGTTTAAAATAACAACTCATACAGTTAAACTTATTAAGAAGGAGAAAGTTGCGGAAGATCTCATAGTTCCTGTTTACTGGTCGTGTAATATAAAAGAAGCTAAATTACGCTATAATAACAGTGTAAATGTTGAGATTACAGATGCTCAGTGGATAGAAGTAAATGGTAGAATAGACGTAGTACCTTCTACAATGCGAAAATTCACAAGTGACTATGGTGAATTAAGAGTTCTTCCTGGTATTCAAAATGTTGTAACAATTTAAGAAAAAACTTTTAAGGAGGTACAAGAATGAAAACGGGTTACGTTCGACAAACTGGAGAATTTGATTCTGAAATTCTGCGTAGTAGTGATTTTCAGTTGATGTCTATCACCCTAGATGATTCTGCTACTTATGGTGGAAATGCAGAAATTCCCAAAGGAGCATTACTTGTAAAACAGGCAGTTGATACTGATGGTACTTATAGAGTTCTTAGTACTGCTAGTAATTATCTTAATAGTCCTGCTGGTGATACTGCACAGTATATTAAGGATCTTGTAGTACTTGCTGAAACTATTAAAGACGCAAGCGCAATGGATCAGCCTGTTAAGGCTTATTTGGCTGGTACATTTGATCTGCGTAAGCTTGTGTATGATAATATGGGCTCTGTTGTTATTACAGCTACACAGTGGGCCAAGGTCAATAGAATTAAGGTTGTGGATATTGAAGATACGACATAAGAAATAATATTAGATAAAGGCTTACGAAATTATTTAGTATGTGGGCCAGTAATTTTAAATTAAACTAAGGAGGTTTATGTTATGGACGCATTAGTAAATAGTACCCTACTTAGCCCAAGATATTTACTCAAGGTTATTGATGATATTCCTAGTGACACCGCAACATATCGTGGTGGTGAAATGATGTCATTGATTACTAAACCTGGGCCATTAATTGAATGGGATATTAGGAAACCCCTCGGAGGCATGACTCAAGCTGTCGCACGTGGAGCTGAATCTCCACTCGTTCATCGTAGAGGCGTAGGACAAAAATCTTTTGAACCTGGACATTTTCGTGAGAAAACTGTGTTGGGTGAGTCTGATGTTACAACTCTACGTAAGCTTGGAACTCTTGAAGAAAGAGCAAAAGCCGCCGAGCTCGTTGCAGAAATTCTTGTTGATCTTAATTCAAGACTTGATACACGTATTGAATGGTTGCGTTGGGAACCTATTATTAATAATTCTGTTACTATTAACAGTAATAAAGTTCAATATACTGTCAATTATTATTTACCAACTAGAATGAGACCTACCGCTTCTCCTCTATGGAGTACAGTTGCTACTGCTGATCCTATTACTGATATTCAGACCTGGGTAAGACTTGCTAGAGGAACTGGTGGTAAGATTAAGCAATTCTGGTATAATAGTAAGGTTGAACAGTATCTGATGCAGAATGCTCGTATGTTGAGCTTGATTGACCGTGTTGTTACTGGTGGTAATTTGGGTTTGATGGGAAAGGATATTCTTGATAGTTTGCTGAGAATGTATATTGGTAACTATCCGACTCAGATGTATGATGCTGGATATAACATGGTTACATATTTGACATCTTCTTTAACTGCTGGTCAGACAAGTCTTACTGTTGATGATGCTTCTGTATTTGAGGCTAATGATACTCTTGTTATAACAGATCCTACTGAGATCTATGAAGAATCTGATACTGTTAGTTCTACTACATTGCCTGGTACAATAGTAGTAGGTACTGGATTTTCTAATACCTATGCTGCTAATTCTATGGTTAGAGCATATAAGACCTTTTTGCCAGATAATGTATTTATTATTGAACTTGAGTTCCCGCCTGGATCTGGTGATAAAGGTGAAATTATCAGTGTTGATTCTGTTTATGGTAGAGGTAGTTTAACTAATCCAGTTCCTGGTAAATTTGCTGAAACTTTGTTTATAACTAAAGATCCAAAACAAATTGAGATCATTGTTGGTATTAATGCTCTCGGTGTAATTTATCGTCAACGTGGCTGGATTGTTGCTACAATAGCATAAATCCATTGTCTAACAACTGTTCGTTTTGTAACTAGTTAGCTCTAATTTAACTGAGAGAGAGGAGGAAAATATGGCAAAGAAACAAGCAGTTAGGATATTGTTTGATAATCTTACTCATGCTAGTAAACAATATAAGGCTGGTGAGATTGAATTAAACCCTACAGAACATTTGATAAATATGGCTACTAAAGGTACAAGATATTTTCACAGAGAGTTAAGGGAAAAAATAAAGGTTTGTGAGTTTGTTACTGTTGATACTGAGGTGAAAGAAGAAGGGGAATATACTATTGAAATGCTCAAGTCTCTTCAGGATTTAGATTTGATAAGGATACTTGTTAAGAAATTTGGTTTTAGTAGAGGTAGAGCATGTTCTTTCCCTAGAGTTAGAATGGAGAACTATATTATTAATCTTCAGGAGTTATAATTCATGCCTGATTCTGATTATACAACTTTAGATAAAGTTAGACGCATAATTAGAAGCGTTAGTGGAGACCCATCTGTACAGAAGAAGATAAAGTTCTCAGATGCTCATTCATTGCCAAAGAAACATAGTGGCAATTCTGGTAGTGGTATGCTTCTAGATATTACTATTAGTGGTAGTTATGTTGGCAATGAGAATTGGAAAATAACATTTACATCTGCAACAGGATTTACTTTGTATAGAGGTCAAGATGAGCTTAGTATTGATGGTACAGGTGATATCAATTTACAGTTTATCAGTTCAAGTAAAATAGTAACCATAAACACTACTGATTGGACAAGCACTATTGCTACTGGTGATTCTTTTACTTTTAGAACAGAATCTAATATTTCTAATAAAGATGCTGAGGGTTTTATTTCTGATGCTGAAGATATAGTTAATGTAATGCTGCAAGAATTTTTAGATCCTTCTAATGTTCCTTTTACTGGTAGTGTTCCTAAACAAATAGATACAGCTACAGCGTATATTGCAGCATATGTAATATTTAGTTCTATATATTCTACGACAAACCAAGGCGACATACCAGAATTAGTTAATCGTTGGTATAGAATTGGTTCTAATCTTGTTAGTGGCTATATTGAATCTATTCCTGGTATTTTAGCCAGACATGCTGTAAATATTCCAAGGTTTCTTGGAAGAGAACCTCTGTTTGATTATGTTGGTCTAACTGAAGTTGCAGGTATTGGAGGTGTAATGGGTGATAAGCATGGTAAGGTTGAAACTACTGATATAGGATATGATAAATTCTTTAATACTGAAGAAGGTGGTGACTAATGCCTTATAATGATGATCCAATGTATGATGCATGGGGAAGTGTTATAGACCCTGGTGAGGCAGATATGTTGGATCTTGCATTAGATTTTGTTAATAGTAAACTTGTACTACCTGAAGGTGTTGTTACAGAAGGATCTAGGTTAGAAGCTAGTAGAGTTGCTGAAAGTACAGCACTTGATATGGCTTCATTCGAAAGTTACTTAAGAAGTAATGTTATAGCAGGTGCAGCGTATTATGAACATCCTGGACGTGTAGAGACTGAGGATGTAGAAATGCCTGTTGAGGCATTTATGGATATAATGCAGTCTATACTTTCTCATAGTGTTGATCCTCTTAAAGCTGTGTTAGCCATATCTGCTTTAGCTCCTAAAGCTAAGTTTAAAAAATGGCAAACTGAGAAAGTTAAAAGAATGATTACTAGGGGTGTAACTAAAGGGAGTTTGTTTATAGATTTTAACTTTAATACAACTGAGATTGAGAAAGTAGTTAATAATTTTGAACAGCGTGTTGCAACATGTTTTGGTAGTAATGATCTTTGGAAACAGGTAACAGAAGCTGTACTTGATAGAACTATTGTTAAAACATCTATAGAGGATTTGTTACTTTCTTTGACGCAGAGTGCTAAAATTAAAGAAACAGAATATTCTGCTATTCCTGGTACTATGAAATTTAAGAGAATTGGTAGAAAATTAATAGGTTCATTAGGTAAGGTTAGAGATATAGCTTTTAACGTAGTAAGGGCTGGGAGCATAATGGGTACTGGTGAAATTGCAACAGAATGGTTTACTGGTAAGGTGGAAGGATGGGATGTTGGTAGATTAACCAGTTTAGTTGATAGAATAATGAATCTTTCTATGGATGTTGAGAATGATATTGGTGCTTTAGAAGATGTGGATTCTATAAGTGAATACACTGAAAGTATTGACAATTATGTTGTAGAACTTGAAGATATATTTCAAGAAGTTGGTAACATGTATGGAAATTTTAAAGATGTTTTACCAGATTATTATAACAATGTTTTATCAAATATTGCTGTATTACAATTTTCAGTAAAGAAAACCGTTGAATCGCTTTATAAGGGTCGTGAAAGTATTGAAGGTCGTAGAAGTGAAGTTACTGAACTTAGAGGAACTGATGCTGCTAGAACTGCTGTTGCTGATGCTGGTAAAGGTGATTTTCATACGCTTAAAGCTACTAAGTTTTGGGATTTTTACTATAACTATATAGATCCTATGGGGGGTATTAGTATGATTGAGTATATCTCTCGCGGGTTTAGTGAAGATCTTGAAAAAAGACTTGAAGAAATGAATGTATTTAGTGAAAGTATTAGAAAAGAATTTGCTGAGGCAGAAAGAATTATATTTGAAGAGGCTGATGATAGAGCTGAGAGAACATTTGGAACTTTTGTTAAACAACATTTTGCTAATTTATCATTATGAGTCCTATAGATACAGACAATATTGTTAGTGAGTTTATTGTAAATACAAATATTATTCTTAGGAATAATATGGAGGATTTGCATATCAAAAAAGTATATGATGAAGATGTGAGTGTTGTAGATGTTGTTCCGTCTATAGCAACTTCTGTTATGAATATCGTTTTGGAGCGCAGATCTCTTGGTTCTGTTCAAGCTAGATTTGAAGCTGATATAATTGGCGAGTTATGGTATTATCACGAAGGAATTTCTGTTGATACTCGTAAGAATGAAGTAATGTGTACTGCGTGGAGTATATGTAAGGTGTTACAGGAAAATGCTACTCTTAATGGGTGGCTTGCTTCTACTAGAGCATATGTGAGAACTTGTACGTGGGCGTTAAGACGTAATTCTAATTTGTTGTTGGCTTCAGCTAGAATTATTTTAGTTGCACGTAAACAACTAAGAATTACTACAGTTTAGAGCATAGCTAGTTACAGAACGATTACAAATATTGGTTTTAAAGGAGTGATAATGTGGATAAAAAAGAATTATGGTGCGCCGACTATGGTTCCCTTAATCGGCAAGATTGTTGGTAGTGATGAGTGGGTTGAAGTTGAAGATTCTACGGGGAAAAGATTAATAAAATCAAATCCACTATATAGTGGTAGATATGATAATCCTTTTGTAGAAAATGTTGTTGAAGAGGTTGATAGTGATGTAGAAAGTAATTTTGTAAAAATGACAGAAGAAAAACTTGAAACTACAACAGGTTTTTATGACACACATAAGGAAGAGAAAGACATTTATAGTATGAATAAGGTTGAGTTAATTAAATTTGCAAGAAAAGTTGCAGAAGAAAAAGGAACTGAAATAAAAGGTATATGGAGAAAAAATGTGGATGAGATTCGTGAATTAATTATTTTCTTGCAAGAAAATGATATTTAAGAGGAGGTATTGTTATGGTAACAACAACTGGTCCAGCGGTAGGGGCCAAGGCTCAAATAGGATTTGCTGAAGAATCTAAATGGGGATATCCTAAGAGTCCCCCTGCTTCATTTGTTGAATTTACATCTGAGGGTGTAGTTAGTGAATTTACTAATCTTATTAGTGCTTCACTTAGAGCCGATAGGGCTGTACATAAGCAACGTATTGGTACTGAAGCTGCTGGAGGTGATATTAATTTTGAACTTTGTCCGGCAGGTTTTGGAACATTATTAAAACATGCGCTTGGTAAGAAACGTACGAAACGTGTAGATATTGCTTTTTTGATGGTATATACAGGTAGTGGAATACCATCAGTTACTTTATCTGCTAATAGTTTGACTTCTGTAGATGCTGATACTAATCTTAATATAACCATTAATAATAGTGATACTGTACAAGTTGTACTTGATGCTGTTGAAGCTATTGCTGGTTGGGAAGCTTATGCAGCTTGGGGTGATGGAAGTACTGGTTATTTTGCAGTAACGAGTAAAATTACTGCTGTAACTACTCTTGGTAGTGGTGATTATGCTAATGGTAAACTTGCTAAGACTGCCGGTGGAGTAATCAATCTTGAAACATTTACTTCTGTACCATGTGGTGCTGATGGCGGTACTACGCATGAAGTATTTTTCCCAATCAATATGAAATATGGTATTTATGAACATACTATTAAAAGTTATCAAGATTTGCCTGAAGTACCAGAAGGATTGACACTTGAAATTGGACGTGATGTTGCAGCATTTAATTACTATGGTTCAAAAGTTAATAGTCTTGCTTTAAATGCTACTCCTGGTGAGATTGTTACTGGTACATTAAATGTTATGTCTAAAGGAGCTTCTACTTGTGGAGATGTTTCTGCTGATAGTGGAAATACTGGCTGGCAGGATCCTATTGTTGGTCTTAAATATGCTGGTTCTGAAACTTCATGCAAAATTGCTGTTGATTCTACTAACGAAACATTTTATATGGAAGATGGAGGTTCTGGAACAGAGGTTGCTAAATGGCATTTCTCATTGGAAAGAGGATATTATGATCATGAAGGTAGTTATTATAATGTACAGACTCTAGGTGGTTTTATAGAGTTTTTACAAGCTTGTAATAGTAGTGGTGATTTTAATCTTGTTAAGAAACCTTCTGTTGGTTATCCAAGTAATTCTACTGATATTGCAGGTTATGGAAGTGCTGCAAGTCCAAATACTTTATCTGCCGATACTGAAACAGAATTGAATTTTGATTCAACACTTAATGCTGATGCTGTTCCACTTATTCGTGGTGACTATACTAGTGATGATACTGGTGACTCTGGTACTATATATGTCAAAGTATCAACTAATGGAGCAGTTGATGGCACGGCAGCGTTTACAGGTTCTACGAATGATTCTTCTTATGGTAGTGCAACTTCAATTACTTATGGAGTCTGGTATGATATTCTTGATGGTAGCGATGTTGATACTGGATTTGATGTAATGTTTCCTAATAATGAATCTCTAACACTTGATGATAAGTGGTCGTTTACAACTTTTAAAGATGCAAATGAAAGTGTTAGTTATGCTACAGAAGAAACATTTGTTGGTGCTCATGGTTCAGCTACAATTGATGATGATGATGCTGTTATTATGGGTCTTTCTTCTACTATTACTAATAATCTCTTTGGAGATAAATATGAACTAGGGGATAGACAACGTGCTGCTTTGAAAGAACAACAAATGGCAGTTGAAGGCACTGTTACACTTGAGTTTGATAATCTAGATTTATATAGAAAGTTTATTAATGGTACTGCTATGGATCTGGATTTTACATTCACTAGCGATGAATATATCAATGATAGTACTACTAAATATTCTGCTATAGTTACATATGCAAATGCTAAATTTAGTGGTACAACTCCTGTTGCTGGTGGGCCTGAAATTATTACAACAGACTTTCCATTTGTTGGTTTGTATGATGATACATTAGGATGCAGTATGCAAGTTGTCTTGACAAATAATGAGTCTTATATATAAGCCATGTTCTTAACTTCAATTATAAGTGCGCTGTTTGCAGGAATAATTCCTCTACAGCGCACTTTTTTAAAGGGGGTGATGTTATTAATTTTTAGTATTTATGTTATGGTATCGGTAATGTTCTGGATGCCCTACATAGTCTGTGTAGCACTTTCTGCAGTTTGGTTATGGTTTTTGTTAATAATTTGTTTGAAGTTTCTAGAGGGCACTAGAGATGGTAATTTTGGTATCAAATTAAAGTTAGCTTTAAAGATACAGAAGTATCTTGCTAATCAACTAATAGAGGAGGAACAAATGAAAGGAAAAAGATTTGATAAGCCGCATGATTATGTTTGTAAATGTGATGCAGGATTACCTGTAAAAGAGCAAACTAAATTTAAAGTGAGATTCTTGACTATTAAAGAACAAGCTGAATTAAGAGATGATATGTATCGTGTATCTGGTTTTGGTGAAAAGCGTCAAGAGAAGTTAATGACTGGCTCAGTTGCTCTTAAAGCTTTAATTAAAGGTATATTGGGTTGGGAAAATTTTAAATATGATGACACTGGTGAAGATATTCCTTTTAATGAAGAGAATTTTAGTTGTATACCTCCTGAACAGAGGGATGAAATTGCTGGTTATATTAGAGGCGTTCCCGAAGAAGAAGTATAAAGGTCATGTTTGTAGGGAACCCCTCGCTGGTATTGAGGTTTGACCCTGAGCATATATTTGAGTATGTTTGTGATGAAGAAGTTGATCCTAAAGACATTACTATTTTTAATGTTAGGCCTCTTACCATTTTACAGTATACAATCTGTAGAAATGTTCTTATGGGAAATGGGGAGGGGTCTGGCACAAATTTAGGCACTTTTAGTTTAGAGGTGGTGAAATTTGGGCTAGTGGGATGGAAGAATTTTAAATATGAGGATAATGGTGAAGATATTTCTTTTTGTTCAAATAATCTTAATGCTTTGTCAGTTAAGATTGTAGATGAAATATCTAGAGCTATATTATCGTTAAGTGAAGTTGATAGTAAATGTGAAAGATCTATTAGATTTACTATTAAATGGTCAGAATATGTTGGTAAACTACAAAATCCTGATCAATGGAATTGTGATATATGTACGAAAAAGAAGCTTGCAGGCAGTAGAAATTGTGAAGGAAAAGATCTTCGTCTTTGTAGGAAGTGTAAACTAGAAACTCTGCTTTCTATATGTCCTAAGTGTGATAAAGTTACCTCTCCTAAGTTTATTCTAAAGCTTAATAATAAACAAACTAGATATGCTAATGAAGGCTTTGATTATGTTACTAGGTGTCCTGTGAGATTTTTGGAGCCTAAAATAATGAGCATAATTAACATGGCAACTTTTATTGACGAGGCTGGAAGTTTTCCTGTGAAGGGAGCAGCATTAGAGCAAAGTAATTATTATTATCAAATAAGGCAGATGATATTAACTGAAAGAAATCTTGCATTAAAAGATGATAATAAACAAAATATACCTAATGTTCCAAAAGAAGTGAATTTAGAATCTTCTAGAATGGGTAGAATGGGGAAATAGAGTGAAAAAAGCCTTATTTCAGATAACTACAAAATATGAAGCTAAGGAACTAAGAGCTTTTAAAGCAGATATTGGTGCTATAAAGAAGATAGCTAGTGAACTTAATGTTCTGGCTTCTGCAACAACTGGTATGCAAGCTGCTGGTAGAAATGTACAAACTTTTGTTGCAGAAGTAGCTAAAATAGATCCACGACATTCTCGTACTCTACATCAAATTGCAATGAGTATGGAGTATATGCGTAGAAGTACAAAGGATTTGAGTGGAGCTACAGGAACACTTAAAGGATTTGGCAATGTAGTATTGGAGATTGGTAAAAGAGTAAGCAAATCTACTAAAGCCTGGCCTGCTGGTATGGAAGCTATTAAACAAATGGCTGTTGTTATAAGACAATTAGGTACTGGTGGTCAAGGTGTTCCAGCCATATTAAATTTAGTAGGGCAGGTGCAGGCTGATACTAGACATGGTAGTATATTGTGGTCTCTAATGAATTTAGAGTTTGCTGTTAGACCAGTTCAACAGATTTTAAGTGCTTTTCAACAAATTAGAGGCATGAAGGGTGGTTTTGGAATGCCTGGAGTTGGTGGGGTTGGAGGAGGTGGTGCAGTAGGAGGCGCTACTCCTGGTGTTTATAGTTTTGGTGATCCTGAACATCAGAAATGGATTACTAGACAAACTGGAGAAGCTTTGAAACCTGGTGGCGCAACTAAGAGAGCTAGAGATCTTGGAGAAGCAGGTGAAAAGTTTTTAACACAGTACTATAAGTATGAGCGTGGTAGCATTGAAGAAATGCGTCATACTTATGAAACCATTGCAAAGATAGAGAATATTAAGGTTGAACAATTTAAAACTGAAACTGAGTATTTAGCCTTTTTGAAACGGCGGTATGCTGAATCATATAGAGGTACAGTTTCAGCAACTACTGTAGCAGGAATAGCTACTAGAGGATTAAAATTTGGTGAGATTACTACTGGTAAGGGGGCTGCTCCTATTGGTGCTCAGGGAGTTAGAGGTACTCTTGTACACAAAGGTGTTGAGAAAAGTATGTTAGGGCTAGGAATATCAAAAACAACTGGAGCATTAAGTCCTGAGCTTGTAGAAACAATAGCTACTGGAAGATTTGCAACTGATCCACAATTTGCTAAGGATTTAGAGACTACTGGAAAGTTTGCTGGTAAGGAGTTTGAAAAATATGCCAAAGGTGCTTTTGGCGAAGGAGTAACAAAGCAACCTTGGTATCAGAAAGAATTGAATACTATAAGAGGAAGTATTAAAAAGTCAACTTTAGGTATTTTAAGAGAATTGTGGAAACAGGCTGCAACTGCACAAAAAGGAAATGTACGTAAAGGGTTGCAAGAAATGAGACTTTTTGTTGAAAAACCTTTCAAGCCTGTTCAAGTAATTAAAGCTGGTGCTGAACCTATAGCCAAAAGAATATTGCCTGAATTTAAAGGTGTCATGGATCCTTTTCTAAAAAATCTTCAAAAGGGTCTTGGTCCTAGTAAGTGGTTAGAGTTTGAAAAAGCTACACAAAAATTAGGAATGAGTGTCACTGGAATTGCTGATTATGTTGGTAAAATAGGAGCTAAAGGATTTGTTATAGACGTTAAAACAGCTAAACAGTCTTTACAAAATGCAAAATATTTTGTGAAACAAGTAAAAGAATTATATGCCAGGATGGGAAAAAGATTATTTCCAGAGCAAGGTACTCAATTCCAGGCTCTAATTGCTACTGCTGAAGGGGTTGTAAAAGATGTAGATCTTATACACAAAGAAGCTAAAACAGCAAAAAAAGCTGAAGGTATATCTGCAAGAGCTATTACTAAGGGTCCATATGCTGAGCGTGTAGGTGTGGAAAGAGCTCGCAGGGAAGAGTTGGAAAAGGAAAATAAAATTGTTGCTGAAAATAAAAGACTTGATGAAGAAGCAGTTAGAGTTAAAGAAAAGTCTTTAGCTATTGAAAGAGAAATTACAAATGCTAAGAAACAACAAAATGTTGAACAGACAAGATTAATTGGTGGTGGTGCGGGAAGAATACCTCCTAGCGGAGGAGGTGGTGTATTTGGCGGACGGTTTAGTCTTCGTGGTACAGAAGGTCTTGTTGATCCTATGACAAGATATGAGCGTGAAATGAATAGAGCTACACTTGAATCTGTAGCATTTGGTAAAAGTTTAGATGTTGCAGATATAAAAGCTAAACTTATAACTCGCAGTATAAGAGATATGGCTGGTAATATGGCACGTATAGTAGCTTTAGAGAAAGTTAGAAAAAAGGATCCAACTTTTCTTAGAGCTGAAGCATATGAAAGGCTTAATAATGAATTACGTGAATACGCTACATTACAAGAGAGGGTACTTGAATTTAGAAGGAAAAGTGGAGTTATACTTAGAGAAGCTGGAGTTACTGTAGGAGGAAAGAGAGAACTAGAAAAAAGAGCTGGTATAGATAAGAAATTAGCTACTGAATCAGAAGTTAGAGAAGCTAGAAGGGCTACTACAAGTTTAGCAAGTTTTGAGAAATTAGAAAAACAGTATGGCACAAGCATAAAATATACTAAGGAATTTAGAGGTGCTATAACTGAAGCAATGACTTCTGGTGGGAAAGGCATTAGTGGTTTGACAGAAAAACTTCATAATATGTTAAAGCCTTTAGGTCTGACAGGTATTAAGGTTAAAGATGCTGACCATGCTATGAAATTGCTAGCAAAAACTAGTAGAGAACTATACATGGAAGTTCAAAATGATAGAAATGCTTATAATGCGCTTAATAAAGAGCTCGATAAAAATAAGATTTTAATTGAAAGAGTTTTAGGTAAGTCAAAGATGAGCAAGCTAAGTACTGTTGAACTTGCTGTTGCTAATAAAATGTTACAACAATATCTAAGTAGAATAAGTAGAGAATTAGAATTAGTAGAAGGTAAACTTATAGAAGCAGAACAGGCAGCAAAAAGAGATACTGTGGCTATAAAAAGGTTAGGAGATCAACATAGACAATTACTTGCTAGATATAAAGAATTTGAGTCAAAGTCAAAAGATGTAAATAAAGCTTTTAGATTACAACGAGGTAGTGCTGAAGGATTACGTGGTAGTTTGCGTACTACTCTTATGGGCTTCAGAGACATGATAAAGTCTCAGATGATGTGGGTAGCTGGTTATGGTTTGATGTTTGGAACTTTAAGGAAGTTTAAAGAAGCATTAGGTAGTGTTATAGAGATGGAACATGAATTAGCTCGTGCTATGCGTACAGTGCGCTCTGAAATTCAAACTAATATACAAGTGTATGAGGGGTTTAGAAGAGTTTCAGTTGATACAATGCTGCGGCTTGGTGTAGGTATTGGTGAAGTTGCTGAAGTTTTATATCAATTAGGTAGTGCTGGCCTGACTGCTGAAGAATCAATGGCTGCATTAAAATCTACAATGGATGCTATTGTTGGTACAGAGGCCGATGTTACTAATTATACCAAGGCTGTGGCTGCTACATACAATAATTTTAAAGATGCAATTATTCATGTTATTTCTTTACAGGAGAAATTCAAATATATAAATGATTTGTTAGTTGCTACTTTTAGAGATCATCAGGTTGAAATGGATGAGCTTACCCAAGGATTAAAACATCTAAGTGCTATGGGTAAAGAATCAAACTTAGAGTTTGATGAGATGGTAGGAATTCTTGCTACACTTAATGATCATCTAATAAAATCAGGAATGGCTGGTAGAAGTGTGCAATCAGTATTAAGTAGGATATCTAGGCAAGGTAGAGAGTTTTCTGATGCTTTTGATATAGAAATAGACATGACTCAGCCTATGGATTTTATTAAAATCCTTAAAGATATTAATCTTCGTATGAGAGAAGGTAAAATGTCTGCTGAAAAAGTGGGATTGATATTTGAAAGATTAGGTCTTAGAGGAGCAAAGGCTTTTGTGATATTAGCTAGATATATTGGCGAGTTGGAATATAATATTAGTACACTTAGAAACACTTCAGAAGGCGCAGCCGAGCAGATGGCTAATATTATGACTGCTACTCCTGGTGCTGAACTTAGAAAAACTGGTCAAGCTATTGCTGAATTGACAAGGCAAATATTTGGTACATATGTGGAGTTGGCTAGAGTAAGTGCTTTTTTAACTAACGTAAGTGCAAGAGCTATACGTAAAAATAATATAGATATGGGTGAAACTGGTAATGTAATTTGGGATATGACAAGAGCTATAATTACACATGGGCTTGCTATAATTGTTCTTTCAAAACTTTTTGGTTTTCTAAGTGGTACAAAAGCATTACAGGGAGTAGTTTCAGCCTTTAAGAATTGGCGAGTTTTGCTCAAGTCGACTAATTTAATTCTCTTAACTATTACTGTTGCTATAGTAGTGTTCACCAAATATCTTTGGAGATCTAGGGACGCTATGAAAAAAGCTAGTGATACTGCAAGAGATTCATATAATGAATATGAAGTAGCATCAAATAAAGTTAAAAATTTAATTACAAAACATAGAATATTAACTGATGTTATAAAAAGATGGGGTGAACTTGATAGGTCTGAAAAGCAAAGTTTAATGTCTAGAATAGATGATCTTGTAGATCATTATGATAGAGAAGGCATTGCTCACATGAAAAGCATAGAACTTCTTGAAAAAGAAATTGAACTTATCAGAATACAAAGAAAAGAAATGGAGGCAATAGAGCGTGTAAAATTAGGTAGATATATTGAAGATCAACTTAAGGCAACTATTGGTGTCATTGAAAATGCTATGAAGGTTATGGGTAGGGCTGAATCATTTAAAGAAATGAAAGAAGCTGGTCCAAGAGGAATGTTAAGGAAAGGTGAGAAAATTGCAGGTATGCCGATTGGTTTTTATCCACAATTAATTTCTATGTGGTTAGCTGGTGCAAAACCAGAAGATGTAAAAAAAGTACAAAAAGAACTTGAGCAACAGTGGATAATATTAAATGAAAAATTGTCTAAGACAAGAAGTATATTTAAGGAAAATAGCGAAGAGGTGCGTGGATTAGAGGGAGCTATAAATCAAGTTGAGGTGGCTATTGGTACATTAGCTAGAGAAACTGGTATGAAGTTTAGAGGAATAGCTAAGAATATAAATGATGTAGAACAAGAAATTAATGATGCTACATTTAGAATAGGTGAATTTAGAAAAGAAACCGAGAATGCTCTTAAACGCATAGGTGCTTCACCTGAAGATATATTTGTAGTAAAAGTTTTTGGAAAATTAAGAGAACAAGTAGAAAAAATTAGAAAAGAAAGACCAAATGAGCTTATAAAGAATATAATTAAAGAATTTATGGAATTTAAACCTGGTGTTGAAAAAGTAATATCTAAAGGATTGGAAAGTTATCTTGGTAGGATAGCTAAAGATGCAATGTTTAAACTTGAGGAACAAATGAAAGTTTCTGAAGAGAGGATGAAGAAATATCAACCATCTGTAGTAAGAGAAGCCTCTATAGCTTTACTTACGACTGGAGGCGATATACAAAGAGTTGAAAAGAGACTTAAAAAAGTTGCTCAAGAAATATTTAAGAGATATGGATTGGAAGTAAAAATAAATAATTTAGGAAAACAGGGAGAAAAAATACTGGATCGAACTAGACAATTAATAACTAGGATAGTTAATGAAACTGCAAAAATAAGAGCCGCAGGTATGCCTGCTGGATTGCCATCTGAAATTAGCCGTTTGCGTGAAGATGCTAAAGCTAAAATTAAAACAATGAAAGATACTGTAGAAGCTCAGATAAAAATTGTTGAAGATCAAGTAGAAAAGAATTATAGGTTAAAGGCAGAAGGAGAAGTTGAAATAGAAAAATTAAGAAAACTTGTTTCTGAACGTGAAATAGCCATTACGGAAGAAACTCAGAAAAAAGTAGCTCTTGCAATAGAAAAGGGAAATACTAAATATGAACGTGCAATACGAAAGAGAACTGAAGAATTGAGAAAACTTAGTTTTCAAACAATAAAATATAAAGACACTGAAGATAAACTTGTTTTGGCTATTCTTGAAAGTCGTATTCAACAAACAAAGCATACTGAAACAATAGAAGATGCAAGAAGAGAATTAACTCGTTTATATAAAGCTTATGATCCATTAATTAAAGAAAAAGAAAGAGGTAAAGATGTTGATGAAAAACTTGTTAAAGTGTTAAAGGAAAAAATAGATTTACATAATAGAGAAATTAAAGATAATGAAAAATTTATAGAGGCTTTAAAAATAATATTGAAACTTAAAGAAGAGGAAATTATTAGAACTGGTGAAGGTGAACATACGAAAAGAATACAACGTATGAGAGAAGAAATTAACACTATAGAAGCGAGAAAACAAAAGCGTATTGAAGAATTACGTATATTGGGTAAGTATAACATTGAGGCTGAAGGTAGAACACTCAAACAACGATTTACAGGTATAGGCCAAAGTTTCTTTGCTGGTATAGCACAAGAAACTGGAACTGGTGGTGTAGCTGAAATGATGCAAGGGTTAGGTGGTACTGCGACACAGGGATGGGTGGAAGCATGGCAATCTACTATATTACCTGATGAACAGGCTATAATTAGAGTATCTGAACAGATAGGTAATTTAACAAAGCAACGTGATGAACTTTTAGCCAAAGGATTAAGTAGTCCTGAAGATGTTAGAAGGTTAAATGAAATTAATAGTGAACTTCAGAAACAAAATAATGAATTAGAAAAACTTACAGATCCAATGGAAAGAGCTAAAGAAGCTTTTAAAAGCTTCACTAAATCATTTTTAGAAGAATTGCAAAAACAAATTATAGCTTTATATGCTCTTGCTATTGCTAAAAGAATAGCTGGATTCTTTATGAGTTCTCCTAGTGCTCCAGATACTGGAGCAGGGTCAGCATATCAAGGTCAGTTTCAAGGACAATATAGTAGTGGAGAAATGAGTAATGTAGTGGCTAATGTACCTGGTCAACAAACTGGTGGTTTTATAAGAGGAATTAGGCGTGGAAGGGATAGTGTTCCTATTCTTGCACAGCCTGGAGAATATTATATTCGTAAGTCTGCTGTAGATTATTATGGTAGAGATTTATTTAGAAAATATAATAGTATGGAAGTGCCTCGTTACCAAAGTGGAGGTTATGTGCCTAGTAGGAATGAAACTATCAATGTTAGTGGTACACAGAGCAGTTCTGAACAACAAACTGGTAATAACTATTACTTTATACAAGCAAATGATGTTGATAGTTTTAGACGCTTATTAGAGGCTAATGGTGAAACTATAAATGACATATCTATGGCAGGATTATATAGAGATATAGATATGGATGGACCCATGAGCAAAACTTTAGGTGGATAATTATGGAAGTTTATACTTGGACACCAGATTATGTATATTCAGAATCGATAGCATTCTCTACACAAATTACTGGTTTCGCAAGTGGAGTAGAGCAACGTAGAAGAATACGTTCTAGAGGATTAAGAACTTTCCAGTTGAAATATAATCTTTTAGATCAAAGTGAAATTAATGAAATATGGGATTTTTTTATTGCTCGTTATGGACAATTTGAAGCTTTTAAGTTTCGTAATTATCCTAATGAATATCAAAATACACTTGAAGCTGTAGGAACTGGAGATAGTACAAATGATTCTTTTTATCTAGATAAATCTTATATAGTGGATCCTACTATTACTACTCTTAGTCCAATAGCTATAGCTCCTAAAATATATGTTAATGGTGTATTAAAAATTGAATTAACACATTATACATTAGATTATGAAGTTGGTAAAATAACTTTTACAGGTGGAAATGAACCAGGAAGTGGATTACCCATAACTGCTACATATGAATTTTATTATAAAGTAAGATTTTCTTCGGATACTATGAATAGAGAGTTATTTGAAGTGATGTTATATAGGACAGGTTTAAATTTGAAAGAGTTGTTTCCTTAACAACATATATTATAATTTCTTCCTTCCTCCGCTCTAGCTCTTAAGGTAGAGCTATTATAGCATATTTTTATGTGTAATGCAAAAATGTTTTTGTTATTGTTAAGGCTAGATGATAACTTCACTTGGAAGATAAATTGTTGTACTTATTAAAAAAATATTTAAAAATAATTTAATTAGATATAAGATGGGTTGGTTTTAATGTATGAAATAAATGATGCATATAGAGAACAGATATCAAAAGAAGAGAATACGCCTATTACTCTTTTGAGAGTTAATACTGGTTATTATTGGGATAATATAGATAGTATAGAAACTGATGATTGGGTTTCTAGTGGAGATTATGCTGTTTCTTCCCAGACTACTAGATATAAGTCTTATAATAATTCATATAAGATAATTTTGGATACAGTTGTAGCTGATCGGTATGGTCAAGTTAGTAAAGATTTTGTTTTTAGTGATAAACAGGGATTAAGAGTGTGGTATTATGTAGAGTGGGGTTTAGGTAGTTGGGTTATGGATCCAAATAATTATGGATGTCTTTATGTTCAATTAATTGTTGATGGTATTGTAAAGGTCGAAAAAGATATTGCAAATTGTCAAAATCGTTGGGATCATTTAGAACTTATTGAAGATTTAGATGGTACTAAAACTGTAGTTTTGAAGTTTGTTTCTAAAAATACTCGTTTAGTGTCTGGTGTTGATGTTCCAGTAGTGTATTTTGATAATCTTGATCAATATATACAAGATGCTCCTCTTTATATAACAACATTTGATCAAGATGTGTCTTGGTATATTCCAGGAACAAGTACTCCTCAGATTTATACAACATTTCCTATTAGAGTTGATGATATGAAGTCTCAATTGACTGGTGAGGTTGAAGGTGTTACTATTACTCTTGGAAATGCTAGTTTAGAAATTATATCATTATTACTTTCTAATGATGCTTTATATGGTGAGGAGGTTACTATTGTTAAAACTTTTTGGGAGTGTAGAGTTGGAGGTCCTGAGGAAAGTTATACAGCTTATCAATTGGATTTATTTGAAATTGATTCTCCTGCTGCTGATGAGGGGAAGGGTGTTGTATCGTTTGTATTGAAGTCTAAGTTTGCTGTTAATAAAGTATCTATACCATTAGAGCCATTTGATAGAGATTTTTGTAGACATACTTATAAAGATCCTGTGACTTGTCAATATGCTGGTGCTCTTGCTGATTGTGATCAAACTAAAGGAGGTCCTAATGGTTGTCAAGTACATGATAATGTGATAAATTTTGGTGCATGTCCTGGAATACCTTCTGGAAGAGTTATGGTGGGATAATATGGTTTCTATTGAAGATAGAGAAAAGATAAGACATGTTAGGAATCTTATTGGATTAAATTATAAGTTTCTGGGAAGAATTAATGATATTCCTGAATCTAGGTCTGAAGTGGTAAGACTAAATAGAGAGGGGTTTGGTATAGATTGTTATGGCACACTACTAGTCGTATATAGATTTCTTGGTTTTAATATCAAGGATTATTTTTATAAGCATAATTGGTATAGAAGAAATAGTGAGAATGGTTTGTTTGATAAAAGTTATGATAATAATTTCATAAAGGTAAAAGATTTGCAAGTTTGGGATTCAATTACTTTTAAAATAAAAAGTATAGTTCCTAATCATATTGGTATATATCTTGGCGAAGGTGAGTTTATACATTGTTTGGATAACTCTTCTGTTTGTGTTAGTAGAATTGCTGGTTTTTGGCATAAATTGAAATGTGATTTTTATAGGATAAAAGATGAATGTAGGAGTTAATTTATGTCTGTAAATTTTGAATATTTACCTGTAGTTCTTGAAGATAAAAAAGTTACTGCTTTGCTCAAACCGACAATGTTGCTTGAAGTTATTGAACAATTTACTGAGCAGTTTCCTGAGTATGAGGGGATACTTAGGCAAACTGTTCAGATATTTGTTAACGGTGAGCTTATTGCTCCTGAGCGTTGGCATTTATGTATGTTGAATACTGGTGATAGAGTTCTTGTAGTACCAATTATTGGATGTGGTGGTGGTGGAGTTGTTCAGATTGTTATAGGGGCTGTTCTAATAGCTGTTGGGGTATTAATTCCTGCTGATCCAGGAACAAAGGCATATTTAATTAAAACTGGTCTTATAATGATGGGTGCTTCTATGGTTATTAGTGGTGGAATGCAGCTATTATGGCCTATGAAGCTTCCTTCAATACCTAATATATCTGGAAGCTATGCTTCAGAAGATCCTGTTTATCGTTGGGATGGTAGACAAATTCAGTTTGGTGTTGGTAATAGAATTCCAATAATTTATGGTAAGACCTATGCTGCTCCTCAATGTATAATGCAATATATTGATACTTCTGATGATGGTAAAAAGAATTATATAAATCTATTGCTTTGTTTGGGTTATGGGGAGATAGATGGAATATGTATGGAAAATGGTGATCCAGATATTTTAATAAATGGTCAACCATTTTCTAATTATGAAAATATAACATGGGATTGGAGACCAGGAACGTGGGCTCAAACTGCTATGGAAGGATTTAGAGATGTTAGAGTATATTATTCAAGTTCTGCTAAAGTTACAACTAATTTAGATAAAGTATATACTACTTATGCTGATGATGTTGAAGAGTTTTGGGTACATCTACAATGTCCTTCTTTATATAAAGTAGATGGGGCTAATGTTATTGAAAATAGAGTTGAATTTCATATCTATTATGCTAGAAGTATTAGTACTAGTCCTGATATATATGAGAGTTATATAAGTTTAGGAGGGTTTGATATTACTGGTAATTCAAAAGCTGCTTTAAATAAGATTGTTAAAAATGCTTCTAATCTTACAGCAGGTAAATATAGAATAAAGGTTTCTAGAATTTCTGCTGATTATGAAGATGACTTTGAGAATTTTTCAGATTTATATGTTGTTGGATTTACTGAAACTGAATATGATGAAATAGCATATCGTGGTTTAGCTTTACTTGGGGTTAAAGCTTTGGCAACTGAGCAGTTAAGTGGAGCAACACCGAATGTTATACCTAAAGTAAGAGGAATTAAAGTAAAAGTTCCTAAGTTAACATATGTTGGAGATGTTGTTAACTATAATAATTGTTATTGGGATGATGATGCTGGTGTATATAAGAAACTTTCTGATGATTCCATTGTAGTTGATACTGGTGTATATACTGGAGATACTGAAAAACAATGGGTACAAGATCCTATATGGCAAGCTAATGATTTAAGTGTAAGTACTGCGTATGGTCTTGGAAAGTATACTAATAATGCTGATGCTGATCTTGATCAATTAAAACTAGAATCAAGATATGGAAGACGATTGGTTGATGATGGTGAAGGAAATCAAGAAATACAATTTCAATGTGATATACAACTTTCTAGACCTCTTAGTGGTAGAGATGCGGTTGCTGAAATATTGAAAACATGTAGAGGATGGGCTTTTTGGGTAGAGGATAAGATTAAAATGCTTATAGATAGACCGCAAGATCCTGCATATGTTTTTAATGAAGGTAATATAAAAGAAGGTTCTTTGAAGATTAATTTTATACCTAATAGCAGTATACCCAATGTACTTGATGTTGAATGGGATAATCTTGATGATAATGCTAGTTTAAATAGATTTAGACTTGTTGATCAGGAGGAGAGAAAAAAGAACAAACCTTTTAAGCCATCTCAATTAGAATTACATGGTGTTATAAGACGTGGTCAAGCAATAAGAGATGGGTGGTTTAATCTTAATTGTACTAGGAATAGAGGTAAGATATTACAATTTGATTCTGCTATAAATGCTGTACATTGTACTCCTGGTGCTATTGTAACTGTACAGAATGATATGGCAGGATGGGGTGATGGTGGCAGGGTAGTTCGTGGAACTTCTGATAGTATAACTCTTGATATTAATATCACTATAGAAGCTAATAAAACATATCGTGTTGGATATATATTATCAACTGGTGTTATAGAAAAGAAGACTGTAACTAATTCTGCTGGAACACATAATACTTTGACTATAGATGGTGCTTGGAGCGAAGTTCCTGCTAGATATGGAATATGGATATTTGGTGAGAGAGATGCTGAAGGTAAAGATTTTAGAGTAACAACAATTACTCGTAAGAACATCGGTGAAGTTACTCTAAGTGTGTTAGAGTATAATAGAACCGTGTATGGACACTATAGTTCTATTGGTAGAGCTGAAGTAATTAGTACTCTTCCTACAAGACATGGTATGGCAGGTGATGTTGAAAGTTTGCAATTGACTGCTTTGATGATTCAAGTTGGATTTACAATATCTTTTAATATTCCTAAGAATGATTTTTCTTTTTATGATGCTTTCGTTGAGATTAGCCCAGATGGTGTTTATTATAGACATATATATACAGCTAGTGGTGATGCTAGTTTTGATATTATACAAGATGTTGAGCCATATGGTACTTATTATGTAAGAGTTTATAGTCGTAATAGAGATGGATTAAAGTCTCTTGTTCCTGTAGAGACTTCAATAACTTTAGATAATTTGAATATTCAACCATTTGTTCCTACGAAATTAGAAATAAAAGGGCAAGGTAATGATACTGTTTTTAATAGTAGGAATTGTGAATTTGAATGGACTGAGACTACGCCTCTTGGAGGGGAATTGTTTGAATTTGGAGGCGGTAGATTAGGATATGGTGTTGTTGGTTCTACAACACAATCTTATGAAATTGCTATATTGGTTAATGGGGTTGAAATTGGTGATAGGAGATATACAGAGAATACATTTTTTATTTATACCTTAGAACAGAATATTGCTGATAATGGTGGTACTTCTGCTTCGAGTTTTGAGATTAGAGTTTGGTCTATAGATAGGTTTGGTAATAGGTCTGCTGCATATGCGAAGCTTGGTGTTAGTAATGGAGTTCCAACTTTGATTGGATTAGCTGCTGTTGCTGAAGAGGATGCTGTTAGATTTAATTGGGATAAGAATGAAGATACAGATTTGTTAGGGTATAAATATAGATTGCAAATACATGAATATTAGTATATAAATAGTATGGAATAGGATATTGTTATGCCTGGAAATATCTTTAGTGCTGATTCTACTTCTGATTTAATTTATAAACACTCAGGTTTCACTGATACTATATTAGATAGTTTTAGTAGTCCTAGTACTATTCCAATAGGACTTACTTGGGATGGTACTAATTTATATAGTAATGATTCTACTTCTGATTTAATTTATAAACACTCAGGTTTCACTGATACAATATTAGATAGTTTTAGTAGTCCTAGTACTAGTCCTAGAGATCTTGCTTGGGATGGTGCTAATATATGTAGTGTTGATGGTAATACTAATAAAATCTATCAACACTCTGGTTTCACTGATACAATTCTAGATAGTTTTAGTAGTCCTGACTATTCCCCTTCTGGTTTAACTTGGGATGGCAGTAATTTACTCAGTGCTGATTACTCCATTCCTGATTTAATATTTAAACACTCTGGTTTCACTGATACAATTCTAGATAGTTTCAATAGTCCTGGCGGGATGACTGAAGGTCTTGCTTGGGATGGTGCTAATATATATAATAGTGATAATTGGTTATCTAATAATAAAATCTATCAACACGATGGCTTTACTAATACAATTCTAAACAGTTTTAATAGTCCTAGTAACAGTCCTAGAGGACTTACTTGGGAAGAAATAAGTTCAAGTTCTTCTTCAAGTGAGAGTTCTTCTTCAAGTTCTAAGAGTAGTTCAAGTTCTTCAAGTGAGAGTTCTTCTTCAAGCTCTGAGAGTTCTTCTTCAAGTGAGAGTTCTTCTTCAAGCTCTGAGAGTTCTTCTTCAAGCTCTGAGAGTTCTTCTTCAAGTGAGAGTTCTTCTTCAAGCTCTGAGAGTTCTTCTTCAAGCTCTGAGAGTTCTTCTTCAAGTGAGAGTAGCTCTTCTAGTAGTGGAAGCTCTTCTTCAAGCTCTAAGAGTTCTTCTTCAAGTGAGAGTTCTTCTTCAAGTGAAAGTTCAAGTTCTTCAAGTGAAAGTTCTTCTTCAAGTAGTGAAAGTTCTTCTTCAAGTGAAAGTTCTTCTTCTAGTTCTGAGAGTTCTAGTTCTTCTTCTAGTAGTGAAAGCTCTAGTAGTAGTTCTGCTGGATGGACTGATTGGGTTACTATAGAAAATAATTCTATAATAAGGAAATTAGATACTGCTGAAATTGCAAAACAAGGTGCTGGTCAGGCAAACATTAATATAGAAGTGAAAGCAGTTGATATGTATGGTAATGAATCAAGTGTTATTAAAGTAGGTTCAGATTGTCTTAATTATAAGGCCGGATATAATGTTAGTCCTACAGAGGGGGTGGGTCATTTTCAGTACATTCAAGAAGCCTTAAATGCTATACCTCCTGGAGGAGGTAAATTAACTCTTAAAGAAGGTATATATGATTTGTCTCGTGAAACTGGTATAGCAAATTACAATAATGGAATTGTTATTCCAGATAGAAATATTGATATTGAAGGAGTTAATAGGGATTCTGTTATTATTAAAAATAATCCTGGAGATCATGGATTTATATTGCCTAATTTAACTAAAACTTTTAAATTTTCAAATTTTGCTATTGATAGTCAAAATATATCTTCCTATACAAATATGATATATATTTATGGAAGTGTAGCTTCAAATAATACTAGTAATGTAAGAACAAGCTCTATGAAATATTCTTTGGCTGATAATGGAGATTTAAGTGCGCCGGATGGAGATTGTGGAATAAGAGCAGATAAAGGCGATGGAAGAATAGTGGCATATGATTGTGAGCTTGAGAATGGCTTATATGGAGCTCATATATATGATTATCCTTATGTTTTGTTTACTCAGACTGAGTTGTCAGGACAGTTATATGCTTCTTTATATACAGATTTGTCAGCTGAATTGCATTTTATAAGTAATCGAATATATGATTTTCAGACTTTTGGAATTCTTTTTATGGGCTTTAATATTATTAGAGATTGTGAATTGCATAACAATGTTATTAAGAGTAAGAATCATAGTACAGATGTTAGTACTACTGCTGTAAACATAGAAGCCCAATCTGTTAGCTTTCTTAATAATATTATTCAAATTATAAATACAATGTCAAGTGGAGTGCAAAAAGGAGTGTTAATGCGAGTAGTTGATTCTATAGTTTCGAATAATATTATTAAGTTAGATGTTGATTCTAGTGATGAGTTATATGGATTATATGTAAATGATTTAATAGATAGTCAAGTTTGTAACAATACTGTAAAAGTAGATGGAAGTAATAATACTAGTAACCATTACGGTATGCGCTTACAGGATTCAGATCGTAATGTGCTACAAGGTAACAATATAGATTTGGTAAGTAATAATGTTAAGGATATTGGTGTTTATCTTAGTACTAATTCTGATAATAATCAAGGTGGAGATAATATTACTCATAATGTTGGAACCTCTATAGATGATAATGGTATTGGAAATGTTGTGACAGCGAAGGATGTGTAATGAACTGTGCAATATATCAACATGATTCTGATAAGATAGAACATTTTGTTTTGAATTGTGTGAAGCAAGGCAATGATTTTATTGGTTCAAATTGTAAAAAATATGGAATCAAACCTACTCATTGGTCTGTTAAATGGACTGATGATGTGGCAAATCCTATTTTTGATGAAGAGAATCAAATTGGATGGGATAAAAAAGTATCTGAACTAAATGGAATTGATGATTCTATAGATATAATTAAAACAACAATAGATGATGTTCAAGAAGCTGTAATGATTCGTAGGCAATTATCTACTACGACTTATAAAGAGATTGATCAATATGTAGAAAGTAATATAATTGATTTACCATCTGCTAAGATGTATATTAAAAAGTTATCTAAAGTAGTTTTGGCTATAATTAAAATGATGGATAAATAAAAAAATTAGAGGTGTATTATGTCTCAATATGGACCTGGAACATTATTAACAGTAGATACTACACAAGGAGAAACTTTATTAACTTTTAGTAGTGAGTGTTTATTACTTACTGAAGTCAATAGAGGTGATTGGTTTACTATTGATGATGATACTTCGCCTACTTTTGAATTACAAGCTCCACTTACTAATATAACAGCACATTTGACTGCTGCGTGGAGTGGTAACAGCGAATCTGGAGCTAGTTTTGTTATAAGTAGGGATTTCACCTCACGTAAAAATTATCCTATATTTAGACAGGGCGATAAGCGTGTTGCAAAGAATCTTGCTAGACTTGTTAGTGCCATTGATGATGATATGTCTACTGTTGGAACTGTAAGTGCTGATACAACTACTAATAATGTGTCTAATTATGATTTAGTCTATTATTCTGCTGCTAATAATGTAGTTGATGAAGCTGATGCTACTGATTTAACAAAACCAGCAATAGCTGTTGTTTCTAGATCTGGTTTTGTTAAGCAAGCAGGTCAGGCTACTATTAATATAGAAAGTGGTATTGCAATATCTAGATTGGATAAATTGTATCTTTCTACATCTGCTGGTAAAATAACTAATATATGTCCAACTGGAGGAGCTAATAGAAAACAACTTGTTGGGATAGCTGTGGAAGATGGCAGTGTTGTTGGAGGTACTGTAGGGGCTGTTTTATTGATAGATTGTGGAAAGTTTACTTCTCCTAATAAGTTAGAAGCTATAACTACACATGATCAATCTGGTGAAAGTTCTGTTACGGTTCTTACAATAGGAATACCTACTGTTGGTTCGTTTATAAATGGTATGGTAAAAATTGGTACTAAAAATAAGGTCAACCCCGTATATGCTTTATGTAGAAATTATTCTATTCATATTTATAAAGAGAATAGTACTACTTTTCAATGTCAATTTGATGGGCTTGGTACTGAGTGCCAAGGAAGTGGAGGTAATGCTGTTGATAGTATATCTATTGATGATACTAGCTCAGATGATTATGTATATATCAAGGCTGTTCCTTCTGATACAACTGCTGGAATTGAAGGATATGTGTCTTTTAATGGTAGTTCTAACAAAGCTGATATAACAATATCTTAGGAGGTGAGGAAATGATTAGTAAAATTGCTAATATTTTTGATTTGGTTACTGTTGCTCCTGGCGGTGATACTACTTCTGTTGCTATAAATATAACTAATGTGTCTCCAGATGCTAAATTTTATTTTGATCTAGATATAAATCATAATGGTACTGGAGCGTTATCTTTTTTAATTGGAGATACTGAAGATGGTAGTTTTTATGAGCCAGCAAGCAATAGTATTGCTGCTGGTCATACAAAGACTACTAATACTAGTGGTAGAGATAGGTATACTATTGCAATGGAGGGTACTCTTTGGATTATATTTAAACTTGAAGAGACTGGAGGAGCGAGTGATATAATTGCTTCTGGTGATTTTTATGTTAATGATAAGGTCTAGGCTTACTAGGAGGTGTTTATGGATTTTCTTCTTGAAATTTTTTATATAATTATTGGACTTGGAGCACTTTTGGGAAGTGCTATTGGAGGTTATAAGGCTAAATCTATTAGAAAAAATAGTAGTTGTAATCCTGGCGGTGTTGTTTTTAAAAGGCCACAATTAATGAGTGCAGAGACAAAGGGGGAGGTTGATAAATTAGATGCTAAGATAGATAAAGAGGTGCAGAAAGTTACTATGTGAGGTGAAATACACAAAAGGGTAGATGAAAATTTGATAGATATAAAGGGGGATATTGGTAAAGTTAAGGATGAACTTGTTATTTTAAGAGATGTTGTTGTAGATTCGAATGGTAAAATTGTTAGTGAAGTAGCTGACGCTGTGGTGAAGGCAATAAAGAAGAGGTAATAGAGTTATATATAATAGGGGTTACTATGAAAAATGGTAAGAGAAACCCCATTGAGCATTATCTTAATCCTCTACATATTAAATGTAGGTTGGTTGAATTGGGTATTAGTAAAAGAATTGTTAATAAAACTATAGATGTGTATGAGCATATTGTTAGAAGGTGGTTATATTATAAGTTGTACAGAAAAGAGAGGAGAAAGGAAGATGGCAGATGAGATTAGAGAAAGGCTTTTAAAAGAGTATGAAGATATAAAGAAAGTAAAAGGTATTTATGGGCATGGTAGAGTAAGTGCTGCTATAGTAGGGCTTAAATTTGAAGATGGACATACTCATTGGCATTATCCTGATGAAGAGTCTGCTCTTCATATGTTTAAAGTAGCTATGGAGCATAAAGGTATAGTATCTAGTAACAATTCTCGAAATCATGTTAATACTTCTTCTGATAAAATATATAAGCATGATAATTTTATTAAAGCCCCTATAGTTAAAAATGTAGAGTCTGCTGGTGAAAAAAGAAAGATAGTTTTTAAACATAGTAGAGCGTTAGGCGATGCTCTTATGTTTACTAGTGGGATTAGAGATTTTAAGTTACTTTTTCCTGAAATTGACATAAATGTTGAAAGTAATTTTCCTGCTTTATGGGAAAATAATCCTTATTTAGATAGGTCTATAAAAAAAGATGATAATGGTGTTGAGTTTTATAGAGTAGGATATCCTCTTATAAACAGTGCTAATAATGCTATATTGAGTTTTCATATAGCATTTCTTTTTGACATGATAGCTATAGTTCATCATAATAGACCATTGCCGATAGATATTGGAGAGTTTGTTGCTGCATTTGCTAATGGTGAAATTGGTGATCCTGGTATGTGGAATAAAAAGAAAAACCCACTTGCTTGTGAGCCATTTATTTCATTACAGGAGAAATATAGGCATTTTTGTAAAATATTTGCTCGTCAGTGGGCTGATGTATATTTGACTGAAGAAGAGAAATCTAACAATATGGTAAAGGAATTGTATGGAATTGATAAATATTGGGTTGTAGCTCCAGGTGGTAAAAGAGATTGTACTTGTAAGATGTGGGACTGGAGGAAATTTCAAAAGGTAGTAGATTATTTTGATGGGAGAATTAAATTTGTTGTTATTGGGAGAAGTGATCATCTAGTGGAGAAATTAAATGGTGTTTTAGATTTGACTGATAAATTTAATGAAAATATTCGTGGTCTACTTCCACTTGTCTATCATGCTGAAGGTTGCGTAAGTGGGGTGACTTTTTTAATGCATCTGGCTGCTGCATTGCCTTCTAGGAATGGTGGTAGAAAGCCATGTGTTTCTATATATGGTGGTAGAGAGCCTACTAATTTTACTGCTTATTGTAATCATCAAATATTGCATACAAATGGAGCTTTTGATTGTTGTAAAGCTGGAGGATGTTGGCAATCTAGAGTTCATCCTATGCAAAAAAATGCTGATACCAATAAGAGAATGTGTAGACATACTGTAAGTGTTGATGGGCGAACAATAAGAATGTATGGAATCTATA
>Ga0114923_10000370_pt1 | contig 37270 bp, 23 predicted proteins | sample SumtaG_FD_89578 | JGI IMG/M metagenome (GOLD analysis project Ga0114923, IMG submission 89578) | Deep subsurface microbial communities from Indian Ocean to uncover new lineages of life (NeLLi) - Sumatra_00157 metaG | ecosystem: Environmental > Aquatic > Marine > Oceanic > Sediment | place: near... | reverse complement strand
TTTGATTGGGATTAAAAGATTAGATCTTAGTTGGAATGAAAATATCACGGATGAAGGGTTGAAATATTTGTCTGGAATTAAAATATTGGATCTTCATTGGAATAAAAATATCACAGATGAAGGGTTGAAACATTTGAAAGGAATTCAAGAATTGTATCTTTATGGTAATAAAAAATATCACATATGAAATGTTGGAACATTTGAAATTGAAAAAATAATAAATTTTTTCCCATTTTAAAATAATTTATATCTCCCTCATTATTATTTGAAAAAAAAAAGATGAAGAGAAGAAAAATTGTAATAACTAGAGATGTTTATTTATGCTTGGATTGTATTGGAGAAATTATTTCGTTTTTATCTGATCAAGAAAGTTTTTTCAACATGCTTTGTCTTTCAAAACGTGTGAAATGGTATATTGAGAACGAAAATCCAACTTGTGCAAGAAACGTTTTATTTTGGGTACATAAACCACCAAAAAGTTTATTACAAAGATTTGTTACTAGGTGTAGAGTTGAATTTAAAGTCGTAGATTTGAAATTTTTTAAACGAATACAATCATTGACTATTTTTCAAAATAGTAATATCATAGATAAAGGATTGATGCAATTAAATGAACTTAAAAAATTAACTCTTTATAGAAATGAAAATATCACAGATGAAGAAATGAAGTATTTAATAGGGATTAAATTTTTTACCATTTATCTGTATAATGGTATTATCACAGATAAAGGTTTGAAGTATTTGACCGGGATTAAATCATTGACTATTCATAATAATTTAAAAATTACAAATACTCGTAATAATATAAAAATTACAAATAAAGGATTAAGATATTTAACTGGGATTAAATCATTGGCCATTAATTGGAATAATGGTATTATCACAGATGAAGGGTTGAAATATTTGACTGGGATTAAGGAGTTGAAACTTTATCGTAATAGAAATATCACAGATCAAGGATTGAAGCATTTAATTGGGATTAAAGAATTAACTCTTTGTAGCAACGAAAATATCACAGATAAAGGGTTGAAACATTTGAAAGGAATTAAAAGGTTGAATATTAATGGTAATACAAATATCACAGATGAAGGGTTGAAGCATTTAATTGGGATTAAAGAGTTGAATCTTCGTCATAATAAAAATATCACGGATAAGGGATTGAAATATCTAATTGGAATTGAAGAATTAGATCTTTGTAGCAACGAAAAAATCACAGATGACGGGTTGAAATATTTGACTACTGTTCAAGGGTTGGATCTTTATAACAATGAAAATATCACAGATGAAGGAATAAAACATTTAACTGGGATTGAGAGATTGTTTCTTGATAATATTGGAAATATCACGGATGATGGATTGAAATATTTAACTAGGATTAAACTATTGTACCTTCATTATAATACAAATATGACAGATAAACGATTGAAAATTTTAGAAGGTGTTAGAATTAGGTATTGGGATTAATTGTAAAATCACAGATAAAGGGTTGAAATCCTCCCTCATTATTTATTTAAAAAAAAAAAAAAAGATGAAGAGAAGAAAAATTGTAATAACTAGAGATGTTTATTTATGCTTGGATTGTATTGGAGAAATTATTTCGTTTTTATCTGATCAAGAAACCTTTTTCAACATATTTTGTCTTTCAAAACGTGTAAAATGGTATATTGAGAACGAAAATCCAACTTGTGCAAGAAACGTTTTATTTTGGGTACATAAATCACCAAAAAGTTTATTACAAAGATTTGTTAGTAGGTGTATAGTTGAATTTAAAGTTATAGATTTGAAATTTTTTAAACGAATACAATCATTGAATATTTTTCAATATAGTAATATCACAGATGAAGATTTGAAGAATTTGAAAGGAATTAAAGAATTGGATTTTTATTGGGATGATAATATCACAGATGAAGGGTTGAAGCATTTGCGTGGAATTAAAGAATTGAATCTTCATCGTAATGAAAATATCACAGATGAAGGGTTGAAGCATTTGACTGGGATTGAGGGTTTACATCTTACTTGGAATGGAAATATCACGGATGAAGGATTGAAATATTTAACTGGGATTAAATCTTTGGACCTTACTCAGAATGAAAATATCACAGATGAAGGGTTGAAGCATTTGACTGGAATTCAAAAATTGTATCTTAATGATAATGAAAATATCACAGATGAAGGGGTGAAGTATTTAAAAGGAATTCAATCATTGGGTTTTAATAGTAATAAAATTATAACAGACAAAGGATTGAAACATTTAAAAGGAGTTCAAATATTAGACCTTGGTTGTAATAAAAATATAACAGATAAATGGTTGAAATATTTAAATGGAATTAAAGTATTGGACCTTGGTGATAATACAAATATCACAGATGAAGGGTTGAAACATTTGACTGGGATCCAATATTTGAATCTTAATGATAATACAAATATCACAGATGAGGGGTTGAAGCATTTAATTGGAATTGAAGAATTAGATCTTTGTAGCAACGAAAAAATCACAGATGACGGGTTGAAATATTTGACTGGGATTAAGGAGTTGAATCTTCATTGTAATAAAAAAATCACAGATGAAGGATTGAAGCATTTAATTGGAATTAAAAAATTAGATCTTCATTATAATAAAAATATCACAGATAAAGGGTTGAAATATTTAACTGGGATTAAGGAGTTGAATCTTTATAGTAATGAAAATATCACAGATAAAGGGTTGAAATATTTAACTGGGATTAAAGAATTGGATTTACCGTTTAATTGTATTATTAAAGATGAATAATTGGATTATTTAAAGGGGGGTTTTAATCATCAAATGGAATAAATATATAATTTAATTTATAAATAATCTCCAAAACCTTTTTTTATTATTATTATATTATTTAAAAAAAAAGATGAAGAGAAGAAAAATTGTAACTAGAGATGTTTATTTATGCTTAGATTGTATTGGAGAAATTATTTCGTTTTTATCTGATCAAGAAACCTTTTTCAACATATTTTATCTTTCAAAACGCGTGAAATCGTATATTGAAAACGAAAATCCAACTTGTGCAAGAAACGTTTTATTTTGGGTACATAAACCACCAAAAAGTTTATTACAAAGATTTGTTAGTAGGTGTAGAGTTGAATTTAAAGTTATAGATTTGAAATTTTTTAAACGAATACAATCATTGAATATTTTTCAATCTAGTAAAATCACAGATAAAGGGCTAAAATATTTGACTGGGATTAAATCGTTGACCCTTAATCGGAATAATGGTATTATCACAGATGAAGGGTTGAAGTATTTAACCGGGATTAAATCTTTGACCCTTAATCAGAATAATGGTATTATCACAGATGAAGGGCTAAAATATTTGACTGGGATTAAAGAGTTAAATCTTAATTCTAATAGAAACATCACAGATAAAGGGTTGAAACATTTAAAGGGGATTCAAAAATTAAAACTTTTTGAAAATACAAATATCACAGATGAAGGGTTAGATTATTTAAAGGGGATTCAATCATTAGACGTTCATTGGAATAGAAATGTCACATATAAAGGGTTAAAATATTTAACATTGTTGGGAAAAATAGACCCTAATAATGCTAAAACTGAATTCTTGGAGAAACTTGCTTTGATTAAAAAATTAGAAGCTGATAATATTCAAAATATATTAGATGAATTATTGAAGTATTTAAAACAAATGAAAATTATGTGGGAAAATACATTTTAACCTTTTTTTTTTTTTTTATTTCCCTCATTATTATTATTTGAAAAAAAAAAAAGATGAAGAGAAGAAAAATTAAAGTTTCACAAAAATAAATCTCTTTTATTTCATACTTTTCATTAATTCTGGTGATAAAGTTTCACCACCTATTGGTATTGTTTTCATTAAAGGTTTTGTAACTAAATAGGAAAGCCCCATATTCGTCCAGTTAAAAGTTCCAGTTTGATTAAAAGCATTAATAATATCCATTAAAATTCTCCTTGTATAATCATTAGTAACCTTGTCACTGAACATTGAATTTGCAATATAATAAGCAGAAGTTTTAACAGAATTCCAAACAATAACAACTTGTAATCCATTCATCATCACGACGTTGTTTTGTCCATTCAACTTCTTGTGAATAAATTGTCTTAATCTTGTTCCAACATTTCCACTTGTTTGGTTAGCAACTTTTATGTTGAGAATATGAGTAAATTCGACATTTGAGTCAGCTAGATACTTTATTACATTTAACATTTCCGATTGTTTTCCTTTTTTTTTTTTTGTAGGGAAGGTCTATTAATTGTAAAATGGAAGGAAAGAAAAATATTTAACTTGGATTATTACTACATGAATAATGAATGGAGTCTAAAAACTTTTCTCAAACCTCGCTTTTTTTTTATTATTTTTTATTTTAATATATATAAAAATAATAATAAAAAGAAAAAGAAAAAGAAAAAAAAAAAAAAAAAAGATGTCCAAATATCCTTCTTTAAAGACTTGGACTGGTAAAAAAGATATGTTTTTTCATAAATCGAAAGAATTTTTAGTTTATACTTTGAATAATAAAATTTTCGTTGTGAATCCAACAAGTAAAAGAATTTTGAGTCAATTTTCGTTAGTTGGGTTACCTAAAAAATTTATGATTGAAAACGAATTTATTTACCAATTGATTGATAATAAAATATTGGTTTTTTCTGTGTTTAAACCATCCGAAATGATTTTTACGTTTGAAATGGATGACAACTTTTTAATTTTTCAAACTGGTAATACTTCTTTAGTAAAATACAAACTGTTCGATTATAGAGTTAATAAAAAAATAGAAAATTTTTACTTGAAACATAATACACTTTATTTTATTGTAAAGAACATTATTGTTCTTTTCGATATGATGAATTTAGAGTACAAAACAATTTGTCTGAAAAAAATTTTTCAAGCGGTTAGATTCAAAAATAAACCAAAATTGATATTAGTACACAAAGATATTTTTTTTATCAAAATAGATGATTTGGTTTATGCAATTAATACGGAAGGCAAAAAATTAAATATACCTATAGTAAATAATGTGTTTAAAAATTCTCAAGGTATTTTAATTGGAACTTCAACAGATAAAATGTATATGGACATTATTGATGGTGTAAGTCCTTCACAAAAAATACCATTTCATGAACGATTTGTTGAATTTGATAATAAATTTTTATATAAACAAGGTAAAAATTTATATACTGGAAAAAACAAACTTTTATTCAAGAATATTGACGAATTTCATACATCACAAAATAAATTGTTAACTGTAAGGATAACTCCTCTATTTTATCATATAATAGTATACAATAACGAATTTGAAAAAGTTTCCGAGTTGAAATTGACTCATCAAACTTTTATTTATGATAAAGATCAAAAAAAATTTAATATGATGGATATAAAATTCAATTTGAACATTTTATACTACAAAATTTTTACAAAAAATCATCACATTCCATTTATTAGTGATGATGATTGTTTAGAAAATCTTATGACATTTAATGATATATATCAATACTTTGAAAGGGATAAAGAATCAAAACAACAAATTAAAGAATTGTTAGACTCCAAATATTTTTTAAATGGAGTTTACTTTTTGGAAAGTAAAAACAGACAAAAAATTCATAATTTATACACATTCAATGAAAAAACGTTTTTTTTGAACGAATATAAAGATTACATCAAAATATTAAACAAAATGTATACAGATAATGAAAAAAATAATATCCAAGTAAAAGGTATCAATTTGAATAAAGAAATTTGTCACAAATATAATCAAGAATGGGGAAAGGAAACATTGGAAGCATATAAACAATATTGTTATTTTACAATAATTAGACCATCACTTTTGGAGAAAAAAATAATTCAACCTTTAATTTTGGAAAATAATATATTATTTTTAAACTGGTGGTTAAAAAATAAAAACGAGTAAAAAATATGATAACTTCATACTTTGCCAAGAAGAAAAATAAAAAGAAAAATAAAAAGAAAAATAAAAAGAAAAAAAAAAAGAAAAAGGAAGAAAAAATTGTAAATGCTGTAAATTTGTTAAAAAGGGGAGATAACAGGATGATTAAAAAAGGATTCAAGGCAATTAAAAGGGAAAGAAGAGTAATTAAAAAACGCCCCAAGAAAAAATTGATTATTAAACGCAAAGATATGAGCTCCATTCCAAAGCTAGATATTTCACAATTCAACGATGTAAAAATAGTAGATCCAGATATTTTTTTTAACGATATTGATGTAGAGGGAATTTTATAATAATAAATTTATACCATTAAATATTTTTTAGCCTTTTCATTTCCTAATTTTGCAGATATACATATATATTCTTTAGCTAGTTTAAAATCATTTTCAAGTTTGAATCCCAAAATAACTGTAGTATCTGGAGTTATAAGTAATCTTGCATATTCGAAAAGTGCATTACTGTAATTTTCACAGTCAGGATCTTTGATAACATTTTTCAAAATTTTTAATATATCGTTACCATCATTTATTTGGATGGATGATAGTTTCCATTCAGATTTAAACATTTTATTATAGAATTTGTATGGAGTTGTTTTCTTGAAATCGAACTTGCCATTTGCTTTCAAATATTCAATGCCTTCATATAACGCTTGATAATGACCACTTGGATCTGTACTATTTAGTAATGTTAACATTTCTTTTGCTTTATTCCCAACATTTTTTTTCGTGCATGCTAATAACAAATATTTTCTTGATTTTTTCGCGTAGTTAATATTGTTTGTTAATCGAAATATATTATAGCAAGTTGCTCCATAAAAATAAATAGCTTCGTTTTTCCTTTTTTCATCATCTTTTTCCTTTTCAATTATTTTTTTAAACCATTTTGCAGACGTCAAGAATTTTTCTTGTTCGTAATAAAAAAACGCAACAAAAAAATATGCTCTTGTATTTTCTAATTTTTCTAATTTTTTAATCAACTCACGTTTTTTCTGATAAAATTTTTCATATTCTTTAGTTTTTGGTATAATAGAAAACGTTTCTTTGTATTCTGTTCCATTTTCTTTATAACATTTTTCTGAACAAAAATAAAGTTTACCCTTTTTTTTTGCTTTAACAAATACTCCATTTTTTTTAAACGTCGTCACCTTTTTACTACATATTTCACATTTTAATTCATCAACTAAATTGAGTTGTTTTGTAGAATAAAACTTTCTTTCAAATACACGAATTGCATTTATAATTCCTTTATATTTGAGCATTTTTTTTAAATAAAAATTAATTAAAAAAATTTGTATATAATAATAAAAGAAAAATAATAATTATATTATGAGTAAAAAACTAAAACTAAAACTAACCCATGAAGAACAATTTAAAGAATTATTAAAAAAAGTACCACTTGATGTTGTTATTCACGTTATTTTACCATTTTATTTAGTTGTGGTATCAGATAAAGATTACAATAGACCGCCAAATTTTGATAAATTAATGGAGCATCAAACCCAGTTTAATTATGATTCTTGTGATTTATTATATGGAATAGTGTTAGTTGAAGGCATATACAAACTAAGATTGATATTTAAAACTTTATGTTATGATATAAAACATGCACAAAATGTATTAGTTCCAAGGGTAGTTAATAATTTAATTATTAAATCATTGCCCGGAACTAGTGTACTTAAATTTTTTAGATTGAAAAGTTTAAAATTTGATCTTAATAGACAATCAGCTAATTTTTTCAAGACTAGAATGAAAATGTTTAAAAGTTTAAAAAGATTAGAAATTATAGTTATTAGTGAATATGATATGGAAGATATCGCAAAATTTTTTATGTTTCGTGAATTAGTTAGTTCATTAGAGAAATTAAGAATTACAATTCATAAATATATTTTGCATGATGTAGATGGTTTTTCTAGAATTTTTTTAACATGGCTTTTGTTATTTCAAAATTTGAAAAAAATTTCAATTCATTCTCCTTTATTTAATTTTACAAGTAAATCATTAAGTGATGAACAAAATGAAAAGGAAAATATTCAAAAATTATTTTCTAACTTTACTGAAATAACTATAAGTAGTGTTAATATGTTTTATGATTTATTACAAATGGATAATCCTAATTTAAAAAAATTAAATTATCCAACTACTATACCCCAAAAATTTGGAAGATTTGAAAATTTGGAAGATTTATATGTTACATCTGATTTGGAATATTTTTTATCAAATTACAAGAAACTCAAAACCATTATAATTAATGTTGATTTTCCTCCAATTAGAAATTTTATTGAAAAAAAAATAACTAAAACATATACAAATATAAAAAATATAATTTTGATTGAAACCCCACAATATCCAGATTACGCTTTCCAAAAAAAAATAAAAACCAATTATAAAGAGATTATTCAAAAGATATTTCCAGAAGCTAATATATATTAATAAAAAAATAGAATTTTATTTGTTTATTTTATATTTTTTTTAAAAAAAAATTAATTAATGGAAAATTTGTTATTATATAAAATAACAAAAATGGTTTTGTTATTTTTTTTAATACTTTCAAAATTCATTTGTTGTAACTTAAAATGTAAAAGAGATCTTATAGATCACCAATCCGAGATAATACAGGTTCCATATAATAATTTGACAAGAAGAACAGTTGATGGGTTCAAAATAAATGTAAATATACCCGATGGATTATCCCAGATAAAATACTTGATTAATAGAGCTGTCAATTTTTTTGAAGTTTCCATTTCTAATGTCGTAAATGAGATAGGATCATTCAAAATAAAACAATGTAATCCATGGAATGATAATACAGAAGATATTATTTTTGATGGTAATTTTGATCTATTTATAAACTTTGAAAATACAACCTATGAGTGTGATGATAAAACAACAATAGCTTACGAATTAACATGTCATAGAACTCAGAATGGGCGACCTTTTAACACATACATAGCAATTTGTAATCATTTCTTTGATTATGATGAACATCACAAGTATCTTACTTTATTACATGAAATATTTCACGCACTTGGTTTTGAGAAAGAAAGTTTTAGGTTGTTCCCTGAAAAAAACCGATTTAAAAAAATGTTTCCAGGTTATTTTAATAAAGGATGTCTTGGTAATAAGTATAGAAACGGGAAAAGAATCAACACTTTTTTTTGTAATTCAGCTGTTCAATATGTAAGAAAGTTTTTTGATTGTAAACATCTCAATCATGTTGAACTTTATGGAAGTCATTTATCTGACCGAATGTTTCATGATCAATTGATGACCGGATTTTTAGATATCACAACTGGTGTACAAAAGATTTATAACAGTAATTTGGCAATGAGTATATTGAAAGACAGTGGATGGTATATTATTGAAGGAGAATTTCAAGATGGAAAATTTGGTGCAAAAGAAGGATGTGATTTTGTAAGAAAGAGTTGTTTTCAGTACTGGAAAAAGACACAAATCGATAAATATTTTTGTTTCAAAAAAGATTGTTGGATGTTCAAGTATGATAAAGCATTACCAGAACCATTCAGATATTTTAACGACCCTACAGTTGGCGGGTATCCCTCAATGGATTATTGTCCTCTTAAAAAGGACTATTGGAAATAATAATAAAAAAAAATATATGAAAAGTAAAAAAAATAAATTAATCAATTAGGTAGTGGGTTATATTTAAAGAATATCGTTTTCATTATCCTAATAGTTTCTCGAGTTAAAGGTATTTCTTTGTTCGGATTTAATGAACCAAATGCATAGGTATCATCATCTGTATGATATACAAAACTTAAAATATAAATCCGAGAATTCTCTGTAATTGAAAGATGATTAATTATTTCAAATTCACTGAACGGAATAATCACTCTGACTCTGTTTGAATATGTATATTTTATATATTGCACGACTGCAACTGTTAAATCTATAATTATTTTTAGATTTACAAGGTTATTTAATTTCTCATAAAAATCAATTAGATTTTCCCTATACATTATTCCTTGAATTATAATAGTTTTAGGTTTTAAGTTTTTATTAAAACCTTCTAATGAAATATTTGACATATCTACATAATATAAATATAAAAATTTCAGATTATCTGCAATAAGAAAAAGTTCCATAATATTTTGATTTAAACGGATTAAAGGGTTTTGACTTCTACTACTTTTATCACCAATTATTAAAGTTTCCAAATATTTTAATTTGTTCAGTTCTTCAATTTGATAATTTGATAATGATGGATCTACCTTTAAATATAAAGTTTTTAAATTTTTGAACCCATCAAATTTAAATAGATCTTGATCAACTGCTGGCAACATTAAATATGTTAAGTTTTGAGGGAATGGACTAAAATAGTTAACATGATTTACCGCGCCAATAAGTCCTGATAAAATTTTTATTTTTTTTAATGAACTGAAACCTATTTTTAAAAGACCTGTTGCATATAACCTATGATTAATAACAATTTTTAAATTTTTTAATTTTTCAAACTTCCAATTAAGACTAAAAAAATTTTGTAAGGTGTCTTTTTGATTAATATAAATAGTTAATTCCTCTAGATTTTCTTGAATGTTTTTAACATTAATTTGACCTTTATTTTTTTCCGCAAATTCATGATAATAAATTGTTAAATTTCTTAATTTTGTAAAATCGCCTTGATCCTTATGTAATGCAATAGTGGTGATTTCATTCCGATTGAACCCCTCCGCCAAAATATATATATATCGAATATCTTTAGGTAAAAGTGATTTTATAGGGACTTTGATGGCTGTCATTGGTAACCCTTGCATTAAAGCATATTGTGGGTTCCAAATAAACCTCACCTTTAAGAAAATCAAAAATATAGTTTTAGTTGGATCAACTTTGAATCTACCAAAAAATACTTTTACAAGAGACTTCTTATTAATACTAAATTTTACAAAACCTCCAGTATGATATATATCATACGAATAGAATTCAAGTATTTTAAATTTTAACATATAAGGTAATTTATCATATAATTCTTCTAATTCTTCTTTTGATAATTCTCCTTTCTTTACTACGATTTTTTTTTTTTTAAACATTTTATATTTTATTTAATCCTCAAAAATTGTTTATATGTAATTAATAAAAAATAATATTATATGAAACGTAAAAGATGAAAGGGTGATAGTCATTTTACAAGAAATAGAAAAAAATAAAATTAATCAAATTTTTTATTATTTAAGACTTATCATTAATATATTTTTTTTGGCAAATATCTAAGGACTATCTTTTTCATTATTTCAATACTTTCAACAGTTGAAAGTATACTCTTCAATGGTTCGTATGTACTAAATTTATAGGTTTTATTATGTTTCAAATATACAAATTTTAAATGAGAAATCTGAGAATCCTCTCTAATTAAAAAATGATTAATTATTTTAAATTCACTGAACGGTATAGTAACTATGCGGTGTTTTGAATAAATAGTTTTTCTATTATACATGACTGTAGCTGATAAATTAATAATTATTTCTAGGTTTACAAGTTTATTTAATTTCGTATAAAAATTAATTAGGTTTTCTCTATATATTATTACTTTAATTATAATAGTTTTGGGTTTTAATTTTTTTTTTTTAAATGGGGGTTTAAAAGATTCTAATGAAATGTTTGATATATCTATATTATATAAATTTAAAATTTTAAGATTGTCTACAGTAAGAAAAAGTTTCATAATATTTTGATTTAAAATGATTATAGGTATTTGAAATGGTTTAAAGATATCACCAATTATTAAAGTTTCCAAATATTTTAAGTTGCTCAGTTCTTCAATTTGAGAATATGATAATGATGAATCTAGGCTTAAATGTAAAGTTTTTAATTTTTTGAAACCATCAAATTTAAATTGGCTTTTATCAACTGCTGGTAATTCTAAATATGTTAAATTTGGCGGGAATGCACTAAAATAGCTAACTCTATGTATCAGGCGAGGTGTATCTGAAAGAATTTCAATTTTTTTTAATGATTTAAATTCCGTTTTTAAAGGACTTATTATTCCTAATTCTGGTTCAGTAAAAAAAATAGTTATTTTTTTTAATTTTTTAAACGTCCAATTAAAACTAAAAAATTTTTCTAAGTTGATTTTTAGACGACAATGAAGAGTTAATTCCTCTAGATTTTTTTCAATGTTTTTAACATTAATTTTAGAAAAAGTTTTTTTCCAAAATTCAGAAGGATAAATGTCTAATTTTCTTAATTCTTTAAAATGGCCACTGTCCTTAAGTAATGCAATAGCAGTGTTTTGAATAATAGGAAATGGCTTATCCCAAATATATATATATCGAACATCTTTAGGTAAAATTGATTTTATAGGGTCATTGACGGTTACCATTGTTAACCCGTCTTTCAAAGCAGATGGGTACCAAATAAAACGCACTTTTAAGAAAAGCAAAAAAATAGTTTTCATTGTATCAAGTTTGAATCTACCATAAAAATTTTTTACAGGAAATTTATCAATATTAAAGCGTTCAAAATTTCCAATATAATATATATTATATGAATAGAATTCAAGTATTTCGAATTTTAAGTCAATACTTAATTTATTATATAATTCTTCTAATTCTTCTTTTGATAATTCTTCTTTCGTTCTTAAGGTTTTTTGTTTTTTTAACATTTTTATTTTATATTTATCCTCAAAATTTTTTTATATATAATTAATAAAAAATAATATTTCTTTTCTCCCCTCCTTTTTTTTAACAATTCTATTAAAAAGGACTATTGGAAAAAATAAAAATTAATCAAATTTTCTATTATTTAAGTATGGGTGTCAGTTATTGCCATTTTTTAAAATTGGAAAATATTTAACGAATATCTTTTTCATTATTTCAATACTTTCATCAGTTGAAAGTAATTTCAATCTCTTGGTATTAATGAAGCCTTTGAAAATATAAAAATCTTAAATAGACTTTTTATTAACATAGAGATTCTGTATAATTTTTTGGATATGGGAGATAATTTTTATTGTGATTGGGAAGAAGAGTATGGTTTACAAATTCTAGAAAATCTTAAAATTTTGGAAATTGTTGTAGATGATGTAAAAAAATTTGAAGAATATATTCTTATAGAGCAACGTCCATTAAAGGTATTAAATAGTGCTCGTTATTTATTTTTATGGGGACATAAACATAAACATAAATACCTTTCCTTTACAATTACCGCATTAGATACGATGCTTATATTATTCCCAAATTTGGCATTTATATATGGTTTATATAATTATGACTGGGAAGAATTTCAAGATGAAACTATTAATACAAAAACTTATCGTGGTATTACTATTACAAACGATGAGTCTTATTTTCCTGAAGGATATGATAAAGATGTTTTTCATCATCAAGAAGAATATGCATTTAAATAAATAAGACTTATTATCAATACTTTTTTTTTTTCTTCTTCTCACTTGTATTCCGTTGCTCTAATTTTTTGAACGTCTCCTGAAGTGAGCCAAACACCAATTTTTCCTACCTCTTCTTTTATTTTTTTTAATGGATTTTCTTCCTCTATTAAATCCAAATAATTATAGTAGAAATTATCTTTTTCAAAATCGAGTTTTTTATATACCATATTCAAGAAAAGAGTTCTATTTTTGGTAGAAAATTCTTCCAATAAAATGATCGACCTGTTATTTAATTTTGATATAACATTTGCAGCGAATTTTATCAATCCATCACCAGTTTTCAAAATTTCAATTTTTTTCTAAAATATAATAATAATAAAAAAAAAAATTAAAAATTACGATGTGGGCTTTATCAATATCAGGTATACAGCTATATTTACCAGACCAGACCTTGTCAATTAAAATATCCCACCAGTTAATAGCTGTAAGCAGTAGTTTCTCTACTTCATCTGGAAATTCATTGGATTTCCATATACTTCTATCTTTTGGGGTTTCAAAAGATCTATTTTCTTCTCCTTTAGATAAGAATTTAAGTTTCTTTTGTAATTGTATATTTTCTTCAACTAAAGTTTTGTTACTTTCGGATAAACTTTTAACTATTTTCTCTATTTCATCTACTTGATAATTTAAATTTTTAATAGTTTCAGGTTTATCATTTAATCCATTTATAATTATCCTAATTATAATAATAATAAACCTTGATTTTTCATCCATTTTTTTTTATTATTATTTATCCTCAAATTATTATTTAATATTATTAAAAATATTATTTAATATTATTAAAAATATTATATGAAACGTAAAAGAAGAAAAGGTATTAATTTTTACAAGAAAAAAAGGAACAAGTTAATAGAAAAAATAAAATTTGAAACTGTGAATGATGAAATAAAAAAGTTCTACTTGAAAAATTTAAATAATGTTACATTTTGTGAGATAAAACAAAAGTTTATCAAATCAAAAATAAAGATATTTAATTTTGAACAAATACAAAAAAAATATCTTAAACGTGTTAGTGAATTGAATAAATGTCCTAGTATGTGTTGTGTTGCAGAGAGTGACTTTGAAATCTTTATATCACCACTTTTAGATCATAAGAAATGTCTAATTTGCTTACTTAAAGAGTATACAGATTTATTTTTCCAGAACTTGAAAAATGATAATAATGATAATAATTTTGTGAACAATTTTTGTTTTAAAGTTGATGTTGATGGTGAATTGAAATCAAAAATGTGTATTGGATCAAAATATGGATGTTTTGGTATTTTTGGTTATTTGCCTATTTACCATAAAAAAAATTTCGTAAAATTAAGTAACGAATTGAGAATATCAAGTCAATTTTTTTATTGGAAATTTTACAAGTTCCCAACAATAAATAGTAATGCAACACTCAAATTTCATCCTACTTACAACGATATCGAGATAAACCCCGATGAACCAACAAAAAAAACATATTATAATTGTGATCACGGAGATAAAACAGTAATAAATACTGTAAATTCTATTTTAACTAGATATCATAAATTTGGAAACGAACTATATTTGACAAAGCTAGTTGAATTATTCCCATATATTGTTAAAATGGAAATCGGTAAAGAAAATGTATGTTTTAAAGAACCGATTAAAATATCATATTTGGTAGATGTTCAAGCTGAATTTATGTGTAATGAAGAAACAAGGACGAATTTTGAGTCCTTTCAAAATTTACCTTTACAATATAAAGGATATTTGAATCTTCTTCATATTTTTAAAAAGAAACCCTATAGTAATAATAATGATCAAAAAAAGTATAGTATTTCAATTAATGTGATTTATAAGTTTTTGAGGAGTTTACGAACTAAAAATTTCTATGATTTTATGTTATATCTACCGTTGTTTAGTTATATATGGTTAAATTTTATACCTAATAATTTGAAGTTGATGAGGAAGAGAAATTATCAATCAATTTTCCCTTCATTTGGGATATCAAAGTTTGATTATATACCTAAAGATTTGATTTATGAACTGAAATTTTTTTTGTACCCAAAACGTATGTTCAATTATAAGAATAGTTCTATTATAAAGATTTGTAGGGAAGTTATTCCAGATTTTTGTGTTGGTAAAAAAATTAGGGATAAAATTCAAAAATATTTTAGTGTAGATGATAAATTTCGAATTTTCTTAACTTCTTGTATTTTTTGTACTTATTTCAACTGTTACAAGTTCAAACTATTTAAATTCGATTTGAAAAAATTGGTGAAGTTCCACTACAGATTTTTTAACGATGAAAATTGGAAGATAAAATTCATAAAAAATAATGTATTAAATGATAAAAATGTCGTTGAAAATATTATCAGAGAAAACATTATATGGATTTTGGAGCAGTTTAATATTGTTGATCTTTTCCATAAAGATTTTGTGAAAAAGATAAAATATAACTGTAATGTAATAAGGAATAATTTTTGGCTTAATCGCAAGGAAAAATTCAAAAAAATTAAAAAGGTGAAAAAAAGTAACATCATGAAAGAATTATTAACTGCTGAAGAATCTATCAAAGAAGAAATTTTTGAAGATTTTATGATACAACAATTATTTCGATTAAATAACTTGGAATTATTAAGTATTGATAAAACGATATCAATAAATCATTATGAAGAAGTTGCGAATGAATTTTTCAAATACGGTTATTTGTGTAGAAGTAGTTACAAATTGTTATCCAATCATCCTTTTAATTTAAGTTATGAACAATTGAAAAAAATGAATAGAAGAACAAGAAATATTTTGTTGATTATTATTACATTCGCTAAAAAAAAGTATTTCATTAAGATTAAGACTCTTGGGTTTATGGAACAAATTCTACAAAAAAATTCATCTAAAAAATTATATTTTACAAAATATTGTTGTGATAATCCAAGAATCTGTAACATAGATGCTCTCAATATAAAAACTAAAACATACATTAAGAAATCTGGAGTTGAAAAATTGGTTATGGACGTTAAAAAAGAAGAAGATATATGCCTTGATCACTATAATAACGATAATATATTGTTAAAAATAAAAAATGATAAAGAAGTGATTAAGAAAATGGATAAAGAAATTCGAAGGTACATGAAATTAATGACGAAAAATAATAAAAAGGAAATGTGTAATATTATACATTATTTTTTCGGTTACAAGTATATCAAACACAAGAAAATTTTTATCAACAATGAATTTAAAAGAATATATGATTTTGATTGGTTAATTACAACAGAAGACGAAATAAAAATGGATAAAAAAAATTATTATGTACCAAAAAATTTGAGAAATAGAGGTATGGTATTAAAAGATTTCGATTTTGAGGACGAAAAAAATTTTTTATCAAACATTGGAGATAAATGGAAATCATTTTTCAAGAAACACCACAAAAGCATATATCTAGTTTGGAAAAGGAAAATTTTTTGGAAATTAAACAAAATAGAAAGTGTTGATATAGTTGGAAAATACGTTGAGTTCTGGAACGGTAAAAACGATTTTTATGTTATTAGATTATGTAACATTTGTGGTGAACTCAAACATTTTGATATTTTTTTTGAACACATTTGTTTTGATTGTAAAAAAAAGAAAAATAACCGCAAACTACTAGAAAGTAGTGTTGTGAATGAAAATAGTGTAGTTTTTTTCAACATTAAAAAAAATTAATTAATTAAAAATACTTAGAAAAATTATTTTATTAAAAAAAAAAACAATAAAAAAAATGAGCAAAAAAATAAAGAAGAAAACGTATGATATTAAAGACCTAATAAAATCGGTTCCTATAGAAGTTATGATTGACCATGTTTTTTGTCATGTTGTTGTTGTAATTAAAGATAAAGATAAACCTTATTTAGGACCGGATATTAAAAATTTTGAAACTGAAATTATGAAAAAAATTTATTGTGTAGATTGGGGTATTGATGAAACAATTAAAACCATTAGAAAAATTGAAAGATTAATAATTGATTTATATGAAACTCATAAAAAATATATATTAAATTCAGTGAGAAGATTTTTTGAAAAAGTAAAAACCAGTAAGTATGGTTTCCTTAAAGAAAAAGAGCAAATAGAAATACCGCAAATATTACATGACCATGAAAAGATTATACATAAATTTGAAATAATACATCTTACTGCATTATTGAACTTTATTAAGAAAGTTGAAAGTGGTGAAAAAATCAAAAGAAGTTCGTATCCTCTTATGGTTCGCCAAATTTTTCGATTTATTACGTTTAAAGTATTAAATGCATCATCTTTAAAGATACCTTTTAAACATACAAAAGCATTATCTCTAATTGGCGACTTTCATTATCCTTTTCATGTAAAAAGAACTTTTATGCAATTAGAATATTTAGAACTTAGAGGAAGCCGTATAATTCAACACTGGCTAACTACAGAACATTATATAAAATATAAAAAGTTGAAAAAACTAGCATTAGATTTTGGGAAATCAGACTTAGTTGGTAGACCCATAACTAAGGAATTTCCTGTAATGGAAAAAGTTGATATAATTCCATTTAAAACAGTGGAAACTTTAAAAATTTTTTTACGTCCTATAAATATTTTAAGTCGTACATTTTTAAGTCTTGAAAATTTGAAGTTTCCTAATTTAAAATCATTTTATATATTAATAAATGATCGTCATATAACTGCAATTTCTAAAATGATGTTTACAACAATAAGATATTTGGAAATTCATAATTATTATAAATCAAATTCGAATTATGTATTACAGTTAATTTTACAGCCAACAGATTTAAAATTTTTATTTGTGCGCGGGTTTTCTTTAGATTTATCTACCGTTAATATTCCTGATAATAAATTTGAAAAATTACTAACGTTTTCTTTTTACTCATATTCAGGTGTTAATTTTTTAAGATTTTTCACAAAATGCAAAGTATTAGAAAAACTTGTTTACATTGAAAATTTCAACATAATTTCAACTGACTTCCCCAATATCAACATTGATAGCGTAAGATATTTATATACTAGTTTATTAGCTATAAAAAAATTTGTTTGGTGTAAAAATGTTATACATGTTGGTATTTTTGTTAATTCTATTTATGTATCAACTTTAACTGCTGGAATAACTAAATTAATTAATTTTGATGATGAAAAGAAAAAATTTCCTATGGTTGAAACTTTAACATTATCTACAGATGGTCGTAATAAAATAACAAAACTTAATATTGAAAATTTTTCACAACACAGTTTACCTAATATTTTGATGATGTTTCCAAACTTAAAATATTTTAATATTAAACTCTACAAGAAAACAATTATTGACTTATTTAGAACGCATATTAGCTATGAAATAAAGTTTGTTCGAATAAAATTATTTAGAACAGAAACTATTAAATTCGGGTTATATCCAATTGGTATTAGAAATGTTGATTAATTAAAAAAATATTTGATTTTGATATATTTTTATAAAGAATTATTATTAAAAATAATAATATAATTGTTATTTTATTAAACTTGAGAATATTTTATAATTAAATATTTTTTTTGTTAATGATGTAATGGTCCAAAAAATAATAATAATAATTAAAAAAAAAAAATGTGGGGAATTTCAGAAAACTATTGTTACGAAGAGGAGAAGGAGGAGGATCTTGATATTTATTGCAAAGTGTGTGATATTGTTATATATAATCATGATAAAAATCATTTGTTTTGTAAATATTTGACTAATGATGATGATTGGATATGCGATTATTGTTTTTGTTGGATCTGCAAAAAAAAAGAGACTGCTGCTGCTGTACCTGATTTCATGGAACGAAACTGCATATTGAAATTTTACAACAATAAAACCTGGTGTGATGATTGCCTTAGTAATTGGAAAAAAGAAAAGTGAAAAGGAAAAGAAAAAGAAAAATTAAAGATTTTTAGAATAACTAAGATAATGAGTTTCAAATGGTTTTTTTTATGTTGATTCAATAGGATTTATTAGAAATAAAAAAAATTTTTTAATTAAGTTTTTTTTTTTGTATTATATTAAAAAACTAGAAATGCTGATTTACTTTTTGTTAATTTTAAATTATTTGTTATTCTTAAGTTATGAAGTCAGCGAAATAGATACACTTAGATGGTATTGGGGATCAGATATTGTGGATGTTTCATCTTCTTATGGTGAAATAGGAATTTTCAATGAATCTAATACCCCAGGAAAAAGAAGAGGATCATGCGTTGTATATAATGAAAGTAGTGACGAAATTTATTTGTATGGTGGAGCACATACATCTGATAGTGATTTATATGGTGATTTATGGATATATAGTTTTGAACTTGATCAATGGACATGGGAATCAGGTTCTTCATCTCTAAATCAAAATGTTTCATTTGGAATAAAAAATGAATTTAGTAATACTACATTTCCAGGTTCAAGAACTTCTCACGAATGTGCAATTCACCAAAATTATTTTATTGTAGGATTTGGATATAAAGATCCATATACTTCACCATATCGACCTTTCAACGATTTATTTCTTTATGATATAACTATAAAACAATGGAAATGGTTTTCTGGTAATAAAAGTGCTACTCTTAGTAGTGTTGGTTATTATAAAGTTAAAAATGAATATGATATATTAAATTATCCTGCTCCTAGAGCGTTTTTTTCTATGAGTTATAAGGAAGGGATACTATTTGTTTATGGTGGAGCTCTTGCTTATTCTAATTTTGTTAAGCAATGGACTAGTTTTATTAACGATTTATGGTTATATAGTTTTGAAATTGAACAATGGAAATTAGTTTCTGGAAATAATACTGGTCTCGCTTTTCCAATATTACCTTCTTATGGTATTAAAAATCAATATGGTATTGATAATAATCCGGGAGGTAGAATGGGTCATAGTACTTATATATATAAGAATAAATTATATTTATACGGAGGATTATTATATGAACTATTTGAAGATACTAGGGTTTTGAATGATTTATGGAGTTTTAATTTGGAAATAGAACAATGGGCATGGGAATCAGGTAATACTACAGGAAATACGAATGGATATTATGAAACCATAAATGAATTTTCAATTTTCAACTTTCCACCGTCCTTAATGAACTTTGAAATGTCAGTTTTAAGCGGTGATAGATTATTATTGTTTGGAGGATTAAAATTTTTATCTCTTGAATCTCCATCTGAAGAAGAATGTGTTGCTCAAGGTCCAATGATATTTTGGTGTACATTCCTTGGATTTGGACTTTTTGGCTCATTATATGAAATAGAACTTGGAATACAAAATACAACCTGGATATATGATCTCAATATATTACAATGGAAAAAAATAGAAAATATAGCTACAATTAATCCAGTATATGGAATAAAAAAACAGTTCAATTCTAGTAATAAAATAGGGCAAAGATTTGATTCTGGATCGATAGTACGAAGAGATAGTTTTTTCATTCTAAACGGTGTAGGATATGATAAAAATTCAGATTTTGGATATTTGAGTGATATGTGGGAATATTATTCCCCAGTGATCTGTTATGGAATAAGCAGTTCAAATTATACCTATGTCTGTAGTGGTCATGGTGATTGTATTGCCAATAATACATGTTATTGTGATCATAGTTATGAAGGGGTTACCTGTGAAAATAGAACTATTGATCAATGTGGTATGTCAGATTTTGCAAAATTACCAGATTCTTCGTCTATATGGGTAACTGATGTCAGTATGTCAGCTGCAAGAACTGATCTATCTAATGGAGGAGTTATTGATAATAAACTATATGTTCCTGGAGGGAGGGATGGAACTACATATTACAAAATACTAGAAATTTATAATCCTTCAACTAGTAGTTGGGATACAGGAACTCCCATGTCGATAGAGAGATGGGGGTTAGCCTCAGCTGTTTTTAATGATAAACTATATGTTGTTGGAGGACAGCAAATAGGATTTGGATATGTGGGTTTGTTAGAAGAGTATGATTCTAATGGTGGCAGGACTACAAAAACAGCTATGACAACACCAAGAAAATTTTTAACAGCTAATTTTGTTAACGGAAAACTATACGTTGCTGGAGGATGGAATGGTGCTCATTTAAATACATTAGAAGAGTATGATCCTGTAGGTAATAGTTGGTCTACAAAAGCATCTATGCCAACAACAAGATATGGAGCGGTTTCGGCTTCCTTTAATAACAAATTATATGTTGTCGCTGGAGTTAAACCTCCAAACACAATTATATCTACATTAGAAATTTATGATACTTCAACAAATACTTGGTCTACAGGGACACCTATTCCAACACCACGATGGGCAGCAGCTTCAGTTGTTATTCATAATAAATGGTATGTTATTGGTGGACAAGGTGGTTCTTTACAAACTGAAGTAGAAATTTTTGATTTTGCAACAAATAGTTGGTCGATAGGTACACCAACGTTAACCGGTAGAATGCATTTATCATGTGGATTTATAAATGGTAAATTATACGTAGTTGGTGGTAATAATGCAACTCATACGCTTGATAGTTTGGAAAGTTATAAAGTTGTAAACGTAAGCTGTTCTAGTATAGATTGTTATAATGAAAATACTTGCAGTGGTCATGGAAGTTGTTTAACAGAAAATGAATGTTATTGTGATAATGATTATTATGGAAATAATTGTCAATTCCATAATTGTTTTGGATTCAATAACAGTGACGCCGATAATGTCTGTAGTGGTCATGGTGATTGTATTGCTAATAATACATGCGAATGTGATCATAGTTATCATGGTGATAAATGTGAAAATAGAACTATTGATCAATGTGGTATGTTAATTCCACAAGAATTCAATACTTGGATTACGATACCTAATTCACAACCCGCTAGAATACAACACAGATCTGCTGTTATTAATAATATCTTTTATATTGTTGGAGGTCGAACTCTTACCCCTCCTAGTATTCTCAATTCATTGGAGGCTTACGATCCGTTAACAGATACATGGTCATCAAAAGCTTCAATACCTACACCAGTGGCATATGATGGTGCTGTAGTTACAGTATATGATAAACTTTATTTTATTGGTGGATTTGACGGTGGTTCTATTTTGAATAATTTAAACGTTTATGATCCACAAACAAATACTTGGAATACTTCAAAAGCTCCAATGCCTACAGCTAGGAGTGCTTCTGTCGCAGGTGCAATTAATGGTAAAATATATGTTGCTTCAGGTTATAATGCAGTTGATGGTGATTTAGACATATTAGAAGAGTATGATGTTGCAACTGATACATGGAGTACTAAAGCATCTATGCCTACAGAAATATTTGTAGCTACAGGTGATGTCATAAACAATAAATTTTATGTTGTGGGAGGGAATGATCAAGTAAATGCTTTAGATTCTTTAGTAGTATATGATCCTGTAACGAATACATGGGATAGTTCAAGAGCTTCGATTCCAATAGCTAGAGCTAGTTTAAGTTCAGCTGTTGTTGATGGTAAATTATATGTTATAGGAGGAACTTTACAGGGTGGTAGTGTTAGTGGATCAGTAGATGTATATGATCCAAGTATTGATAGTTGGTCTACAAGAACTTCTTTGACTACAGCTAGAACTTATATTACATCTGCTCATATTAATAAAAAAATTTACACATTTGGAGAATATAATGGAACTTCTACTTTTAACACTTTAGAAGTGTTCAGTACATATAATTTTAATATATCATGTTTTGATATAGATTGTTTTTCTGGATCAGTTTGCAGCAGTCATGGAGATTGTTTAACAGAAAATGAATGTTATTGCGATAATGAAAATTATGATGGAAATAATTGTCAATTCTGGAATTGTTTTGGATTCAATAACAATGATACAGCTAATGTCTGTAGTAATCATGGAACTTGTATATCATATAATAATTGTACTTGTGATACACATTATAGTACAAATACATGTGATTTATGGTATTGTTATGAAACAATTTATAATGATACCGGTGTTTGTAGTGGTCATGGAACTTGTTCTGGTTATAATAATTGTACTTGTGATACTGGTTATACAGGAAGTATATGCAATGTATGGGATTGTTATGGAGTTAATAAGGACGCAATAAATATTTGCTCTACTCATGGAACCTGTATAGCTTACAATAATTGTACTTGTGATACGGGTTACAGTACGAGTATATGTGATGTTTGGCAATGTTATGGAACAATGTATAATGATAGTAGTGTCTGTTCTAATCATGGAGCATGTTCAAGTCCTGATAATTGTGAATGTGATTGGAGTTATCAAGGAAATAATTGTGAAAATAGAATTTATGAAGAATGTGGTATTGAAGATGTTGACACATATAATACATGGGAATATGGTGCTGATATGACAACATACAGTTTTGATCAAGCATCTGGGGTTATTAACGGAAAACTATATGTAGTAGGTGGACAAGGCAGTACTGGGTTTCTAAATAAATTGAAAATTTATAATCCTATAACAAATACTTGGACAACTGGTGCTAATATGCCAACAGCAAGAACAAGGTTAACAGCGGGGGTTATTAACGGAAAACTATATGTCGTCGGAGGGTTTTCAGCAACTAACGAATATGAAAATAAATTAGAAATTTATGACCCCTTAACCAATACTTGGGCAATTGGTGCTAATATGACAACAGGAAGGGTTTGGTTAACATCAGGGGTTATAAATAATAAACTATATGTAGTTGGTGGATATGATAGTGGGTTTTTCAAAAATAAATTGGAAATTTATGATCCTATAACCAATACTTGGACAACTGGTGCTGATATTCCAACAGGAAGAATTAAACTAACAGCTGGAGTTATTAATGGAAAACTATATGTTGTTGGAGGTTATTCAACAATTAATCCTTATGAAAATAAATTAGAAATTTATGACCCCTTAAATAATACCTGGACAACTGGTGCTGATATGCTAACAGGAAGAATCGAATTAAGATCTGGGGTTATTGACGACAAACTACACGTTGTTGGGGGTTATTCAGAAAGTTATCCTTATGAAAATAAATTAGAAATTTATAATCCTTTAACTAATACTTGGACAACTGGTGCTAATACACTAATTGGTAGACGTCAACATTCAGCTGACGCTATTGATGGTAAATTATATGTTGTCGGAGGTATTTCTGGGCTTAATGAAGATACATTAGAAATTTATAATGGTGTTAATATAAGTTGTTTCAACATTCATTGTAAAAACGATGCTGTTTGTTCTGATAATGGTCTTTGTCTTAATCAAGATGAATGTAATTGTTTTGAAGGTTACACTGGAAATGAATGTTCGTCTACTTTACCATCAATAAACTATTGTTATGGAATACCCAGTTCAAACGATACACATGTCTGTAGTGGTCATGGTGATTGTTTATCTAACAATACTTGTGTTTGTTCCGATAACTATTTTGGAGATCAATGTCAACACATTAATCTATATTTTAACTTAAATCTTTGTTTTAATATTTCTGAAACAAATCATACTGGTGTTTGTAGTGGTAATGGAGACTGTATAAATACGGATGTCTGTTTATGTGACTTTGGTTATACTGGAACTCAATGCGAAACAACTGTTTGTAATCCATCTTGTGTACATGGTACTTGTACATTGCCCAATTTTTGTATTTGTGACGATAATTGGATTGGAAGAAGTTGCAACTTACAATATTGTAGTGATCCTTTCTGCAACGAAAATCAATTCTGTGACTATAATTCTACACATGTCTTTTGTTCCTGCGAAAGTGGATGGATGGGATCAAACTGTATGACACCTATTTGTAATATATCAGTATGTGGAGTTAACGAAGAATGTGTTGCTCCTGAACTTTGCAAGTGCGAAAGCGGTTGGGCTGGTGAAAACTGCGATATATCTGTATGCGATCCAGCTTGTGGTCTACATAAAACATGTAATAGTTCTCATACCTGTGAATGTGATCCTGGATGGACTGAAACAAATTGTTTAACGCCAATTTGTTCATCACCATCTTGTAACGCGAACCAAGATTGTGCTGCACCAGATACATGTGTCTGTAAAATAGGATGGGGTGGAGTTAATTGTGATATACCTGTCTGTGATCCTGTTTGTGGTCTTCACCAAACATGTAATAATTCTCAATTATGTGAATGTGATGCTGGATGGACTGGAGAAAATTGTCTAACACCTATTTGTTCAAGTTGTAATGTAAACCAAGTATGCATCAAACCAGAAACTTGCGTTTGTATCGATGGTTGGAGAGGTGTTGACTGTGATATCTCAGTATGTTCTATCTGTGATGCTCTTCATGGAACCTGTGTCGGACCAGATAACTGTACCTGTAATTCAGGCTATAACGATACAAATGCTGATGGAAGTTCTTGTGATCCAATTTGTTCATCATGTGGAAGTAATGAATATTGTAGTGCTCCAGAAACATGTACTTGCAATCCTGGTTATTCTGGGAGCCCCTGTACTCTTGCTTGTCCTGGAGATTGTGGAATAAACCAACATTGTGTCGATATTAACGGAACATTAACTTGTGAATGTTTAGATGGTTATTTCAACAATGGTACTGGTGTCCAAAATTGTTATCCTGGTTGTGAGCCTGAGTGCACTAATAATGCAGAATGTGCCACTCCTAATGTCTGTGTATGTCAACAAGGATATACCAACTATCCAGATTGTGATCCTGTATGTACTGGTATTTATAATTGTAGTGTGTTAAAAGAAACTTGTATCGAACCTACTGTTTGTGACTGTAAACCGGACGAATGGACAGGTCCTGGATGTGAAACTCCTATCTGTCATCCTCAATGTGGAATCCATCAAAAATGTGTTAGCCCAGGTATTTGTGCTTGTGACTATGGCTGGAGTAATTATAGTTCTTGTAACGTACCACTTTGTAGCCCTTCTTGTGGAACAAACGAACAATGTGCTGCTCCTGATCAATGTGCATGTGTTACTGGATTTTATAAGGATGGCGGTGATTGTGAAAAAATTTATTATTGCAATGGACTCCCTTCTTATGATGAATCAGTCTGTAGTAGTCAAGGCGATTGTACTAGTGATGGTGTTTGTCAATGTGATGATGGATATGTAGGAGTTAATTGTACTGTACTAAATTGTGTCCCATCTTGTATTCATGGAACCTGCACTGATGTCAATACTTGTACTTGCAACAGTGGGTGGAAAGGCGATTCATGTAACATACCTTATTGCTCATCACCAACTTGTAGTATTCATCAATATTGTGATGGAAGTAATGCAACAAATGTCTATTGTGCTTGTGATAGTGGTTATACAGGTGAATTCTGTCTTGATCCTATTTGTAGTCCAGTTTGCGAAATAAACGAAAATTGTATTGCTTCAAATGAATGCAAGTGTGATAATGATTATTATTATAGTACAATTTCGTCACAATGTGAACCTATATATTATTGTACCAATATTAGTTCGGCAAGTTCAACAGTTTGTAGTGGTAATGGTGATTGTACAGATACAAATATTTGTAGTTGTGATACTGGGTATGATGGACCAAACTGCGGAACAACAACATGTTCTCCAACTTGTCAAAATAGTGGAATATGTATAGCACCAAACGTATGTAATTGCACAGTTGAATGGACCGGTGATAATTGTAACATACCTATTTGTACATCTGATTGTAAGTATGGAACGTGTTCAACACCAGATACTTGTACATGTGATTCATCTGAATGGACTGGAGATACTTGTAATACCCCAGTATGCGATCCTGTATGTGGTGATAATGGAGATTGTGTTGATATACAAGGAAGTAAATTGTGTAGATGTGATGAAGGATGGTATGGTGATATTTGTGCATTTAATGATACTGGAATTTGCCCTCTTTATGTTTGTTATGGAGTACGAGAAAATAACCATACGTTTGTTTGTAAAAATCACGGAGATTGTGTTTATCATGATATTTGTGATTGTGATGAAGGATATACAGGGACCCAATGTGCTACACCTGTTTGTACACCTACTTGTAGTTCTCATGGAACATGTACAGCACCTAATAATTGTGATTGTGAAAATGGTTGGGTAGGAGATGATTGTTCAATAACTTACTGTAATAATCCTACATGCAACGAAAACCAATTTTGTGATTATAATTCTACCCATGTCTTTTGTTCCTGCGAAAGTGGATGGATGGGATCAAACTGTATGACACCAATTTGTAACGATACAGTTTGTGGAGTAAACGAAGATTGTGTAGCTCCTGAGATCTGTAGGTGTAAAGCTGGGTGGGCAGGAACAAATTGCGATATCCCAGTTTGTGATCCAATTTGTGCAATACATCAAACATGTAATAATTCTCAACTATGTGAATGTGATTCTGGGTACACAGGAACAAATTGTTTGACTCCTATTTGTTCAAGTTGTAATGCAAATCAAGATTGTAGTGCTCCTGATACATGTATTTGTAAAAGTGGATGGTCTGGTGTAAATTGCAGTATACCAGTTTGCATACCAGTTTGTGGACTACACCAAACATGTAATAATTCTCAATTATGTGAATGTGATTCTGGGTACACAGGAGAAGATTGTCTAACACCTATTTGTTCAAGCTGTAACGGAAATCAAGTATGCATCAAACCAGAAACTTGCGTTTGTATTGATGGTTGGAGAGGTGTTGATTGCGATATCGCAGTATGTTCTATCTGTGATGCTCTTCATGGAACATGTGTCGGACCAGATAACTGTACATGCAATTCAGGATATAACGATACAAATAGTGATGGAAGTTCTTGTGATCCAATTTGTTCATCATGTGGAAGTAACGAATATTGTAGTGCTCCAGAAACATGTACTTGCAATCCTGGTTATTCTGGTAGCCCCTGTATTCTTGCTTGTCCTCAAGCATGTGGCATAAACCAAAATTGTGTCGATATTAACGGAACATTAACTTGTGAATGTTTGAATGGTTATTTCCATAATGGTACTAGTGTCCAAAATTGTTATCCTGGCTGTGAACCTGAGTGCAGTAATAATGCAGAATGTGTTAGTCCTAATGTATGTGCATGTCAACAAGGATATACAAATTATCCAGAGTGTGATCCTGTTTGTACTGGTTGTGATCCTTTGAAAGAATATTGTGCTAGTCCAGATAGTTGTGCTTGTGTTCAAGGTAATTGGACAGGTCCTTCATGTTCAACTCCAATTTGTCATCCTCAATGCGGTGTTCATCAAAAATGTGTTAGTCCTGGTGTTTGTGCTTGTGATGATGGATGGATTAATTATCCTTCTTGTGATATTGCTGTCTGTGATAGTCCTATTTGTGGTCTTAATGAACAATGTATTGCTCCTGATGAATGTATTTGCAATACTGGATATTATAATGATAATGGTGTGTGTGATAAAATTTACTATTGTAGTGGTGTTGAATCATACAATAAAACTGTTTGTAATAGTAATGGTGATTGTACAAGTGATAATAATTGTCAATGTGATGAGGGATGGGCTGGTAGTGATTGTTTAACAGCAACTTGTACTGAAACATGTATACATGGAACATGTACAGCACCTAATACTTGTACATGTGATTCATATTGGACTGGTGCAGATTGTAACACTCCAGATTGTTTTACTCTTTCATGTAATGATAATCAATATTGCGATGGAAGTAATGCAACAAATGTACATTGTGAATGTGAGCCAGGATGGTATGGTACATTTTGTGATATACCATTATGTAGTCCTACTTGTGATTCTACTAAAGAAGATTGCATTGCTCCAGATGTTTGTAAATGCAAAAATAGTTACTATTATAACATTTACACATTAAATTGTGATAAAATTTATTATTGTGATAATATTGGTTCTAATAATCGCTCTGCTTGTAGTGCTCATGGTGATTGTATCGATGATCACAATTGTTTTTGTGATTCAGGTTATTCTGGATTTGATTGTTCAACCATTAATTGTGATCCAAGTTGTGTTAATGGAACATGTACAGAATCTAATAAATGTACTTGTAATGATGGATGGATAGGTGATGATTGTTCAGTACCAGTTTGTCAACCATCATGTAAATATGGGAATTGTACAGCACCAAACATATGTACGTGTGATCATGATGGGTGGTCAGCAGATGATTGTTCAACCCCAGTTTGTGATCCTGTTTGTAGTGCACATGGAACGTGTGTTCATTCAGAAGGACAAAATTATTGTTGTTGTGATGAAGGATGGTGTGGAACAACATGTCAATTTGAAAATGTAACAATATCTGGTGTATGTTTTGTTGATGGGATATTAATTCCATGGTTAAAACCACCAGAATGTACAGAACCTTATGTTTGCTATGGAATCCCAGGAAATACGTGGGGGGTTTGTGGAAGATGGAGTCATTATTTTAAATTTTACAGAGATTCTCACGGTATTTGTGTCGAAGATGATGTATGTCTATGTTATCCTGCATTTACAGGATTAACTTGCCGAAAACGGAGTTGGCACCCTTAAAAAAAAAAAAATAATAAATAAAACAAAACAAAAATTTCATATCATTAATAAAAATTTTTCTTGAGAATTAGTCTTTGAATCGTTTAAGATCCCTAGAATTGAGGGAGGAACCTCTGGTTTTGTACAAATTTAGGGACCAAGGATCAAGAAAAAAAAATCAATATATAGTTCAATATTTCAAATATATAACTAAATATATATTGAATTTTTTCTTGAGAATTAGTCTTTGAATCGTTTAAGATCCCTAGAATTGAGGGAGGAACCTCTGGTTTTGTACAAATTTAGGGACCAAGGATCAAGAAAAAAAATCAATATATAGTTCAATATTTCAAATATATATATATTGAATTTTTTCTTGAGAATTAGTCTTTGAATCGTTTAAGATCCCTGGAATTGAGAGAGGAGTCTATGGTTTTGTACAAACTCAAGAACTAAATATCAAAATATATATATTCCATTTATTACATCTTTTAAAAAAATAAATAACATCTACTAGAATTGTTTAATAATATTTTTTTCTCCTGCTTTTATCTCTCTTCTTTTTTGGAGGTACAAAGAAACTTGCTTGTGCATGTTTTCTTTCAAGTGTGGATAATTCTTTATAAGCAGCATTATATTTACTATCCATAATATTTTGTATTGCTATTTCAAAGTGTTGACATGCCTCTTCTATTGCTTGACATTCTTTTCTAAGTTCAGCAAATTTTTGAATATAGACATTAAGCTTTTGGATCAATTTATCCTTTCCATTTCCATTTTTATTTAATTCACATAAAGGCGTTGAAATTTCTTCTATAAATTTATCTGAATAATTAGTCAACATATATTTTGCAGCATTAACCGTTAGCACGTCATTAATAGTAACTTCTTTAATGTTATCCTGGTTGAACAAAAAAGTAAACGATAACCGTACTTTTAATGAGGCATGCATTCCTTCAAAGTCTATCTGGATTAATTCAATGGTTGGGTTTATCTCATTTAATTCCATCTCAAATCCAAAATGCTTGATATCTTTACCAGCATACAAAGAACCAAGCACGATTCCATTCTCTACTAATTCATTGAATTTATACCCATTGACTTTTAGCACTTTATCTTTAGACTGGAATGGTCTTAAATATATTTCAACAGCGCTATAACTAATACTAGATTGCAAATCAAAAACCTTTCCCAAAACCGATTCAAGTTCTTTGGAAGTCTTAATATATTTGAAACTCCCTTCACCATACGAAGCGATATCTTGCATCAAATCTTGATCGTATTGTGTACCATAGCCAAATGTACTCACGAAAATCTGCTTTCCTCTGATGGTTTGGATTTCTTTATTAATAACATCTTTATCTTTAATTCCTGCATTAATTTCTCCATCAGTAAATATGAACATATGCTTGGTTTTATGATCATTTTCACTTTTCAATAAAATTCGTTCAGCAATATCAACTCCAGCCATCATATTTGTATTACTCATAACACGAAGTGATTCAATAGATTGTTGCAATTCATCAATATTATTAGCCTTTGTCTTATTATGAAATACAATTCGTCCTCTATTTGAAAAAGTAATAAGATGAATAACGTCTCTGGGACCAACATTTTTCAGCAAATAAAGTAGTCCCTTTTTCGCGCTTTCCATCGAATCTATCATTGAATAAGAGACATCAAAAACGACAGCTATTTCCATTCCAGGTTTTTCAACTTTAATACTTTTATCAACTTCTTTCAGCTTGGGTGTTGTACTAACTTCAACCATACATTGAATTATTTTACTACCTTTCTTCCTACTACATGTAAGTTTTACTTTTGGTGGATCTTCAACTTTCATTTTTATTTCTTCTTTTTTTTAAATATTAAATTAAAACGGGGTGGTGGAACCTAAAAATAGAACGGTTTACAATATTATTTAAGGTTTACAATATTATTTTTTAAAACATTATTTATAATTCTATATATATTTTTTTACAAATTTATAAATGAAAAAGTTGTCCAAAATTATAGTTTAGGATGTTTACAATTTGTTTTTAAAACTGGTTTATTAATTTCTTCTAATAATTCTTTATAGTAATCTATATTTGTATCGTCATATGTATTTTCAATATTTATCCTTTCAATTTCTTTTTCTTTTTCTGATTTAATAAATTTGTATTCAGATTTCCAATCATATAATGATTTAAGCATAAAATTTGAACCATCAATTAATTTAAAATTTTGTTTATGATACCAAAACCAAACGGCGTCTTTTGCAGGAATTAATATAATCCAATAAATTTTTTCATTAACCATTTTTTGGTAGAAATAATCTAATATTATAGACCCATATCCTTTACCTCGAAATTTTCTAATTGTTATAATTCCTTCACATAAAGCATAAAATGTATTCTCTATATTATTTATTCGATATCCTCTAACCGATATTAATTTTGTTCTATTGAAATCAGTTATATATATTAAATTTGTTTCATCATCAGGAAATTTCCCGTAGCAAGTAAATGTTTGACAAATTTTAGTAAGAACTTTTGATGTTAAATTATGATATGGTAATTTTCTCCCAATCCTAAAATGTTGGACTAATAATTTAACATTTTCTTTACTAATAAAATTAATAAATATTCTATTATTAGAACGATCTCTTGTATTTGTTATTACTTCATAAAATTCTGGAATTTCCATAAAAACATAATATGGAATTATTTCCATACCATCATCCAACACATCAGGAGTATCTCCACTTTCTTTAATCATTGTATCAAAATCAAACTCAAAATGAATCACTTTTAAATTTCTGACTCCTTTTATTTCCAAAATATATTCAAAAAAACTATTGATAAAATAGTTTCGTGTATCTCTATAAACGATATTATCATAAATATAATAAACACTTAGTCTCATTTCATTAATAAAAGGATCTATTTTAATTTCAAAAAAAAAGGCATATTCAATTTCATAATCTCCATCTTCTAGGCTATACATCAGACAAATATTATTATTTTTATGTTTAAAATCATCAATATATTTAAGTATAAATTCTTTCATATGAAAGAACTTATCATCCTTTTTAAAATAGAGTCTTAATAATTTGTCTATATTTTCTGTATTAAAAACAATTGCTGTATTTACGTCATATGGTTCAAAAATTTTTAGCTCTCTTTTTAAGAGAACTAATTGATATCTCAATTCACGTTTGTATTTAGTTTTAATTTTATCATTTGTTATCATATAAGTAAATCCTCTTTCTATTACTTCATAATTATAATCTTCTTCAACTTCGTATACTTTGATTTTTTTAAATCCCAATTTTTTTAAAATATCAAAATGCTTTATTAGATTATCATCATATTTGATATAATCAACTATAACCCCTTCAGTTTTATCAGTATCTATTATTGAGAAAAAAAGTTCCCATGATTTTTTTATTATATTTATTTTTTTCATTTTTTCTTTACTAGACTCAATATTTTGTGGTAATGATAAACTAATATAATATATTTTTGTAAACTCTTTAAAAAATTTAAAAATAATAAATCCTTTCACAATAACCCCTTTTCTAAGTCCTATATCTTCAGTAAAAAATAATACATTATATGATCTAATATTTTCTTTGATTGGTAAAATCATTCTATATAAATCTTTAAAAATATTATTTAACTTTGTCGCTGGTTTATATCCTCTATTTAACAAATTAATAGTATCAATTAAGCGAAAAATATTATCATTATTAAGATAATAAAAGTTATAATTTTTAAAACGTGATATGGATTTCAACCTATTAAGGGTTATAATGTAACGCCGTTCAACAAAATCTATATCTTCAATTGTATCTTCAATTTCTTTTAAAGGTTTTTTTACAGATCTTAAATCTCCAATATCAAGACCAAAACCAATAAAATATCTCATTAACATTTTTGCTGATATATAAATAGTTGTAATTTCTTCTTCCATTCGTTTTTCTACGACAAAACCCTCGAAAATTTGGTAAACTTTACCAGGATATTTACTCATTTTAAATTTTCCAAATAATAAACGTATTGAGTCTTCAAAACTAATATTTTGTTTTGTCGCAATTTCATATCCTTTAGGATCTTCAACAATAGCATAATTGATATCAGTTAAGAAATAAAAATCATGTAAAATTGATATAATAATATCAGCTGGTAAATCTTTATAAATTCGTTTAGTTTTAGCTTTAATTTTCTTCATTATTTAATTTGTATATACATATTTATTTAATTAATATAAAAAAAAAGAATGTTATAATTGTTTATTTATTTTTTTAACAAATTGATATATAAAAACTTGTCCCAATCTATGCTCATAATCAGTATTTATGCTGCCATAACATATAAAATTTTTATATTTTTTAATCACATCAACTGCTCGATTAATTAATTTTACTTTCATCCTTTTTAATCTTTTTAATCCCATTAAAGTCTCATTTGTGATATTTTTATTATCAAGAAATTCAATATACTCCAAACAATGTAAGTGTTTTAATCCATCATCAGAAATGTTACTTGCTAGACTGATATATAAACTGATAACATTTGGAATGTATTTCAAACCTTTATCTGTAATATTTTGATTTGATGAAAGATCAAGAACTTTGATGTTTGGGAAAAATTTTAATCCATTATCAGTAATATTAATATTGTATCTTAAATGTAATGATTCTGCGCCAGCAATGTATTTAAGGCCTATGTCATTAATATTTACCCAAAACCTTAATTCAAGATTTTTAATTCCAGTTAAAAATTGGAGACCATCATTATTAATTATACCAGCAGTTAAAAGACTTAGACTTTTTAAACCTTTAATAAATTCAAGTCCAGAGTTTGAAATACCCAAACATTTCCCCAAATAAAGTCGCTCAACACCCTTTAAAAATTTAAGCCCGTTATTGTCTATTAAATGTGTACTTTCTAATTTGAGAGTCTTTACTCCAGAAATATATTTCAATCCTTCATTGGAAATTTCACTACAAAGAGGAAGGATTAAATGTTCTATTGATTTAAACCATAATAATCCAACGTTTGTGATATTTTCATTTTTACCCAAAGTTAAGCTATTAACATTCGAAAGATATCTCAGTCCACAATTAGTAATATTTTCACCTCCAAATAAAAAAAGATTCTTGATATTAGGTATATAACTCAGACCAATATTAGTAATGTTATCTTCAACTACATCAAGTGTTTCAATACATCGTAAATGAAATAATCCCTCGTCAGTAAGTTCAGAAATACAATCCAATTCAAGAAATTTGAGATTTTTACAATGACTTAATTGTAAATTTATATTTGAGTCTCCAAGAAGTGATGAAAGCCTTTCTACATTGCTGAATAACGAAAAATCTGTTTTATCTTTTACATGAAATGATAGTGACGCATTAAACACAAATGGAGTAAATTTTTTCAATGGATAACTAAAAATAAATTCGATGTTTTTTGCACACCTCGGATATTCATTCTCGATATGGTCCCAAACACGTCTATTCACGATGGCGACTCTGAAAAACGTTTTGCAACAATAAAGATATTCGATAATTTCTCCAATACAATCAAGACACAGAGGAGTACGTTCTTTAACAATCAATCTTTTCTTCATTTAATTATATTTTTTTAGAATAAAAAAATATAATTAAAATTAGGGAGAATTAAATAAATCTTGGTTGGCATCATTAATAAACAAGACAGTATTCTGAATTTTTAATTAAAAAAAAATTACATTATTTATTTGTGATACATAATTCTGAATATTACAACTGAAAAAACCATCGAATTCTTTTGTTATTTGTTGCTAATGCTGGATAATAATGATTATTCTCATCCTTTAAATACATGATTCGAATTCTGCAAACTGGACAGCTTGAATTAATTTGACACCACGTCTTAATACAATTGATGCAAAACCTATGTGAGCAAGACATTGGACTGCAACAATGGTCAAAATTTCCATGGCAAATGGTGCATTGTAATTGATGAACTTGCTTTCCATCTTCAAACTCCACAAAGATTTCCTTGGAATTATCTTCTGTTAAATCAATAACCTTTTTTATTCCATTATCTCTAAATTTTCTCTTTTTACTGTTGTCAGAGCGATTTCTACCTTGATAATTCATCCTTTATTCTTGTTCTAATTCAAATTCCGAGTTGTAACTGGGTGGCACGGCCTTCTTCGGCCAATCTATTTTTGGATTAGTAAAGGGGTGGTAAATTTCAGTGATCAATGGAGAGGATAGACTGAACAAGGGAGGGTAACATATATTTTTTCGGTGCTTGAATTCTTGAGAATTGGTCTTTGAATCGTTGAGAATCCCTGGAGTTGAGGGAGGAACCTCTGGTTTTGTACAAATTTAGGGACTAAGGATTAAGAATTTTTTTCCATGATATCATGAGAAATGTTTTTTTTGTCATGAAAAAAAAATCTTGAGAATTGGTCTTTGAATTGTTCCAAATCCCTGGAGTTGAGTGAGGAACCTCTGGTTTTGTACAAATTTAGGGACTAAGGATAAAAACCAAAAAATTCTGTGTTAGAGTAAAAAAAAACCCCATCCCAAGTTCAATGAAATACCAAAGGAGACATTCTTATTTCTTCTATTTAAAGATTTATTTGAAAGAAAAATATTTCAATAATTCAACACAACACAAAAAAAAATGAAAGAAATTATATATTTAATTATTTTTCTAAACAATCATCAGAATGTTTACAAGCATTTGATACATCATATAAGTCTTTGTCATTATCATAATAAATCTTTGCGCCACAATAACATTTATCACCTGAACGAATACTGTTACAGTTATAAGTCCATTTATTTTTGATCTTGTACAGCCTAAAAAATGTCTTGTCCTCATAAGATAAACGAGTTGGCTCATCATTTACAGTATTCAAGATCTCAAATGCATCTTTATTAACATACTCTGGCTTTTTTGGCTTAGTCATATAATTTTCCCTGTTTTTGATCTTTCTTTTCTTTTTTGGCGTTTCAGGAGTAACAACTTCAGAATCTTCCCTTTTCCTTTTTGTACAAATCTTATACATATTCTTCTTATAATGAATAACAATTTCATCTTCGTCTTCGGCAGATTTGAAACAAGGAATATCGTTATCACACCGAGTATACAACTTGTTTTCATGAATAAAATTGCTAAAATCAGTTGTAAACTTATCACTCTTCACTTTGATATTATAGAAATTTAACATTTTCTTTTTTTATTATTCTATACTGGGGGTGGGAGGATAACGGCCTTTTTTTCAGCTGTTCTATTTTTGGATTAGTAAAGGGGTGGTAAATTTCAGTGATCAAGGGAGAGGATTAGACTGAACAAGGGAAGTCTCCATATTTTTTTTCGGTGCTTGAATTCTTGAGAATTGGTCTTTGAATCGTAGAAGATCCCTGGAGTTGAGGGAGGAACCTCTGGTTTTGTACAAATTTAGGGACCAAGGATCAAGAAAAAAAAATTCCAATATATATTTGATTATTTTACAAATTAAAATGTGAACAATTCATCTTGGAAATT
>Ga0114923_10000369_pt1 | contig 37421 bp, 47 predicted proteins | sample SumtaG_FD_89578 | JGI IMG/M metagenome (GOLD analysis project Ga0114923, IMG submission 89578) | Deep subsurface microbial communities from Indian Ocean to uncover new lineages of life (NeLLi) - Sumatra_00157 metaG | ecosystem: Environmental > Aquatic > Marine > Oceanic > Sediment | place: near... | reverse complement strand
TACCATTTTTCTATCTCCCTCTGCCGCCTTTCATATTGCAGTTGCTCCTCGCGGATTTTGTAAATGTTTTCCGCGGCCTTCCCTGCTCCGATAAGTTCTTCATTTTGCTCGAGAACTGTTTGGAGCGACGTTTCATTATTTTGGGCGATGGTTGTGTTGCTTTCGGCACGGATTTTGTAGGCTTCGAAAGTATCAATATGCTCCGACTTGCTATAGCCAGCAATTTTGCATAGTCCATCTCCCTCTCCTGGGTAGCATTCCAATTCCTGTAGCTTCGGCAGCTCTTCGGGGTAAGTTACCGTTGCCTCTATTGCCTCAAACTTTTCGAAAGTAAACTCGATCGGCGGAGGCGTAGCTTCACAAGCTGTTATTAAAATCGCGGACGCGATTAGCCAAACCAGTTTCATTGCGTTCCTCCAGTTTCTTTTGCAGTTGTTTAGAGCGCTTTAGCGAGGCCGCCGACTTGTCCATCGAGGCTGTTGCTTGGGCGCCCAGTTGCTGTGCCTTTTTAAGGTGCGATTGCTTTTTGCTTTGCTCCTTTGCCACAGCCTTATCAACTAGCCGCCCCGCACGTTCCTTATGCGACCTCGCTTGGCTAGTGAAAAACACGCCTGCCACAAATATAACAGCAGCGACAAGCCACTTCCAAAGTTTCATTTGCTGTCTCCCGTCCCGCTAATACGTTTCTCCATGGCCGGCCACTTCTTGTAAAGGAAAAACGATAGCCCTTTGTAAAAGGAGGGGCAAGCAAACCCGACAGCAAAGGCAACGTGTATTTCGTATTCGTTGTCCGGCATCAATGCATAGGTCGGAATGAAAGCACAAACAAACGCCACCAACCTAATTATTGTCGAGTAAAATTTCGAGCTCTTGCCAGGAAAGAAAACTTGTACAGGAAACGTGCGCTTCAGCCATTGTGTTGCCGCGCCTCCAATAAGCAAGCCCATCAGTATTGCCCAACCCTCGGGCGGCATCTTCTCCGCCCAGGCTAGTGCAGCATTAAACCAAGCTGTAATTGTTTCAATCATATGTCTTCTCCTGCGTCACGTACATAAGGAGGCGGCTCTTTTCCTGTGCGCTGTTTAACCGACCACCTCGTATAATGCGACAATTCTTTTATCGCAAACCTCAAAGCTTTTGTGGCTGAGACCGCATCCCGTTGCAAACCTTCCTCCACTTTAAAGTGGTTAATCAATAAGGCCTCAGTAGTTGCACTGCCAAATCCGTGTTCGTCCGGCTTTAAATGCATTTTGTGAGTAGCATTTACGAGCCAGAATATCCTAAACGCCCAGCCGAGCATAGGTACCCCGACCCCCAAAGCTATTCCCAATATCATGTCACTAGAGACCACGGCCTCCTCCTTTAACTGTAAGCTCTGTTGAGCCAGCCCTTTAAGAAAACAGAAAAGTCTTCATACTCTTCGCCATCAGCTTTTTTAATCCCGGCCTTTCGTAACGCGGCGTTGCGCATTACCAAAGCATAATAAAAACCTGCTTGGGTGCAACGCATTGCCGGAATAAAATACTGAGGGGTGGTTTGATTTATAGCTGCAAAGCTAATCTTCCCTAACACACCATCATCGTTAACCTCGACACCCACCGCCCGCAAAGAACGCTGGATAAGTTTGTGGGCTTGTTTGCCTCCCATGTTCACCGACATGTCCAAAACTTTAATGGCCACGCCGGCATTTTCAATGTTTTTGTACTTGTACTTCTCCCACCAATTTTTGCGGTAGTACTTTTTTGAATCCGTCCGCGACATGGCTTTAATGTCATCCGCGTCAACGTCCCCGTCCCGATCCACGTCCCCTTCCAAGTCGGGAAGTTTGGACAGGAATCGCAAACTGATTCCGTAATTAGTAATGCCGCCCGGGTCGTGCTTATTATTTACCAGGCCGCCCTCAACTTCCAGGACGTGGTTTACTGCTAATTCAAAGTTCGTTGTCATCATCCTTTCCTTTTGCTAGTTGGCGCCGCTGTTCGTTATCCAGGCTTTGTATAAAGCCTCTTTTGCTTTTTAAAATTTCCTTCAAAGATTCCTTTTTCTCCTCGTTGTCTGTTGCCTCAATTGTCAGCACGAGGATGTCAATTTCCTGTAGCAAAATCTGCCGCAATGCATAGGCATTAAATACGGCCTGTGCATTCTCGTTCGTCTCAGCCGCCATGACTATAACGCCATGCTCCTCCTCTGCTTCGGAGGTTGTATGTACGTACGGATCCACTGTCTCCGAAACATCCCCCAACAACGTTATTGCAGTGGCCACGGCAATTACAATTCCTACTGCACTCATAACCGTTATCTCCTTTTTTGACTTAGCCATTTCTACGTCCTCGAATTTAAAGCAAATTGCTTCCACGAAACTCCTAGCGGGAAGTTACCGTCGTACAAAGTTAATCGAGCCACCATGTCCTCTTGTATCGGCAGGCCTTCATTATGCAGTTCCATTTCCAACAACCAAATCAGCACACCCTTTACCGTTGTCTGTGTTCGCACCCAAAAGAAAACGCCGGCATCGACTTGGCTGTCTACAGTTGCTAACAAAGTAAAATTGTCCCTGTTAAACAGTTCCAACTTCACTCTGCTTAACGGCGAGGCGTCTACAGGGTCTTTGTCCTTGCCAGCAGTGAGCGCAAATTGTATTACCTGCAATTGTCCTGCATAAACGTTAACGGCCATCGTTAACTCCTTATCAAAATAAATTCGTGCGGATCCGACATGTCGATCACATCCGGATCGTCTGTCCTATCCAATTCGTTGTTTGGCACAAATACTGTCGGACCAAATGCGGTTAGCAAAATGGATGCGGTGGCAAGCTGTGCAATCTGTCCTTCACTGGTTACAGCTTGTGGATTGTTTGGCGTAATTGTTAATACGCCCGTCGCCAGTTGCGAGATGTGGTTTTCGCTTACTACTGTTTGCGGTGCATTAGCTGTCAGCGTTAACGTAACAGTTGGAAGCTGTACAGTATTCGGATCAAATACCTCAACGGTCGGAGCGTTCGGCGTAATTGTCAGCACGGTTGCCGGCAATACTGCAATGTTCTTTTCAGTTGTTACAGCTTGTGGCGCAAACGGTGTAATTGTTAACGCGGTGGCAGGCAGTAGTGCAGTCTCACCTTCCGTGGAAATTGCTTGAGGATTGTTTGGCGTCAGCGTCAGTACTGTTGCCGGAAGTGTTGCAAAATTTTCTTCCGACGTTACAGCTTGAGGATTGTTTGGCGTCAGCGTCAACGCTGTTGCAGGCAGTACTGCAAAGTTATTTTCACTTACTACTGTTTGAGGCGCGTTGGCAGTTAAGGTCAACGCCGTTGCTGGCAACAACGAGAACTCACCCTCTGTTACAATCGTTTGAGGATTGTTTGGCGTCAGCGTCAACGCTGTGGCTGGTAGCTGTGCAACATTGTTTTCAGTAGTTACAGACTGAGGATTGTTTGCCGTTAACGTGAGCGCTGTTGCTGGCAGTTCTGCAAAGTTATTTTCAGTTGCAACAGCGGTAGGCACATTAGCTGTCAGCGTCAACGCTGTTGCTGGTAATAGTGCCGTCTCACCCTCTGTCACAATCGCTTGAGGATTATTTGCCGTCAACGTCAAAGCAGTGGCAGGCAATTGCGAAATGTTGTTTTCGGTTACTACCGACTGAGGCGCGTTGGCTGTCAGCGTCAACGCTGTTGCAGGAAGCTGTGCAATGTTATTGTCTGTCGATACCGCTGTCGGTGCATTAGCTGTCAACGTCAATGCAGTGGCAGGCAACAGGGACGTCTCACCCTCTGTCACAATCGCTTGCGGGTTATTTGCAGTCAGTGTCAGTGCAGTGGCAGGAAGTACTGCAATGTTCTTTTCAGTTGTTACCGCTTGCGGGTTATTTGCAGTCAGCGTCAACGCTGTTGCAGGAAGCTGTGCAATGTTATTTTCAGTTGCAACAACTTGAGGATTGTTTGGTGTCAGCGTCAGTGCAGTGGCAGGAAGTACTGCAAAGTTATTCTCAGTTGCAACAGCGGTTGGTGCATTAGCAGTCAGCGTTAAGGCTGTGGCAGGTAATACTGCAAAGTTATTTTCAGTTGCAACAACTTGCGGAGCATTAGCTGTCAGCGTCAATGCTGTTGCCGGCAATTGCGAAATGTTGTTTTCTTCAGCAGGCGGCGCGGCACCGGCCGATTGAATTAACAGAGGCCTACGCTGAGGAGGAAATATCTGCCATGGATCCTCAAAAAACAGTTTCAATAAGTTGAAATTGGGATCGCCTTGATTAAACAGCGAGATATCGAAAAACCAGATGCCTATAATATCGCCGTTAAAAGCATTTCCTATTACTTCAGCACTACCGCCAATTGCCATGGAAGACGCACTACGTGGCGCGTATCCGGTCGTTTCCCCAGTATCGCCATCCCAATTAGTGCCTCCATCTTCCCGCACAAGTGCAACAAAAGGCTCGGAGGCCGTTCCGGCCGGGGCAACACCACCGCAAATTAGATTCAGTGCATCGTTTTGTATTGCCGTCCCGCTTGTAATCATTGTGTGAACTTGGGTGCTGAGTCTTATTCTGCATCGAGCGTTGACTCCGCCCTGCTGGCCAATCATTAAATCGTGATCGGCTGTTGCCTCGCCTATGTCTTGCGTCCAGTGTCTCGGGTCTCCTGTTCCACCAGCGCGGCCATCGCCAATCGGTCTGGTAATACTGATTACGCATAAATTGTTTGGGTCGGGAAATGCAACACCGAAATCGCTCGATACTCTTTCCAATCCAATCCGCTGATCTTCGTTTGAGCCCGGGCGGAAGGCCGCAGCTTTTGCATGGCCTATACCGCGCGCATAAAAGTCTGTTGTTTTTGCTAGAGTCGGAAGACCGGTTCCCCACCTAATAGGAACGTAATCAAAACCAGGCATTCCTATTGTATGTACAACGCCGGCCACGCCATTAGTGTCACCGAAAAATTCATCCAGCCCTGGTAGGACACACCCGAGACAATGCTGGCCAAAGAAATTATTCCTGTCGAACTCTATTGGTCGCTGTTGCGGGAAGGACCGTTGCGGTACTCGGCGCAGAGGATAAACATCTGTTTGGGTGAGGACAGTAGAGTTAATTAACAGCGGCATCTTGCGTGGCTGGAATATCTGCCACGGATTACGGCGGAACTCGTTTATAAATTCTTGGGTCTTCTTCCTCTTCCAAATAGCTACATAGTGTATCTCGCCATCAAAAGTCCTATTCTCTGCCCACCTATGCCCAAGGGTTAAATGCCCCGTGCCTGTGTTTACAGTTGCGCCGCCAGTGCCGGGATCAAAAACACGAACGTCCCCGTTTTCAGGCTCCCATACAAAACTAAGTTGCTCGGTGGTGTCAACTGTTAAGGCTAGATCGCACAGCACACCATCATAATTACCGGAAGCGCGAGCCAGAACGTGATCCGTCCCATTAATCCGCATGCGCCAGTTTGTCCTACTTGAATCATAGTAGATGGAGTAATCATCCGACCCGGTTGAAGTAGTACGTTTTGATATGACCCGGCTACCTGCCGAGTGCGCTTCATCTTCCGGCCGCGCTCTTGCGATTATTGTTAGTTCTGTCGGCTCATATACCCCCGATCCACCAGTATCCCCAAAGTCTGCGCCGGCAGAGTCATTAAAACTATGCTCGACATCGAATACCGCTCCATACCTCGTCGGTTTTGCAGGGGTTAACTGTCCGCCACCCTCGTTGACAATTGCGGCAACACGGTCGTTTATAAGATCAACTTGCTGGCCTGCACTGTCGCAAGCGCAGAAAAAGATAAGATCCTGCGCAAAAGGATGCGACCGATTTATAGGTGTATTGAAAGGAGGCTTAGCAATCCACGGCCGCGTATGCAGGGGGTAAACGTCTGTCTGCTCGGGTGCTGTTTCCGTTGTTGTTACTTGCGGGGCATTAGGAGTCAGCGTCAACGTAACAGACGGAAGCGTTGCCGTATTTGAAAGTGTTTGCGCCATCATTAAAGGCGGCAGCAGGCGACGCGGTTCAAATATCTGCCACGGATTTCTCCGGAAGTTCTCTAAAAAGTCTTCGTCCTTCTTTACCCTCCATATTGCGACATAATTTATGTCGCCATCCCAAACTCTATTTTCTCCATTGCGATGGCCTACGCAAAGGTTGCCTGTACTTTGATCGACAGTAGCACCTAAATTACCCAGGCTTGTATCCCGCTCGTTTGTAGCTATTCTCCAAAGATAACTATCCTGGTTGCTGGAATTTACAGTAAGGGCAACATCAAGCCACTGATTTTCTAAACTTTGGCCAATATTTATTGTGTCGTCAAGGCCATTAACACGATAAAAGAGTTCGTTAGCATTGGCACCTGTTTGTATAGAATAATCATCATTCGATGTTACACCTGCACGTTTTGAAATTATCCTTTGCCCATTAGCATCAAGCCAATCGTTATGGAAAACCTGGGCTATAATTGTTAATTCAGTGGGCTCGTAATCCCCACTGCCGCCTGTATTCCCAAAATCAAAACCGGCCTCATGAAGATTGGCCGAGCCCTGTATCTCAGTTAATAATCCTCTTTGGGTTGGCTTGAGAAAAGTTAAGTTATCGCTGCCTGAGTCAACAACGATGCCTCTTCTATCCTGCATTAAGTCGATCTGTTCCCCAGCATTATCCATTGCACAGAAAAAGATCAAATCCTTCGCCATGGGATGGGCGCGATTTATACGTGTATTAGATGGCGGCTTAGTACTCCACGGCTTTCTAATAGGCGACGGATAAACGTCTGTGCCGACACCACTCTCCGTCGTTGTTGCTTGCGGTGCGTTGGCTGTAATTGTAAGGCTTGCCGAGGGAAGTATGGCAATGTTGTGTTCGGTTGTTACAGCTTGTGGCACATTAGCTGTCAACGTCAATGCAGTAGCAGGAAGTTGGGCAATCTCTCCTTCCGTTGTCACAGCTTGCGGTGCATTAGCTGTCAGCGTTAACGTCACGCTCGGTAGCTCGGAAACGTTGTTCTCCGTAGCAACTACGGTAGGAACTGCTGTCGTTAAGGACAGGGCCGCTGAGGGCGGCTGAGATACGTTGTTTTCAGTGGTTACAGCTTGTGGGACATTAGCTGTCAACGTCAACGCTGTTGCGGGTAGCAGTGCAACCTCGCCTGCTGTAACTACCGTCTGCGGATTGTTTGGCGTCAGCGTTAAAACTGTGGCCGGTAACACTGCAATATTGTGTTCTGTTATTACAGTCTGTGGAGCATTGGCAGTTATTACTAGAGCGGCGTCGGGCGGCTGGCTGAGGTGATGCTCCGTCGACTCAACACTTGGGGCATTGTTTGTCAGCGTAATTGTAGTTGGCGGCAGGACTGCAAAATTGCTGTCCGTGCTTACCACTGTTGGAACAAAACCTGTAATCGTTAAATTGGTGGCAGGCAAGAGTGCAGTGTTGTGTTCTGTAACTACTGTTTGTGGGGCATTGTTTGTCAACGTCAATGCGGTGGCAGGTAATACTGCAATGTGCTTTTCAGTTGTAACAGCTTGCGGTGCATTGTTTGTCAGCGTCAGCGCGGTTGCTGGCAGTGTTGAAATGTTATTATCTACTGAAGGCATTGTGGCTTCGATAGTGACATCATAATTGTCAATTATCGCGCCATCGTCCGTTATACGTAGGTCAATATTTTCTCCACCCGCCGACAACTCGGCACTACGGAATTGAAAGGAATAACACAACTCCATTTCCTCACTGGGATTGAGGGTAATGTTCGGCGTGATCCCAGATTCTTCGTATAGGCCGCTTGAGACAAACGTACCACCATCATTTGTTAATAGCTCTGTGCTGCACGGGTCTCCATCCGCATCTGGGCCGCCAAGGGCGCGTACATTACCCGATGTTACTGTGACGTCATTCCAGCCGGCCCCATCGACGTTATATTCCAGTCTGTATGCGACATTATTGGCGCTCATGCCACCAGTGTTGGTAACATGAATACGGATATAGTACGTCTGGTCTAAGTCTAACGAGTTATTTGATACGTCCTCTGTACCGAGCAGTTCGGCAGTATTATTATCTGCCTCGTCTACTTGAAACTGATAGTGTGTTTGGTTGACTGTTGCTGTGCCACCAGCCATTACTGTCTCCCATCCTCAACAATGGAGTTGCGGCCACTCTTACGTGGCAGCTTCAAATCATTATTGGCCAGGGAAAGAATTTTTTGGTACTCGGAATTGGGAATCACCCTCCCCTTTAACACTTTCTCAACTTCCTCAAAAAGAAGGTGATCCACCAAATCCGTGTAACCGTTTATTCCATACCAACGTCCCTTTCCGTATAAGTAGAAATCCCACGAATGCAAAATAAGCCGACCAACATTATAATTGCTCGCACTCCCGTCCGCCAGAGCAATGCATTGCACATTTATTGGCGGAGCATCACGGGGAGGACCTTCAAACGTGGAACCGTCCCCGTAATAGATTTTGCAATCCATGCTACTCATGCCGAATCGTACTTGTTGATCCTATACTCAACAGCATTAGTGGCAGAGCCCAACGTGGCGCCGCATTGATTTGCAATTACCAAGGCAAAGTCCTCGGACAAATCAAATATCACTGCACGATACTTGTAAGTCCTGGCCGCTGTCTCAATAGCGTCGCAAGAAAAGCTTCGGATGAAATCCAAATGCTTCTCATCGTTGTTGCCTGTAATTGCATAACTGCCTTCCGTTCCGCTTGCACCTCCAGCGAAATCCGTTCCGCCGTCTACGCTTCCTGCGTAGTACAAATCAATAGTGCCGTTAGCATCGGCGGCCGCTGTGGTAGTGGTGAGGATGGTGATAAAAACTTCCATCCAAAAACCAAGCACAGTCCCATTATCTATAACTGCCGATTGCCAAAAATCACCATCTATCATTGAGTGCAAGTTGGTAACGGTCAGCGTCTGTACTGTTTGAAAATTTGTGGTTGCTGTTGCCATTACAAACTCCTTGCGTGGAAAACGTCGCCTTCGCTAACAAAACCGACTCCAATGATTCTGCCTTGGGATACAGTTTCAACTCTGGCCACTGCCAAAGCTGCAACGGAATCCCCCGTGGAACCGGCCATGTTCTGCACAAAGATGTGCTGGTCGATTCCAAAGGGGTCCAAGTCATCCCTAGCAAACAAGGACAAGAGTTGGTTTTGCTGATCGGGCAACCTGCTATCCCAATCAACTACCGTAATCTTATCCTTCACTTCCTTGCCGCTCATTGTTGCTCGGTTCCGTGGCTTATTGACAGCGTTTAACTCGGTAGCCGCCTCGGCATTGGTAAGAGCGCTATACAAAGGCACGTTACCATCCAGTTCAGCTTTAATAGTTTCGAGTTTACCCATGTCTTTTAGCCTCCTGCAAGCCTGTAATACCCGTTCGCATGCACTTGGAGAGTGAGCGTATTGGTATCCGTTGTGGTAACGTCGGCAGGCGTGTCGTCCAACTCCCCGTAACAGAACAACGGGTCGAGCGGTGCGGCAGGAGTATTATCAAACACAAAATAGTATCTCGCCACAATGCTGCCACCTGTTGCTGTAAACACAGGATCATCGGAATCGAACTGGTAGGTACCTGCTATCGGCTCGGTAAGGGTTACAGTCGTCAACGCCTGCCTCGCATAACCATTGCCGGTTACCTCATTGGTAATGTCCGCAATGACTTCATGGTTGGCTTGAGACGGCGTATACGTAACAGTAGCAAGGCCGCAGCCCCACGTGTCACCGTCAACGTCAATGTAACCATTCTGTACATCTCGTTTCCACGAGTCATACACATTTAGGTTCGCTGTGGTTGTTGCCATTTCATTTCCTCACTTGTCAAAATTTTGTACGAAGATTGTCCAAGTCCACAAGCGTGGCGCCCTTCCAATCTTGCCTTGCCCACTGCCAAACCTCCGCGACATTACTTTGCGTTTTCATGCTGCTAAAAGGCGCCGACACAATGAGCAAATCTTCCCTCGGCATTTCCTGTATTGCTTGCTTGTCCTTGGGAGTCAGCAAAATTGCAATGTCCTCGTTTTGAGAATTAAACTGCAACGTCTGGTCTCCCTTTTTTACTTTCACTAACATGTCGTATCTCCCAAGTTGGCACCTGTACAAATTATTAGTGTTGTCGAGTTCCCGGGCGTCTACCGCCGCCACTAGCTCGGCCGGTCATATTCCCGCGTTCTTTTCTGGCTTTGATTTTGCTATACACAAAATACAAAAACCCGAGGAGTAACACACCTCCTAAAAACACCACACCGATATTGATTTCACCTTCCATCTTTTTCTCCTTTTACTTACCCTTGTTGTCCAGTTACAGTTCCACCTGTCACTGTAACCGTATGTCCGTTCTTACGTACTGCAAAGCCTCGGAGGCCGCCATCTCCACCAAAAGCTAATGTGCCGCTGCCTGTTGCATCATCCCCGTCCACACCGTCTACATTCACGTTGCCGCCGTTGCCGCCATCGCCTGCTGTACCAGCGCCGTTACCTCCTGCGCCGCCTCCCGATCCAGTTCCATCCGCGCCGTCAGTCTTGCCAGGGCCAAAGGGACCTGCCGCGCCGCCGCTGCCGTTCGGGAATCCGCCACCACCACCACCACCACTCAAATCTATCGGCTCCGGCCCGCCTGTTGTACGTCCGCCTCCGCCTCCACCGCCTCCGCCAGAAGCTTGTATGAGTCCTCCCGATCCTACTGAATTATCAACAGTAAGATCCTCTTGAGCACTAATCGCATCGCCGCCGTTGAGGCCAGGGTCCCCGTTATCGGATCCCCCCCAGCCGCCGTCGCTGCCTCTACCACCACCGCCTCGAATTGTGCCATCGTTTTCAAGCGTCAAACTAATTGTGGCACTGGCAGGCCAGGACCCTGTAACAAGGGCATCGCCGCCGTTTGCATTACCGGTAAGAACTATCGCGTTCGCAATGGTGTAAGTAACTGTTGCATCTCCAACGCCGTCATACGCCGGCGTATGATTGTCCGCGAGTGTGCGCAAGTTGACCGGCCCAGATCCGGTGATAACAATAGTTTCCGTAAATCCTGTTGGAGCGCCTCCTGTATCCCCTTTTGCCGCAAGAATATCCCACCAAGTATTACCGGAATTCGATCCGCTTGGATCGTTGCCTGTTGTGCCAAAAACACAGATATAGGTCCGGCCGGCAAACGTAACAACATCATGCAAAATATATGTGGTAGATGCGGAGTAAGCGCCCCGGAATGTCATGGGTGACATGATAGCAGGCGTAGACCAAACTCCTTGTAAGTCTCCCGCCCCATTTTTGGTTCCTGTAATTTGCCACAACGCATCAAGGCCGGCCGGGATTGTATCCGACCAACCCGCGGGGTTATTCCCGGTTGGTGTTGCTGGTTGTGCTGGATCACGTTTAAATTTTATGTCCTTGAAATTCCCCGTGACAGCGATCCCTGCCGTTAAGGGGACAATGGAATCTATGCCACCGCTTGTGTCAATTTTCTCGCATACTGCAATAATGGCATCGGTGGCAATTGGCGTGAATGCAAAAAACGTTCCGACGTTATCGCGCGCCCGCCAGCCATTTGTATCGTCGTGCGTTACCGAAACAAAACGAGTATCGGTGCCCCAATTGCCCGCCGAGCTACCAAAGCGAGTTTCGGCATTGACAACCGAAAACATAATATAAAACTTGCCGACAACCGCAGCTTCATAGACAGTAACAATATGGTCGTCCGTATTGAGCTTAGTAATTGTGGTGCCATCCGGATGTTCAAACACATCGCCGACAACTCTTATCTCACCGATGTTACTGCCGCCGCCTGTAACTGCATTCAGTGTATAAACAAAATCCGTGGTACCTCCAATATGTCCAGGAGTAAAATCTGGCACGGAGGCTTTGCCATCCGTTCCGCCTTGTACTGATTTTACAGTCTCCGCAACACTGCCCGTATCTCCGCTAAACGAATAATCGAACTGGACTGTAATAGCTGTAGACCCGCCGCCCGTAACAGTGGGAGTGACGCGCCCTGTGTTAAGGTCTCCGCCTTTATGCGCGATAGTGGTAGCCGCTAACGTCCCGTTCGCTGAGGTTAACGTTATCCGCCGCGCTATTCGGGCAACAACGGACCCTCCCTGTACAAATGTCACATCCAAATCAGTTGTAAGCTGCGACGGCGTCCAGGCACCCAAATTTATTGCTCTCGTCCATGCCAGGCCATTTTCCGGTTCTATAAACCCGTATACTGCATCGCCACCGTCTGCAATGTCCACCAGCGTAATAGTGTCCTCGGGTGTGCCCGAGGGTCCGTCCTTTAACTCGACAACAACGTCGCCAGTTATATCCCCTGCATCAAATACGCCAGTGTATCCATCCGACCCTGCCGCGAAACCGTTTGCCACTGTCACCAAAGTGGTTCCTACAAACAGTTGCAGGGTGCCTGTCGATAGCAAGGAATCTACGCCGCCTAGGACTTCCCTCGCCTCTACTGTTAACGTGCCAACGCCGTTTTGTATTGCCGTTCCGTTAGTCGGTTTGATGTAATGCCAAAAAACTATTCCCGCGCTGGAAGCTGTGCCGGGAATGCCGGCCGAAGTATCGGGTAGAAATACTGAAAATGTATTATCGCCTGTCCTAGCAATCAACCAATAAAATCTTGTTGTTGTATCCCCTACAAAATCCTTGTAATTGTTAGACCTCGTTTCCGCAATCTTTACAGCATTGGCACGGACGTCGTCATCCGACCTGTGTATTTCTATCCAGTCGTACAAACTGTTTGGAGGGTTTTCCCAATCCAAATCTACCAAACCCTCCCTTCCAGTAGTAGAAAAATTGGTAGGAGCAGGCACCGGCAAAGTAGGAGGAACTATAGCCCCATCTGCCGTCCTAGTTGTATACCCACTCACAGCAGGGTCGTCGTACCTGGAAGCAAAGTCTTCTGTGGCAGTTATTTCAAACGTCCCGTCCTCTTTCGGCTGCCATGCTATACAGCGGAAGTCTTTTGAGGTCCACGACATCTCACCGTGGTCGGCGTTAAATTCGAGGCCAGGATATATTTTTGCTCCCGATGCCTCCATTAAGAAAGTAGACTTTAGTTGATTGTCGAACTGTTGCAATTTTCTTATGGCTATGCGCTGGCATTGGTATTCCTGGTTGGAGAAGCGCAAGTCCATATCAAACTCTAATTGCCGGCCGCCGTCTCTAGCTAGGAAGGCCGGGTTTTGAGCAGGGAAAAACTCTGCTGGCCTATGCTGCCTTGCCGGGTCTGCATAAAAGCCTCTTACAATATTAAAGCGCTCCTCTCTAGCGGCCGTTCCCTTCACCTGTAAGTTGCCGGCAAGATTTCCCTCGTTGATTGTTATTGTTGGAGCAACCCATACACCTGCCCACATTGTCCACTGCCCGCCAGTCCAAACTAGGCGGCCTGCCATCGACTGTTTAATATCGTTCAGTACAACTTCGTGATCCTCGCTTGCAATAAAAACTCCGTTGCAAGTGAAACGTTTTTGCGTACTGATCGGAGCGGGTACACTAACAACAACATCGCAAGCGTCAGCCGCAGCGGCAACGGAAGGCCAGTCAATATCCTCAGCAGGATCAGCGCCCATGTACGTTACCAAATAATCGGCTAAACAGTTTGCGGAATTATCATCCCATGCCCATGTAGCTTCCTGCGTTTTTTGGTTTGCCGCTACAATGTAAGTCAAATCCCCTGCGCCGGTGTCAGTAAGATTTCCGCTGCCTGCCTCGTCAACAACAGTAACAACTGACGAACCTGGATCCCCGTTCAGTTTCCAGTAACCAACAAGATTTGCTGCGGCCGTGTCCACCTCACAACCAACGTTTTCTTTTATCTCTGCCGCCGTTTTAACGTCGCTCCAAATACGTACCTCGTCCATCTGTCCAGAGAAGGGGAAGGATCCACCCGCCACCGCTCCAATAACAAAGGAATCCGCATTAGATAGGGAACCGGTTACAACGGCCGTACTGAAAGGACTTCCTACAACTTCCTCGGTATCAATATAAACTCGCATTTGATCCGCTGTGCGGTCCACGGTCATTGCAACGTGGTGTGTCTTGCCGTCGTCGGGGAGGCTTCCCGTTGCTGTATTCGCAATAGTATTTTGAGTAAACTGATCCTCGATTAAACAGGAAATGGAATCGTCACTCTGCGTGATGTCGATCCGCCAACCCGCGCCGCTTACTTTTCCTATTACTCGTTCTACTGTTGTGCCGCCGCCGTGTTTTATTTCCAGCTCTACACTAAAATCCCCACTGCCAAAATCTAACGCCGCAATGTCCCCGCCGTTCAAGTAATTCAAATCGTCAAACTGTATAGCACTGCTCTGCACTCGGTGAGAACCGCTGCCTCCGTTTGTACTGTCCAAGCGCACGTCATAAATCAACCTGCCTTTTATCAGTGCTAGGTATTCGTTGGGCGCACCCTTTTCCCAAACCTTTTGCGTCTCCGCTACGTAGTCCAAACTGAATACAGTATTGAAAACTCCGCGGCATTGATCGGCAGCACTTAACTCGCCGTAACCACTTGTCAGCAATGTATTAGAAGGCTGGTCCCTGTGTCCTTTGTACCAACTAATACGCAGGCCGGTTGTTGAGCCGGTTCCTACAAATTCGCTTGTCGTTACATTACCAGTTCCCGATCCCGACAGGCCTCCCTCTATTGCAGCCGTCCATGCTATGTCGGCAACAGGAATTGTAAGATCGTCCAGACGATATTCGATAACGCTGTCAATTACATGGTCTAAGTAGGCGACTTGGAAATCCAGCGTTTCGTTATCTGTTCCCCTTGTCTTGTTGTAAATAATCGAGCCGCCAACCATTGCTTGGCCGTACACAAATTTTCGATAGTCAAGCGAACCCCTCGATGTTGTTTGTATCCCTGCGAAGGAACTGTCGGCAGGGGATGATTTTGCGCCGAATAATTTCTGCGTAAGGCTCGACAACAAAACGCTGCCTGCCACATACACAAAGAATTTGATGATAGCATGTTTGGCAAGGAAAGCGCCGACTGCTTGGAAGGCACCGACTATCGCTGCTGGTGGCATTACACCCTCCACCTGCATGTCGCATATTCAATCGGCCAGTCGGTGAGGCTTTTCTTTGTCCTCACTGCTATCCGATCAAACAGCACCACGCCTACAATCCACTCTCCTGTACTTAGCTGTACGACAACGATATCCCCAGTAGCGTAGCCTTTAAGGGGCACTGAGGGCCCTACAATAGCTGTCACCAAGTCTTTCAGCGTCCCATACTGTTTTATAGCCGCCTCTGCCTCTGCCTCATTGTTATATCGGAAGCTTTCCATCAAATTGCGGCCTGTCAAAGCTTTCACAATGTCGCAAACAAAAGCACAACAGTCTGCCGTGCCGTTGTAGGAAAAAGGCTTGGTGGAATAATCGACCAGTATGTTTTGAACGCTAGAGTTCACGGTGTGTGGAACCTCGAGCCCCCACGCGAGGGCCTTGCCGAATCCAAAGCATCTTGCCGTACAGACCTGTCACGTCTTCCCCAATTGAGTTGCACGATTTGCATTTGGGAAACAAAACGGAAGGCCGTATCCCCAGCAAACCTTCTTTGCTGTTCCTCGTCCGTGTAACGAGTCCCAATATTTTTCTTTAGTATTGCAAGGTCGTGTTGGATTGTGACAGTAATAATGTTTTCCGTGCCTGCCACCAAGTCACTACTTTCAACTCTACCCTTCCAAAAAATCCAGGGGTCTGCAATTAACGTGCCGTCGTCATTTCTGTAGCCAAAGTACAAGGTAACCCGGTCCCCAAAATTCGATGCATTCATCGACTCGGCAAGCAAATCAGAATCCAATCCGTTAAGGGAAAGCTTGACAGACGTTGGCACAACTGTTTCCGTTTCATCCAGTCCTGCAACACCTCCCAATATACCAACGCCTAAATAATTGTTGGTATCGAAAACAATTATTCCGAGGCCGCTGTGGGTATAGATAGGAGTGCTAAACAACAGCTTTGCCATCAGTACTGGATGGGTATGGCCGCTGTCTATATGCGCAATATTTGTGGCGCCGAGTGCTCTCGTCATTGCACTGAGCTCAATGCCGAAAAAGAAACTTGGGAGCGGGCCGGGGATTTAGTTGCAACTATCACGCTGGGCACATCCAAAACAAAAGAATTGGTTGGCGCATCTATCTCAACAGAGGCCCCGTTATTGGGCGGAATAAATATTCTCGGACTGACAGATATTGCAGCAAGGCCGCCGCCGTCTGTATCCACATCAGCATCCACACTGTGCAGCAATCCAGCAACACCTATTTGGTCTCCCGCTAATAACCATCCCGTAGTACTTGTCGGGCCGTTTGCAATGTTCAATGTCTTGCCAGTTTGTCCTGCACCGCTCACAGTAGGTGCGCCGCCTCCAACACCCGCTCTAACAAATGCAAAGTCTCTAACAGTAAACCTGTGCTGGCTTCCGTTGAGGCTAAAAAGGAAGGCCGTTAACAAGCGCCTGTTCATGTCAATAAGATCGGCGTAAGCCATTGCAATCTTCCAGTGTTCTCCATCCCTATCCGCCGTAGTGATTCGGGCGTTAAAAGGGGACTGGTATATTGCTGTAAAGTTTTCCAAACTCCACTGCTGAGAACTCGGCCTTATGTTTGGGTATGCAAAAGTTGTCATTGCAGGATCCCTTTATTTCTAAATTCGATAACCTCAGCCAGCGTCCGTTGTTTGTTTTCCTCTAACAGAGGCGGCAGTATTGCCAGTATTCTTTCAGCATCGGCGCCGCTTGCGTCAATGTTGTTTGTTTGGTTTATTACAATGCCCTGGCCTGCTCTTTGTTGCGCTGGCGTTTTAATGCTCACAGTCTCGTCAGGCGAGGCCTTAAACGAAACAAACTGAGAGTCTGTCCCGCCGCTGCCGCCTACTCTAAACTCTGCGCCGTGTGCAGCATTTAAAGAGAACGGATTGACAACAGGCGAGGCTCCTGCTGCACCTACGCCGCCCAGCGCGGTAGCTCCCGTGGGCCCGAGGAAACTTCCGAGGCCTCCTATCGCTCCAAAAATTGTAGAGAAAAACCCGGTAAATTGTGCCTTCAATGCAATCCGAATAAGGTCCTGGATTATGCTCTGCGCAAGTTCCCCAAACGAGGCCTTTCCACGAGCAGCCATTTCCGACATGCCGTCTGCCATGCCAGTTACTACTCGCTTCTGTACGTCCCCTAAATTCTCAAATGCACTGGCAGCCTCGTCAGCAGTGTCTGCTAATGGATTGCCGGTGCCTCCCGGTCCCGGCACATCAACGTTCGCGCCGTCCTGTATTTCTTTTCGCTTTGTCCGCAGCGCCATTATGGCTTGTACTGTTGCGTCTCTCTCTGCAATAGCCGCAGCAACCGATTGTCTGCTCGCTTCCCTTTGCGCGTCGGCCGTAGCTTCTATCGTCTTAATCATTTCATCAATTACATCAATTTGATCTCGGCGCTTTTGGTTTGCTTTTTCTGCTGCGTCTGCTGCCCTCTTTTCAAAAGTAGCGAGGCCTCCTAATGCAATCCCGAGGTTTGTTATTTCCATCGCCCTTTCAGTAAAGCCGAGGTTGGCAAGGCTTCGGGCAATGTTAAAGAGCTTCTGCTGCACCGCGCCAATAATATCATCAATTGCGCGGCCTATCGTTGTTTTCAATCCATCGAAAACCCCGGCCACTGTGCCAGCCATTTCTTTAAAACCAAGGACTACAAGGAGCAGGCCTTTTTGCATTGTCTCTACAAGTGCAATACGGAATCGGTCGGCGCCTGCAATCATCAGCGTAAACCCTAGCCGCAAATTAGCAGGGCCTGCTATGACAAACTGGTTCCATAAAAACTTTGTCCACTTAACGATGTTGCCAATTGCCTGTCCCCATACACTTTCGAATACCTCAGCACCGCCACCTGCCGCTGTCACTGCTGTTGTAATTGCGTTAAAGGAAAGGCTTATGTCTTCCAGTACTCGATGCATAGTATCGAGGATGGCCGTTGTTGCTTTTTGCAGCAAAGGATTCCGAGCCAGTGCGCGAATGTTTTCGGTTGCGTTTTGTGTTACTGCCCGCAGCGCTCCATTTAGTTTTGCGCCGATTGTAAGTTCCAGGCCTTCGTATGCAGACTTGAGCGCTTTAATGTCGCCGCTCAAATTGTCTACACGTATTGCCTGCTGCTCGTAAGCAACATTTGTGCCAGTCAGTTGTGTTGTTAATTCGGACAACCGCTCGCGGTTTTGTATTAGGATTTTAGCGGCTGCCAAATTCCGGCGCCCAAATAATGTTGTGGCCTTGCCCGATGACAAATTTGCTGCGGATAAATTATCGAGCGCTTTTTGCAGTCCAACAATTTCGGGATTCCACTCGTCCTTGGATTGTGCTGACAGCGCTAACAACACACCACGCAATTGGGTGCCTGCCTCGCCTCCCTTAATTGCAAACGTAGACATCAACTGCAACGCGGCGTTGGTTTGCTCAAAACTCAATCCCGCTTGCGCGGCAATTACGCCCGCAAACTTCAAAGCTTCCGACATCTCACCAACAAGTGCCGCGCCTCGTTTGGATCCTGCTGCTAATACGTTAATGAAACGCGAGGATTCCTCGGCCGCTGCACTAAACTGGTTAAGCGACGCTCCTAACGTATTGGCGGCGGTGGGCAATGCCTCGCCTGTTGCCTCTGCCAGTGCAATGGCTTCCTCAGTTACAAGGGACAAGGCCTCTACGTTTTCGAGCAGGTCGGGTTTGGCACTTGCTATTACGCGGAAAGCTTCGGCAGCTTGTGTGGCAGACAGTGTTGTCGTCTCACCAAACTCTTTCGATTTTTGGCGCAGGAAGTCTAAGTCCTTGCCTGTTGCTCCCGTAATAGCACTGAGGTCGGCAACCGCTTGTCCAAAAGCTATAGTCGAACCGATCAAACTCTTAGCAGCAAATATCCCCGCCAAACTTAAGGCGGCCGTTCTTAAAAGCTTGAAACCTCGTGCCTGCCTTTTGTTGTCTCTTACACCGGCGTCCGCAACTCTCTTGGACTTGCGCTTAATAGACTCAAGTGCGGCACGGACTCGGGCGGCCCCAGTCTTTGCAGCTTGGGAGCCTATTCCTACTTCTAAGTCTCGTCGCAGTTCCACCAGTTACGTTTCCTTGGTTTGCCTCAACTTGTTCAGCCGAGCCTTTGTTACTTCCACATCCTCAACAGTTTTAAAAACCTGCGCATCCATTTCCAAAATCAAATCGGCAAATGTCTTAACGTCGTACACCGAATACAACCTTGTGTAGGCCTCCACCTCTGCTAGGGTTATGTGATTCGAATTTCTACTTCTCCAAAGTTTTGAAAAGCCCTCAAAAACTCCCTGTAAATGTTCATATAGGATTGGTTTATTGGCTGCCGGGGTCTCGCCTGGGTTCTCAAGCTCTATCCCCTCGAAGAACGTTTGCTCTTCTTCTTTCCACCGCGTGTGGTAGTCGACAGCCGCTTGGAGTTTCCCAAGTCGTCCTCAAACTTTTCAATCCTAAAGTTCTCCATGTTTTGGCTTTCCATCAAAACCACTTCCTTAAACGTCGACAACCTCTCGTCTTCCAATAACTCCAAGGCCATGTCTGGGGAAAAGTCTACTACCCTTCCGTCCAGCTTCAACCCTTCCCATCCAAGCAAAATAAACTTGGCCATGCATTTGGTAAGGATAGTGGCAGCTTGTTCCGTGCTAACACCTTTCCGACCCTGCGCTTTCACATAGGGCTCGGTAAGCCTGGCCTGCATCTTTACGAATGGTGGATTGTTAAACCTCGCAATAATCAAAGTGGTGTCCTTATCCACTTGTACTCTTGCGCCTTCTACCTCCTTTGTCGGGTCCGTTGCATAGTTAATAAGGTCCATCGCTTTCTCCTTTTAGTTGGCACCATTAAGTTGTTTTCTTATTACGGGGTTCGATCTATCCGAGCCATAATCCCCTGTGTTGCATGCATCTTTGCTTCCCACTCCATGCTGGCAATAATTTGGTCGTCGTTGCCTACGCCAACAATGTCCCCGTTTGTGTAAACCACGGCCGGGAAAGAAACCATATAGCCGTTGCCTGCCGCGTCCTCAATAGCAACGTTGATGGCAGACTCCGTGCTGTTCATGTACTTGTTAAACAGCACCTCGTTGGCAAACAGTGCGTCAAGCGTACCTGTAGTATTGAAACGCCCAAGCCCTATGTCTACCGCGTCCGGCTGGCCGATGCCATCTACAACACGTAGGTTTTGGTTGAAGTCAATGTTAATGGTTTGCGCAAAGACGCCTGCTCCTAGTACTGCGCCTCCCTCAAACAACCTGGCAACGTTTGCACTGGCGTTTAGTATGAGGTTGGTAGGTGCGGCAGTGTATGCCCCGCTGCCTAATGTAGTTGCAGCCAATGCCCCTGCCTTACCGAGTACACCAAATGTCCCTGTAACTTTTTGACGGGATGCCAACACTAAGGACCACGTATTGACGCGGCAGCCTGTGAAGCCGAAGAATTGTGTAACGTCGTTCATATTCTTCTCAAGCGTATAGCTCTTCTTCACTACGCCGTTCACCAGTGTGCTGTCACTAATGGTAATGGTGTCGCCAACCGCTTCCGTTATTAGCGTGACGCCTGCAACGACAATCTTACCCGCAACTTGGGACACCACTTCATGCCATCCGTTGTTGACAGGATTGGTTGAGAAGCCTGCCACCCGAATCCACTGTCCTGCAGCAAGAGTTGGGAAACCGGAGCCGCTGTCGTTAAAAGAATTGTCCGCGGCAGCCGCATCAACTGTGGCTGCTGAGAACGAGGAATCGGCAGTAAAATCGCTACGCAGTTGGCCTTCCATGTAAATATCATGGGCGCCGTGTGAGGCCTCAAAATCGAAGCCTCCGTCAACGTTGGACCCTACCGGAACTATATCGGTAGTCTGCCCATCCGCGCGCACCTCGTCCGACCGAGAATTCTCAATTCGATGGCCGAGGTTTTCCGTTGTATACCGAATGCTTGCTAGAGGCGAGGCCGGCGTGACTCCCCACGTAACTTCCTCGAGACCAGCCAATTGTACTCTGGAACTGTCAGACATTTCGTCCTCCTAGTTTACTGTTACTTCAAAATCGTGATCAAAAAATATTTTAGCGTTTGCCTGCCAAAACCCTTCGCCATCATCACCCAATTCTACCACCTCGGATTCCCTGCAAGTAATTTCTGAAAACTGCTGGCCTTCAAAAATAGCAATAACAGCGTCTCCCATTTGCCGGGCCTGTTTCACTCCGAGTTTGGCTTGGATAAAGCATTGGGCATTGATCCATCCAGGCCTCCGATATAAAATCTTTCCGCCGGAAAAACCTACTTCGATTGCTCGGCCGTTACGTATAAACAATCTAATGTGCGGACCCGCCGGAAGTTTCCTGGGGTCGTTTTCATAACGTATGACCACGCTTTGATCTGCCCACTGGGCACTGAACCTAGTTTCAATTGCCAACTGCACTGCTGCATGGGTAGGCATTACAATCCAAACCTCCCTAGCTGCTGCATGTTGTTCTGTACAGCTCTGGCCACCCATCCATTCGGCGCTTGCTTGCTTGTACCTTCCTCAAGAAAACCGATGTAGGGTAGGCTGTTACTAAGCCACACTGTTTGGAACGGCGCCAGTGTTGCGAGAGCAGTCGTTGCCTCTCCTTGTTTGCCGCTTGCTACCGAAGCGGCAGTGCCTCCCGCCTTACGTACTTTGTGGTTTGGGACGCCCACTGAGATGTTCCAATTATTCATCGCTCTGCCAGTATCCACCGGAGTACCAGCAACGACGTCTGCAAAAATATCAAAAGAAAGTTTTTTGACAACAGTAACCACATCGAGGCCTAGCCTGTCGGCAAATTTGTCGACATCTACGCTAAACGATTTTAGATTGCGAATCTTAATCATTCGTGGAATACCAAAACGCCGTCAGCACCGCCGCCGACCCTCGTCATTAAAACTTGCCATAACCCGCCTGCCGGATCCAGTACGAATCCCTTTACAAGCCAAGTGTCATCATCCTTCACAAGTTTGTCTCCGGTTGTTGGGCTTATTGTCATATCCACGCCTGGAATAAGCGCCAACTGGTCACCCGGACGAAATACCTCCGCAAGAGATGTAGGCAGTTTATCAACTGTTGCTTCTGCCGATAAAACCACTGCTCTAACTTGGAGCGTAACTGTGGCCACGTCCGACGTAATATCTCCCGACGTTGGGTCATAGTCCGGCTCCTGTCCCTCGTGTATGTAATCGTGCAATTGCTGCAAATCACCGATCGCAGTAAATGCCGTGCCAACCAAGTTTTGGATTGTGCTTTGCAGTCCCATCCTATGTCCTCCAAAGCGGTACTGCTACTACCTGTCCGCCACTGACGGAAAAGGTCCTCAACCTTCCAAGGTGAGAAATCATTTGATAAACCTCATCGGGAATTGTTTGTATCCGATCATGCTTATCAAATTCCAACTCAATAACGCTGACCTTCAATTTTTGTATTCCTTCCACACCTGTTTCGGCGGCGCGGTCCGTTCCAATAAGGAGCCGGGCAAGTTCCGACACTGCATTTATTATCTCTTGCGGCAGTTCTGCCGAGTCAATAAGCTGGCCGTCTCTGTCTAATGCCCCGAAGCGAGGCCATCGCATAGCCTGTTCGATCGTAAACTTTGAGCCAGTCCAATCAAAGTGGTAATCCAGCTGTTGGGAGGCCCACACAAGCGCGGCCTCCTTATCTGCTGTTGCTGCTCCAGTCCATGCAGTTACAAACAAACGGAGGTCGTGGTAAGCGTCTCCGTCTGCTTCGGTTGCATAACTGTTGGAGTTTACCCCTCCAATTGATGCGTCTAGTGTAAGAGCCATGCCCGTTCCTTAAGTTGAAGATTGTTACTCTTCGGATGCCGCCTTTGCCGCCTCGGCCAATTCCTTTTTCCTCGCTTCCTCTTTCTCCCTCGCTGCCTTCCGTGCAGCTTGCTCAGCCACCGCTTTTTTCTGGCCAGCCTTGTCAAGCTGATCAAAAGATTTTGCTTCCTGCATTGCTGACGTTTCGTCGTCTTCATGCACAATGAAGGGGGATTGTCTTCCTTCCGCTGCGGCCGCGACATTAGCTTCATCGAACTTGGCCTTGGAAAGCCTAAAGCATCGTGTCGGGTGTAATACCGTAGCAACTAACAATGTCTCCTGTGCTGCCATTTCATTCTCCATCAGTATTTATTAAAAGTTATGGCCACATACTTACTAGGCCGTATTTTTCTTAACCTTCTTCTTGCGTGTTGGTATTGTCGCTCCGCTGCCTTCTTCTACCTTCTTCCCGTGCAGCTTCCTGTCATAGTTGGCAACGTTGACCCTGCAAGGCCTTCCTCCGGGCGCGCCCTCGCACATCACCATTTCTGTTTTATGAACGCCGCGCAGTACGAGGCCGCGGAGAGGGGTGGGTTGCATTGTATTGATTTCCTGATTTGCTGCGTTGGTTGAGTCAACCATGTTTTTCTCCTGCTGGTTTGCGTTATAAAAAATTGGCCGGAGCCTCGTAAAACAAGACTCCGACCTAGCTCCTTAGTGGTGCCAACTTAGGAGAAAATCTATCCCGCCAACCTTGTAGCAAGCTCACGCCGAACCAGCGCCGCGCCGAACAGTATGTCGTAACTGAATTGCGTTTGCTTGTGCTGCCGTGAAATTTCGAGCCGCAATGAAAGGCCGCTAACCGGATCGGTTGCCGATTCGATAATACTGCCAAGCCCTTGTGCGCTGTCTTTCAGTGGCCGAGACGCAAATGCAAAGGCGTCTCTGTGGAAAGCCAGGTTCACAACATGGTCGGCTTTGACAGTAATTGCATCGCCGTCACTAACCGCAACCTGCAATCCGGGAGCGATAAGAACGGTTGCCGGGCCGGTTGTGGCGCCGGAATCGGCATCGGCCGTGACAACATACGTTTGCGAATGATTTGCAAACACAATAATGTCACCCTCGAGCAAAATACCGGTCGTGTCGTTTGTCCAACCGTCTGTAGCAATCGACGTTTCGCCGATCGGCTCAGTGGCATTGACTAACGGCGTACCAGTTGCAACACCAGTCGTATGTGTCGGAACCTGCTGATCCATAAACCAGTCGAAACCGAGTTTCCGATTGATCTTGCCTTCCACGATGCCTTCCGCGCTTCCGCTAAACGACATATCCTGGAATGCTCGATTGTCGAGCGCGTTGGCCTCTGCATCCGGGTCAATAACAAAACGCCGGGAATCGAGTGGCGCAAGCTGGTTGTTCAACACCTTACGCGATCCAGTAGCATCCGACGTTCCAGCACCGGTCGACAGAAACGGCGTTGTTGCTGCTGTGCCGAAGTAGCCGTATACGCCTTTGTACTTGCCCATAATGAATGCGTTGGCAAAGTTAACAAGAGACTTTACAGCCTCACTTGCCTGCATCGGAATAATTCCATTCATTGACTCCAGCACTTCTTTGTCGGTGAGATGGAACGGCGCTTCCCGCCACTGATCCAGGGGAACCAGCGCTTGGGTGGGGGTTGAGTCGACTGAGGCAGGCGGCACAACATTCGGCGCGACTGCTCGATCGGCGATTGCGGACGGAATTGGAATTGTTACCGTCGCACCTTTTTGTGCTGCCTCTGCTTCATAGTCCCGATTGACGAGACGAGGCATAACAGCATTTTCACGCAGAGCCATGAGGCCCTGCGCCAGTAGCTTCGGAGCTACTACAGTTAGATCGTTAGGCATTTGAGGCCCTCCTAGTAATGAATTTGACTTGGAATACAATCACAAGCGCACTCTGTACGCCTGGCCAAGTCCTTCCACACTGTGGAGGGCCCCTGTTGCTTCTCCCTTTCTTTATAGGACCCGTTTAACTAAGTGGCAAGGCTTTTAACCCTCAACGACAATGGCTTTACCAGTTGCAATGTCCTCAATGTGCAAGGACTTGAGATTTTCATCGCTGCGCGGAATCCGAAGAATGCCGTCCGATCCCTTGTGCCCGCCGCCTTTGCCTCCCTCGCCGCCAGCGCCTTTGTTGTCCATAAACAAGTACGGCGCATCTTTAACAACTCCGGCCGTCCACTCGTCCAACGTTATGGGCGTAGATGCCTCAGTGCCGTATATCGGATTGCCGGCAGGATCCAAAGCTACGAGGTCTCCCTTTTCATTTGCTTTCCACACAACACGGGCACGGGAAACGAGATCTTCCAGCGCTCCCTGTACGGGTTGGATACCGGATTTAGACAACACGGATGCAAGTGAAGATTCGACTAGCACTTTCGATAGCCGTCCCTCATGCGTGGCAGACAATGTTGTAAGGTCCTCCACCTGCTTTTTGTAGCCTGCAATTTGGTTGTCGTAGTCGGTGCGCATCCTCTCCGTACGTTGCGCCAGCAACTCGTCAATCTTGCCAGCGTCGATCAACTTCTTATCCCGTATGTTGTCCGACTCTTCCTTTAATCGGTCGAACTCATCCTGCTCCTCTTGCGTCAGGAATTTCTTGCCTTCCAATTCCTTTAGCGAGGCGCTGAGGTTGATGTTGTTTGTACGGAATTCGTCCAGTCGGCTTTTGACACCGGCAAACTCCGAAGAGCTGACCATGCCTTCCACTTCCAGCACCCAAGTGCCATCCTTTTCAACGTACAGGGATTCCTGGCCTTTTGGGATTTCTTCCTTTTTTGCATACGATGCTTTTAACGGCATTTCTTTCTCCTGTGGGCCTCGGGCCCAGTTAAAAACGCGCTGTCAACTGACAGCACTGTTAAATGCGGTTGACGCTTTGTCAGCGTCCTGTACAGCGGTCAAACGATATACAGCGGTGCTGTGCGCTGTCATACTGCTGTATAGCGCGACAGGGCACGACAGAGGTCCCTACGCTGTCTGCACTTCAAAGCCATTTACTAGCAACTCGTGCTCAATAGCTCCGATATTATCGGCCTCAAAAGGTAACGTGGAAAAAACATCCGCGATTGTGTTTTTTGGTTCCCCAGCAGAAACTTCCCCTGGCCCGGAAATCGGCAGGCCGTTGTTTCTTAAATTGTCAACAAGCTCTTGCAACCTTGCTGATTTGACGTCGGTAAGTTTTAACGTATTGTCATCCAACTTACCTACAACAAAATCCAGCTCTCTAATAATCATCTCACCCACTCCCAAATACCTTCCTGCCTAAATAACGTCTCAAAAAATTTATGAGTATCGGGCAGGTACATTCTCAAAAAACTTCGGCCGCCGAAAAAATATTTCATATGGGCTTCGGCAAACCACTCTTCCGAGTTGTATAATGAATAGCCGGATGGGGCATCCCTTCCTACGCGGCCGTATACACTACTTCGCGAGGCTTCCCATTCGGCCTCTGTTATAGGCCCTTTCCCCTTCCTTAAATTAAGAATTTTTTCGCGCACTTTTGTCGAGCGAGCTCTGTATTCTTTTTGCATTGCTATGTAAGCTTCGTCCACTTCCTGCAATGCCTTTTTAATTGCAGGCGGCGTATTGGGTTTCCAAAAAAACTCTGTCCGGCCTTTTGCTATCCCACCTTTTTTGAAAAGAGTGAATTCTAAATGGTGGCCGAATTCGTGCAGCAGAACATCTTCCAGCCGAGCATTTCCTAAATCCATCTTTAGTCCCAAGTGTTTTGTGCCGGGCCAATATGCCCCATCTACTTTACCGGAATATGCGCGGCCTCCCCAGCTTGTTAAATTACCTGTCTTCCCCAAATTAAAAAGCTTTGCTCGGAACGGCAGCCTTGCAAAAAGTTTTGCAATCCCTGAGCTAAATCCGTCCTCGGACATTCGACCTATTGCGCGTTTAACTGCGGCCGCTTGCGCTCGAGTAATTTTTGCCACTCCTCGGGTAGTCTTCATTTCTGTCAAAGCGGTTTGCAGGTTTTCGGAAATTGTGGCCGTAGCTTTTTTAAATTTCTGTACAGTAGCAGCCCCTTGTTTAAATCCAAACGTGGATCCATTTCTCGGCGATAAAAACCTCCCCGATTTTGCGCTCCAGGGGACTACTCGGAGGCCTCGGTTATTTTTTCCAGCAACCTTCCAAACATTGCCTGCAGTATCGCTAAATATATCTCCAATATCTAACGCCCTATAATTTCCAGGGTCCACAAATTGTGCAGGTGGCGGCTTCGGCGGAGAAACTTTCCCTCCCCCTTTCGGAGGACGAGGAGGAGGCGCTGGGGGAGGCGGCGGAGGTTTAACAGAGGGGAATTTCATAGAGGTGGCATTACGGCGGCCGACAAATTTGCCTGTTCTATTATTCCACTTAACAGCTTTTAACCCTGTAACAATTTTCTTACCACCAACAATTTCCGTTGTAAAGTCCACCACCTTAAACGTCTGTCCAGCAGCATTCCTAAACTGGCTGTTAATTACCAGTTGAGAAAGGTTTGGAGATGGAACAAACGGCGCAGGCGGTGGGGGTATGCCTGTACCGATCCTGCCGGGCCTGTTTGCAAGCGGTTTGCTAAAAACAGTACTTTGCGGGACTATGCTGGCGCCCGACTTCTGCAATGCTCCGGGTGGTGTAGCTTTTATCTCTGCCAGCGTAAGCGGGCGCCCACTTTGGTCGAGCGTTTGTGTAAGGTTTAGCTTGCCGGCCTTCCACAGCTTGCGCTTACCGGGGCCTAACGCTTCCAGCTGCACTGAGGCAGGCTGGGTGCGTAACCAGTCCCCGTATCCCAAGTTCTTTGCCACCTGCCCATTCATTGACGCCCGTGTAGCTTTCGGCGCGTTGTTGTCCAGCTTCCTAGCAATGCTCCTTTGCTTGCTCGTAGCTCCCGCAGCATTGCCTTGCTTTTGCAGTTCCTCCCAGGACTTAGTTACAGGCAGGAGTGAGGATCGGCAATTAAAATGCCACGGTGGCGGACCGGTAAACGTGTTGCTACTTCCTACCGGCTCAAAATCTGGCAGCGTCCACTCGTCGGGCCTGTTTCCATGGGACTGGCATATATCCGACGTCTTAGTATCCAGCGTCACCTGCGCCTGTACACTTCCCACCACGTCTGTGTTGCCCATGTACGTTGCAAGTCGTGCCTCGTTCGCTACGCTGTTGATAGACGTCCTCACGAGGGCTGAGGCCTCGCGAGTTGTAACGTCCATTATGCCACCTTCAAATACAGCAACGGATCGAGCCTTGCCGCCGATCTCAACTATCTGTCGCGCTCCCGTTGCCGATCCTCTAACACGCCGCACAAGGTCCTGTGTACTTTCTCCCAGCAAAAAGCCCTGCCGCATCTCATCGGCAAAGCGTCTGCGCATAGCTGCCGACTGCCTTCCCCAATGTTCCGCTGCTGGCGCTCCAAAGATGTTGGAATCCTTTGCCAATACGCGCAGAGCGGAGGGAGTTAAGGCCGGGGATATAATATCCACGCCGAATAGCTTGTTGAGCTGTTGCGTTCCGAAAGCTTGTTCGGCCCCTGCCAGGTCCTGCATCTCGCCGAGCATCATCGAGTTCATCCCTTTGTAGGATCCCTTAATAATGTCATCCGCTTGCGATATCAGTCCCTGCAACCTCGCCGCGCTTGCCTGCTGTGCAAAAGTCAGCCCGGACATGCTTCCAGTCAAACTGTTCTGCATTGTCCGCAGCTGGCCTTTTATTTGACGCCGCAGTTGGGCGTCGAATCGCATTAGCGAAACGTTATGGCGTATGAGGCCGTCCGATGCGAGATCGGTAAATGCCATTTAATCGTCCTCCCCTTCTTCCTCGTCCTCGACGTCCTCCCCTTCTTCCTCGTCCTCGCCAAACGCATCCACTTCCACTTCCACCGCAAAAGTTTCTTTGTCGTCGTCAATAAGACCGACCTCGTCTTCCTCAGTATGATCCTCGGGATACATACCACGCTGTTGCATATTAAAGAAGAAAGTTTTGAAGGACATGCGACTGGCCTGCAAAGCTTTTAACATTGAGGTTAGGAATTCGGGCGACATGCCGATCGACACAAACTCGGTGTTGAGTTTTACAATCATTGCGCCAAGCGAGGCGTCCCACAAAGTCATCCATGCCAGTGCAGCATTGAGACCCTCCGAAACACCGTTCGCAACAGAGGCCAGCACACTATGCTCACCTGCTGCCCTTAGCTCATGCGTCTCAAAAGCTTCGGCCGCTTTCTTTTGCTCCTCCAACAAGCGGGCGCCCAGTATAGCCATCTGCTGTTGCTTCTCCACCAGCGCGTTTTCCAAAGCGCTTAGTCCCTGTCCGGCGAATTCCAGCATGCCCACCTTTACTTGGGATGCATCCACACCAGTAATGACCCAGGCCTTGCTGCTGCCGATCGACAAATCTTGCTGCTCCGATAGTCCGACAATGTATGGCGTCGGCAGTGCTGTCCAATGCCTTCCCCATTCGAGGTCAGCGCTTGTCCTGTAGTGACTCATATTAACGCTTGCAAGACCCTCAATAGGCGGCTTTTGTTCCTCGTCGTCCTCGTCCTCCGATGTCACAACAACAAACGGGATCGCGTCCATCGCCACACCTTGCTTGAGTGGGAAGAACTCTTCCACCAATGTAAAATCGTCTGCCCTCGCGCCTGCTCCGGCTGCACCCTCCAAGTCTTTTTTGGCGCGCCACACTTGTACCCGATAAACGTTTCTCTGTTGCGGGTTAAAGATAATGGCGGGTGGGTTTTCCATGGCCTCAATATCTATCAACACCAAATCCATTGCAACCAGCTCTAATACACGCCATTGCTTTTTGTGCTCAACAACAAACCGGTCATCTTCCTTTACGGACTCATACTCTTCCTCCAACACCATCCGCGTCAAAATTGTTTTGCCATCCGCGTCAATGTCGTAGTCCCAATTTATCATGGACTCGGCAGGGTAGCCCACCAACCACGGCTCGGACGCTGTTGTAATTTGCGGAGGCAAATCGGCGAGGATGCCGTACTTATTCATCATCAGCGTCTCATGCATTACCACGCTGGCAAACCCGTTTAAGGACAAGTTGTTTTTGGTAAGGTGTTTTAAAAAGTTTTCGACCGTTGTTTCTTTAGCTTCCACGGCCGGGTCCTTACGCATTACCATGCCGACCAAGCCATTCAACGTCCGGCGCGTTGCCTCAAAGAATAGAGCCCGCATTCTGTAAGCGTCATATTCCGGGTCCGATTGTTTAATTAAGCGTGGCAAGTATGTCGAGCCTGCCAGCTTAACCGCGTACTCTCCATCCACGGCATCCCGAATCATAGCCCAACGAGGCTGGAGCCGTGTATAGATTTCATGCTGTGCATTTACTGTGGGCATTGTGTTCTCCTTACAGTCCCAATATTGCTCTGGCCTGCACCATGGGCTTGGTAACAGGATAAAGATATGCTGTCGGGTAACCTGTTGCATCGAGCAAGTGCGACATCTGCTTTTGCTTGAGGCGCAACTCGTGCGTATACGACAACATGTATTTAATTAACTTTTTGCAGGCCGGGTCTATTGTCAATGTCGGCGCGCCTTTAACGGGATTGAGTTTGCCGTTAACACTGTTCTCCCTATCCCGGATTTTTGGATTGGACGACTTGCTAATAACTTCAAAGCGGTCGTTTTGAGGGCCTCGCATAATTGTAAAGTCCGATACACCGCCCGGAGCATTTGTCGCCCTAGCTCGGCCGCTTGCATCCGGATAAATTGTATGCACCCGCCTAGCTCCCTTATCGGTGAGGAAATTCTTAATCTGGCCGCGCAAATACTCACCGCTTTCATTGCTTGTGTTATCCGTCTCCAATACGTTGCACATATATTCGGTGTCGGCGTTTTCTATTTCTATTTCCGAAACGATATGCATGTGAGGACCGTTACGCCAAAACACCATGGCCGCCATGGGATCAACGTTAAAATCCATCCCAGCTAAAAGCTCGTGGCCCGGATCCTCGAGACGGACAACATTTCGGTCTTTGCTAAAGCCGTAATAGATGGCGCCCTTCGACAAGTTAATGAAGTGGCCTTTCAAATATGCTTCCTGCATTTTTTGTGTATAGCCAGTCAGCAGTGTGTCGAAGTACTGCTGAGGCAGTGCGAGGTTTTCCAAAGTGCTGACATGCATAACGCCGATGTCATAGCGCGCCGATTCCTCGCCCTCACATATTTCGTATCCCCAATTAAGTTGCTCGGGCGTACCCAACAAGCCGATCTCCCGATGCACTGCTCGAGGCGCCCTAACCCTGGCCAGCATTTGCAGGAACACTGCCTCGTCTTGTATAAACGGCTCGTCAATTGTTGCGCTGCCAATGTTCGGGCCTTTAAGACTGTCCGGTTCCTCTCCACTGCCTAGCCAAATAATTCCCCGCCGATTGCCGTCCACTATTTTGAATTCGTTGTCCGATTTATTGTATCGGTAGTTAAATCCCGGCCGCCATGCTTTCTTGCCGTCCAATAGCTCGATGAGCGTTGGCACGACTGTACGCTTTGCGACTTTGTAACTAGGGCTGACCCAAAAGTGGGGCTGGCCGTTGTTTAGCAGTGCCAAGTTGATTGCGCGCTTACTTCCGATCAACGTTTTACCAGCCCCATACCCTGCCACCATAGCCTTAATGAAATTCGGCATGTCCCACCACTTACGCTGGTGGGGAAACATGCCGCCCTTCGTTACTAGGCCGTCCTCGCCTATTACAGGGTCCTCACGACGCCAAAATTTAGATGCTTGCCGGGTCACTCTCAGCGTCCTGCAACTTCGTATCCATTTCCTCGCCGTCGTCCCATTTAAACTCGCTGAGCGGCCTGTGCATTTTGCAGGTTGTGCAATACGTGCCTCCGTAAAAGGTCGGGTCCCTTGCATAGGTTTCTGCAATTTCCAAATTGCAGACAGTGATCTTATTGCAAACCTTGTGTATGTATTCCCGCCGCAATGGCTTCACAAAACCCTGCGCCCTATCCTCTTCGGATAAAACTAGGTATGTGCTTTGCTGCTCTACCGGCGTATCGTCTGCACCGCGTTTTAGATCCGGGTGACTAGGATCGGTTGTTGTACCCATAAGTAATTTCTCCAAAGTTTTACTGCCCGCCCTGTCCAAATCGTCCTCAGTTTCGGACATGCCAATGTCATTACTAAAAAGGCGAGGGTCATGCATCACTATTTCTCCTGTTAACGAATATGGCCAATCTGGGTCGGGTGGGACTATGCGTTCGGTTTTACTCCATATGCGGGGATCGGACTCGCACATCATGCATTCTCCTCAATGTACTGTTTTGTCTCGGCCACCCATTCGTGGAAGGCCTCAACAGCTTCCTTGTAGCTGTGGACAAAAGCGCTGGCCTGGTACCAGCCCCATTCCCCTACCAGCCGCGGCCCGTAGAAGCGCACCTTAAACAGCTTTACGAACTTGCCGTTAATTTGCACATCTTGCGGGCCGTGCTCAGTCATAACCTTGTGCGGATAGGGCTTGCACATCCAAAACGGCGGTTCACGTTTTTGTTTCACCGTCCTCCTCTACTGCAAAGGCCATCCGAACGTGGTCGAGGTTTGTGCGACAGTCCGCTTCCTCAATCCAACCGGAATGCGACTGCACAACAGTCCCGCCGTATGCATCCTCGATTTTCCAATACCACAACGAGGACTGGTGAGACTGATAAACTTTGACAGTGAATATGTCAGGCACGTCGACACCATCCACAACAGCTTGCTCATACGTGTTCAGCTTGGCTCCCCATCCCGAAAAGCAAAAGTCGTTTTCTTTGCCTACCACTTTGGCGTAGGCCTCCTCCACTGCTTTCCGCATTGGGTCGTCTGCTCCCCTGACCAGTAGATCCTCGTCCACCGCTCCAATCTTACAATACCAAATTTTAATTCTCATGCCACCTCCTCCAGTTGTTTTTTCAGCGCCGACACTGTGCGCCACAAATCATTTATAAGATAGGCCGTACCCATGTGCATGCCTTGGGGCTGGCCTGGCAATTGCAGCATTTGAAAAGCATTAGTACGCTCCAGCAAGTCCTCAAAGCGTTCCTCCTCGTCCATGTCACAAAACTTTTTATCACTCATCCATTTTCTCCTGTTGTTGGGTTCCACCACCGAAAACATGCCGCGCGTCTACACCTGTAGCAGGTTATGGTCCCACTCTGCTGTAAGTGGAACGTGTTGTGGCTACAGAAGCGACAAACCAGGTTGTGTATGTGGTCTGTTACGGATTTCTTAAGACGCGGCAGGCGCTGTTTGTGATCGATGCGCCTGCGCCTCGGTTCATACCATTCCAACGCACTTGGCGCCGTACATGGCCCGCAAATGATTTCCCCTTCCGGCAATAGGCGGTGGCCTTGTCCCTGGCACTTGCCGCATGCATAGACTTGGGCTTTCGGCATCTGTACGACGTTGCTTTTTGCTTCAGCCATGTCCTGCTCCCTCGTTGCCGATAAGTATGCGGCCTGCGTTTTCCTCGAGCGTAGCTTCGGGACGATTGATAACAGCTTTGTGCTCTATTGCCAGCATACGCGCCACGTTAAGGAAAGCGTTCAAACCGAACACCGCTTTGACGGTGGCACGTGGCTTGTCTTTATTCGGCCGGATCCTGGGAAGCGGCAATTGGACGTGGTATGTAAGCATTACCTCCACCTCACCGTCCTCGTTCGTCCTGCTTACCATTACGACCTGGTCCTCGTCGAAATCCAGGGACTGTTTGAACAGCAAGGCAAATGCCACCTTATTATCCGGCACCATTGCCACCACCGTTATGTTTTTATTCATTTTCCTCCTCCTCTTGTGCTATGCCTACAAATAAAATTTGCTTTTCGTTTTTGCAGGCAATTACAAAGTTGCTTGGCGCGCATGGATTGACAATGTACACCTGCCACCCATCCCCCTCGCCGAATTCCGTACTCGAATACCACGGCGTTCCGCTTCCATCCTCAAGCTGCCAGCTCACGCTGAATATGTATGTGCCCGACGAGATTTCGAAGTTAAACCCGCAATACTTTGCACCCGTTTCCTCATGCACTGCGACACAGGCCTTTGCGGCGGGATAGTTCCACATAGCCTCCTCGTCCGACTCGACTCGATGCAGCTTGACGTTATAGGACACGGCCTCCGCTTGCGGCAGCCACGCAATAAACACTGGGCTGCCTGCTTCGATAGTAGAGGGCTCGGCCTGCGCAATACCAAACAACAATAGCAAAAATAATATTCGTTTCATGCCACCATCCTCAAATCCAATGAGATCATTACAGGATCGTAACGTCCTGCTAAAATCGGACTGCCAATCCCCCTGTCAAAAGAAGGGGCTATTGACGCTCGCTCTATGTATGCCTCCCTCCGCATCTGCAATGGAGCATGCACCACCAACACTTTGGTACTATGCACCATTTCCTTATAAAACAAATCCAACAATACGGGATCGGAAGCAATGTCCACCTGTATTGTTTCTTCAATACGGCCTAGTGAGGGACGCAACCGCCCATCCACCGAAACCGGCATGGAAGCGTTATTATTGATACTATGCGTAAAAGAAGAACACTTTTCCAGGTCGATAATAAACTGACTTGGCGTAGTCTCAATTATTACCTCCTCTTCAATGTCCCCTATTGCAAGAGGGTTTGGTTTTATGCTTGCAAACTTCACCGCACTAATTGCCAGGCCGGTTGCTCCAGCAAATTTCAAAAACTCCCTACGTGTATGTAACATTCCCCTCTCCTCAGTAAAAGTAAAACACCAACCTTATTTTACTATCCTGGCCAGTGTTGTTTGACCTTTCAAAACAATTGCCAATGTCATTGCAACGAGTAATTACCTTGTCCGTCTTAGCTGCCGAGCAATGCCTCGATTTGAGGCCGAAGCGTTTTAACTTGCCCCACCCCTTAACTTCGAGGCTCGGACAAAGACGCAGGGCAGTGCTCACAGCTCTGTCCGCCTCGTCAAAAATGTAAGGCCCTAGTCCTATCCGTACTGTCTGCCACCACGGATCCACAACAACAAATTCAAAGCCAATATAAACCTTAGCAGGTATCGACCAAGCACAATCAATCCTCGGACAGACATGGAACGTTTGTGGGGATATGTGTCCGAAGCCAAAATCAAAATGATCCGTCACCCTCCATGTCACTTGCGTCCATATAGCATTGCTATTGGAATTGCTGACGCTTGTCGGCCCTACGTCCAAATAAAAGTCCCCTGCATTGGCAGAGGCCGACAAAAACCAAACAAGTAAAATCAATATTCGCATTCCTACATCTCCGTGCTATAAAAGAGGTCGGCCGCCATAAAGGGCGGAGGGTATCTTGTCCGCCCTGGGACAATGAAAAAGGCAAACCCGACAACGACCGACCTCAGTTCAAACTATGAGAAAACGTGCGTCACGTCCGTAACGATACCAGGAGCGGCACGTTCATCCGGGACGCTAACAACGTAAAACACCTCCATCGATCGGTCGCCCTTGGAATCCTGGACGACAAACCTAAAGTGCCAATCCCCAATCTCGAGATCGGGTACAAACACGTTTTGCGGATCGGTCGGCAGCACTTGCGTCAAATCCCCAAACGTCTGGCCGAGGTCTGCACTCATGCCAACATCTACAAAGTCGATGTCAGCCGGATCAAGCGCCTCGCCGTCATCCCGCACAAGCGGCAAGACCCAACTTATTGTTGCACTCTTCATTCTTCACTCTCCTTAAATGTATGTGTTACACCTGTCACCGGACCCGGCCGCGTACTACACTTGCTCCACGGCAGCCATCCAAAAAACTTACACCACCACCTCCACCACTTACTCATGCGCAATCTGCCACAACAACTATAGGACGAGGTGCATTCGGATCATTGCTAGTCCAAATAACCAAGTCTATCGGCACTGTAAACTTTCCGTTGACGTAGTTGTCGGGGTCGCATTGTGTACCCCCTGGCACAGTCCCTATTGGAAGAAAAACAAAACGGTTCGGTTGTTGCCGAATTGTGTACACCACCATATCCACGACCGTTAGCAATGTAGGCACAGCAGGTATTGCAGTGATAACGGTTTTTACCGCCATGTTGGAGGCGTCCGATGCATTGTCCTGGTTATTAACGGCGTATGCCACAAAGCACCAATCACCCGCCTCCAACCCGGTAACACAATGGGACTGGCTAGGCTGTGACTCTAGCGTCATAATGGAATTGGCAAAATCAACTCCGCCTGCCAAGCATATGCTGTACTCAACCCATGTTTCCTTTAGTGCAGTCGGACCCGTAACGGGAATTGTCGTGCCATCCGTGTTTAACGTCGGATCCGTCCATGTCAGCGTGGCACTGCATGCCTCCTGTGCATTAGCGGCCGTCCCCAATATAACCCCTATCAGGAAAACCATAATCGCAAACAGGCAAATCCTGATCTGCATTAGTCGTTTCATATCTCAACCTCCTCTTCACAATAATCGTAAGCCTTGCGTATGCTATCCCAATCAATTTCGCTATGCTTCCCGCCACGCTTCCGCCACCATAGCACCCACGCAAGCACCGGGTTCATTCCGCGCACCATTTCTCTATTGCCACCCTGGCCTGTAACAGCGTGTCGCGTCCGGCGCTCGATAAGCTGCAATTGGTGGCGGCCTCACATAGCTGGAGCGGGTATGCATCGGATTTGGCTTGTTTACAGTGCTCGTTATACGTGCAACCGGTAACAGAAAAAATAATCACCACCAGTATTGCTAACAGCAACACCGAAAACCAAAGTGGCGGGTTTGAATTTGGCCTTTCCCCTCTCATGCCTCTCCCTCCATGTATTCCAAGTGCATTGTGAATATGTTTTTATCCGGCACCGTATGCCGATGCCTATTCGACCACTCTGCTTTCAATACGTCGGCCAGTATCGGGTAAGGGTGTGTTGGGTTCAAGTTCAGCACTGCTATGCGCCGATGTTTATCTTCCACCTGCACAGGCGGCCACTTTTTGAAATGCTGGACAAGCTTTTCCTCATATTCGGACGCGGTAAAGAAATCAATTTCCAATACCTCGCTATCTACGCCGCTTACTTCCATAGCCGTCAAAAACACCAGCTTGAGATCCAGTACAAACAATTCCTCCACTGTGCCTTGGTATTCCTCGCCCGGCATGCCTCTTGCGTCAATCGTAGTTGTAGAAACAATATTTTCTGGCAAGGGAATTGGCTCCCGAGTCTCTACCTGCGTCTTTATCATCCCGGCCGTGGTTACTATCCCCAGCGCCGCCATGCCTTCCATAAACGAGCGTCTACTATGCACTATCATCTCCCTCAGTATTAACAAAGCTGTCTTCAGTTTCCACGTTATAGCGGAAGGTCAGTAGTTGGAATTTTATCCTTTCTATGCAACCGATCATCCTGTCCGAATGCATATGCACCGGCCAGCCATCCGGAGCGTTGACCCACATGTCCGATGAATTCCCATTGTTGTATATTACCACGCCGCACATGGCTTGCAGGGTTCCAGCCCTAGCATCACGCAACAACCTTTCCACATGCGCAACCAAAAGTGGGTTTGGCTTGGCTTCTTTTATGTTCTCAACATTAGCTGGCATTGCTTCCTCCTCCTCCGATGCACTCTTCCACTATCCTGACCCCTACGCAATTGTACGGGTCTACGCCGTGTCCAACGTC
>Ga0114923_10000368_pt1 | contig 37629 bp, 34 predicted proteins | sample SumtaG_FD_89578 | JGI IMG/M metagenome (GOLD analysis project Ga0114923, IMG submission 89578) | Deep subsurface microbial communities from Indian Ocean to uncover new lineages of life (NeLLi) - Sumatra_00157 metaG | ecosystem: Environmental > Aquatic > Marine > Oceanic > Sediment | place: near... | reverse complement strand
TTAGCAATATTGATAGCACCATTCAGGTCGGCGTTCGCACGGTATCCAGACGTAGTACAGATGAAGAGATTCTGTCTGGGTCGTATCCCTTTGTGTCCACACTTGTGGCACATGATGGATGTCCACTGTTCTGGAACTGCAAGGAATCTCTTTGGGTCAAATCCAAGAGATGCAAGCTTATGCCCCAACAAATCACGGACTCTTGCAAAGGCCCAGCGGTGTATCATTCCTCTGAACCTTCGCCCTCTGTAGTTACCTTTTCTCGCAGCGTTCCGGATACCTTTCAACTTTCCAATCGCCACGTAGAGATCATATTCTTTTGCCATCTCCCTTATGTGGTCTGAGATATCCTTCACGAGATTCTTGTCAAGTTCTTTGCTGACTCGTTCTCTCTTTCCGCTGAGCTTTCTGAGTTTCTCAGATGCAGAATCCGCATTCCTTCCCCTTGAAAGAAGTAATTCCTTCTCTCGTTGCAAGGATGACACTCTATCATCAAGGAGCTTCAGGCGTCGAATCTTATCTTCCTGTAACCAGTATCTGACTTGTTTGTAGCCGTCCTGAGTTAGAAGGACTGAACAAGCAGCCTTGTTGATTCCAAGGTCGATAGAGAGAACAGCAGGTTGTGTTCCATCAGTCTTCATAGCTTCAACAGCAAGTGTAACAGTGAAAATAGCCCACCACTTATGTCTGGAATCTTTGAAGATGCGAACTGTCTTTACCTCTCCGTCCTTCATCCTATTGATATGGAATGAAGATATTGAGAGGGGTATCATGATCTTCTCATGAAAGCGTCGATTGTTTTTCACCGAGTCTAAGGAATCCCTAAGCTTTAGCCAGTACTTCACTTCAAGCTTGGATGAATACACAATGTCAAATCTTTGAGAGAAAGCAAAGCGTGGAAATTTCCTTGTTGTATACCTTCTAGCTCCCAATGGTCTTGAACCACCTTTTTCAAGATAGCTCTGCCACATGGCAATAGCAGTATCTCTGCATTCTTGAAATTCATTAGTAGATATATTTTGAAATCGGTTCTTGAAATCATGAGGGACTTGATTCCTACTTGCTTTTCCTCTGGAAGCAGTAAGAGTTAGTTCTTCCAAACGAGTTGTGTTGATCCTTGTCCTTTTACGACCTGTCAACAATTCCTTCTCATGTCGTTCAATCACTCCAAGGTAAGCCTTGATGACTCTAGTGTCCCTACCCGTAATTCGGTTGAGTCGAGTCTTCTGCCTATTAGTCATGACATCCCAGTTTATCGGGACCTTCACACTGATTATCGTACCCTTAGAGCGACCCATTCACTTCACCTGAGTATTTAAACCTCTGACCTGTTTCTTCAGAGTTCACTCCCCTTCCTGTTAAGAAAGAGGAATTTAATCTCATATTCTATTCATTTACTGAATATTTAAACCTATTAAGAGTAGAGATATTTCATAATAAAGAATTATGAGCCTTTTATTACAAAATTAAAGAAGTATCCATTCCTTAAAATGCATATAAATTAGAGAGCTATATAAGTAATGACGAAAATAGCATACAGTAATGTCTGTACCAAGGAGCATAGTCAGAAATCCTGGAAGGATTATTGCACAGGCAAAGAGAACTGGAATGGTTGCCCTTCTTCATATGCTAAAACGAGGAGATGAAGTCTTACCAGGTCTGTATAGGCGATCACTTAATCTCTGGAGGGATACTTGGGCAGAAAGTCAACGAAGGAAACGTACAGGTGACCCTGACTATTTCATCCCGATATGTAATGTGGAAAGATATCTTAGAAAAAATCATCACACGATGATCTTCAATACGACAGCACACTATGGTAATACGGAAGTCAAACGGGTATATTCCTGGGACGAAGGGACTATTGGTCCCATGAATTCCCTCTTGAACATGGCTGGTTCTCGCTTACGATTTCTTGCCATGACACGTTATCCCTTTCCTACACCTATACCCTTGACTTACGAGTATACAATGCGTAATGGAGTAGTAAAAGCTAGCAGTGGCTATGGATATGCTGGTAGTAATCGCCGTATCAAAGTCGTTCTTTCACACCCTGCTTTGCAACCAATGGATTTTGTAGATATGATTCGAGCTCCGGTAAGTGAGTTATGTAGACAGTGTTTCGTACATTCAGTCTTTGGTAAAACTGCCACACCTTATATTTCACTACTCATCTACAAACTCCGACCTTTCCTTGATTATATTTACACAAGAAGTAGGACAAAAACTGATGGAAAATCAGGGACTGATGGATTTGTTGCTAAGATAGATGGAATTCTTGATGAGGTATTAGATAGAATACGCGCTTATCATGGAACACGAAGTGGTCAGATCAAACGAGTTACACACGAAATTTCTGATGATATATCATCAGGACAAGTTCAACTGACATTAGACGATATCATACCAGATAATCCGAATAGCAAGGAATACCAGAAACTTACTCAATTGGTCAATAATGGCATCATTGATCACCGTGATTTCGCAAGAATCACAAGGAAGATACTCGCATCCGCTGCGGGGAGTGGGACACGAACTCACCGACGAGTATCATGGGGATTCCCAAGACCAGCTTCAGCGGCTGCAGCTGTATTAGGTGGGGACTTCCAGACAAGACTTACGGAAGGGTACAGCCTTTGTGCCAATGTACCTGTATGGTCAGGACAGGGTGTTGGTGATTTTGTACTTTATGTCCGACAGCGTATTCTACCTGAGATCGAAAGCGAAACCCAAACTCAGGGCGACTGGAAACCTGTTATGGTTTGGGACTTGAAATCAAAATCCAGTTTCAATCTTGGGATTGTTGGGCGCGAACTTGGTACAAGACGGCAAAAAGTAGCAGATGACATAATTCGCAAAAGGCGTAGTTCAGATAGTGAATGGGAAACGATTATTGAAAATACTCCCTCAAGGGCCGAATCAAATCAGCTCGATTTCTATGCGAAAGGACTTGTATCAGACTATCAACGGTTGACACGAAACGATTCAGATATCAATTCAACAATTATTCAGGGTATACTTGTAGTGGATGATAGTGAGCTTCCCTCAACAATAAGAAAATACCTACTGGGATTTGCTGTTTCCACCTATGAGCAAATTCAATCGGAACTACTTTCACAAAACCCCTCAAGTAAGAAATCAAATGCACCTACTTTCTCGAGGAGTGTATATGAGATTGAAGAATCAAAAGCTGAAAAGACAAGAGCTGTCATAGTAGTAAAACCGTTCAAAATCCCACAAGATGTTGGAATCACAGAAGCTTTACCATATCCCAGCGAACTTCCTGAACTGCATTCAATTCAGTTGTTCACAAATCTAATACCTGATTCTAGACATTTCATCCTGTATGTATCAACAAGTGGGTCAGGATCTAGTGAAAGTGCATCATGGATAGCAAGGTATTGGCATGGTATTGAATACTCTCGAAAGGTATTCCGTGAACAAAAACGAAAACGAGTCAAATGGTTGGATCTTGCTGGGGAATTTACCAACCCTACAATAAGAAGGGCTTTCGTGTTAAGACACGCCTATAATAGTTCACTGACTCATAGTGAACAAAATCAGAGAAAGTATATTCGAGAATTCACCAGAATTATTGATTTTGAAGATCTATCCGACATAGTTGAGGGGGCTTTACTAAATGGAGCTGAATTTCCTTCTATTGAATCTCTAGAAGAAAGAACTCAGAATTATGATATGATTATTATCAGTGGGATGGATACGCTCTGGAAAATCCTTCCCCCGGATATTCGTGGATTATTACAAACTTTGACAGTACATTTGGCTGAAGCAACAAATACCGAAGAAGGTACAACAATATGGTTCGATTCTGCAATCCCCACAGCTGATACATCCGGAATCTATAAGCAACATCGAGTTAGACTAATGCCCCATGATTCTCCTCTACAGGTTTATGTTGATGAAATCATTTTGAACCATCATGTGCCGCCTTTGAAAGGAATAGGTGAAACTCCGTTTGTAGACGAGTTTCGTCGAATAGTGCAATTCACACCAAAGGAATTCAAAGATCTTGGGTATAGAATTGTGCCACCATTGAGAAACTGGTCGAAAAGGTTCCGTTCTGAAATAGTCCCTGATAGGAAAACCAGAATATTATATCACAAGGGTGCAATGGAATCTATATCGCATACTACCATTCATGGAAAATGTAGTTTAGAAGAATTACACGATATCATTTCAACACATAATATCGTTGTTTCAGATACTCTATTGAAATTTCCAAAAATAGACACCTCACCAATACCACGATATCATCTAAGCAAAAGAGTGCAAAGGCAATTGTCAAGTGTGAAGAGTTACAAAGGGGTCCTATCACGGATACAACTTACTGATGACCTATGCAACCCTATAATTTACAAAGAACATAGTAAGAAGAAAGATGTCAAATTTCACTCATTACAATCAATCAATTCTCAGCGTAAGAATTGGACACCTAGGTTACACGTCAGACCATCTGACACGAGTTTTCTACCACCACATGAATCTAGGTTGGTATTTGATAAACTAACAATGAAGACCGCAGGTAAGATTGAGATTGATCGATTCCTTGAAGCAGTAAAGGTTCTAGGTCGAACAACCAAATTAGATTTTGCTTCGTTAAAGGAATTCCTCCGTGACATGATGGAACGATTCACCAAGGCACAGATTGAAATCGGCGTATCTGACTCCCTCATCGCTGACGAGATTTCAGAAGCACTCAAGGGTATTGCATTCTCGAAGAATGTATGGTGGGGATTTTCTTATCTCCGATCTAATCTATTTGATTGGAAGCTGCCGCCTGCAGTTAGAGATGCAGTGAAACAATTGCAACAAAAGAACCCTACATTGATGCATAGATATGGGAATTATTTTGTGATGCTTCTTTCCTACCTCGAAGAAAAACGTGGTCCATTTACATTGGATCAACTTGACAGTCTGTGGGATGCAATCAGACCATGGATTATGATTCAACTTGGAGGTATGCAATCTCGGAACGATATACCTAAGGCAGGATTCAATATGCAGAGGGCATTTCGGGATCTGAAAGCACGAGTCAAATGCATGGATCGATTACCATCTTCTAAGGTTTCTATTTTTGATGAAATTCGATATGGAATAACAGCAGACTCCCACACTATTGATGATGAAGACGAATGGCCATTGTATCGTTGGTATATCTTTGAAAAGTCACCCTATAGCAAAGAACTGATTGCAGGATGTGTGAAAATCAATAAAGAAGAAATGGACACACAAACAATCATACCGCTTGATGAACAAGTTGAGAAAGCTGCAGAGAGTTTCTCAACTGAGCTTGTTAGACCCATTATTATTGCAAAAACCTCTGGTATTTCAGTTCTCTACGAACCTAGACAGGACGAATATCGTTTCTATGACTCTGAGGATTTAGATTATACCGATTTTGAATGGCGAGCTCTTGGACAACTTAGGTATGGAACTCGGTTTGCTAGCTCCTTATCTCGACTTAGATGGATTGGCACGAGTTATTATGCACAATTTCCTGAATTGACTTCTGAGTCGTTACCAAGACGTCCTACAAGTACAGCACAATATATGTTCAATCATCTTGATAGAATAACTGCTGAGTTTTCCGAGGTAGAAAGAATAAGGGTTACAGTTTCTGGTATGTCTGACAATGGAACTATTGTGTTTGGGGATTCAGACGGTGATGAATATGGGACTTTACGATTTGATAGCCTATTAAGAGCAATTAACATTCTTAGGACTCCTTATGATATAGGACAACCACTAGTATTAGGTAGAACATTGGTTACTTGGTGTCCAGTCAATAATATCTCTTATTCACCAACAACCAAGCAACTTGAGCAGAAGGTTTTGAAAGGAATGTTTTAGATTCAAGATAGGGGGACAACCAGATTGCCTATACTCTGAAGAACTCTTTCTTTTGCCTTATCACTTAAGAGAGAATTATCAAGCTGTGATATCATAGATTTTCGTTTTTCGTTATCGATTTGCAAGCAAACAACCAAACAAATACGTGCAAAGTTCAGGATGGACCTTCTCAAATCTCCTAGTTTCTGTCTTCTCTCTTTCTTGACCAAACCCCCATGAACATATCTACTTCGAATATCATATGCACTTTTCATTTTATTATAGACCTGAACTGGATCTTGTTCGAAATGTTGCAATAATGATGCTACACGTTGGGCAAGAGTCCTAGCCATTTCTGATTGTTCGTCTTCATGAAACAGTAGGGCCTCTATACATGCAATAGAAGATGCTATTGATGCCTCAATTGGATGTGCTCTAAGGATTCCGTCATTATAACGGTCAAATGCAATATCTGTTACAGCAACATCTTCTGAACCTACTCTCTTTAATTCTGAAGGAGTTACTGAATACATTGTATCTATGAATGCGGATAATCTCTCCACATCATGCGAACATAGATTATATCTCAACGAGCATCTGCCTTTTCCACCTGTAGTGAATGTACCGCCCAAAACATTCGATTCATGTGCGAATATACTATGATGGGAATAAACACAGCCAACCCGAAAAAGCCTCAAAATAGAAAGCACCAAATCCAATTCTTCCTGTGCTTCTCTTGTTTCAACGCTTCTAGTCCACATTTCGAGGATGGCCGGCGTTGCTTGAGGTGGTTTCTTATGGAGAGTTGTAGGATAAAGTGGATTTTCATATTCAAGATCGGATTTCTGAAGACGCCTTAGTTTGACATTTTTATGAATAACATATTCTTCAGCATCAATCAGAATTCCGTCTACCCATGCACGTATGTTAATTCGCTTTGGGCTTTTGTCTAGCACCCTCATAAATTGGACTATCCCAAAGTGGAGACTCTCTTTTGATACCTTCTTGACTGCTTTTCTTACCAAGTCATGTGTGTATTGCATAAGGTGAAAATCTGCCCAGAATGAAGATTCATCATAATACTCTGCGAGTGTATTTACAATTTCAGAATATTCTTTTAGTGTTTTCAGCTCATTGTCAATATACCGGAATTGATTTGCCCAACTAAGGATTTCTCGATTCTCTAAAGATAGTCCAGTAGTATGCGATATGTTTCCATCTTTATACTCGAACTTTGAAACCGTCCCTACTTCATATGTAACTAAATCTTTTTCTAATCCTCCATCTTTTTTATATTGTTTGAGCTTCTTTATTGTTTTCTCAGAAAACTTCCATAATAACTCACTAATCAGATTTTCACCCGTTTTCATTATCTAAACTCTCTTGGTGATTATCCCTTCTAATGTTGAATTATATTTCGGTAGTAACTAGTCAGACCGCTTGGATACCTCGGCTTTGTCGTGATTAACTGTTTTCTCGCCAATTCCGATATAACATTAACTGTGAAGCTCTTCTAGCAGTTACAGCATCACCAAGTGATCTTTTTTGCTGACAGAAATATTCAATTTGAAATGTTCTTAGATTAAGAAAAACAAACACCTCGTTGGAAGAATAGATGTTGAATGGAACAACAAGACCTTGTACTCAAGATGTCCATCCTGAGATAGGTAATTTTCCAAGAAAATCTGATGCAGAAGAAGCTTGCAGACTCTATGGACAAGGCCTAACTCAAAACGAGGTTGCAAAGATCTTCTTCAAAATCAGTACAGGGATCGTGTACTATAACCACTAAGAAAATCAAGTTGTATTCATTTCATAACTCTTGTTTTCTGAGTTTTGATTTGAGATATAGGTTTTTTCTTGAATACTGCTAGTGAATTTCTGGAGTAGATAGTTTGGATTTTCGTTTTCGAATGAATATCGCTGCTGCTCCAATGGCAATAATTGCAAATATTCCTAAACCCGTGAGAGCCATTCTAGCTTCATCCGACGTGAGCAACGTCCCAAGAGAATCACCCTGTACAGTTCGTATGAGAATTCCACCCCAACAGGTTGCCCAACCATGTGTCTGATTGATGAAATCAACCGCAAGCACTCGCGTGTCCATCTCCTCAGGAACATTCTGTGTATACCAACTTCTTCCACCATCAGGAGTGTATGCTACATGTGTTTCTGAACCAACAAGCCACCCGTTATTTGCGTCAATGAATTCAATATCTGTATAATATGGCGGTCGAACAGGATCATGACGGAATGGACGAGGGTTGGGCAGACTGACCCATGTTTCACCATCTGTCATGTGTGCAAGCATGTTGTCAGCTACAGCCCAAGCTTCCGAGTCACTCACAAAGGAGAGAGACCATCCTCCTCTTTGGTGATTCTGATTCCATGTCATCCCCCCATCTTTAGTGCTGTAGATTCCAAAGGCACTTATAATCCAAATCTCAAGAGATGACACAAAATGAATTTCCCTCGGAGTAGTATCAAAGGTATAAGAGTTGACGATCTGCCACGTCAGACCTCCATCTACTGTATTATACAAGTTGCGACTTGATCCAATCCAACCATGGGTTGCATTGATGAACGCAATGCCATTTGTTCTTCCTGATATGATAGTGCTATGGTTCCATGTCTGTCCACCATTTGTTGTGTAGACTATTCCTTCAGTACAAGTGACCCATAATATATTCTCATCAAGAATTTCAATTGTGGAAAAATCCAAGGAATTACTGTACAGCTGAAGCAGCCAAGTGCTTCCTCCATCAGTAGTATGCAAGATAATACCATTTCCAAAACTAGACTGGTTTTGTCCAATAACCCAACCATGCGTCGCATTAATAAAAGCGATATCCGACCATATGGCGTCATCACTTTCAAAACCGTGATTCACGATTTCCCAAGTAAACCCTGCCTGCGAGATATTAAAATCCTGATTACCACTCACAGAATCGATGTGAATTGGAAGAATGTATGGGGAATTCGTTATTGTGAGAATCATCAATAGACAAACTATTGACCGACTCAAAGAAATGCATGTCACTTTCATGTCTTTCACCTATGATTATTCTTCGCTACTAGATTGGAAATCGAGTGACGAAATGTATCAAGGTTCCGTCGCTCATATTCCCGTATTGGCTGATTGGTCCAATTGAGAATCAATCTAGTGGAGGTCTACCACCACCGCCACCTCCACCACTACTAATTCCACATGTATAGTAATCGCTTCCTAAATAGTGACCAGATGAATCGTAAGCTTTCACTTGTATTGTCATCTTAGTATAACCAGATGGATGAGTCCATGAGTCGTAGTAGTCCCCTCCAGTGTAAGGAGTATAGTCAGTTCCCATGTAGGAATAACTTGTCCAGCTACCACTGCTGTAATACTTCACATAAAACTTCACATAATCCATGTTTGTAAAGTGGTTCACATACACTCTGACATACCTTGTTGAGGATGTATATGAAACGGATGAAACCAACGAAGAAGCTGGAATTGGATCATTAGCATTTGCAGGGTCATAACCCCAAGCTACCTCAGTTCCATCATTGATAGCATCACCATCAGAGTTGATACTGTTCGGATTACTTCCATAGACATGAACTTCCTCTACATCGAGAAGACCGTCACCATCCGAATCGATTCCCCCTTCAAGCCAGTTTCCTACTGAGGAATACGACCTTTGCTGAGGGTCATTATGAAGCGTTTCATGTTCGCACCAAGTAATCACCACATCTTCAGAAAAGGAGAGATGTGCCCGTCCACTAGCCACAATCTTGTCATTTGCTTCAAGATGAACTGGATACATAAATCCGCCCCCTATGTAATCTACGGCTGAAATTGTGTACCAATCTATCCCAGTAGAGTAACTCAGTGGGTCGTAGTTGAGTGTTGTTATAAAATCATCACTGGGCCCCATCTGTGAAAATACATTGGAAATCCAAGGTTTGTCGTAGAAAATATCTAGAAAACGAGCAAATAAGACACCAAGACCTGGTTCTGCTACATTTGTTCCTTGATGAGGTGTAGCCAGAGTTATCACGCGTTTTACCTCAATCCCATTGGATTCAAGACCCTGTCTATCAGCCATTAACATCTGTCGAGTTATGAGTCCTCCCATACTATGAGCAACTATATCGATCTGAGTTCCTGCAGGATGATTGGATATTAGATAATCTCTGAAGTTGTCTGCAAATTCTTCAATACTTGCACCATGGGCTTGAGTATAAGAACTATAATCTGCTAGATAATCAAAGAACATATATCCGTCATAATTATTATCGAGATCATAATCGTCTCTCAGCGTTCCAATCATATTACTGAATTCACTATTCTCACCATGGTATCCATGAACAAAATACACATAGCTACCCAATGGGTATTCCATGTTCATTTGTGCATCAGCTATCCTATCAAGAGGAATATCAATCTCGATTTGAGAATCTAGAACATTACTGATGTGCCATAGAGCCAAAAGGGCTCCTGCCTCAGCATCAATTTGTCCACTGAAACCAAAAATCGATCTTGCTCTGTCCGTAGGAGAATTGCAAGCTAATATAACGGCTCTTTTTGGGTTGTGTTCTGCAATTGAATCGTATAGATTAGACCATGAAATCACACCATTCTGAAGACTCAATCCATCTCTTTGTCCATGACCAATAATAACTAGAACATCAGGTTGTTGTAAGAGAGAGTCAAGCTGATTCAGGTCAAAAACTCTAACATTGTATCCAATTCTTGAGGAATAATCATTAATGATTTGAGAAGCATATGAAATACTCCTATCTTGTGCATCAGAATTGACTATCCAAATTTCCTGATTGGCAGAATCACTAATAGTACTTCCCCCAATTAAGGGAATGACTAGAAGTAACACCAATACTACTATTGTTATCTTATTCTTTCGAAACATTACGAATAACTCCTAAACGTAACTGACTGAACATCAGTCCCTCTATAGTCACGCTATTTCCTCCTAGTTGAGCTTGAATCTTATAAACTCTACCAAAAAACTGGAGCGTTAACAGTTATTGTATTATGTTTCTTTGACGCTTGTGCAGAACAATGAACGATACTAAACATAATTCTTGGGAATACTTGGTAAAATTGGTAACATTCCTTATGTATTAGAAAATCCACTCCAATATTCAAATATCAGTGTAGAGATTGTTGATGCTCGTGAGAAGAAGAAACGACTTGGTGGTTCTATTAATGTTGCTGCCGTAGCTCAGACCCGCTTGGATACCTCGGCTTATCGTGATTAACTGTTTCCTCGCCAATTCCGATATAACATTAACCGTGAAGCTCATCCAAGACTTGTTTCATTACTTTCCTTGCTATATCTGCGATTCGTTCCAAGCTTGTCTGAGTCTTAGCACCAACATACAAACGTGCCTTTGGTTCAGTTCCTGATACTCTTACTAAGACGTAGGAAGCGTCAGTACATTCTATACGGATTCCATCATCCTCAAGTATTTGCTCAACACCGGTTATCTCGGGAACGAGTAATTCTTTGACTTTGGGCAAGAATTTAGGTTTGATGCTGTCGGGACAGGGAACATTTTCTCTAAGAATTGGATATTCAGGTACTGTCTGCATCAACTTGATACAACTACCTTCACCAGTTTCTTGGACCATCTGAGCGAAACGAACGGCTCCTGTAATTCCATCCATCCACTGTCCGAGTTCCATGAATATTGGTTTCCAAGGCTCTGAGGCGAAGATAATGTTCTCATCTTTTTGGGTCACAAAGGATTCCTGAAGAGACCCTAATGGAGCCCTTACAACGGTACCACCTGCTTCTTTGACGACCTCATCAATCACACTGGATGTATCAATTGATACAACAACAGTACCTTCACCCCTTCTAAGGACCTCATCCCTGGCAAAAAGGGCAATTACGCGATTCTGATCGATGAATTGTCCGTTTTCATCAATTACTGCCAATCGGTCACCGTCACCATCATGGCAAAGGGCTACCGCAAAATCGGATTCCGCAATCATCTTCATAGTATCTCCAAGATTTTTTGGAGATGGCTCTGCAGGTCGTCCTGGAAAATGACCGTCAGGATGAGAGTTCACAGTTGTAACTGCGAATCCGAGATCATTCAATATCGAAGGGGTGTAATTGCATGCGGCCCCGTTGGCAGAATCCACTAACACACGTATTCCATCACTTCGTCCACCCCTACTAATAACAAAATCCTTCACCATTTTCAGATATGTTTCTCGAATTGCCCAGTTGGATACTGTACCTATATCTCTCCATTCAGCAACTTTGAATTTCTTGTCGGACACTCGATCTTCTAAGAATATTTCTTCGGACCTGATATATTCGCGACCACTAACGAAGAACTTGAAGCCATTATCAGTCGGGGGGTTATGGCTAGCCGTAATTACTACGGATCCAGTTATTCCATCCATAGAACTGTGCGAAGCCACGGTTGGCATGGGAGCATCACCCAAGTCAATAATATTCGTACCAGTGGATACTGTACCAGCAATGAAAGCGTTCTTGAGAATGTCCTTGGAAGTTCTAGCATCAGTACCGACTCCAATAGTTCCTTCCCCATTCAGGAAGGTTCCCAATGCACGTCCAAGGTCAAGTGCGAGTTCAGTTGTGACCTTACTGGTGATTCCACCCCGAATTCCACTTGTACCAAATAATTTGCTTGCCAATAGTACTATCTCCTAGTTTTCTGGAAGGGCTAAGTCTGTAATGTCTTTAGCTGCTTCACCGATTCGAAGTAAACTGTCAATCACATGAACTTGCGCGTCTGATGTGGATATTATGTCTTGGCGGATCCTTGCGATGTCCTTGATTAGATCTTTTTCAGCCTTGATGACCCATCCTACCCTTTCTGCATTAAATTTGAATAAATTGGAAACTGATGTTGTTAGCATTTCTTTAACTTTTGTCGCTATTGGTTCCAGTTTCTTTGCAATCTTCTTGTCGACTGGACCATCAGTTCGTTCCGCAATCTCAACAGCAAGATCGGCGATTCTTTCAAGATACTGAACGGCCAATCGGAAATCTAGTGCTGCGACAGGTGTGAGACCCATTGCTTCAGATATACTTGGATACTGTATTGCCGATCTGAGTTCACGCACAGTGAGAAAGAACATTCTATCCACTTCTTCATCTCTCTCAATAACATCTTCTGCAATTTCACGAGAACCCTGAAGAAAAGCAACCATTGCATCTCCGAGCATCCTTGATGCTATCAAGTTCATTCTTCGCATCGCCTTACCCACGGGTAAGATTGCAGGATCTACCAAACATTGGACTACTATCTGGTGGTCTGTTTCATCAGTCACTTCTAGAGCAACAAATCGTTTGATGATACCTTTTAGTTCATCGCGTTGCGCATTTGTAATTTGTTTTGTTGCTATAACTTTAATCTCATCGAAGCCCAGTAGATATTTGCTTGTGATGCTCCACCGGAGATTTGATTCGATAGGAATGGAAGTAGACCTAGTTCCTCCAGTTCTTTGAAGCCTCGGATCAATAATCAGACACCCATCCTCACGTTCGGTAATAACCACTGAGTCGCCTTTACTCAGTTTTCGTGTTTCGACCCATTTTTTTGGTAGGATGATTAGAAACGAGCTGCCATTCTTGCCACCGGTCTGTTGCAACTTTCTGATGTTCATTGATATTACGACTCCTTGAACTGTTAGGCGCGGATTAATTTTAGTATGATGTGCTTAATACACTTAACGTACCTGTAAAAAATCCACCCAGAGGGTTTGAACCCTATTAACGTGAATTCTTTGAAAAAGTATAATTTAATGGTACAATAGGCAGACGTTTTAAATCAGAATTCAAGTTCATTTGATTGGTGACTCATTGACTTCCACTAATCGTCGTTCGTTGTTGAAAAAAATCATAACATCTGGATATCAGATTTCACCGGACGCAATAGATTACATCATGGGGTTACAATCACCCCTCCAAATAGTGGAATCCATAATTACAAAATGTACTGCAGATGGAAATCTATCATTTATTTCCCAAAAACTTGTTAAGAACTTAGTAGAAATCAGTTCAGACACAGGGAAGAAAGAAGAGGTAATTGAAACACCAGTGATAGATGAGAGTAGAAAGATAGACGATGAATTGGATGATTTTTCGAATGAGCAAATGATTGGATCCATCATAGTAATTAAAAATCCCACCTACGATGAGGTTGGTTCTGCGGGTACCGTTGATGATTTTCTTGCGTTGTTCAATGACCGGTTCAAGCGAATCAAACGTATCTACATGGGACGCATCGATACTCAGACCGCCGTTTCACCTGAGTCTGCTAAAGAAAGAAGATATGATGCTCGTGCACAACGCGCTCTAGCATCCGAGGGTGGAAGAACTCAACGTCCAGCTAGTCAGAAAGTCATTGGAATTGTGAAATCCAAGAGAGTATCCAAAGCTAGGAATGTGATAGTGGAAATTGAAGACAAAGATGGAATAATGCTCTGTGTGATTCCATCAGGACGAAAAGGGTTAGCAGGTACCAAACTCATGGAGAAGGGGAATTCGCTTCTTTTAGATGAGGTCACATGTATCTCAGGTTACGTGGATCAAGATGGGCGAATGATAGCCGACGATGTGATTTTCCCCGATATACCAACCGCTCGAGAGATAGGAAGAGCACCAAGGGATGTCTATGCAGCATTCATTTCGGATTTACACTGTGGTAGTGAAGAATTTCTTGAGGAAGAGTTAGATCAATTTATCGACTGGTTAAATGGCAAGGATGTAGATACTGAAGATGAGTCGTGGATAAAGAGGATAGAATACTTGTTTATTGCAGGAGACCTAGTAGATGGCATTGGGGTCTATCCAAATCAACAAAACAACTTGCAGATTCCTAATTTGCATGATCAGTATTCATATATCGCCTCCAAACTTCGCAATTTGCCATCCCGTATAACAACCGTAATTATTCCAGGGAATCACGATGCATGTAGACAAGCACTTCCTAAACCACCAATTTCTGAAGATTTTGGGGAAGCCCTTCATAAACTCGGTGACAGCGTGTTGATGATGGGAGACCCTTGTCACCTACGAATTGAGGGTGTTGACATTATGCTTACGCATGGCGATTCTATGGATGATTTGGTCGTTAACACTCCCGGCGCGTCGTATCGTGAACCAGCTGCTGGCATGAGAGAGCTACTTCTCAAACGTCATCTTGCCCCAATCTACGGGAGTAAGACTGAACTTGCACCCCTACACCGTGATTGGATGGTGATTGAAACTCCACCGGACATTGTACATTTTGGACATGCACATCATAATTGTTGCGATAACTATCGCGGAGTCCAGATAATCAACTCGGGAACATTTCAGGGTCAAACCGATTTCATGCGCAAGCAAGGGATAATACCGACACCAGGAATTGTAACCTTCGTAAATCTAAGAAGTGGTGCACCTAGTGTCAAAACATTCTTTGATTTCTCAAAACTTGATGTAAGTGGACGACATTAATTGTTAGGAAATTATGTCTTTAGCTACTTTTGATAGACGTGCGTCCTCATCCATAATTGAACCGATCTGCTTCAAACTCACAGCAAGACGTATTTTCTTTGTCCGACCATAGCGCCCCTTTGAAACAACTGTGGTATTAATGAGTCCCATCATATCCAATTCGCTAATCAGGTCACTGATACGTCGCTGTGTCAACGAATCCATTGAGAGAGCCTTTGCTATCTCAACATAGGTATTGAAGCATTCACCTGTAAAAATATCTCGTTTGCCGCTGTTTGTTAGAGCGTATACTGAAAACAAAACAGCCCGGGATTGCATTGGTAGTGTTTTGACCGTTTCAGTGATAGTGTCTCGCTCAATGTATTTCTGAGCGTCACGTACATGTTCCTGAACGATCCGTTCGTCCCCTTTTCGTTCCGCAAGTTCTCCAGCAGTTCTAAGAAGGTCGAGCGCGCGTCTCGCATCACCATGTTCCTGAGCAGCTAATGCACCTACCAAATTTATGACTCCTTCATCTTGAATCGCGTCTGGATGGAATGCCAGTTCTACTCTTTGTTGTAAAATACCCTTCAATTCAACTGCATTATATGGTGCAAATATTACCTCTTCCTCTCCAAGAGTAGATAATACTCGAGGGTCAAGCATTTCTTTGAATGTGAGGTCATTGCTAATACCTATGAGTGAAATTCTGCTATTTTCAAGCTCGCTATTCATCCGTGTAAGCCCGTAAAGAATATCATTTCCCTGATTCACATCACGTTTAACTAAACTATCTACCTCGTCAAGAACCACGACGAAGATAGTAGGTTCTGAATCTAGTTTCTTCATGAGAATTGATCTTATCTCGTCCGTGGGAAGGCCAGTGAATGGAACACCTGAACCATCAGGCATCCGCGCATCTATATGCTCACAAAGTGTTCTCAAAACCCTATAGTTGGTACCTATGATTCTACAGTTTACATGAGATGTTACTGGTGGTTTGATTCCGCTTTCTCTGGCTTTGTTAACAAGCAATCCCAAAACATAGGTAGCAACTACAGTTTTACCAGTACCCGTTTTTCCATAGCATAATATATTGGAGGGTGGTGCTCCTCTAAGTGCAGGTCCCAATATCGACCCGATTCGATTCATCTGTTCATCTCGATATGGTAGATCTTCCGGTACATAGGTGGGTCTTAGAGCATCACGGTCTCTGAATATTGCCTGTCCTTCAATGAACTTATCAAATAACTTGTCGAGCTTTGGGGGTTTTGCCACTTTGCGATATCCACTCCACTTTATTTCCACTGGAGTTCCATTGGAAACAATATTCCTTCCACTGGAATATCAGATAAAGCTACGTATTACAATGGACCGCAAAAGAGATGAGTGTGTGAAAATCTAGGACACAAGAGTGAAACACATGCGATTGAGAGACCTCGAGATGCAGCTCCAGTCGATGGAGAGAATAAAGGAGCACGAGGTTTCGTTGGAAAGTTATCCTACTCCAGCAAATATTGCAGCAGCGATACTATACGCTGCGGAAATGGAACATGGAGATATCATTGGAAAAACAGTGTGCGATTTGGGTTGTGGAGATGGTGTGTTCGCCTTCGGATCCGCACTGCTAGGTGCAACTCGGGTGATTGGAATTGACCTATATAGAAAAGCCTTAAAGGTTGCACAAAGAAACTCAATCTCACTCGGGACAGAGAATGAAGTAGAATTTGTCTTAAGTGATGTTTCCTCTCTGACATTTAGAGAGCCTGTGGATACTGTTGTGAGTAATCCGCCGTTCGGAGTTAAAAAACGTGGGGCAGACATTATGTTCCTGAGAACGGCAATATCAAGTGCAAGGGTGATTTACAGCATTCATCTTGCTGGTGAAAAGAACAGATTGTTCCTGGATAGGTCGATTGAAAAGCTTGGAGGAACAGTTACACAGGTCGAAACATTCGAATTCCCGATTCCAAAAATTTATGAGTTTCATAGGAAGGCAATGCACCAAACCAAGGTGTTATTGTACCGTATATGTACGGATGTGTAAAAGAAATGGCCGATGTGAAAAGCGGTGATATAGTTGTACCAGGTGATCAATTGTGTGTAATAGAAGAATTGTCATCCAGCTTTGGTACTTATGAAAAAGAGGGTATTGTTTATTCTGCAACAGCAGGATCAGTATCCATGGACCTAAAGGACAGAAGTATCAGTGTTTTAGGAGAAGATGGAAAAGTAAAACTTCAATTATCAGTCAGAGGCGATGTTCTGATTGGTGAGATTGTTTCTGCTTACGAAAAACGTGCGATTGTTGGTCTGATAAAAAGAAATGGAAAGAACCTCTTTACTGGACTTGAGGGTGAAATTCAAATCAGTAATGTCACGAGACGTTATGTGAATAGTATGCTTGATGTGGTAAAGCCGGGTGATATTATTCGGGGATCTGCATTGGATACACATGAGATGAAAGTAGCAATCGGATTGGTCGGCCCTGAATTTGGTGTGATTCTCGCAAAATGTTCCCGATGTGGGACTCCACTAACACTTACTACTCACAACAATATGATATGTTTGCATTGTGAGAACCGTGAAACACGTGAAGTCACTGAAGACTATGGCGTAATGTTTGGTCTAGAAGCTAGACCCGATTTAGCTCCAAAGAGACGTTCTTATGATGATAGACGCGGTGGAGACCGTCGCTATGGTGATAGGCGTGGCGGTGACCGCCGACAAGGTGATAGACGTGGCGGCAGAAGAGACGATAGACGCGGTGATAGTAGGAGAAGATAGTCATGGAACCAAGAATTATTGAACAATCAAGATATGAACTGAAGTTTGAGATTGGAGGCGAAAGCCATTCATTTCCAAATCTACTTAGAAAAACATTGTTGGAAGAACCTTCTGTTGAGTTTGCGGGGTATAATATAGATCATCCACTATTAGCTGAGCCAGTGTTCACACTGCGCACCAAGAAACGTCAAGCTAATGTGGTTCTACGAGAAGCTCTTGAGAAAATGCTTGCACGAACTGAAGAATTCCGTAAGATGTTCAATCAATCCGCTTCGGATTATATCACCGAATAGAGAGCCCATCTGAGGGACGCGTATTGTGGGATGTTCTTATCCAACATACTACTATCGAATCTATAATGAATGATAAAGGACTGGCTCAGATAGGTGATAATCTTGTCAATCTGTGCTATTCACTAGCAAAATCAACAGTGCTAGAGAAATCGGGAGGCCAGAAAGTCCGAGATAGTGTATTAGCCAGAGCGATACGAGCTACTTCTGTGTACAAGCATATCGGTCATAGAACTGATATGGGTGGAGCAGGAGATGCGTATGAAGCAATTATGGCGTGGCTATGGATGAAAGGAAAGATTACAATCGAAAAAATTGTTGAATTACTTGTTGAAAATCTTAATCTGGACTCGAAAATTAGTAGAAAGAAAGAAGGAAAATTAGCTTCCATTGCGTTTCAATCTCTCTTAGAATTTGTTATTCCCAGCTTGCCAGGGCATCCATTTGTCTAAAGGCAATCCTTTAATTTGAAATCGATGATGACAGCCAACTTAGAGGTGTAAAGTATGCAGTTTTGCGATAAGTGCGGATCAATGATGGCAGCATTCAAACAAGATGATGGAACAAGAGTCCTGAAATGTCGCAGCTGTGGGCATATAGAAAAGCCAAAGGGACGTATGACCGTTTCTCAAAAAGTGGAGAAAACACCTCGTGATAAGATCATAATAGTTGAAGATGATTCGATTCCAATGCCAAAAATTGCAGCATCGTGTCCAAAGTGTGAGCATAATGAAGCGTACTACTGGACCGTTCAAACCAGACGCGGTGATGAAGGGGCAACTGAATTTTACAGATGTACAAAATGTAAAATGACCTGGAGAAACTATGGTGGCTGATTCAATTACTAATGATTCTAGGAGTTTGATTGGGCCCTTTCTCGCTTCATAGTCTATTGTGAATTCCATTGTTTAGAATTTCGTTAGGTTTCTCTGTATACTTTGAAAGAGAATACGAGAACCAGTAGGGAGAATAATATGTCTAACCCTGTGACGAACCAATTAGCGGACGGATCATGCCAGCCTGGATCGGTTGCTGTTTGAGCAACATATACAATAACATAAGCCAATTGTGCTATCAACAGAATTCCGGATAGCCCCATTAAACCAACAATCCCATATCTTTTCCCCAAGAGAAACAAAGTTCCGAAGATGCCCATCAATGAATATAACACTAGGACAGACATTGCACTATCAGGATCATTATAGTGGTATAGATCCAATCCAATGAAATATCCTCCTAAGAGTAAACAGAACATTAGTGTTACAACTAGAGCTATACCATTTCTTGAAAGTCTGGTTTCGTTCAATGCCATTTTGTATACCCTATTTCTCTTCGATTGTAGATGAAGTAAATCCTTTAATTATGAGCCAAGCTGCCAGAGCCATTTCCTGAATACCAAGTGGAGCTGCAAAGATTTCCATAGGAAGAGGCATGAAGAGCTCAGAAAATACGAATACGACATAAACTATAGCTGCAAAGAAACCCCAACCTGACAACCATTTAGGAACTATCTGTGATTTATACAACATGTAATTTAGTATCAGAGCGCTTAGTATAAAGGGAAAGTCTAGAAGAATACCAGACCAATGGAAGGCATCTAGCAATAAAGCACCTGAAGTTTCAAAATAGGAAACAACTGGAGCTACTGCGTTTACAAATGCCTGACTTAATGCTAAAATTTCAACTAGATTGATTACCATAATAACGACAAAAATACCCTCAAAAAACCTAGCAGCAAAATACCCTAGAGCTAGGCTTTCATTCTGCTTCTTTAAGATTGGATATATAGCAATTGAAATGCCAGTAGCTGAAGCGGCCAGTGTTAACATTAGGATTACTCCTAGTATCATTGGGATTTCATTCGCTGCAACTAGAGTGAGATAATTTGCATCATAGATTGAAAAAAAACCTAACCAAGCTAACAAAGGTGAAGCAGATGCAATTATGAATAATAGACCAACGATTTTTGAGGTTCTTCTGAGTGAATCCATTTTTTCTTCCTCGTTTCTTGAAAAGCAAAAGTTGCAGAATGAATCCTGTATTTAAATCCGCGTTATTTTGATGACCGTAAATCTATTCCCCTACGAAGACAGAGCAATTCTATACCATAGTAATGACAACATTGCCAACTTTTTGAGATAGAAATGGTTGAAACAGTTGGTTGAACATCATGAAGTTGGATTGTTTTATGCATAATGCTTTGCTACCCACACACCTGGCGCAATTACGGTGGCTGATCCAAAGTCGGCTGATTTTGAAGGCCCTCAATTACAGCGGCCAAGCCCTCATGATATGATGGGTATTTGAGAATCCATTTAAGTTCACGCTTTGCTTTGTCATTTGATACGATGCAGTTCATCTCCATGGTTTCTAATAGTAATTTACCCAATATCAGACGTGCAATGAATCGAGGGAAGGTTCTGGGTTTTGATCGTCCTGCACAGAATGCCATATGTTCCATAAATTCTCTGGTTGTACATGGAGTGTCGTCAGCTATGATGAACTTCTCTCCTACAGGTTTCTTTTCAATTGCATGGAGGTATGCACTAGCACAATCCTCCACATGAATTCGAGGAATGTAATTATCACCCCTACCGAAGATACCAAAACGACCAGACTCCATCATCTGATACATTTTCAGGAAGGTTCCTCCAGGACCATATATCTGTCCGGGTATCATCTGAATCAGCAAGTGTCATACCGAACCGCATTATGGGCCAGCTTTCGTCTGCTACCTCCTCGGGTCCTGTTTGGTAGCTAGTACCCAAGGTAAGAATCGTAGGACAGTCCAGTGTCGTGCCTATCGCAAGTGCGTTTGATACGAATCTTCTTGTATTATCGCTCGCCCTATGGAATTTTGCTTTCGACATCCGTCCAAACTCAATGGGCATTGCAATGTTAACAACAACATCGTGTGGAGAGAATGAATGCATTAATTCCCCTAGTTCAAGAAGGTCACCTACGATTGCTGAGATTCCCTGTGACTCTAAGTGTTGAACTTTGGTGGAATTCCTCGTCATCACGGTTACAGAATGTCCCCTTTCGAGAAGCAGTGGGACAAGGTGAGACCCTAGAAGACCGGTCCCTCCAAGGACAAGAACTCTCATTGTTACATCTCCACCGAGAATGATGGGAATATGTTATTGGGTTTATTGGTCTCTGCTTGTATTATCAATCAGTAGACAGATTTAATTTCAATCTTGTTCCACAAAGCGCAATGGTGGACTTCTTATTCCGGCTTGATGTTACCAAATAATGTGATGTGTAGAAGTTGACAGAAGAGAAAAAGTATCCCCGCAAGAAATATGCTCCGCTAAAGACCATAGAGAGCTTGACAAAAGGAACACGAAATCCTGTGAAGATTTTATGTTTCGTGGTCGATTCACAAGCAGGTGCGGCGATAGTCCAAGATATCTTTGGTGAAAAAGTTCAAATGAAGGTTTCAACGGAACTAGAAACTCTTTCCCTCTCTGAAAAGTATATACTGATTGGAAATATTCAAGAAGAAGAAAAAGAACTCAGGTTAAATGTGGTATCTGCGTATAACGTAAATTCGCTGGATATTAGCCTTTACAAAGAAGTTATGAAGCTGGAAGAAAAGGTTTACCAAGCAATTAGCTCATGATAAAATAGGATGAATCGATATGTTACATGTAACTCTGGATAGTACCAAGACTTGGAAACAAATAGTGGATGCTTTTGCAACTTTGCTCACGGAAGTTCATTTTGTTTTTACTGAAACCGGTTTGTCATTACGACAACTTGATTCGTCTAAAGCAGCAATGGTTGTTCTGAATTTGCCGTCAGGAGTATTTCAAGAATACAGCTGCGAAGGGGATTATGATGTTTGTCTTGGTGTTGATGAGCTAGTAAAAGTTAGTAAGCGAATGGCAAGTGACGATAAACTTGAGTTCACCCTTAATGAAAAAGATAGTCGCTTTGAAATTAAAATGCTGGGACAGGCAGAACGTCGGTTCAGTCTTCAAATCCTAGATCCTCCTGCGCGAAGCGGTAAGAAAACTAGCATGACATTCGATGCAAAAGCCGAGATGTTTGCAGATTCATTCAAGCAAGCTGTGAAAGATATTGGTGTTGTATCAAATCATGTGAAGCTTATTGCGGAAGGGGATGTTCTGACCTTTGCTGGAAAAGGTGACACTGGAGATGCAGATGTTTCTTTGAAAAGAGGTGATGATGAGTCGCCGTTGTTCGAGTTGAAGGTGGAAAAGAAAGCGGTATCCATGTATGCCCTGAATTATCTCACTGAGATTGCTAAGGCCATGAGTAGTGATAGTGTTACACTTCAGTTCAGTACTAACAAACCAATAATGTTAGAATTTGCAATCGCAGAAGGTGGAAGTATAACATTCATAATTGCCCCAAGGGTAGATCGTGTATAATATTGAGGGGGCTAGGTATGGCCCAGAGTAAAACTAAACAAACACGCAAATTCCTCCAACTGACATTTCAAGACTATTACCGGACAAATCATTACAAAGTAGATATTCCCCAGAATGTTCACCAGCGAGAATTTGGAATGGAAAGTTGGGATTATACATGGAGATGTATTGAACGTATTGAGAGAGGAGAGGATGGAACTGAATCCCGAAAAGGATGTGGACAATCAGGATCCGCATTCTATCGTATGACAAAATGTCCATTTTGTGGTTCTCCAGATCTGCATGTCAATAATTGGTCCCGTCATATAGGATATCGTTCAAAAGACAATCTATTGAGTAGCTTGGTCACTTCAGTGCCCCATAGTGTATATCATTCATCAGCATTTTATCGGATTCCGGTGGCGCGTAGTATGATCGAAAAGGACTGGCAAGGGGCAGAGCTGGTTTTCGATATAGACGCAGATCACTTGGATTCGTCTTGCGCAAAGAAACATGACTCTTGGAGATGTGAAAATCCGGTTTGCCATAAGGTAGGTATGGGTGCACATCCAGATAAATGTCCAAAGTGTGAAGGTGACAGATTTAATTCATTGAAATGGATTTGTGACGAATGCTTAGAAGATGCTAAGAAAAACACGATGAAACTGTACGATAAATTTCTAGTCAAACATTTCGGAATAGACCCAGAAATGATGCAGCTTAATTATAGTGGGCACAGAGGTTACCACGTAAGAGTACGAGCTCCTCACATGTTTGATCTTGATTCAAATGCAAGGGTTGAGATTGCACATTATGTTACAGGAATGGGATTGAGTAGTAGTATAGCAGCAGATGGACGTTTGAGAGTTGTACCATCAGGTGATCTTCATAACTGGCAGCTCCCTTCAATCGGAAGAAAAGTTGCGGATTCGATGATAGAATTCATTGAGAACATTGATACCTATCAAGGAGGGGAAAGTTGGGTAAAATATCTGATAGTCAATAAAGAGGCTGCACTTGATGGATTATCAAGGAATCCACCATTGCTGAGTGGCAAAGTCAAGCATGTAGGACCCAAATCATGGCAGAAAATAGCAACAAAAGCTACATCATTTTATAGTTCAGATATTGATTTACCTGTAACGCATGATATCCACAGAGTCATTCGTTTAATTGGCAGTCTCAACGGAAAGACGGGATTTACAGTTAACCATCTTACTCGTGATGAGTTGAATGATTTTGACCCATTTGCAGATGCATTGGTTTTCACTAGTGGAACACTGAAAGTCTTTATTCATGGTAGATCTATGGAAGTACCTAAGTTTAGAATAGGAACGGAAACATTTGGACCATATAACCAGGAAATGGTTGAGCTACCAGAATCGGCAGCAATATTCCTGATGTGTAAGGGGATGGCAACGCTTGAGCGATAAAAAACAGGATTACAACGACATTATGCAAGTCTGGGAAGATGAGGTTGAAAACACCAATCTCACAGATCTCGAAGATTTGAAACTGAGTAGAATGAGCGCATACCTTTCGGATGTACGTCTCAATCTTGCAGAAACACCAGCTGATAATCAACTACAAGCAGACATACTTACACAAGAAGCTCTTAATGTTGAATTCATGTTAAGAGAAATTCTGACTCTACGTCGTAACAAAATTCTGAATGCTGCTTTAGAATCAAAGAATCTAGGTGGTGCTATGGCTCTTTCAGAAGAGGAGATGTACAACAGATTTGTGAGAGGTGTTGACAGTCACTCTAAGTTTGTAGATGCAATCCTTGCAGGAACTTCTACCCCTAAAGAGAAAAAATCTAAAAAGAAAAAACCCAAGGATTCTGAACCTATCGAGCAAGATGCATCGGAAGATATCGAACATGTAACAGTTAGATTCCTGAAACCTGTGGATGCTTTTATGGGGCTTGATGACATATCATATGGGCCATTCAAGAAAGAAGATGTTGTAATGATACCGACTACAAATGCAAAATTTCTCCTTCGGGATGGAACAGTAGAACGCGTTATACTGGACATGGAGGAATCAGACTGAATGGACTCGGATTCGTTAGATGTTGAATTGAAGAGAATATTGGAAGTTGTAAAAGAACTACTTGCAGAATCAAAAGAGGAACTAGATAAATTTCAAGTCGCGTTGACTGGTACACTTCGATTATTAGATGGTGAGAATACTACACTTGCAGCACTACAAGGAAACCCTGCTGAACTAAGAGGATATGTTCTTCAGCTTACAACTCAGATGAGCAATAATTCAGATGAGAGATTCGAGAAAATACTTGATAATCTTACAGCATTAATCAAAATTGCACCAGATTCCAAAGGATAGAAACTCCTAAGAAGGGTTTACTACATCTTTTGACTCATGTCACCAGATAGATATTGGATTCTAATCATTGCTGCAGTAATATGTGTGGGTCTCGCCATTGCTGGTGGCTTAATGTATCCGTTAAACGCTTGCGGAATATTTGAAATTTTACTGTTTGAAATCAGTGTAATCATAGTGATTTTTGGTTTAATTCGCCTAATCTATGATAGAGGCCTTCCCGACGAGGTCACAGAAGCTAGAAAAGGCACTCAAAGCGACTAAATCAATTGGTCTAACTTCTCTGCAAACTTTTAATATAGGCTTGAAGTTGGCTCTGTCCACTAGCCTTTCATCCATTCAAAAATATTGGTGGTTTATCTTTCATGGCCGAAACAGAAGAAAAAACCGGTCCTCCAGATGTTCTGGTAGATCCTATAGACATGACGAAACTAGATTCAAAGTTTCGCGATGAGATACAGAGTATGCCAAATGGCGAAGAGCTTTCAGCTTGTTTTTCCTGTTCCACTTGTACGGCAGCCTGTCCAATAGCTAATTCATGGAAATACAAACCTCATCAATTAATTCGGATGATCATTCTTGGAATGAGAGAGGAGGTTCTGGCATCAGATGAAATCTGGCTTTGTCTGACTTGTTTCCAGTGTCAGGAACGTTGCCCACAGAAAGTGCGTGTTACTGATATTTTCTTTGATTGTAAAGAATTGGCAGCTGAAGAAGGAAAAATTCCCGATAGTATTGTGGGTCTTGCCAGGGAGCTTCTTGAGAAGGGTCAGCTTTACGTAGTTACTGCAGATTGGGAACGAGAAGATATGAACCTTGAACCTGAAGTGCCAGGTCTTTCAACAGAGGGCATAAAATCGATTCTTAAGAGCTCTAGAACAGGTAAGCTTGCTGGAGGGGATGAATGAAATGCCATCATATAATCTGTTCGTGGGATGTAGTGTCCCAGCAAACTACCCCAATTACGAGGCGGCGATGCTTAAGGTAGCTGAAGCGTTTGGAATGGATTTGATCTACTTAGAAGATGTTGCCTGTTGTGGAAGTCCTAATCTACGGGCATTCGATTATTGGGGATGGGTATTGGTAAATGCAAGGACTATAGCAATTGCTGAGAAAAATGGTTATGATATTGTAACACCCTGCAATGGTTGCTTTGCATCGCTCAAAGACGTGTATCATTTTCTCCATCATGATAAGGATTACAAGAAAAAAGTAAACATCGAGCTGAAAAAAGAAGGATTGGAGTTCAAGGGCATTTCAAAGCCACGACATTTCATCGAAGCTTTATACACTGATATCGGTATTGAAGAAATAAGGAAGAAGATAACAAAACCACTTGATGGAGTTGGAATTGCGATTCACTATGGATGTCATGTTATGCGACCCAAAGATGTGACTGAATTTTCCCGTGAGATTTTCGATGAACTTGTTAGCGTAACTGGTGCTAAGGTTATAGAATATCCTCTTTGGAAGCAGTGTTGCGGTGCAACGGTGCTACCAGTTAACGAAGATTTAGCTATTAGATTGGCTCGTGATAAAATCAAGGATATGACTGAAGCTGGTGCGGTATTTGCAACAGTGGCGTGTCCTGCGTGTGGAAATCAGTTGGATCTTCAACAACTTGGTTTGAAAGAATCATATGGTGAAGAATACAATCTTCCTGTACTGCTATATCCACAAATCTTGGGTCTAGCAATGGGAATGGATGATGAAACTGTCGGTCTCGAGATGAACCGTGTGCCAGCGGAATCAATCCTAGACCATCTGAGTGAGTGAGGTGCTGAGATAAATGTCACATCCGGTCCTCATCATCGGAGCCGGTGTAGCCGGAATGACGGCTGCAGTGGAATTAGCTGATTCAGGAGTGAAAACAATCCTAGTGGAACGTAAATACACTGTAGGAGGAAACTCTCTGGATTTGTACAAAGCATTCCCAACCGATGATTGCTTTTATTGTTTTGAAGGAAATCGTTCGCGTCCAGGAATCCGAAAATGCTTCTACAGAAGTGCTCTAACTGACCAACCGAACATTGAACTCAAGATTGGTTCACAGATTGAAGAGATTTCAGGTGAACCAGGTAAGTTCAGTGTAAATATCAACATAGGTCCCCAATACGTCAGCCCGAAAAAATGTATAATGTGTGGTCTATGCTTGGAATACTCCGAAGCTTTCACTCTAATTTCACCTCAATGTCAACCACAGGCAATGACATTCGATCCATCAAAGATGGATGATGGTGCTAAGAAATCCCAAGAGGAATGTCCCACGAAGGCAATTGATTTGGATGCAAAAGCTACTACTGAAACAGTATTAGTTTCAGATATTGTGATAGCTACTGGATATCACGAAATGCAACCGGTGAACGTAGACGAGTATGGCTATGGAAAGCATCCCAACATTATAACCCAATTAGAGCTTGCTAAGATTTTAGATCCAAATGGCAAAACAGAAGGCAAAGTTGTTCGTCCTTCAGACGGCTCACCTGCAAAACGCATCATGATGGTACAATGTGTGGGTAGCAGAGATGAGAATTATTATCCATATTGCTCCAAGATTTGCTGTGTTTTTGCACTAAAACATGCAAACATCTTAGCTTTGGAAAGAGAAGATGTGAACTGTAGCGTCGTGTATATGGATATCAGAACATATGATAGACATGAACGATACTATAGAGAAGCCCGAGAAGCAGGTGTAGAATTCATTCGTGGACGGATTACAAGAGTGGATCCGAAAGGAGATTCACTGGAAGTGATTGTGTACGATTCATTACTGGATAAATATCTCAAATTCCCAGTGGATTTGTTTGTACTTTCATCAGCCCTAGAACCTCCTGAGGGAGGAAACAAGATAATTGAGTCTTTAGGATTACAATCGGCAAGCGGCTTTGTTGGCGCTGCAGACCCCGTTTCAGGAAACGAGGTTGTTGCTGGTGACCACATCTATGCTTGCGGTGCAGCTTTGGGACCTTCTGAGGTACCAGAGAGTGTTACTCAGGCAAGAGCAGTGGTTTCAAAAATTCTTCAAAGCAGGAAGTGAATGAATGACTGGCAACAAATCTTCAGTACTCCTATGTACTTGTGGCCTACAAATTCAACTTGATTATGCACTTCTAGAAGCAGAAGTCAAGAAAATGGATTTAGCTACCTCCGTTGAGGTGCACGATACGGTCTGTCAAGATAACGGCCTCGATAGAATTGCAGCACTTGTAGACCAAGCGGATGGTCATTTAGTCATTGCAGGGTGCACAAGTCAAAAAATCAAGCCACGTATCGATCAATTCCTCAAATCCAAAGGAAAAGATCCTTCAAAAATTCAATATGTCAATATACGAGAGCATTCTGCATGGGTACACAAGGAAAAAGATGAGGCTACCAATAAATCGATTGACATGATTAGAGGCACTCTTGCTGCATCTGCTACGTCGGTACCACTTGAACTAGAAAGTAAGGATGTTGTGAATCATGTTACCGTAATCGGTGGCGGGATTGCAGGGATAGAGTCTGCACTCAGCCTGAGTAATTTTGGTTATGATGTAACACTCATTGAGAATGATGAGAAACTTGGTGGACATGTAATTCATCTTCCAGTGGTTGCCCCTACTGGTAAGTCTGGAAAAGATATCCTAAGTGGACGGTTGGAAGCTCTAGAAAAGAATGAAAATATCACTGTCATGCTAAAAACAAAGGTCAGATATTTTGAAGGGGAAATGGGTAACTTTACTGTCAATTATACAAACGAGCTCGAAGAAGAATTCGATTTGAATACTTCTGCAGTTGTAATGGCTACTGGTTTCAAGGAATTTAAGCCCACTATGATGGATGAGTATCGTTACGGTAAGAATCCGGATGTGATAACTCAGTTTGAATTATCATGCATGTTAACTGATGGGAAGCTTGTTAGGCCGTCAGATGGAGAATCAATCAAGGAAGTTGTGATGGTACAATGTGTCGGTAGCAGGTCTGATGATTACAAGCGTGATTGTAGTAAATTATGTTGCACGTTTGCAATTGATAATTCTATTGAGATATTAGAGAAAATCCCAGGTGCAAATGTGCGGGTCGTCTATATGGACATCCGAGTGCCATTTGAGAATGAGATGATATACCAGAAATCAAGAGACCTCGGTGTTGATTACATTCGAGGGCGCATTAGTATGGTCTGGGAGAAGGAAGGGAAAACATACGTACGTCTATATGATTCTCTTTTGAATCAATTTTTTGAAACAACTACTGACCTTCTAGTATTGTCTGCAGCAGTGTTGCCTCCAGATGGTCTAGCTGAACTTTCTGAAACATTGGGCTATACGATAGAAGATGATGGCCATATCAAGGAACTTTATGGAAAATTACGCAGAAATGAAACCCGGCGTCGCGGGGTAGTTGCTGTAGGAGCCGTAACCCGGCCTCAATTTGTGTTTGAGTCTATTACCGATGCTCTAGCTGGTGCTCTAGTAATTCATAATGAACTACAGGGAGGAAAAATAGAGTCCATTGCACGGGGTGCAGTATTGGATGTGGATGATTGTGTTGGGTGCAGTCTTTGTGCTCAGCAATGCCCTCGTGGAGTTCCTATAATGATAGAACAGACGGAAGCTGAAGCAGATGATGAGGATCAAAAAATACTCTTCAAAGCTGCAATTGACACTCTTAATTGCCATGCTTGTGGTGTATGTCAAAGCCTTTGTCCATCTAGTGCAACCCAGCTTAACTTCTTGACAAATGAACAGTTATGGTCACAGATAGAAGGGACCCTAAAAGACGCAGGTGCTGATTATCCAATTACGCTCTGTTTCTATTGTGAAGAGTGTGCAGTATCGACGATTGATATTGTTGGAACAAAACGGATGGATTATCCTGCAAGTACCCGATTCATTCCGGTACCTTGTGCCGGACGAGTAAGCATAATTGACATTCTAAAAGCTCTAGAAAATGGTGCCAGTACTGTAATGATTGCTGCATGTGAAACTGACAGATGCCATGTGGGAGGCACCGGAAACGAAATTGCCCAGGTTCAGATTGATGTAGCTCGTGATATTTTGAATGCAATAGGCTGGAAAGGCGAACGTGTAGAAATGTACCGGATGTTCAGTGCAGAACCAAATCGGTTTATCGAGGCTATCAAAACAATGACGGACAGAGCTAGTTCTCTTGGCCCGACGCCAGTTCATACAGGAAAAGCGGGAAGTTGGGAGGCAGGCAAATGAGTGGTGGAGCTGTGGTCAAGGAGATAGCGCCTAAGAGAAAGCGCATGATGGATATGATTCTTGCTCTGGGTGGCCTGAAAGAAGAAGCATCGATACCACTTAGTAAGGTGAATGAAGAAATCGTCCAACTCAAGACTGATCTTTCTCCATTAACTAGTGAAATCATAGAGTTTCCAGACAAGTACTTTGCAGAATTCTATAATATAGCTGAAGAGAGTAACATTGCAAATCATATCAAGGATAAGGGTATTGTTACTGAAGGAGTTTCCAATCTACAAAAAGCAATAGAAAAATGGGATTCAAGCGGAGTTTCGAATCTATTGGAATTGTTAACAACCACTTTAGCATCATTTGAAGTTACCAAAGAAGTTGATGATAAAAGCGCTATTGATATTCCAGCTACACTGAAACCGCTTCCTGAGCTGGCAGCTGCAATCGAAACAATAGTTGACAAATTTGAAGAAGATTCTAAGAAAGAAGCTGATTCCGCTCTTGCAGAACTTGACACTATAGTTCAATCGTTCCTTGACAACACTTCCGATTTAGATTCGAGCCCAGATGAATCTCTTGATGTTTTACAAAAATTAGGAACAAAGACAAGATATGGACCATTCTTACGTACTACCGCGCAAATCAAACGTGGAAAGCGAGAAGGCAGAATAGATGATGCAACCTTCAATAGGTTGCTTGCTGAAAATATTCTAATTGAATTGCGTCGTGGGATTGTCATGTTCATCTTGAATAAGATGGGCTCCAAAACTGTCATTCAACTAAGTGAATTGATGAAGATACCGTCAGAGATGATACAAAGAGCTTTAGTGAGCATGCTAAAACGTGGAGAAATTGAGATGGTGGGTCTTGAAGGAGATGCACCGGTCTTTGCCCGTATCTTAGGGAAATCTCCTGACACAACTCTAGTTTTGAAACGGATTATACAGCAAATACGAAGTATCATCAAGACTTTGGATGATGAGGATAAACAATCAGTACAGGAAACGCTATCGAAGCTAGAAGGATTACTTGAAAGATTACAGAAACTGGGTGAATACGATGAAACTCAGTTATCTGAAACGATGAAGAATTTGCAGGAACTTGTTGAAACTGTGACAGAAGCGGTAATCAGTGCGAGTTCTTCAGATGACTCGGATGATCTTAGGCTGTTAATATCTGCAGGCCTCGAAGCTTTCACACGATTCAGACTTAAAATAACACTTGAAAAAGGTCCGAATTTGGTATCAGGTGTAAATGTCTATGGTGAAAAGCTGGATCCAGTAGTCTATGAGAAAATGATGTCAAGCTACCTTGAGAATGAGCTTGAACGTGGAACGATGTTAATACTCATTCGAGAACTAGGAGCAATGACTGCTAAAGATCTGACTGAAAAAACTAACATCCCAAGTGATAGAGTATTGCAACATCTGCTTCGTATGAAGCGAGATGAACTTCTTACAATTGCTGGTGAAGATCATGGTTACATAGTATATGATGTGCCTAGAACATTGAGCGCATCTGAGATTGTTATTCAGACAATTTGCTCATCAGCACTTCAAATTGCAATTGCAAAGAGCGATATGGAAACCATTCTTGCAGACCTGCAGTCTGATGCTATTGGCAGACTCACAACTGCTCTCGAATCCATATCAAAAGCTCGTGATAATCTAGCGAAGATTGAAATCGAAGGCCAAGTTGTAGCAGAATCATTATTAGCTTCTGTTGAAGATAAGCTGAAGTCAGCTATAATGCGTGTATATCGAACTCGTGCTCGTATACCAAGTACAAGACCAAAGGTAACGATAGACGATCTGATGGATGTTGATGTTCCATCAGTTCTTGATGAATATAGGGACCAGATGGGATATGCACCAATCCTTGGTTTTGGTACAATCGAGTGGGATGATGCGAAATGCCTGGGCTGCAAATCATGCGAAATAGACTGTCCCGAGAATGCAATAGAACTGAAACCAATTATCAATGTACCAAAATTCTTTGAATTCTCAGATGACGAAATGGATGTACTACCAGTCAATAGGTCTTTGTTCTATAAGACAGTCCGTTCTCTTGCAGCAGTGAAGCCAGCAACATCGATTCAACTGAAAGATGATGCACCAGGTTTTGGTACAATCGAGGTCGATCTTTGGCTTTGTGTGGCTTGCCGTATTTGTGTGCGAAGGTGTCCAGGTCCTGAAAAGGGCGCACTTGAACTGGAGTTGAAGTGGAATCTACCTGATGTCATAAAACATATCACATCTGAAGCTTGAAGACGACGCTAAAGTAGCTAATTCGCCATTGCAAAATCGTCTTATATCATAAGGACGAATACGTATCAGTGTCACAATTGATGAGGTCTTGATTATGATTGATTTCTCTCTCACTGAAAAACAACTTGAATTACAAAAGAAAGCACGTGACTTTGCACATGAATACATGCTCCCGCATGCCAGTTATTTCGACAAGACTGGGGAATTTCCAATGCCAATTATCAAGAAAGCCTGGGAAGCTGGATTGATGAACCTAACAGTTCCAAAAGAATTCGGAGGACCGGGACTGGGTTTGATTGATGCATGCATAGTTGTTGAAGAACTCGCTGCGGGCTGTGCGGGAATGACTACCAGTATTTTTGCCAACTCGTTAGGACCAGAGCCAATAATGGTGGGTGGAAATGATGAACAGAAGGAGAGATATTTACGGCCACTCATTAAAGAACCAAAATTAGCTGCATTTGCTTGCTCAGAGCCAGGGATGGGAAGTGATGTAGCCGGGATTAAGACCATGGCTAAGAAAGATGGTGACGATTATGTTCTAAATGGTTCAAAATTCTGGATTACAAATGCACCTTACGCGGATTATTTCACAGTTTTCGCAAGCTTTGATCCAAGCAAGCGACACAAGGCTCTTTGTGCATTCATCGTAGATGCAGACACTCCAGGTGTTAAGATTGGCAGGCCAGTTAGCAAAATGGGACACCGAGCATCAGCAACATCGTCAGTGATGTTTAGAGATGCCAAAGTTCCTGCTGAGAATCTCATAGGCACAGAAAATGGAGGCTTCAAAATAGCAATGAAGACCTTCGCAATGACACGCCCTGCGATAGCTGCATTTGCAACGGGGTTGGCACGCTCGGCAATGGAATATGCACGAGAATATGTCAACAAGAGAGAGGCCTTTGATCAGAAACTTAGTCAATTCGAGGTTATTCAATTCAAATTGGCTGAAATGTTCATGAAAGTCGAAACTTCTAGATTGCTGTACATGAAAGCGGCATGGACAGCTGATACAACTGATGACGCTACGATTCCGGCAAGTGTAGCGAAGGCTTATGCTACCGATGCCGCAATGTGGGTTGCAAGTGAGGCTCTTCAGGTACATGGTGGCTACGGCTACATAGACCAGTTCCCGATTGAGAAGCTGTTCAGAGATTCCAAGCTCTACCAGATCTATGAGGGAACTTCTGAAATTCAACGTCTGATACTTGGAAGGTATATGCTGCATGGATATCAGCCTGCAAGAACACAGTCAATCAAATGGACCGGACAAAAAGCACCTGAGTTCTAAGATGAAATGCAATCAACTATAGAACCCAGATTTAGATACAAAGGGGCCTAAAGAGGGACTGAGAATGGCTAGACTAGCATGAAGTGCTTCTTCGAGTCTAATCGTTTCAGTTCCTTGGTCCTGAATTACATTTATCCAGAAATCGATATTCTTCTTGAGGTCATCCTTAGATTCAACAAGTTCTCTAATGCCGAACCGTGGTCCACCTAACACTAAGATTACAGATTTATTATTCTGACACATTGATACAATCTCATCTTTTTGTCGATGATATTGTACTCCATTCCGGGTCAAACCAATTCGAGTTGTATTTGGTGAGTTTTCTAGGAATTTGATCAAGTCATCTATTTCTAACACATCAAAACCAAAGTACACATCAGTTTCATCGCGCGTAATCGATTCCAATCGAATTGAAGGATACCCCTTTACTACTCGAAATAAGGTGGCTTTATGTTCGCCAACAGAATCAGAATGCTTGACTGGTTTTTCAAGTCCTAAATCTATTTCTCCAGGACGAATCTGAATACCCCACCGGAGATCGCCTTCAGAAATATGTGAACTTTTAGAATCAAGTGGATGGCTTTGTGTGCGAAGAGGTGGGAGAATTCCAGCAAATTTTAGCGCGGGGGATCGAGGGAAGATTCGAAACCTAAGATACTGCGGGGTATCAATGTAGCTAAGTATTTTTGATATCAGAGATGAATCCTTTTTTTGAGTATATTTTTGCTTGGTCGGGTAAATAATAATCCGTTCCACTCGAAATATTGCAAGCGACCGTGCAATCTGCCCAAGTTTTGCAGTTTTTTGTCGAAGATCAGTACTATCTGATAAGGCAGTGTCTGGGATTGCAATCTGTATTGGCATTATATCTCCTCACAAGTCTAAAGTGAACCATATCGTTGTTTTATCGGATTCGGACTGAATTTTCATGTCGGCATATGTCATTGCCTTGACTTCAGTCCTTGTATCATGAATTTCATGATCAATATCGGCACCCCAGATTTTTGCTTGAAGAGTATATACATCATTGGCTTTGTCGATAGTAATCACATCAAATCGTGAATAGAACTGGTAGTTGATATCTATCAGGGATATCAGATGTCCAATCCATTCCACAAGTAATTCTTTCAGATCTGAGCCTTCTACAGTGATTTCGATTGGTAAATTGGGTTCAACTGTTGAAGTGTCAAGAACGACCTCGAAAGTTGCAAGTGCTGCTTCACTAAAGGCCTCCTTAAGAGACGGTGCCCAACATTCGATTGTGATGTCAGCCGTATGTTCATGGTATCTGAAACCTCGATTTGATATCAGGAGCACCTCAAGGCGTCACCACTACAAGAAGCTTAAAAGGCATTTCTAATGGTTGGCGGTCACCAGTTCAATTAGTTCTGGTACAATAGCCGAGGTAGCCAAGCCTGGACAACGGCGCTGGTCTTGAAAATCGGAGTGTTCTGCACTCCTAGACCAAGTTAACCAGTGTGCTTTGCACTCATGAGTTCAAATCCCATCCTCGGCGCCATTATTTCTTCTTGTTATGCTATTCGTATGAGAATAAAAGCTGCGGAGAATACGAATAATTAGAATGAGCCTTCTTCATCAAAAAGTACATCGAATGTATTTCAATCAGGGAAAAACACAACGAGAGATTGCCAAAGAACTCGGAATTTCTAGATCTAGAATCATTACTATGTTCAAAGACTACAGATGGGAATCACGACCAGCTAGACCAAGAAGGGAAGAGGTAGATTCAGATGACGTGTATAAACTGTACTTTCAGGAGGGAATGTCTCAAGAAGAAGTAGCAGAAACCCTTGGACTGAGTTCGACTAGTCCAATTCAACGAGTTTTCAAGGAGAATGAATGGGAATTTCGCGGAAGATGGGGACATGGTCCAACATATGATAGACGACGATTTTCTTCTGAAGAAGAACGAAAAAATGCTAGCAAAGAGAGATCAGAAAAACGCCAACAAGAACTGAAAGGAATGAGAAAGCAACTTTTTGGAACAGAGTGCACATTGTGTGGTACTAGCAACGAAGAAAGGACAATAGCAATTCATCGGAAAGATTTCACTGAGCATAAGCAGAACAAGCTATGGTTGAAGGGTGAATTAGATTCTATAGTCCCTGAGGAATGGGCGGCACTATGTGTTGCAAGTCACAGAGGAGTACATTGGATGCATAAACAATACGGTGCAGACTGGAAAGATATTGAGCAACACCAACAAAATAATGATTCACAGGTTTCTAAGGAAAAGGAATGGTACGAACTCTCTGACAAACAAAAGGAAGCCAAGAGAAATGGGCATAGTGAGAATGAAACCATTAGTGAATTACGGAAACGGCTCTTCGGTGAAGAGTGTATTATATGTGGTTCAGATACTCGAAGACTAGTCATCCATAGAAAGGACGGTCGTCCTCATAATCGGAATTTCCTGAGATTAAGAGAGAATCTTGAAGCTCTTGACACCGATGAATGGACTCCATTGTGTCAGAAATGTCATCGATATATCCATTGGGCAGAGGATATTTTGGGTCTTGAATGGGATGACTTTGGAAACAAAGAGAACTAATCAAATCCCATCCTCGGCGCCACTTTCTATTCTTCTAGCCTTATTTGTATGAGAATAGAAGCTGCGGTCATGTTACGTTCATTCAGTTCATGTTTTGCCGCTATAGCAGACGTTAATGTGTAATGACTTTCAAACTATTATGTTGGTGAAACTTCTGGAACTTCCTGTAAATTCATGGTACGATGCAATTTTCCTTAGGCATTCTCAGAGAAAGTATTCTGCTAAAGTTCCGAGTGATGAGATAACTGCAAGAATCGAAACAGTTTGTAATGAATTCAAACCATTCCCTGGTACCAGAGCAGTTCTTGTAAGAAGCCCCGCGACGGATGTATTCACAGGGGCAGTAGGCCCGTTTTTTTACAAAGTCACAGAAGCGCCATACTATATCGCATTCATAGGCACTACCAGTGTACCTAACATTCAATCCATTACAGGATATCTAGGTGAGGGAGTCATCCTTGACGCGACTTCTCTAGGTCTGAATTCCTGTTGGGTTGGAGGTTTCTACCGTCGTGAACCGGTTTTGAAACAGATCGATCTCCAAGAGGATGAACGTTTATTGGCTATCACTCCTATCGGGTACTCAAAAGAGGAATCTGATAGAGTAGGCGTTTCGTCCAAACGATATAGACGGAAAGATCTCGATAAACTCGTCACAAGTGGAAGCTTGAGTGAAAATTCTTGGGTCAAAACTGCTTTAGAAGCAGTGAGAATTGCTCCATCAGCCGCAAACAGACAACCATGGAGATTCCAAATCGGAAGCGACTCTGTTACTGTGTCATCTAATAGCAAGAGAAAGGGATTTAGTGTTTCAAGAAGTTTAGATTGTGGCATTGCAATGCTACATCTCGAGCTGGGTGCACTTGCACAAGGCGTTAAAGGTAATTGGGAATTCCTTGAATATCCAGGTGTTGCAAGATTCAGATTCGATTAGTGTCTCATCCTCGGCACCATTTTCTCGCCGATATCTGATGTGTCCTATTCCCTCACGCAACTCTGATAAGTTAAAACCGTGAAATTCTATTGTAGTAAATCATACCTTGTGAGGTTTCGATAGGTGCCAAAGTCAGAGAAGGAATTGCATGATATAAAACGCTTGATTGATAGTATGCAATCAAGTCTTGTTGAGATGTTTGATCAATTACGGGAATTAAGAGCCAGACTAGATTTAGTTTCCAATTCATC